>JFJP01020397.1_pt1 | contig 39873 bp, 32 predicted proteins | sample 431651 | NCBI WGS metagenome assembly JFJP01 (sample SAMN02602958, study PRJNA72255) | Microbial mat metagenome, whole genome shotgun sequencing project. | biome: fresh water; feature: sink hole; material: water; isolation source: purple microbial (photo- and chemosynthetic) mats found in... | reverse complement strand
TCAACGACGGGGCAGGGTTGCGCAGACGGAGACCATCCAGCGACTGCTCGCTGGATGGATTTTAGGTTAACGGATATGGGCCGACGCCCCCTCGGACCCCCGGGCTCGGCAGGGCTCGGTTTCGTCGCTACCGCTCCGAAACCGTGGGCGGATGGGCTTCGCCCATTGTATCCGCCCACCGCCCCTGCCTCGCCCGTCGCCGCTGGCGCGGCTCTGGGGGCGCGGGCGCCCCCGCCCGACCGGCTCGCGGGCGCCCTCGCCCGCAGGGATGCGTTCCTTGCCCCGCGCAAGGACGCGCGAGCATGCGCGCCCATGCGCTACCTCGCACTCCTCGCCTTGGTCCTCTCCCTCCATGCCGCCGAATTGCCGTTCAAGTCGCCGCCGGCCTATGCCTGCGATATCGCCTTTAGCGATGGCTCGGAGAAGGTCACGGGTCGCCAGTTCGTCGGCGGTGCCGGCAAGCAGCGCATGGAGCTGAAGTCTGAAGAAGGTGCGATGGTCATGATCATCCGCCAGGACCTCAAGAAGATGTGGATGCTGATGCCGGCAGAGAAATCCGGCATGGCGATGGCCTACGACCCGTCGCAGAACAAGGACCCCACCCAGGATCCGAAATCGACCTGGAAGAAGACCGGTACCGAGACGGTGAACGGCGTCGCCTGCGACCGCTACGAGTGGACCAGCGGCGATGAGAAGGGCACCGGCTGGATCGATGCCAAGCAGGGCGTGATCATCCGCGTGAAGTCTGGCCAGGGCCAGGGCGACTTCACCAACTACCAGATCGGCTCCCAGAAGGCCGACCTCTTCGAGGCGCCCAAAGATTATCAGATCATGGAAGGCTTCGGCGGCATGATGCCGGGAGCCCGATGAACGGCCGCGGCTGGAAGCTCGACCTCGGCGATCTGCGTGCGGAACTGTCCGGGTTCCAGACCCAGCAGGCGCGCAAGACCAAGCAGGGGAAGGCCAAGCGTGGCGGCGGCGGCAAGGGCAAGGGCAAGGCGGCCGAGGGGGTGATCTGGAAGCCGGGTCCCGGAGCGCGCCGCGTCGGCGTCGAGGGCGGCACCCGCCTCGCCGCCTACGTCGCCCGCATCCAGGGCGGAATCAGCGTGCGCGAGGCCAAGAAACTGATCGAAAGCGGCTGCGTGCGCGTCGATGGCGGGGTCGAGACCTTCGCCAGCCGCCAGGTCAAGCCGGGCGAGACGGTCGAGGTCTTCGTCGAACACGCTCCGCAAGAGCACATCTTTGACCGCGCCCGCATCGTGCACGAGACCGAAGGCTTCATCGCCTACGACAAGCCGGCCTGGCTGCCGGTGACCCCGACCGATGCGGTCAAGAGCTGGAGCCTGCTCGACATCCTCAAGGCCTCGTTCCTGCCCGGCATCATCCCGGTGCATCGCATCGATGCCGACACCAGCGGCATCGTCCTGTTCGCCAAGCAGGAGCGCATCGCGCGTAAGCTCGAGGAATCCTTCCGCGACCACCTGGTGAAGAAGACCTACCTGGCGATCGTGCGCGGCCATCCGCGCGCCAGCGGCGAGCACCGCAGCTACCTGATCCAGGAGGAGAAGGGCCAGGGCTTCGAGCATTGGAAGAGTGGCCACGGCGCCGACGCGCGCGCTGCCACCACCACCTGGGAGGTGATGGAGACGCTGGGCACCTACGGCGCGCTGGTCAAGGTTATGCCCAAGACCGGGCGGCACCACCAGATCCGCATCCACTTCGCCGAGATGGGGCACCCGCTGTACGGCGATCGCCGTCACGGCGACCGCCACGATCCGGTACAGGCCCCGCGCCACATGCTGCACGCCTGGAAGATGGAGCTGCCCGATCCGGCAGGAGGCGAGACCGTCCGCATCGTCTCGCCGCGTCCGCGCGAATTCGAGCATCTGGCCGACGAGCTGCGCCGGCTGCGGAAGTAGTCGCAGTCCATTGCCCCAGGGGTTAGGCAGATTCATTGCCCCAGGGGTTAGGGGTTAGGGAAAGGCAGACTCGCGCTGCGAGTGCTTTTCCAGGGGCAATGACCCCTAACCCCTGGGGCAATGGCTCGCGCCCTAACCCCTAACCCCTGGTGCAATGGCCCGATCCTAACCCCTGGTGCAATGGCCCGACCCTAACCCCTGGTGCAATGGCTCGCGCCCTAACCCCTAACCCCTGTGGCAATGGATCTATCGCCGCAGCCGCCAGCAGCGGTGCGGCGTGGTGCCGGCGAAATCCGTGTCGATCGTTTCGGCGGTGATGTCCTCGACCGAGGTGAAGGCGGGCAGCTTCGCGGTCAGCGTGAAGCCCTGCTTGTTGGTCGAGAACCATGCCGTGCCGCCCGGGGCGAGCAGGGTCCACAACCGCCCGAGCAGCCATTCCTGGTCGCGACCGACCTCCCACGAACGCGCCATCGCCTTCGAGTTGGAGAAGGTAGGCGGGTCGCAGATGATCAGATCGTAGGTCGCGCCGCGCGACTCGCCCAGCCAGCGCAGGCAGTCGGCCTTGATCATGCGGTGCTGGCCGCGCAACTGGTTGATCGCCAGATTGTGCTCGGCCCAGCGCAGGTAGGTGTTCGAGAGATCGACCGTGGTCGTCTCCCGCGCCCCGCCCGCTGCGGCGTGCACGGTGAAGGCCCCGGTGTAGGCGAAGAGGTTCAGCACGCGCCGGCCGTTGGCCAGGCGTCCCACGGTGCGGCGCAGCGGACGGTGGTCGAGGAACAGGCCGGTGTCGAGGTAGTCGCTGAGGTTGACGGCGAAGCGCAGTCCCTGTTCGCGCACCGTGCGCTCGGCCTGGGCGCGGGCGACCACCTGATATTGGCCGCCGTGCTGACGATCCTTCTGCTGGCGGCGCTGCTTGACGAAGACGTGGTCGATCGGGATGGCCAGGGCGCGTGCAATCAGCGCGGCATCCGGGGCGGCGGTGGCACCGGCCTTCTCGTAGGCCACGGCGGCACCGTCGTACCAATCGACGGTGCATGGCGCTCCACTGGCCACATCGCACAGCCTCCAGGCACTGGTCGTGCCGCCGGCGAATTGCGTCGTGCGCTCGGCTTGTCGGGTACGCAGCAGGGTTTCCAGGTCGTCGCTCACGGCTAGCATGGTGCGTGCAGTTGTGGCTTTGCCATTTTGGTATTGATTAGTCATTATCATTAACGAGAACCCGGCCATGCGCCTATCCCCTACCCTGACGCTCCTTGCCTGTGCCGTCTGTGCCGCCGCTGCCGATCCGGCCACGGCACTGGACCAGGCCATCGCAACCCTGCCCCAGCAGCCGGCACCTGCCGTCCATTCCCACGCTGCGCCGACCCTGCGGCTCATCGACATCTCGCTGGCCGTGGTCGCGGCGGCCGGCGCATCGACTGCCACCGACCATGAACTGGAGAGCCTGGCGGCCGGGGGACATGACCCCAACCGTCGCGGGTTCACCTTGCAGGGTGCAGAGCTGTCCCTGGCCGGTGCCGTGGATCCCTACTTCACGGCCGAGGCCCATCTCGTCGCCGCGCCGGAACATGGCGTCGAATTGGAGGAAGCCTTCCTCACCACCACCAGCCTGCCCTACGGCCTGGAAGCGAAGGCTGGCTACCAGTTGATCGAGTTCGGCCGCGTGAACACCACGCATGCCCATGCCGCTACCTGGATCAACCAGCCGGTAGTGGCCAGCCGTCTGCTGGGTGGAGAAGGCAGCCGCTCGTCCGGTGCGCGCCTGGCGTGGCTGTCGCCGCTCGCCTGGTACAGCACCGTCACGCTCGGTGCGTTCAACAGCGATGATGCGAGTCTGGTCAGCTTTCGCGGCGAGGCGGCCGGGCACCACGACCATGAGTCTAGCGATGAGACGGAGCGCACCCTGGGTGGACGCCTGCGCGCTGACGAGCTGACCACGGGTTCGTGGTCCGATCTGGTCTGGTTGGCACGCTGGGAGAACGCCGCAGAACTGGGCGGCATCGAGGGCAAGCTCGGTCTGAGCTGGCTGGGCGGGGCGAATGCGACCGGTGATGGCCAGCGCAGCGATCTGTACGGCCTCGACCTGGTGGTCTCCGCCAAGCCCACCGGCGGCACCATCACCTCGATCAAGGCGGTGGCTGAGGGCATCCTGCGCCGGGTGACGGTGGCGGAATCCATGGACAGCGGCGAGGACCCCAGCGATCCCGCCGATGATTTCCTCGCGCCGGCCGCGACCCTCACCGACTGGGGCGTCTATGCCCAGATCGAGGTCGGTTTCGGCGAGCGCTGGAGTGCCGGGGTGCGTGGGGAATATGCCACCGCCCGAGGCGACAGCGTCGAGCACGAAGGGCTGGTGGACCACAATGCCGATGCGATGCGGGATGCCCGCTTGCGCCTCTCCCCGCTGCTCGCCTGGCGTCCCAGCGAGTTCAGCCGCCTGCGCCTGCAGTACGACTTCGACCGCGCCGAGCATCTGGACGAGAAGGACACCGCGCACAGTGTCTGGCTGGGGCTCGATGTGCTGATCGGCGCGCACCCGGCGCACGGCTTTTGACATGCGTTGGCTCTCCCTCGCCCTCCTCACCACCCTGCTTGTCGGGGGAGAGCCGGTCGCGGTGGTCGCCACGGTCCCCGAGATCGGCGCGCTGGTGCGGGCCGTGGGCGGTGACGATGTCCAACTGGTGGTGCTCGCCCGTCCAGAGGAGGATCCGCATCGCGTCGAGGCTCGGCCGAGCTTCGTTGTCGCCCTCTCGCGAGCCGAGCTCCTCGTGGCCACCGGGGCCGAGCTTGAGATCGGCTGGCTGCCGACGCTGGTCACCCAATCGCGCAATCGGGTGATCCGTTCCGATGGTGCCGGCTATGTCGAGGCGGCGACCCTGGTGCGCGCGCCGATCGGCGTGCCTACTGGCCCCATCGACCGCAGTGCCGGGCATGTGCACGCGCAGGGCAATCCGCATGTCCTGCTCGATCCGGCCATCGGCCTGGCGCTGGCCAAGGAACTGGCCAACCGGCTGGGCGCGCTGCGGCCGGAGGCTGCAGCGCGGTTCACCGAACGGTTCCAGGGATTCCGCAGCCGATTGGGCGCGGCGCTGGCCGGTGAGGTTCTCGCGACCAAGCTCGACATCGACAAGCTGATCCTTCTTGATGACAAGGATCGTCTGCAGGCCTTCCTGGCCGAGCAGGGCCTCGTACCCGAACTGGGCGGCTGGTGGGGGCTGCTGCGCCCGTATGCCGGGGTGGTCGTGGCTGCCGACCATGATCTCTACCCGTATCTCGCGCGCCGCTTCGGGCTGCGTATCGGCCATCTGCTTGAGCCGAAGCCGGGCATTCCGCCCTCGACGCGCTTTCTCGCAGGCTTGGCCGAGCGCATGCGCGCGGATGGCGTGCGCGCGATCCTCGCCAGCCCATACTTCGATCGCCGGCTGATCGAACTGGCCGCCACTGCCGCCGCTGCGCCGATCGCCGAACTGGCCCACCAGGCCGGGGCGCGTCCCGGCACCGAGGAGTACATCGCCTGGATCGACGCCAATGTGCGGGCCGTCGCCACGGCACTGGCGCGCTGAGGCGCGATGCCGATCCTGCCGCCGTGAGCACTCTGCACGCCGACATCGAGGTTCGCGAGCTTATCACCTGCGCCGCCGTGGCGGTGGGACGCGCCGGTCGGGTCTTCGCCAGCGGTCTGGATTGGACGGTGAGACCTGGCGAGTGGTGGTGGATCGAAGGTGCGAACGGCAGCGGCAAGACCACGCTGCTGGCGACCGTGCTGGGCGAGCTGCCGGCGCTGGCCGGCAGCATCACGCTGCATCCGTGGATCAGTGACGGCGGCATGCTTGCCACGGTGGCGCAGCTCGATGAGTTGCAGCCGACCCTGCCGCTGGCCGTCGAGGAGTACGTCGCCCTCGGCCTGCCTGGTGGTCGCGGCGATCGGGCCAGCGTGCTGGTGGCGGTCGCCGATGTCGGGCTGGAGCCGGGACGCAGCTACTGGGCGTTGTCGGGCGGTCAGCGCCAGCGCGCCCGCATCGCCCGTGCGCTGGCCCGCCGTCCGGCCCTGCTGGTCCTGGACGAGCCGTTCAACCACCTCGATGGCGAGTCGGTCGCAGCCTGCCTGCGCGCCTGCGAACGGCGGCGCGCCGACGGCCTGGCGGTGCTGTGCGTGGCGCATCGTCCGCCCGGCGCGGCGGCGACCGGTCGCGTGCTGCTCGGCGATGGCCGCTTCAGCGTGGAGTCGTCATGATCGAGTGGCTGACCGCAGGATGGTCGTTGTTTGGCGCCAGTTATGTCGCGGCCTGGGCGCTGGCCGTAGCGTTGCCCCTCGCCGGCATCCCGGTGGTGGCGCGCGAGCAGGCTCTGCTTGGCGTCGGGCTGGTGCAGATGGGGGCTTGCGGTTTCGCCGTCGCCATCGCCTGTGGGCTGGCCTGGCCGTCGCTGTGGGCCTTTCTGGCCATCGCCGTCGCCTCGGTGCTGGCGCAGCGCCCGCCGCCGCGCGAACGGCCCGAGGCTGTGGCGGCGTGGATGATCCTGTTCGGTGGTGCGGCCACGGTCCTGATCCTGGCCGGGCAACCCTACGGCGCCGAGCAGCTGGCCCGGCTTACCTCCTCGTCGGTGCTGGGCGCGAGCTGGCCTGGTGCCACCGGCGCACTGATCGTGGCGGTCCTGGTTGTTGCCTTGGCGCTCGTCGCCGGCCGCCGGGTGCTGCTTGCGGCCTGGGAACCGCGCCTGGCGCGCCAGCAGGGGGCCGCCCCGCTGGTGCTCAGCCTCGCTGCGGCGCTCCTGCTCGCGCTGCTGCTGGCGGTGGCGCTCAAGCTGCTCGGCGCCCTGCTCACCACCGCACTGCTGGTGCTGCCCGCCCTGGCGGCGCGCCGTCTGGGCACCCGTCTGGCCTGGATGCCGTGGCTGTCGGTGGCGGCGGGGCTGGGCGCGGTGACCGGCGGCTTCGCCATCGCCTGGCAAGCCGATCTTCCTCCCGGCCAGGTCGCGGTCGCGCTGCTCGGCGGACTGCTGGTGCTGGCGTGGGTATGGCCGAGGTCGTGGCGGGCATGAACGAAGTCGAACAGGTGCGCGCCGATGTCGAGCAGCTCGCCACGGTGATCGGCCCCCGCCATCCTGGCCTGCCAGCGGCGCTGGAGCGGGCCCGGGATCATATCAGCAGCCGGTTGTCAGCCTGCGGCCTGGAGGTGCGTATCGAAGCCTTCAGCGGGATGGCGAATGTGATCGCCACCGTGCCAGGCCGCGGGCCGGGGACGCTGCTGATCGGCGCGCATTATGACAGCGTGCCCGATGTCGTCGGGGCCCCGGGCGCCGACGACAACGCCAGCGGGGTTGCGGCCCTGCTCGCCCTGGCCGCCCGCGTCACGCGGGAACCGCTGTCGTGCAGCGTGCGGATCGTCGCCTTCGCCAACGAAGAGGGCATGCGTTGGGGGCGCGAGCGCGGCGGCAGCTGGCACCACGCCGGGCATGCGCCGCGCCCCGACGCGGCGTTGATCCTCGATGCGCTCGGCTGGTGCGATCTGCGGCCGGGCAGCCAGGCCTGGCCGGCCTGGTGGATGCCGTGGGTGCACGGCACCCGCGGTGACTTCCTGTGCGTGCAGGCGGCGTGGCGTGACCGCGCGCTGGCGCGGCGCTGCGCCAGCGCGGCGCGTCGCGCGCAGATGCCGGTGCGTGGCTGCTGGTGGCCGGGGCAGACCTGGCAGATGATGGGCGACCAGGAGTCCTTCCACCATCACGGTGTGCCGGTCATCACCCTCACCGACACCGACCGCTTCCGCAATCCGCGCTTCCACAAGCCGTCGGATCGCTCCGACACCCTCGACTACGGCTTTCTGGTGCGTGCGGTCGAGGCAGCCTGGCTCATGCTGCCGGAACTGGCGCGCCGGCCAGGCGGGCCCACAGCCGGATGACCACCGGGATGAGGCGGTCATCGAAATCGAAGCGCGGGCTGTGGCAGGGCTCTGCCCCGCCGGTGCCGAGCAGGATGTAGGCGCCCGGCCTGGCCTGCAGGTAGTAGGAGAAATCCTCGGCGGCCATCAGCGGGATGCCGGCGCTGATGTTGCGCTCGGGGCCGAGGATCGACGCCAGGGCGGCGCGTGCTTCGGCAGCGGGGCCGGGATGGTTGACCGTCGCCGGGTAGGTCGGTTCGTAGCGCAGGCTGCCGCGCGCGCCGCTGGCGGCGCACACCGCATCGAGGGTGCGTTGCAGGCCAGCGACCAGCTTCTCGCGCCGCTCGGTGGTCGCGGCGCGTACCGTGCCGACGAGTTCGGCGCTGTCCGGGATGATGTTGTCGGCGGTGCCGGCGTGGAAGCAGGTGACGCTGACCACCGCTGCCTCCTGCGGCGCGGTCTGGCGCGACACCAGTTGCTGCACCAGGACGGTGAACTGCGCACCGACCAGCACCGGATCGACGCAGTCGTGCGGTGAGGCGGCGTGGCCGCCACGGCCAGTGATGGTGATCGTCCATTCGCCGTTGGCGGCCATCACCGGTCCGTCCGGACAGGCGTAGTGGCCGGCGGGCAGGCCGGGCCAGTTGTGGAAGCCGAACACGGTATCGACCCCGTCGAGGCAGCCGGCTTCAACCATGCGCCGGGCACCGTGTCCGCCCTCCTCGGCGGGCTGGAACAGTAGCGTCAACGGACCGGGCAGCGCCGCCTCGTGATGCTTCAGCCAGGCTGCCGCGCCGAGCAGACAGGCGGTGTGGCCATCATGGCCGCAGGCGTGCATGGTGCCGGGCACGGTACTTTGATGCGCGCAGCCGGTCGCCTCGCTGATCGGCAGGGCATCGAGGTCGGCACGCAATGCGAGATGGCGTCCGCTGCGGCCGAAAGCCAGGCGTGCGACGGTGCCAAGCTCGGCGCAGGAGGTCCACGGGATGCCCAAACGGTCGAGTTCGGCGCGCACCCGAGCTGCGGTGGCGTGTTCCTGCCAGGTCAACTCCGGATGGCGGTGCAGTTCATGGCGCAGCGCAGTGGCGGTGGCGACGATGCCGGCGAGATCGGCCATGAAGGTATCTTGTCGCTTCTGGCGGTTGCGGGAAGGCGCAGATCGCCAACCTACGGTCATGCCTGCATTCGACCTCCTGATCCGCAACGGCACTGTCGTCACCCCGTGGGCGGTCGGCACCACCGACATCGGCATCCGTGATGGGCGCTTCGCCGCCATCGGCGACCTGCGCTCGGAAGGCGCTGTCGAGGTCATCGATGCCCGCGGCCTGCATGTCCTGCCCGGGGTGATCGACACCCAGGTGCATTTCCGCGAGCCCGGTCTCGAGCACAAGGAGACCCTGGCCAGCGGCATGCGTGCCGCCGCGCTCGGCGGGGTGGTCGGCGTCTTCGAGATGCCCAACACCAGCCCCAACACCACCACGCCGGAACTCATCGCCGACAAGCTGGCACGCGTGGCGGGCAAGGTGTGGACCGACCACGCCTTCTATCTCGGTGGTGACGGCACCAACGCCGAACTGCTGCGCGGCTACGAGACCGCTCCCGGCGTGTGCGGCGTGAAGGTGTTCATGGGCGCCTCGACTGGCACCCTGCTGGTCGCCGACGATGCGACGCTGGAGCGCATCGTGATGAACGGCCGCCGGCGCATGGCGGTGCATTGCGAGGACGAGCCGCGCCTGCTGGAGCGCAAGGCGCTGATCCCGCCCGGCGCCACGGCGCACTGGCATCCCGTGTGGCGCGACGAGCAGAGCGCCCTGCGCGCCACGCAGCGCCTGCTGAACCTGGCGCGCCGGCACGGTCGGCCAGTGCATGTGCTGCATGTGACCACCGCCGAGGAGATGGAATTCCTGCGCGGTCAGAAGGATCTCGCCACCGTCGAGGTGCTGGCCAACCACCTGACCCTGGCCGCCCCTGACTGCTACGACCGCCTCGGCACCCTGGCGCAGATGAACCCGCCGGTGCGCGACGAGCGCCACCGCGCCGCGCTGTGGGCGGCGGTCGCTGACGGCACGGTGGACATCCTCGCCACCGATCACGCCCCGCACACGCGTGAGGAGAAGGCCAAGCCCTATCCAGCCAGTCCCAGCGGCATGCCTGGCGTGCAGACCCTGGTGCCGGTGATGCTCGATCATGTCGCCAAGGGTCGCCTGTCCTTGCAGCGCCTGGTCGATCTGACCAGTGCCGGGCCGCAGCGCGTCTTCAACCTGATGAACAAGGGTCGCATCGCGGCCGGTTACGATGCCGACCTCACCCTGGTCGACCTCGCCGCTGAGCGCACCATCGAGGACAGCCAGCAGGCGAGCAAGGTCGGCTGGACCCCGTTCCACGGCATGCGCGTGCAGGGCTGGCCGATGGCCACCGTGGTGCGCGGCCAGGTGGTGATGCGCGATGGCCAGATCACCGGTGCGCCGAACGGGCGCCCGATGCGCTTCCTGCCCTGAAAGGTCAGGCTGGAGGCCAATGGCGTTGCGTTAAGGGCACTGACCTTGGAAAGGCGGAGGTCGGAAGGCGGAAGGCGGAAGAAATGCGGATTGGACCCCATCAACTCGATTCAGCAACTCTTCCGCCTTCCGCCTTCCGCCTTCCGCCTTGCGTCCCCAAGAGTCCTTAACGCAACGCCATTGGGCTCCAGCCCTCTTGCTCAGGGCTTCGGCGCTTCGACCGGCGCTGCGTCGGGCTTGGGGGCCGGCTTGCCGCCGACATCGATGGCCAGCGGATCCTTGGCAGTCTTGTCGCTGGTGATCTCAAGCGAGATCACGATGCGGAACTCACCGTTGGGATAGACCTTCTTGAACGCTTCGGCGGCCTTGGGTAGATCCTTTTCGATGTCCTGCAGCTTCTGCAGCACTTCGGCCAGGGTCGGTTCCTTGCTCTTCTGGTTCAGTTCGCCGACCCGGGCCTGCAGTTCGGCCAACTGGTTGCCGAGGTTGCCGACGCGCGACTTGGGTGCCTCCTGCAGGGTGCCGGACAGCTTCAGTGTTTCGGGCAGGCCATCCTTGCCGCGCGCGCGGACGGCTTCTATCTCGATCTTGTCGCCCGGCTTTTTCCCGCCGATCACGGCGGCGAGGGCGTCCTGGTCCTTCAGCGCCTTGCCATCCAGCAGGGTGATGCGGTCGCCGGCCGCCAGACCCATGACGGCGGCCGGGCTGTTGGGTTCGACACGCAGCACGACCAGACCCTTGCCGTCGAAGGAGGATGCGGCGGGATCGATGGCGATGCCGAGGAACGCCTTTGCCGGTGTGGCCGGGGCAGGTGTCGTGGCCGGGGCAGGTGTCGTGGCCGGAGCCGGCGTCGTGGCCGGGGCTGGAACTGGTGCCGGAACTGGTGCAGGTGCAGGGGCATCGCCGGCCGCCAGGGCCGCGGCGAGGATCAGGGGGAGGATAGGGCGCATTTAGAAGATGACCGGGATGGAGGTGCCGACGAGGACGCGGGCATCCCAGGCGGTGGTGCGGCCGGGCACGACGCTGCCGCTGTCGGCCGCGTCGTGTGCCGTGCGCAGGGTGAGCTTGAAGGCGGGCAGGGCGGCCAGGGCCTGGCTGGCCGGCAGGCCCATGGCCTGCATCGGCGAGACAGGGCCACGCTGACCCGCGTTGGACTTGGCGCCGTCGCCGGTCTTGCGTTCGAGATCTTCGACCTGCTTGCGCAGCGAGGCGACCGCCTGCTGGGTGCGGTCCAGGCGGCGGGCCTGCCAGTCGCGGAAGCGGCGCTCGGCCGCTTCATCGATCGGCTGGTAGGGGATGTTCGCCGGCCATTCGCTGAGCTTCTCCTGCAGCACCAGGCGCTCACCGTTGCGCATGACCTCGAGCACGACGTCGCCGCCGACGCCAGCGAGGGCGACCTCGTTGCGCAGGTCGTTCATCGAGCCGATGGTGCCGCCGTTGAGCATGGTGATCAGATCGCCCGGCTGCACGCCCATGCGCTGAGCGGCCGTGCCGGGATAGACCTGCTGGGCTTCGACGCCCAGGCCGGGATCGGTGCCGTTGCTGGTCTGGGTCGCGGCGCTGGGCGGCGTCATGTTGATGCCGAGCATTGCCCGGCCGTCGAATTGCTGGTAGTCGCTGTCACCGGCGGCGAGGGTCGCAGCCAGGATCACAGGCAGGAGGATGCGCATGCTTGCAGTATGCCGCTGTCGGACGGCGCGGACAAGCGCTGTCTATCCCCCACCGCGCGGAAAGGTTGACTATCCCGGCACGTCGCTTCAGCCGCTGCGCGTGCGGTAGGCGCTGGGGGTCATGCCGGTCAGCCGGCGGAACACCTTGGTGAAGTAGCTGGCGTCGGCGAAGCCGGTCTCCAGTGCCACGTCCAGGGCGCTGCGTCCGTGATCGAGCAGTTCCTTGGCGCGGTCGATGCGCGCGCGGTTGAGCACGTCGAGGAAACCGCGTCCGGCGTAGGTGCGCAGCACACGGGTCAGGCGTTGCGGCGAGATGCCGAACGCGGTGGCGACCTCGTCGCGGCCGAGATCCTCGTCGCAGCGCTCGTTGATCAGCCGGGTGACGCGCTGGAACAACTCCTCCTCGGGGTCGCGGCGGTGGCGCGATTCGAGGCTGTCGAACACCGCCTCGACGGTGCGGCGCAGCCAACGCGCCAGCTCCTCTTCATCGCGGATGCCACCCAGGGCGAGCAGATCGACTCCGCCGCCAAGCAGCACGTCGCGCCGTCCGCCGGCCTCCACCGCGGTACGCAGCAGCAGTACGACCAGTTCCAGCAGCAGGGCCTTGGCCTGCTCGACGCTGCCCGCCGCCTGGTGGTAGATGCCGGTCAGCATCCGGTTGAGGATGGCGCGCGCCTGGCCGCGTTCACCGCCGCGCACCGCCGCCAGCAGGGCCGCCTCCTCGCGCAGGTAGGTGGCGGCAAGCCCGTCCAGACCGCCGCGTTTGAGCGCATGCAGGAAGGCGGCGCGCTGGCGTTCGCGCTCGTGGTGCTCGCGGTGGCTGGCCAGCAGCGCGGCGTTGGTCAGGTTGGCGGCTTCCGCCAGTTCGCGCAGGGCGCTGCACGCGGCGCGCACATCGAAGGCCGGAGCGTCGAGACCGGAGGGGAACAGCCGGCCCTCGCCGATCAGTGCCACCAGTCCGCCGGTGACCAGGGCGTTGTGCGTCAACGGCACCGCCCAGCTGAAGGAGCCGGCGCCCTCGGTGACGCAGGGCTCGCCCCAGCGCAGCGCCTCGGCGATGGCGTGCGCGGCCTTGGCCTTGGTGAACCCGGCCGGCCAGCGGCCGTGCACCGTCTCGCCGTCGGAGGTGCAGGCGACCAGGCTGCTGCCCGGCCAGGCTGCGCTCCAGCGGGAGGCGAGTTCGGAGTGGAGGCTGCGCGTCAGCGGGGCCATATTCAGGTGGCGAAGGTACCAGCGGCGACCGCTGCGACCAGCGCGGCGGCACGCTCGCGGGCGCGGGGGTGGAGGATCAGCGCCAAGCCTGCCCGACCGCTGGCAGCCGGGGTAAGCGCGAGACGGCCGGCAGACCAGTCGAGGTAGATCCAGCCCGTGCGCGTCGGGATGAACCCCTTGGCACGCTGCAGGTCATCACCCAGGGCGGCGATGGCGGCGGCCAGGGCCTCGGCGGCAACTGGCCCATCAAACGGTAGTTCGACGGGTAGCAGGGCCGGATCGGCGCACTCCGCGACTTCTCCATCCACCCAGCGGGTCGCATCGAGGGCGAGCAGGTCGAGATCGCAGGCGCCGCGCACCACGCGCAGCAGCCGGGCGGCCGGGTTGATCCCGCGCACCAGGGCTTCGCAGGCCGCCAACGCCTCCGGCGGGTGGAGGTCGGATTTGCTCATCACCACGAGGTCGGCGGCGGCGACCTGGCGCTCGGCTGCCGGCAGCGTGTCGAGGATCTTGGGCAGAGTGCCCGGATCGACCAGGGTCACCGTGCCGACCAGGCGATAGACCCGGTCGAGACCGGACTCATCGAGCATGCTGCGGGCGGCCGACGGATCGGCCATGCCGCTCGCCTCGACCACCACCCCGTCGAGAGCGGGGAACTCTTCGGTCAGTCCGGAGAGCTGGCGGATGAACTCGGTCGCCTTGCAGCGGCAGAAGATCGAACCGCCGCTGATCCCGACCACGCAGGAAGCGGCCGCCGCCAGGAGGGGGGTATCGACGTCGGTCGCGGCGAACTCGTTGACCAGGAAGGCGACCCGGCGCGGTGCGAGGCGGGCGGCGTAACGGGCCAGGAAGGTGGTCTTGCCGGCCCCGAGGAATCCGGCGACGAGGGCGAGTGGGATGGGCATGTCCGCGTTCGAGGATAGGCCCGTTGCGGCCTCGGCCAGCGCGTATCCAGGGTGCGTGGACGGGTTGCATCGCGCCGCCGTCCCCGCACTGGGCGAAACGAGAGCGGCCTGCTAGCATGCCGCGCATGGCCGACATCACCCTGACCCGCATCGACAAGCTCTACGACAACGGCTTCCATGCCGTGAAGGCCGTGGATCTGCACATCGCCGACCACGAGTTCATGGTTCTTGTCGGTCCTAGCGGCTGCGGCAAGACCACGATCTTGCGCATGATCGCCGGGCTTGAGGAGATCAGCGGCGGCGAGATCCGCATCGGCAGCCGGGTGGTCAACCAGGTCGAGCCGAAGGACCGCGACATCGCCTTCGTCTTCCAGAACTACGCGCTCTATCCGCACATGACGGTGCGCGAGAACATGGCCTATGCGCTCAGCCTGCGCAAGCTGCCCAAGGCCGAGATCACGCAGAAGGTCGATGAGGCGGCCCGCCTGCTCAGCCTGCACGAGCAGCTGGAGAAGCTGCCCAAGCAACTCTCCGGCGGCCAGCGCCAGCGCGTCGCCCTCGGACGGGCGATCGTGCGCCACCCCCAGGTGTTCCTGTTCGACGAGCCGCTGTCCAACCTCGACGCCAAGTTGCGCGGCGAGATGCGCTACGAACTGAAGACCCTGCAGCAGCGCCTGCAGACGACGATGGTTTACGTGACCCACGACCAGATCGAGGCGATGACCCTGGGCGACCGCATCACGGTAATGAACAAGGGCGTGATCCAGCAGGTCGGGGCGCCGACCGCGATCTACGACCATCCGTGGAACCGCTTTGTCGCTGGCTTCCTCGGCACCCCGACGATGAATTTCCTCGCCGCCACGGTCGTCGGCGGTGCCCTGCGCCTGGCCAGCGGCGCAACCCTGGCGGCTCCGCCGGCCGCCGCCGAGGCCCTGCGTTCGCGCGAGGGGCGCAGCGTCGTGCTTGGCATCCGCCCGGAACATCTGGTGGCGCGCTCTGCCGCCGCAGCGCAGGTCGAGGTGTGCGTCGAACTGGTCGAGGCGATGGGCGATCATCAACTGGTCTATGGTTCTGGCCTGGGCACGGCGCGGCCCGTGGTGCTGCGTGCCGACAGCCATCTGCGTGCAGCCCTGGGCGAACGCCTGTCGGTCGGTCTCGATCTCGCCGCCTGCCATGTGTTCGACGGCGAGGGCGAGGATGCCGCGAACCTGTGCCTGCCACCTGGTTATCCCCAGATCCAGGGCCCGGCCCTGCGTCAAACTGCGGCGTGACGCGCCGTTCGGCAGTTCCAGGGAGCCATTCGTCCACACCGGGCATCCAGGAATGACGATCCATCATTCCAGCATTCTTGAGTCCCAGACTCAGTGTGGGGCCAAACGAACCCGTTCACTGTGTCTCACCACCCTCTCCTAGGGGGTAGTGGGCCGCTATCCCCAGTTTTGGCTAATCGATAGACTCCCCGCCAGCCCCGATGCTCATTCTGTGAACCTTGGCCATCCAGCCACGTTTACCGGAATGCAGGAGACCGCCATGAGCCAGCAGGACCAGAACGACGACCAGCAGGAGCAGCTGCTCGACGAGAACGGCAACCCGATCGATCCCGAGCAACAGCAAGAGGAGGATGACGGTCAGCATAAGTATGCTGGTGTCATCAGCTGGGTCGTATCCGGCGCCTTGCATGCAACCATGATCATGCTGATGGGCACGATCTACTTCCTTGCCAAGGAGCCCGAGCAGGAAGTGCCCCCGGTGCGGGTGCAGTCGATCCCGCCTCCGCCTGAAAAGAAGGAGGAGAAACCCAAGCTCGAGCGTGAACTGCTCGAACCCAAGGTCGAGCTCGACATCGCAGTGCAGTCCGACAATCCGAATCCGATCACCCAGATCGAGCCGGTCGAGGATGTCACCACCCGTGAAGAGGAGACCGACAGCAACGTGGCCAAGGGTCGCGAAGAAGCTGTCGCCGACTCCGAGATGGGCGGCCAGGGTGCCTTCATGGCGATCGGCGCGGGCGGCGGCAGCGCCGGCATGTTCGGCAGCCGCAGCGGCGGCGGCAAGCGTCGCGCAGTCGGTCGCGGCGGCGGTTCCAAGGGCTCGGAGAGCGCGGTGGACGCCGCGCTGCGCTGGTTCAAGAAGCACCAGTCGCCCAACGGCATGTGGGATGCCGAGAAGTACTTCCAGAACTGCACCGAGGACCCCAAGTGCGAGCCGGGTGCTTATGAAGGTCACTCGGCTGAAGAGGTCAACGCCGCGATGACCGGCTACGCCCTCTTGGCGTTCCTCGGTGCCGGCTACGACCACAAGACGGCCAACAAGTTCAAGCCCACCGTGAAGAAGGGCATCGACTACCTGCTCTCGGTGCAGAAGCCCGACGGTCTGCTGGGCGCGCGCAACTACGAGCATCCCGTCGCCACCATGGCCCTGGCTGAAGCCTACGCGATGACCTCGGACAAGGACCTGCGCGAGCCGACGCAGAAGGGCGTCGATGTGATCATCAGCCGCCAGAACAAGGACGATGGTAACGCCTACGGCCTGGGCTGGGACTACTCCAAGCCGAGCAAGCGCAATGATGCCTCGGTAACCGGCTGGAATGTCATGGCCCTCAAGAGCGCCTATGCTGGTGGCCTGACCATCGGTAACGCGATGGAAGGCTCGAAGCAGTGGCTCGAGCAGGCCTGGAAGGCGAATAACGACGGCAAGGAAGGTCGTCCCGACTGGCAGAAGCTGGATATCTACAAGGATGAGAGTCTGTTCAGCTACTGCTGGACGACCGGTGAGAAGTCCTATGAGAAGGGATTTGGCCATCAGAACATGGCCCCGGTGGGCATGGTCTGCGCCGTGTTCCTCGGCCACCGCGCCGGCGATCCGATGCTGGAGACCCTGGCCAACTTCGTGATGAACAAGCAGACCCCCAAGGCCTATCCGACCAACACCTACTACATGTACTACAACACCCTGGGCGTCTTCCAGGTGGGTGGCGACAAGTGGAAGGTGTGGAACTCCAGCGTGCGCGACATGCTGGTCAATGCCCAGCGCAAGGGCGACGGCTGCTTCGACGGCAGCTGGGACTTTGAGGGCACCAACTTCCACGGCCATAAGATCGGCCGTGTCCTGAGCACCGCCTACAATACGCTGTGTCTGGAAGTGTACTACCGCTACGCCCAGGTGAACCAGGGCAAGAAATAGCCCGGGAGCGCGGGCGCCCTGGCCCGCCCAACGCAGAAAGGCCAGCCGTGAGGCTGGCCTTTCTGCGTTTCAGGACCGGTAGTCCGCGTTCTCGCTGATGTACTCGTGCGTGCGGTCGGCGCCCAGAACCTCGGCGCTGGCCAGACCGGTACCCAGATCAATCTCGACCAGCACGCTGCGTTCATGCGGTGGCCACGACACGGGCGGACGGAAGGTGAGTCCATCGGCCGGTGGAACGCTGACGTAGAGTTCGGCCGACTTCATGTGCGCGACCAGCGCAGTCTCCTTGCTCCGGTCGAGGCGGAAGGCCTGTTGGCTGAACACCTCGATGCCGCCAACGGCCAGGCGCAGGTGCGACAGATCGAGACCAGGCCAGCGGGCGCCGGCCTCCTTGCCGATCGCCGCCACCAGCCGTCCGACATTGGGATCATTGCCGCACAGCGCGCACTGGAATAACGGGCTGTTGGCGATGCTCTTGCCGATGGCCGTGGCCGTGGCGGCATCCGGAGCGCCGGACACGCGGTAGCGCACGACATGATGCACACCCTCGCCATTCCTGACCACATCTTCGGTGAGATCGGCGCAGACCTGGCGTAGGGCGGCGGTGAAATCAGCCGTGGTGACCGCCCCGCCCAGCCCGCTCGACCACGCCACCACGGTGTCGCTGGTCGAGGTGTCGCTGTCGATGGTCATGCGGTTGAAGGTCGTCCCGACCGCCTCGGAGAGTGATGCGCGCAGGTCGTCACGAGCGATGCGCAGATCGGTGAGGATATACACCAGCATGGTCGCCAGGTTCGGCTCGATCATGCCGGCGCCCTTGGCGATGCCGACGATCGAGCCGCCCGGCAGGTCGATGCGGCGGATCTTCGGGTAGAGGTCGGTAGTGCAGATGCCCTCGGCTGCGGGCAGGATGCCGTGCGCGTCCGACAGCGCGTCGACCGCACCTGGCATGGCGGGTAGCATCTGCGCAACCGGCAGCTTCCAGCCGATCACGCCGGTGCTGGAGGGCAGCACGGCGCTGGCTGGGATGTTCAGCAGGCGGCCGGCCTCGGCGCAGATCGCCTCGCTGTCGGCGACCCCGCCCGGTGCGCAGACGTTGCTGATCTTGTTGTTGATGACGATGGCGCCGAGCGCCGCTTCGCCCAGGCGCTGGCGGCCGACGATGACCGGCGCACCGGGGAAGGCGTTGCGCGTGAACATCGCTGCGAAGGCCGGACTCGGCGTGTCGCTGGCGATGACCGTGATCGCCATCTTCGCCGGCTTGGGTGCCTCGGCGGGCACGAATTCGAAGCGTGTCACGCCGACGCGAAAGCCCTTGGGCAGCTTGGCCTGGCTGGTGAGCCAGGCGCGATGCGCGTCACGGGAGGCGAAGATCAGATCAGTGGTGGCCATGGCGCGCGCAGCATCGCGTCAGCGTGCGTCGGGCAATCCCCGGGGGCGCGGGCGCCCCCGCCCGCTCAACCAAACAACCGCACGCAGGTCATCAACCCTGCATGCAACCGATCGATGTCCTCGCGGCTCGAATAGACCCCCAGTGACGCCCGCGCCGTGGCCGGCACGCCGAAGCGCTCCATCACCGGTTGGGCGCAGTGGTGGCCGGCGCGGATCGCGACGTTCTCCATGTCGAGGACGTTGGCGAGGTCGGCGGGATGCGCGCCCGGCAGGGTGAAGGACAGTACACCGGCACGGCTCGCGGCGGTACCGATGCGGCGGAGGCCGGGGATCGTTGCCAGGCGCAGCTCGGCGTAGGCGAACAGCGCCTCCTCGTGCGCCAGCGCGGCGGCGCGGTCGAGCTCCATCATCCATTCCAGCGCCACGCCCAGGCCTATCGCTTCGACGATCGGCGGGGTGCCGGCCTCGAAGCGCGCGGGAGGCGCGGCGTAGGTGGTGCCGGCGAAGGACACGCGCTCGATCATCTCACCGCCGCCGCGCCACGGCGGTATTGATTCCAGCACGGCTTTGCGGCCATAGAGCACGCCGATGCCGGTCGGGCCATAGACCTTGTGGCCACCGAAGGCGAGGAAGTCGCAGTCGAGGGCGCGTACATCGAGGGGCAGGTGCGGGGCGCTCTGCGCCGCATCGACCAGGAACAACGCCCCGGCGGCGTGCGCGCGGCGCGCCAGTTCGGCGACCGGGTTGATCGTTCCGAGAGCATTCGAGATATGCACGCAGCCGACCAGCTTCACACCGCCCGCCGCCAGCAGGCGGTCATAGGCCGCGAGGTCGAGGCTGCCGTCGTCGAGGATGGGGATCGGCTCGGGGCGGAAGCCGGCGGCCTGCCAGCTGACCAGCCCGGCGTGGTGCTCCATGCCGCTGACCAGCACGCGGTCGCCGGGCTTCAGATGCGCTTGCCCCCAGGCGTGGGCGACCAAGTTCATCGCGTCGGTGCAGCCGCCGGTAAACACGATTTCGCCGCGCTCGGCGTTCAGGAAGCGTGCGACCGTGGTGCGCGCATCCTCGTACAGCTTGGTGGTGTGCGCGGCGCGCCGATACAGGCCGCGATGCACCGTGCCGTACTCACGGCCGAGCAGGGCGGTCATGCGTTCGATGACGACGCGCGGCTTCTGCGCCGTGGCAGCGGTGTCGAGATAGGCGAAGGGCTTGCCCTTCTGGGCATCGTCGAGGCCGGGGAACTGGGCGCGGATGGCGGCGGCGTCGAAGGTCATGGGAAGGCGGGGGGCGAGGGGCGGGGGGCAGGGGGAGCGAAAGCAATCCACGATCCGAGCGATGACCAGGTTTGGCGCGTGATGGAAGAGGGATGATACGGCGTCAGTACGCTTGCGCCGCCCCCCGCCCCCCCCCGCCCCCCGCCCCCCGCCCATCGCATCACGCACATCCCTGCACCTCATCCAGGAACGCGGTGGTCAGCAATTCGCGCGCTGTCGCCGCATCCAGGCCGCGCGTGCGCAGATAGAGCAGTTCGTCGGCATCGAGGGCACCGATCGTGGCGCCGTGGCTGGCCTCGACCTCGTCGGCGCGGATGTCGAGCTGCGGACGGGTGTCGGCGCGCGCCAGTGGCGACAGCACCAGGTTCTGGTCGCGCTGCTCGGCCGACGAGCCGTCGGCACCTTTCAGCATGGTCACCACGCCATCGAAGCTGACTCGCGCACGGTCGCGCAGCACGGATTTGATGAGCTGCCGGCTGGTCGTCGGACCGACCGCATGCACCACGCGGGTCAGGACATGGGCCTGGGTCTCGCCGCGCGGATCGGCTGCCACCGCCAGGTCGAAGCTGGCTCCGAGGCCGGTCAGCTGCGCGGCCAGGTGATGGCGCTGCAGGCGTCCACCGTGCTGCGTGCCACGATAGCGCAGCGCCGCGTCCTGGGCGAGCGTCGCAGACATGGCGGCCAGATGCACGCCGAGGGGGGCGGTGGAGACATCCTCGACGATGAGGTTGGCTCCGCGGCCGAGCACAGCATGGATCCAGCTGGCGCTGCGACCCTCGGCGGCCGTGCGGTTGATGCGCAGGCGCAGGGCCGTGCCGGGAGGAACCTCGACGAGTAGCGCCCAGCAGCCGCCGGCGTCGTGGATCGTCGCGTCACTCGAGGCGCGCCAGCGGCGCGCGCTCCCAGCCAGCGCCCAGGCGTGGGTGGCATCGGTGGGAGCAGGGAAGGCGTCGGCGGAACAGGGCTCGCCGGGCAGGACGGTCGCCGTGGTCGCGGCGGCCTCGGCCAGGCCGCGGCAGTCCACGTAGCGCCAGTCCTCGTCGGCGGCGGTCGGCAGGTTCATGCCCCGAACCCGTCGTAGCCCTCCGCCTCGAGGCGGGTGGCGAGCTCCGGGCCGCCGCTGTGCACGATGCTGCCCTTGATCAGCACATGGATGCGATCGGGTCTGACCAGTTCGAGGAGGCGCTGGAAGTGGGTGATCAACAGGATGCTGCGGTCGGCGCGGCGGAAGCCGTTGATGCCGCGGGCCACCGCCTTGATCGCGTCGATATCCAGGCCCGAGTCGGTCTCATCGAGGATCGCCACGCGCGGTTCCAGCACGTACATCTGCAGGATCTCATTGCGCTTCTTCTGCCCGCCAGACAGCCCGGCATTGAGTTGGCGTCCGGCGTAATCCTCGGGCGCCTCGGCGGCCTTGATGCGCTCGGCGAGGATCGGCGCGAAGTCTTTGACCGTCGCTTCGGGCTTGCCGGCAGCCTTCTGTCGCGCGTTCCACGCCAGGCGCAGGAACTCGCCGTTGTTCACCCCAGGCACGTCGGTGGGGTACTGGAAACCGACAAACAGGCCGGCGTGGACGCGCGCATCCGGCTCCAGCGCCAGCAGGTCGGCGCCGTCCAGGGTCGCGTCGCCGCCGGCGATGGCGTAGCTGGGATGCCCGGCCAGCGCCTTGGCCAGGGTGCTCTTGCCCGAACCGTTGGGGCCCATGATGGCATGCACCTCGCCAGGCGGGACATGCAGCGACAGGCCGTTGACGACGGTGAGGCCGGCGACGGTGACGGAGAGATTGGATATGGAGAGGAGGGGCATGGTTCAGCCGTTCGGTGTTCGGCGTTCGGCGTTCGGCGTTCCGCAGGGATGGTCGGCGTCGCGTCGCGCTGCGGGACACCGAACGCCGAACGTCGAACGCCGAACCAGGGGCAATGATCTCATCCGACGGAATTCTCCAGCTTGATTTGCAGCAACTTCCGCGCCTCGGCGGCGAACTCCATCGGCAGCACGGCGAGCACGTCCTTGGCGAAGCCGTTGACGATGGCCCCGACCGCCTCTTCGTGGCCGATGCCACGCGCCTGCAGGTAGAACAACTGGTCTTCGCTCAGGCGGCTGGTTGAGGCCTCGTGCTCGACCTGGGCGTCGGCGCGTTGCACATCGACGTAGGGGTAGGTGTGCGCTTCGCAGTCCTTGCCGACCAGCATCGAGTCGCAGCAGGTGTAGTTGCGCGCACCCTCGGCCGACTTCATCACCTGCACCAGTCCACGGTACACATTGCGGCTGTGTTCGGCGCTGATGCCCTTCGAGATGATCGTCGAGCGGGTGCGCTTGCCGATGTGGATCATCTTGGTGCCGGTGTCGGCCTGCATGCGCCCGTTGGTCAGCGCCACCGAGTAGAACTCACCGACGCTGTCATCGCCCTTCAGTACGCAGGACGGGTATTTCCAGGTAATCGCGCTACCGGCTTCGACCTGGGTCCAGCTGATCTTCGAGCGGTCGCCGCGGCACAGGCCACGCTTGGTGACGAAGTTGTACACCCCGCCCAGGCCGGTGTTCGGATCGCCGGCATACCAGTTCTGCACCGTCGAGTATTTGATCTCGGCGTCGGTCTGGGCGATCAGTTCGACCACCGCGGCATGCAGCTGGTTCTTCGAGGTCTGCGGCGCGGTGCAGCCTTCAAGGTAGCTGACGTGACTGCCCACGTCTGCGATGATCAAGGTGCGCTCGAACTGGCCGCTTTCAGTGTTGTTGATGCGGAAGTAGGTCGAGAGTTCCAGCGGGCAGCGCACGTGCGGCGGGATGTACACGAACGAGCCGTCGGAGAACACCGCGCTGTTGAGCGCCGCGAACCAGTTGTCGCCGGCCGGCACCACGCTGCCGATCCAGCGTTCGACCAGGGCCGGGTAGAGGCGCACCGCCTCGGAGATCGAGCAGAAGATGACGCCAGCGTCGAACAGCTTCTCCTGGTGCGTCGTCGCCACCGACACCGAGTCGAACACCGCATCGACCGCGACCCCCGACAGGCGCTTCTGCTCGTCGAGCGGGATGCCCAGCTTCTCGAAGGTCTTCAGCACCTCGGGGTCGATCTCATCGAGCGAACCGTGCTTCTCACCCTGCTTGGGTGCCGAGTAGTAACTGATCGCCTGGTAGTCGATCGGCGGGTAATCGACCCGCGCCCAGGTCGGCTCGCGCATGCGTGCGAAGGCCTGGAACGCCTTGAGGCGGAACTGCAGCAGGAAGTCCGGTTCACCGCGCGCGGCGCTGATCTGCCGGACGATGTCCTCGTTCAGGCCCTTGGCGAGGCTGACCGCCTCGACCTCGCTGCGGAAGCCGAATTTGTAGTCCTCAGCGGTATAGGTGCGCGGAGGCTGGCTGGAGGCTGGAGGCTGGAGGCTGGAGGCCGGGGTGTTGTCGGTCATGACAGCTCCGCGGTCAGATCGGGGTGGATCGCCTTGAGGGCGCTGGTCACGAACAGGCCCAGGGTCTCGCGTTCGCTGGCGCTGACACCGCTGACGATGACCACGACGCGGAAGTCGTCGTGCAGGCCCTCGATGCGGTGGCTGGCGGCTGGCGCCTTGTCGGCCAGCACGCGCTTCACCGCAGCATCGGCGGTGGCGATCTTCTTGAGCAGCGACAGCGGCAGCCACTTCTCATCGGCCGCCGTCCAGTCCTGTTTGCGTTTGCGCTGATAGACCAGCTTCTCGGCCGGCTTGGGCAGCAGCTTGATCAGCGGCAGCACGGCCAGGGCGCGGCGCTGCAGGTCGGGGATGAAGGCGAGTTCTCCCTCTTCGCAGGCCGCGGTGGCGGGCGTATCGCGCAGCATCGCCTCGACGGTGGCTGGCCGGATGGCGCAGGCTTCGGCGACCAGTTGACCCTTGGCGAGCTGGGTGAAGGCGTCGGCGAGGGGATGGCTCCAGCGCGAGCCGAAGGCGAGGAAGCGGGCATCCTCGATGCGCCCGGTCGGCAGATCGACGAGCCACGCGATCGCCGCCTGCCCCTCACCGTCGGCAACCTGCAACAGCCCGAGCTGGCGCCGGGCGGCGTCGATCGGGCGGAAGGCCCCCCGGGTGCGCGGGGCGCGCAAACGCGCCTCGGCGGCGCGGGTCAGGATCGGCTCGGTCGCCGTGGGCATGGCGGCACGCTAGGCAGGGGCTGGGCAGGGCAATCTCATCCACACCCAGCCTTGATGGCTGGGTCCGCAGTTATTTGCGATCGATGCGGGCCCAGAAGTCCTTGGCCGTAGGGACCCGAGGCCACGCCCCATCCCAGGTGGTTCCGATCTGGCGCAGGTTGGGCAGGGTGCGCAACTTGTTCAGGCCGGAGATGCCAGGCGTCAGGCTGAACACCAGACGCTCCAACGGGGTATCGGCGAGCGGGGAAAGATCGGTGGCACTGGCTCCGAGCATGCGCAATTCGCGCAGCGGCGCCTTGGCCAGCGGTTTCAGGTCCTCGGCAGGGATGCCATCGATCACCAGGCTTTGCAGCGGGCAGGCGGCGAGCGGGCCGAGTTCGCTGACCGGGGTCTGCGCCAGATCCAGGCTGGTGAGCGGCAGCGAGGCGAGCGGCCGCAGGTCGGAGACTTTGGTGTTCGAAAGATTGAGCGCCGTGATGCGCAGGCGGCGCAGCGGAGCGAGGTCGGTCACCCCCGTGCCGGTGAGGGTCAGCGAGGCCAGCGGCATGCCGGCAAGCGGGGACAGGTCGGCGACCGGCAGTCCGGTGAGGTCGAGTTCCGACAATGCCATTCCGGTCAGCGGTCTGAGCACGGCAACCTGGCACGACGCGAGCTGGAGCTGGCGCAGGGGTGCACCGGCGAGGGGGGCGAGATCCGCGACCGGGGTGCTGTCGATGGCCAGGCGGGTGAGCGGCACGCCGGCCAACGGGCCGAGATCCTGCACGCGGGTGCCCGAGAGGCGCAGGGTCGAGATCCGGCTGCCGCTGAGGGCGGCGAGATCCATGACCGCCGTCTTGCTGAGATCCAGCTCGTGCAGGGGGGCGCCATGCAGCGCGGCGATGTCCGACACATCGCTGCGGCCGGCGCGCAGGACGCGCAGTGGGGCGCCCTGCAAGGCTTGCAGCGAGACGATCCGGGTCTGCGACAGGTCGAGGTCCTCGAGGGCGATGCCGCTGAGCGGGCCGAGGTCCTCGACCCGCGTGCCGGAGATGTTCAGGGAGATCAGCGGGGCGCCCTGCAACGGGCCAAGGTCGCGCACCTCGGTGCCGGAGACGTCGAGATCGGTGAGCGGCATGCCGCGCAGTGGGGCGAGGTCGATCACCTTGGTGCGCTGCAGGCGCAGGCGGACGATCGGCATGCCGGAGAGCGCCGACAGATCGATGACGTCCTGGCGTTCGCGCAGGCCGTCGAGGTAGAGCATGCCATCCTTGTCCGCCCAGAAACCACGCTGGGTGCAGCCAGGGTAGGCGAGCTCGAGCTGCTTGCGGTACACCTCGACGCGCTCCAGGCCACGGGCGAAGAGGTCTTCGGCCAGAGGGCCGAGTCCCATGCGCACCAGGCGGTCGGCGATCGCGGTGACGACCACCGAGGTCTCCCCGCCAGAGGCCTCGTCGCACAGGCCGGCCAACTGCCGGGCATCCTCGTCGCCAGGTGACAGCAGCAGGTATTCCGACAGCGAACGCGAGGCGGCGCCCCATTGCCGTTCATGGACCAGCAACTGACCGCGCAGCAGGTGGGCGGCGGCGAGATCGGGGCTGAAGCGCAGGGCGAGTTCGACGTTGTCGGTCGCCTCGACCCATTCCTTGCTGGCGGCGTGTTGCCGGGCTTTCGCGACCAGGGCGGGGGCGGCGAGCTTCTTTTCGGCACCGCGGCCCTGCTTCTGTTCTTCGAGCTGGCGCATGCTGCTCGCCAGTTCGGCACCGCGCTGGCGGGCGGCGTCGCGCTCGCGCTGGATGGTGCGGAAGCTGAATACCAGGACGACGGCGAGGATCGACAGGGAGATGAGGCCGACCAGCGTGGCGGTGCTGTTGCGGCGCAGCAGCTTGCCGAGCATCTCCAGGGCCGATTCGTCACGCGCGCTCACCGAACGGTGCTCGAGGTGGGCTTCGATGTCCCGGCGCATATCTGCGGCGCGCTGGTAGCGGTGCTCGGGCTGGGCCGACAGCGCCTTGAGCGCGATCGCCGAGAGGTCGAGGGGAATGTCCTGTTCCGGGGCACGGGCGCCGGGTGGGGTGATGCGATGGTTGACGACGTTGTCGAGGACCTCGTCCACGCTGCGGCCCCACACCGGCGGGCTGAACGTCAGGATCTCGTAGAGTATCGCGCCCAGGGCGTAGATGTCGCTGCGTTCGTCGATCTGGTCGAGGTCGCCGCGCGCCTGTTCCGGCGGCATATAGGCCGGGGTCCCTTCGACCGTTCCCTGCACCGTCTCCTGGCCGGTCTTCCCTGCGGCGGGCCGCCTGAAGCTCTGTACCACGGTGGCCAGACGGTCTTCGATGTCCCCGAAGGCCGGTGGCATGGCCGTCTCCGCGGGTTTCGTGGCCTGCGGCTCCACCTGGGTGCTCCGCTCGCGGGCCGAGGCGCGGCGCTGTTCGGGCAGGACCCGGGCCAGGCCCCAGTCGGCGACCAGCACCTCGCCGAAGTCCCCGAGCATGACGTTGCTGGGCTTCAGATCGCGATGCACCACCCCGCGCGCGTGCGCGAAAGCGGCGGCGTTGCACACATGGATGAAGATGCGCAGCAGGCGGAAGCGGGTGAATTCGGCCACCGACGGGTCGCCGCGCCGCACCAGGTCGATGATGTCGCCCAGGCTGCGCCCGCGCACCAGCTTCATGGTGAAGTAGAGCCGGCCGTTGCCGTCCACCCCGATGTCGTGCACCGGCACGATGTTGGGATGCTCGAGCTGGCCGGTGATCTGCGCTTCGGTGATGAAGCGCCGGCGGTCACGGTCGCCCTGGTCGTTGAGCAGCACCTTCATCGCCACGTCGCGGTGTAGGTCGCGATCGACCACACGCATGACCATGCCCATGCCGCCGCGGCCGAGTTCGGTATCGACGACGTATTTGTCACCGTGGCCGTCGCGCAGCAGTTCGCCGACCGTCTTGCGCGTGGTGATCGCGGTGGTCGGGTTCGCCGCCTCGCTGGGGGCCAGGGTGACGCTGACGTGGAGTCCAGCTGCTCCCAGGTTGGTCGCCACCGGCACGGCGGTCGGCACGGCGGTCTCATCGGCATCGATCGCGATGTTGCCCAGGGAGACCAGCGAGATGGTCGCGGGGCGGGCCTCCTCGCTGGTGGCAGGCGAGAAGACCGTGGCGCAGGCCGAGCAGACCAGACGGCCTTCGGCATCGGGCCGGTCGGCTCGGCACGCTCGGGCGCAGTTCGGGCAGGCGACGGTCTCGGCCATGTCAGCCCGGGCAGCCCCCGGCCATGACCGAGCGCAGGATGTTGCCGATCAGGCGGTCGCCGCGCGGGCGGTGCACCGGCATGAAGCGGGCGGTGTCGGCGAGGATGCGCCGCGCGCCGTCCGGGCCGGTGGCGGCGCGGATGAAGTCGGCGTCGGCCTCGACCCACTGGCGTACCGTCGCCTCGTCGGCCTCGACGTGGAACTGCAGGCCATAGCAGCGGCCGACCCGGAACATCTGCCCGGGGCAGGCCAGAGTGGCGGCGAGGTGATCAGCCTTGGCCGGGATCTGGAAGGTGTCGCCGTGCCAGTGCAGCACCAGTTCGGCGCGTTCCATCCCTGACAGGACAGGTTCCTCAGCGGGATCCTTCAGCCAGTGGATCGCGCCCCAGCCGACCTCGCGATGCCGGCTTGCCGGTTCGCCGCAGGCGAGCGGCGCGACGACGGCCCCGGCGGCGTGCGCCAACAACTGGCTGCCCAGGCACACGCCGAGTACCGGCCGGTCCTCGGCCAGGCACTGCTTCAGCAGCTCGACTTCGGCGGCCAGGAAGGGGTAACGCGCATCGCCGAGGTCGGCCACGCCCATCGGCCCGCCCATCACCACCAGGGCGGCGCCGGAGGGGGCTTTCGGGACGGCCTGGCCCTGGTCGAGCCGCACCACCTCGACCTTCAGGCCCAGGCGTTCGGCGACGGAGGCGATGCGCACCGGCCCCTCGAGCGGGACATGCTGCAGGACGACGAGACGGGTGATGGGGGACGGCATGGGTTAGCTTTGAGCTTTGAGCTTTGAGCTTTGAGCTTCGCAGGGGCGGCCCGGGCTCGATAGGCGAAGCGTGAGCATTTGATCAATCATGGGCCTGAGCCCAACGCAGGCAACGACGAGTGCGTCGTTCCTGCGGGCTCAAAGCTCAAAGCTCCAAGCTCAAAGCTACAAGGTCGCCAGCGTCTCACGCACGTTGACCAGTTCGGCGCGCTCGCGTTCGAGCATGGCCTTGGTCTCGGCGACCTGGTCGGCCGGGGCGCGCGCCACGTAGTCGGCGTTGCCCAGGCGACCTTCCTTGCCGCTGATCGACTTGAATAGGGTCTGCTCGCGCTTCTCCAGCTGCGCCTTGACCTTGCCGAGGTCGGCGAGGCCGGTCAGCGGGATGTGCACCTTCAGCGCCCCGACCACGGTGGTCACCGACTGCGGCGGCTTGGCAGCGCCGGGGCTGATCGCCAGGGCGGACAGGTTGCCGCGGTCGGTGAGGAACTCGCCGTCGGCGAGCAGCGCCGGTGCATCTGCAGCGTCGATCACCGCCGCCACCGCCACGCCGTCGGCCAGGTTGACCAAGTTGCGCACGTTGCGCACTGCGCTGACGATCGCCTGCAGGCGCGCCATGCGCTCGGCCGCGCCCGGGGTGCGCAGCGTCGCGACCGGCTCGGGCCAGGCCGAGGTCATCAGGTAGGTGCTCCACACCGTGCCGCCGAGCAGCGGCTGGAGGTGCTGCCACAGATGCTCGGTGAGGAAGGGCATGCCCGGATGCAGCAGGCGCAGCACGCGGTCGAAGGCGTAGGCGAGGATGGTCGCCGCCGCCTGCGCCTGCTCGCCACCGGCCTTGAAGCGGCGCTTGGCCCACTCGACGTACCAGTCGCACAGGTCGTCGCGGAAGAAGCGGTAGGCGCCGTTGGCGTAGTCATTGTAGCGGAAGCGTTCGAGGGCCGTGGTGCACTCGTCGATCGCGCCCTGCAGGCGGTCGAGCAGCCAGACCTCGGGGAAGCCGATGGCGGCGGCCTTGGCCTGGGCGTCGGTGGGCGCGGCGGCCAGCGGGCGTTCGGCCAGGTTCATCAGCAAGAACCTGCCGGCGTTCCACACCTTGTTGGCGAAATTACGCCCGGTCTCGAACTTGGACGGCGACAGCTTCAGGTCCTGCCCCTCGGTCGTCATGTCCAAAAGGGTGTAGCGCATCGCGTCGGCGCCGTAGCCCGGGCAGGTGAACTCCTTGCCCAGGTACTTCTGCGTGCCGCCGCTGATCATCACGATCGGGTCGATGCCGTTGCCCTTCGACTTCGACATCTTGTCGCCGCGCTCGTCGAGCACGGTGCCGTGGATGTACACGTCGCTGAACGGGCGCTGGTCGTTCACGAACATGCTGGTCATCACCATGCGCGCGACCCAGAAGAAGATGATGCCGCGGTCGGTCACCAGGGTGCTGGTCGGGAACCAGCGCTGCATCTCGGGGGTCTGTTCGGGCCAGCCCAGCGTGCTGTAGGGCCACAGCGCCGACGAGAACCAGGTGTCGAGGACATCGGCGTCCTGTACCACCTCGCGCGAGCCGCAGTGCTGGCAGGCGCTGATGTCCTCGATCGCCACGCTGTGCTTGCCGCAGGCGGCGCACTTCCATGCCGGGATGCGGTGGCCCCACCAGATCTGCCGGGAGATGCACCAGTCGCGCACATCGGTCAGCCACTGGCCGTAGACCTTGGCCCAGCGCTCGGGGTGGAAGGCGACGCGGCCCTCGACCGTCTCTTTCAGGGCGCGCTCGGCCAACGGCGCCATCTTCACGAACCACTGCTCGGTGACCATCGGTTCAATCGGCGCGTTGGAGCGGTAGCTGTGGCCGACGCTGTGCACGATCTGGGTCGAGCCGAGCAGCACGCCGCTGGTCTCCAGTTCGGCGCACAGCGCCTTGCGGCAGGCGAAGCGTTCCTGGCCGGCGAAGTGCGCAGCTTCGCTGGTCATCGTGCCGTCAAAGCCGATGCAGCGGATCAGCGGCAGGTTGTGGCGCTTGCCGACCTCGTAGTCGTTGGGGTCGTGGGCCGGGGTGATCTTCACCGCGCCCGAGCCCTTGGTCGGATCGGCGTGCTCGTCGCCGACGATCGGGATGAGGCGGCCGACGATGGGCAGGCGCACACGCTTGCCGATCAGGTGCCGGTAACGCTCGTCGGCGGGATTCACCGCCACCGCGGTGTCGCCGAAGAAGGTCTCGGGGCGCGTCGTCTCGACGACGATCGAACCCGAGCCGTCCTCGAGATCATAGCGCAGCTTCCACAGGTGGCCGTTCTTCTCGATGTAGTCCACCTCGTCGTCGGCCAGCGCCGTCTTCTGCACCGGGCACCAGTTCACCATGCGCGTGCCACGGTAGATGAGTCCGGCGTCGTAGAGGCGCTTGAACATCACGCGCACGGCGTGCGACAGGCCGGCATCCATGGTGAAGCGCTCGCGGCTCCAGTCGCACGAGGCACCGAGCTTGCGCAGCTGCTGCACGATCTTGCCGCCGCTCTGCTCCTTCCACGCCCACACCCGCTTGAGGAACTCCTCGCGCCCGAGCTGGTCGCGGGTCTGGCCCGCCTCCTGGACCTGCTTCACCACCACGCTCTCGGTGGCGATGCCGGCGTGGTCGGTGCCGGGCTGCCACAGGGTATCGTAGCCCTGCATGCGCCGCCAGCGGATCAGGGTGTCCTGCAGCGTGTTGTTGAGCGCATGGCCCATGTGCAGCACGCCGGTGACGTTGGGCGGCGGTATGGCGATGGCGTAGCCTGGCTTGCCGTCGCGCTTCCCGGCCCCGCCGCGGAAGCAGCCGCTGGTTTCCCAGCGCTGATAGACATCGGGTTCGACCGTGGTGGCGTCGTAGGCTTTGGGCAGATCGAGGGGCATGGTATCGCTCGCGGGGGCGGCAGGATAGGGATGCTAGGACATGACGGAAGGGGCGCGGCGGGGGCGCCGCGCAGCCGGTCGGGCGGGGGCGCCCGCGCTCCGCTCCGCTCTTACCAGCCGCCGAAGGGGCGGCCGCGGCTGTCCTTGCCGCGCCGTACCCAATCGGCCGGAGCGACGACCACGGTGCTGCCTTCGGCGGGTGGCCTGCCACCGACATTCCACTCGTCGAAGGGCAGGGTCAGTGGCGTGCCGGCTGCGGACCCTGACAGCACGTCCACCTCAATGTAGTGGCTGATGCCCGGTTCACGATCGTGGTTGAGTGCATCGCTGACCACGTCCCAGACCTTGACCACCTTCAGTTCCATCACCTCGGTGCGCGAGGCCGCCTGTCCGCGATTGAGCGGTCGCGAGCGGGCTTCGCCACCGCCACAACCGGTGAGGAGGATGAAGCAGGCGAGGGTGACGAGGGCGAGGACGAGGCGGACCATGCCCGCAGCCTGCACTTGTGCGCCGGTCGGCAACCAGCATCGTCCGACCCGCCATCCGGAGTCTGCCATGCCCGCCGCCCTCCATCCCCTCGCCGAAGTCGCCAACGCCGCCCTCGCCAAGGACACGCCCGTCGTCCTCGAGCTGCTGTCGGAGCGCGGCAAGCGCATGTTCTTCCCCACCAAGGGCATCCTCGCCCAGGGTGCCGAGGCGAAGAGCAAGGCCAGCTTCGCCAATGCCACGGTCGGCATCGCCACCGAGAACGGCGCACCGATGCACCTGGCGTGCATCAACCAGTACTACAACAACCTCAAGCCGGCCGAGATCTACGACTATGCGCCCAGTTTCGGCAAGCCCGACCTGCGTGCGGCGTGGGCCGCCAAGCAGCGCCAGGAGACCCCCAGCCTGGGCGACCACGCGACCAGCCTGCCGGTGGTCACCAACGCCCTGACGCACGGGCTGTCGCTGATCGGCGACCTCTTCCTCGACCCGGGCGACGAGGCCCTGTCCTCGGACCTGATGTGGGAGAATTACAACCTGTCGTGGGAGACCCGGCTGGGCGCGCGCATCAGCACCTATCCCTTCTTCGACAAGAACCTCACCGGCTTCAACATCACCGCCTTCACCCAGGCCCTGGCCGAGCGCAAGGGCCGCAAGCTGGTGGTGGCGCTGAACTTCCCCAACAACCCCTCGGGTTACACCCCGACCCGGGCCGAGGCCGGGGCGATCGTCAGCGCGCTGACCGCGGCGGCGGCGGCCGGCTCGAAGCTGGTGGTGGTGTGCGATGACGCCTACTACGGCATGTTCTTCGACGCCAATGCCGAGTCCGAATCGCTGTTCGGCCGTCTGGCCAGGGCTCACCCCAACCTCCTGGCGATCAAGGTCGATGGCGCAACCAAAGAGGAGTTCGTATGGGGCCTGCGCGTCGGCTTCGTGACCTACGGCGTGGCCAACGGCACCAAGGCTGCCTATGACGCTCTCGAACAGAAGACCGGCGGCATCGTCCGCGCCTACATCAGCAACGTCTCGATGCCCGGCCAGTCGATCGTGCTCAAGGCCCTGCAGGATCCTGGATTTCGCGCCCAGCAGGCCGAGAAGGTGGCGCTGCTCAAGAGCCGTGCCGCGGTCACCGCAGTCCACTGCCGCAAGCCCGAGTACGCCGACGCCTGGGATGTGTATCCCTTCAACTCAGGCTACTTCATGTGCCTGCGCGTGAAGGGCGTCACCGCCGAGGCGGTGCGCCAGGAGCTGCTCGCCAAGCATGGCGTCGGCACCATCGCGCTCGGCCAGACCGAACTGCGCGTCGCCTTCTCGTGTCTGACCGAAGCCCAGATTCCGGAAGTGTTTGCGCGGATCGCATCGGCCGTCCGGGCGGTGCGCGGCGGGTGACCGCGCGGTGTGTGGTGCAGGTGTCCGCAGGCCCAGGCGGGGTGACCTGTCGAGCAGCACCGGAACCGTAGGTTCGGGCGTTCCAGCCGCAGCCAGGAAACCGAGCATGCCCATCCGTCCAGCCGGCGTCGCCCTGACGCTCCTCGTGTGCGCCTCGGCGGCGACCGCCGCCGACGTCACCGACGAGTACAGCTACGAAGACATCGCTGCCGGGCGTGACATCCACGAAGGCGTGTATTCCAAGCTGAGCGGCGGTGAGTTCGACGAATTCCGGATCCAGCTGGGCGTGGCGCCCGGCATCGACCGCGTCCAGGTCAGCAGCTCCATCAACGGTGCGGCCTATCCCGGGCCGGCGATCAAAGAGACCGATCGGGCCTTCAACGATCCCGCCCTGCCGACCCAGATCGCCCTGACCTGGATCCTGGGCGATTTCGACGAACCGGACCAGGGCTGGTACTACTCGCTCGGCCTGGACTTCACCCAACGGCAGTACCTGGTTCTCTATGGGGTCGGCTCCGAATCGAGCGAACTGGACCTCAATGCCCTGGCCCTGCACATCGGCATGGGCTACGCCTGGTACCTCGACCCGCGTTGGCGCGTCGAGATCGAACCCTTCGTCGCCGCCGGCCTGATGTGGACCGAACTCGACCTCTTCGATGTCAGCACATCCACCCCGCTGCCGGCCAACAAGCGCAGTGATGGCCCCTTGATCGAAGCCGGCCTGCGTACCGCGCTGGTGTGGCATCCGCAGGCGACGCAGGAATGGCACCTCGGTGCCGCCCTCGACTACCGTACCGGCTACGCCCAGACCCACTACAAGAACAGCGGTCCCGGCGGTGACGTCGAGAGCGAATACCGTCTGTGGTGGTATGGCTTCGGCGCCTCGCTGTTCTACGGCAACCGGTTCTAGCGCAGTTTGCGCACTAATTCCGCAAGTTGATCCAGATCGTATCGCGCCTCAGGCTCGGTCGCTACCGGTAGCAACTGCGCCGTGTCGCCAGCGCTGGTCAACTGCAGTGACGGCCCCGGGAAGTCGCGCACCGGCATGATCAGGTCGCTGACATCGTAGAGTCGGGTTCTGGCGGTCCCGGCGATCGGTTGTGCCGAGAGGAACAGCGCTCCGTTCACCCAGCCGATGTGGATGGCGGCGGTGCGTTCGAGCCAGCGCAGCACATTGCCCAGGCGCATGTCGCGCACCTGCATGGTGACGGTCGTGCCACTGACACGCAGGGCGGGATCCAGGACGACATTCAACCCGCTGACCGTGTGCAGGAAGGTGGCGGTCTCCTCCAGCGGTTGATCACGCACATCCAGGCTGATGCGCTGATCGAGCCGGCCGCCGAGCTGCGCCAGGTCATGCTCGGCCGGAGCGGTGACCAGCAGCATGCCGTTCCAGGTCCCGACGGTCACCTCGACCGAACCGAGCGCGGCACTGGTGAGGACGGCGAGGGCGGTGTGATGCAGGAGCATGCTCGTGGTACGTCCAGCCTCAGCCATCGTTCACGCCCAATCCAGCCGCGAGGCGAGTTCCGGAGGCAGTTCGTTGCACAGGAAGCGTAGCCGGGCCCGGGCCCGACTGCTGACGTGGTCGCGCAGTGTGGCGAGGATGCCGACCAGACGGCGGCGGACGTTGTCGGCATCCGGGCCGAGGGCGGGGACGGCGAGGAAATCGGTCAGCACCTCGGTCAGCTCCTCGCGGTCGTCCTCGCCGAATTCGCTGCCGCGCGCCGCCAGACGCACCAGGTCTTCGGCGATGCGCCCGGCCAGGCGGGCGAGATAGGGACCGTCTCCCAGGGTCAGCATGCGCGCCAGGGCGCGTGCCACCGGCAGCTGCTGGACCTGGGGGGCCAGGGCCTCGACCACGCGGATACGCAGGGGGCCTGGGAAATCCCGGCCTTCGGCGAGCAGGGCGAGGGTGCGGGCGAGTTCGTGGACGTTGCCCGGACCCCAGATCAGCCGCCACGAGGCGACCAGCCGCCACTGCTGCACCAGGCGCTCGATGATCCTGGTCAGCACCTCGCCCTGGCAGGCCGGCGAGCGGCCGATGTGCGCCAGGGCCTGGAGGATCAGGGGCACGTGCTCGGTATGGGCGGCCAGGCGTTCATCGAGTTCGAAGGTCAGTTCGCCGGTCGCCGGATCGGTGGTCGTCGGGGTCGGCTGGTCGGGCAGCTCGGCGCAGGCCTCCATGAGCAGCTGGTTGACGATCGCGATGCGCCGTTCGGGGGCGCAGCCCGCGCCTGCCGCCAGATGGCCGAGCGCGTCATAGGCGTGGCGTCCGAGGCCGGCGGTCGCCGCATCGACCTCACGGTTGAGCTGGGCATCGTCGCCGGTCGCTCCGCTGGTCGCGATGCGCGCGGCGGCGGCGAGCAGCGCTCCGCGTTCGGCAGCCTGGTCTGCCCGCGTCAGTCCGGCGAGCAGGCGGCGTGCTGCGGCCGGGGCCTGGGCGGGGACGTGGGCGACCAGTTCGGGCAGCAGGCCGGCCAGCAATAGCCGGACGTGCTCGAGCGGATGGCCTTCCAGGGCCTCCCAGACCGGGCCGATGGCGTCGGAACCGATGCCGGCCAGGGCTGCGCTGACCAGATCGACGGTTCGGTCGGCGCGATAGCGTGCGACGATCTCGATCAGCGGATCGCACAGCAGGACGCGCTCGGTCTGGGCGCACGGCAGCAGCACGGCCAGCTGCTGCTCCAGCACCGAGACGAGGTGCGGGCCCGAGGCTTCGCGCAGCAGGCGGCGGACGATGTCGGCCAGTTCATCGGCGGCGGCGGCATCGATGGCGCCATCGCGGCACAACTCGGCGATCAGCCAGTGGACACTGGTGTCGTGCGCCTGGGCTATGCGCATGCCGCGCCTGGCCAGGCGGGTGGCGAGGCTGCGTCCCTGGTCGAGCCGGCGCAGCGCCGAGGCCAGCGGCATGCGCTGGCGCGGCGCCTCGTCGGCGGCGAGCAGCAGGTCGAGGCCGCGTTCAAGCAGGGCTTCCCCGCCTGTCACGTTCGGGGCAGCGAGCAGCACGATGATGCGCGCATCCTGCTCGGCGCCGAAGCCGAGGCCGCGCGTGAGCGTGGCTTCGATCCGGACGGCATCCCGGAGCTGCACCGCCCGCACCAGGTCGAGCAGCGAGAAGCTGGTGGGTAGCAGCAGATCGATCAGCCGTTCGAGCTGCGGATGCGTCGCCAGGCGTGGTGCCAGCGCCGTGCACAGATCGACCAGGCCCTGACTGGCCTCGCCGCGCGCCGCCTGGGCGATGGCGGCCGAGATCGCCAGATCCTGCTGCTCGGGGGCGAGGGCGCCGACGTTGGGGGCCAGTCTGGCGAGGGTGGTGTCATCGCGACGCTGCATCGCCCGCACCAGATCGACGACCAGGGTGTGCCCCCCGGCCCCGACCACCAGGGCGATGGCGCGTTCGCGTACCAGCTCGGCGCCGTCGGACAGCAGCATCGGCATCAGTTCGCCGACCACCGCCAGCGGGGGGGCGGCATAGCGCAACTGCTCCAGCGCGGCGGCCCGTTGATCGTCGGCGCGGGCGTGCATCAGCCCCTCGACCGGTTCGCGCAGCGCCGGGGCCAGGGTGCTGACCAGGGCGGGCAGACCGGTGGTGGCGGGTGCCTCTGCTGGGCTGGCGAAGAGGTTGCCGACCTCGTCGGCGAGGGCGACGGTGCGCCAGCCGGTCTCGGCGCCGGTGGCCTCGTCGAGCAGCACCAGGTCATCGACCTGTGCCGCCGCTGCCGCTGCGGCGAAATCTGCGGTCAGGCTGCGGTCGGTCAGCAGCTTGCGGCCCGGCTCGTCGGCGAGCAGGCGCTCCAGGGCCAGTTCGGTGAAATTGAGCTTCGCCTCCAGCAGGGCGCCGACGCGCAGCAGCAGGCGCATGTCGCCGCCGGTGCGGCGGCGGATCTCGGCAGCATCAGAGGCGCGCAGACCACGTATCATGCTTGGAAGGGTGGCTCCGTCCGAAGCGGAGCAAGCTCAGTCAAGGCGTTTGACCAGCAGCGTCACCTGCTGCTCGCTGCCGTCGCTGGCCCGACGCACCAGTTGCAGACGGTCGCCGGGCCCAGTGCGCATCAGGGCGCGCAGCAGATCGACACGTTTGTTCAGCGGGGTGCCATCGACCGAGACCAGGATGTCACCCCGGCGCAGTCCGGCGAGCTGGGCCGGCGAACCGGCATCGACCGCCGACAACTGGACGCGATCGGTGCGCTCGGCTATCGCCCAGCCGTAGTAGGGCCGGCCGGGGATCACGGCGCGGATCGCTGCGATCTCCACATCGAGGGTGCTGGTGCCGCGCCGCACCCGCACCGGCACGCGTAGGCCGTCCCGCCAGGCCAGCGCGGCGAAGCAGCCGAGGGCCTGTTCGGCGCTGGCAGCGTCGCGCCCGGCCACCGACAGCAGCAGGTCGCCGACGAGCAGGCCCGAGCCGCCCGCCACCTCGACCACGGGTCCGGACGGTCCGTCGGCGAGTTTCAACGCCTCGGGCGGGGCGGCATGGCGGACATAGCCGCTATCGGCCTGGGCGAGCAGGGGCAGGAAATCGGCGATCTGGGTACAGGCGATGGCCAGGCCGATGCCGCTGTTGATGCGGAAGCCGGTACGCGACCTGATCTGCCCATTGATACCCAGCAGACGACCATCCAGGGTGAACAGGGGGCCGCCGCTGTTGCCCGGGTTCACCGGCGCATCGACCTGCAGGCAGTCGGCATAGATGCCGCGCACCAGTCGTCCGCTGCCCAGCACTCCGCGCGTCAGGGTCGGGACATCATCGAGATCGCCCAGGCCGAACGGATTGCCGATCGCCAGCACCGGGGTGCCGGGAATGAGATCGTCAGCCGTGGCCAGCCTGACGCTGGCGGCTGGGCCGTCCGGCCGTGGGGCGGACAGCAGGGCCAGGTCGCCGATCGGATCGGTTCCCAGCACCCGCGCCGGGACGCTGATGCCATCGGCCCAGCGCACGGTGAGGTCATCCTCGCCATCGATGACATGGTGGTTGGTCAGCACCAGGCCGGATGGATCGACCACCACACCGCTGCCGCTGGCGACGAAGACGTAGCTTGCCAACGCCCGGCGCGTGGCCTCGGCATCGACGGCGCCGAGTGAAGCGAGCAGCAGGAATGCGACGATGAGGCGCATCACGGTGTCAACTCGCGTAATTCGATGATTACGTTCAGTTCCTGCCCGCCGCGTCGCAGCACGACTGGGATGCGATCGCCGGGCTGCCGGCGCAGCAGCACGCGGGTGATCGCCTCTGGGCTGGTGGCGCGCGCTCCAGCCACGGATTCCAGGATATCATCGCTCTGCAGCCCAGCCTCGGCCGCTCCGCTGCCGGTGGTCACCCGCTCGACCACCAGATGGCCCGAACGCAGGCGCAGGACCACGCCCAGGCCGAGGATCGCCGGGCGCTCGGTGGTGCGTCCGGCCAGCATGCCGGGCAGCGCCTCGCGGATCCGGCCGCTGTCGATGGCCATGGCGACGCCGCTGTTGATCAGCCAGGGGCGTTCGTCGGCCGGGCCGAGCAGCACGCAGAGGCCGACCATGCGACCCTCGGCATCGATCAGCGGCCCGCCCAGCGAACCATAGTTGGCGCGCGCGTCGGTCTGCAGGAAGGCAAGGCGCGACTGCGCGCGCCGGCGGTCGAGGGCGGAGATGACTCCGATCGTCGCCGTCCAGGCGCTGTCGCTGCGGTGCCGCCCGAGCAGGGCCACCGAGGTGGCGAGTTCCGGCAGGTTGTCGCGCAGCTGGACCGGCGGCAGGCCGTGCGGTCTCGCGCAGCGCAGCAAGGCGAGATCGAGCGGTAGATCGCGACCGATCACCGTGCACGGGATGGCTCCGCCCGACAGCAGCAGGCGGCCGCGTTCAGCGCCGCCATGCAGATTGCTGGCTGCGGTCAGGATCAGGTCGTCATCCAGGGCGATGGCCGAGACAGGCTGGTCGGTGAAGAACACCTGCTGTTGGTGCCAGTAGCGTTCCCACCAGCCATGCAGGCGCTCGCGATCGGCTTCGGGGACGCTGTCGGGCAAGCGGTTCGGCCTCGGCACGCCGGTCGGATTGCCAGGCCCTTGCGGACGCTCCAGGTAGAGCAAGGCCAGTGAGGCGACCGCGCGGGTGGCGGCCCGCCGCCACGCCTCGCCGCCACCGGCCGGGGCCGTATCCGCAGGTTGCAGATCGAGTCCATCGAGAATGCGCGCGAGCGGGACGGTGACCGGAAGGCGGCGTTCCCGGGCGTTGGCCCTGCTGGTCAGGCCGATCAGGCGTCCAGCGTCATCGAGCAGGGCTCCGCCCTGGCTCCCGTCGTTGATCGCGGCATCGGTCTCGATCGCCTGGCCGCGGTAGGTGGACAGGATCCGCCCCAGGCGGCCACGCGCCGGGGTGCGTTCCTCTGGCAGATCATAGATGCCGCTGATCACCCCGCGCGAGATGGCCGCATGGCCGTCCAGTTCGATCGCACCACTGGCGTTGCCGACCGTCCAGACCGGGTCGCAGAGCTGGACGCGCCGGCTGTCGGCGATTGCCAGGGGGCGCAGTCCGCTCGGTGGATCGGCCATCTGCAGCAATACTGCCGTGCTGGCGCTGTCCTGGCGGACGACGCTGGCCTTGCGACGCTGACCACCCGGCAGGACGATGGTGATGGCGGCCTGATCGGCAGGAAGGGCCTCGATCAGGGTGAGGAGCAGTCCAGATTCCGAAAGGAGCACGGCGGAGCCACCGGAATCCTCAGATTTATCTGTATTTACCAGGGCAACGACGCCCTGCGGCGTCTCCAGCGCGGATAGCACCGGCAGGCATAGGAGCAGGGCCAGGATGGGCTGGAGCGGCCTCACGATGTGAGCATATCGCCCCTGGGGCGGCTCTGCACCTGGCAAACCGTCGTCCTGCGTCGAGGGCACGGAAACTGCAATTTTACAAGGAATATGCCAAGAAACGGCACCGCCGAAAACTGCCCTATTGACGTTTTGAAGACGGCGTTACAACGTTCCTCCCACGCAAGATGCAAGCTGCTCAAGCAGCCGAGATCATGCGGGGCGGTTGACAAATCGAGATCCGTAGCGCGAGTCGTAACGCGTGCAGCAGCTCACCCCCGTGAGTTGTGGAACGCAGTGCGCGGGC
>JFJP01037232.1_pt1 | contig 39886 bp, 33 predicted proteins | sample 431651 | NCBI WGS metagenome assembly JFJP01 (sample SAMN02602958, study PRJNA72255) | Microbial mat metagenome, whole genome shotgun sequencing project. | biome: fresh water; feature: sink hole; material: water; isolation source: purple microbial (photo- and chemosynthetic) mats found in... | reverse complement strand
TTTATTCCATTCAATTGCTCCGTCCATATCACAAAAGTTTGTGGTAAATTCTTTTGTGAATTTGTTTATCATTTGAGAATATGATTTCATAAAATCATCATTCCTTTCTTTTGCTTTATGTCCAAGTGGTTCAATTAATTCAGTGTATAAATTAGCATCTCCAGATATAAATTCCCAAAATCGTTGACCACAATATTTAAAATATTCACCCTTGTCAGGTTGATTGTCTCGACCATAACAACAACCATTTACTGAAATTATATTTAATTTTGAATTACTAGTCCTTAGTGTCTTTTTTGCTGTTTTAAAGTCTGAAACCATTTTTGTAATTTGAGAACTATTTCCCCAATTTGGACCTGATTTAATTGTCACAATATATCTTGTATTGTTATTGTCAAATTCAAGGTCAATATTTGTAATTCCTGATTTACGACCATTAAAAACTTTTCCATTTATGAATATAGCAAGCCCTTCTAGCCAATCACCAAAAATTGTCTCTTCATTCGATGATATATGCGCATCAACTATACCCCTAACAATTTGGTCAGCAGTTAATACATATTTTGCTTTAAACAAATAAGGATTTTTTCTTTTCAAAACTTTTACTAATTTTAATCCATCAAGGCTTTGTATTCTTTTTTCGTGAAAAGTTCCAATATTATTTTCAACGTAATGGACTACGTCTCTTTGATTTAACTTTTTCATACTCATTTTTGGGTTCTAATAAATATAATTCTACAGGATTTATGTTGTTTTTTACCATATTATAATACTCAGGTACAATTTCTATCCCGATTGAATTTCTTTTCATTCTGTTTGCAACAGTTAATGTTGTTCCTGAACCCATAAAAGGATCTAAAACAATATCCTTTTCTTTAGTAAAAAGTTTTATAAACCATTCTGGTAGTTCTTCAGGGAATGCAGCACTGTGATTTTTATTATTACACTCTGTTGCTAAGTGTAAAACATTTGTGGGAAAAGCCATATCTCTTTCTAACCAATTAGAAATATTCTTTCCAAAACCACTTCCAACTTTTGAGTTATCTCTAAGTTTATCTGTTTCTGAAAGATTTTTAAGTCTTGTCTTAGCCCAATTTCCCATAGGAACCATAACTTCTTCTTGATACATTTGAAAGTGTTTGTTTTTGTTAAACTGAAGCAATCTCTCCCAAGAATCTCTAAATCGATTTGGCCATTTTCCTGGATAAGAATTCTTTTTGTGCCAGATAAATTCCTCTGTCCAAAACCAACCTTGTTCTCGCATTGCAATAATAAGTTTCATTACGTAAGTACTACGTTCTCCTTCAACGACCTTTTCTTTGATGTTTAACACAAAAGTTCCTGTTGGTTTTAATACTCTTAAAAGTTCGTTAGAAATTGGCAGAAACCAATCAACGTATTTATCGGGATGAATTCCCCCATAAGTACTTTTACGTTGGTCTGCATAAGGAGGAGAAGTAATAATTAAGTCAACGTAATTATCTGGAATATTCTTTAATTCCTCCTTGCAATCTCCTAATATTATATCAGTGTAAATTTTCATTTTATTTTTTTTATCTTCACTTGCAAAGATAATATATAAGTTTTAGTTTATTTAATCAATTTCTGATTCATTAAAGCTTTATTTCATATGTTTCCAAGTTTCTTTTCAACCTGGTATGCCCTGAAAATTAATGCGAATATTGCCACAATAATAAAATAAACAACTGTAGGAAAAGGTGGTGGCGTTCCTTGTCCGTACGAATGCATACCTGACAAATAGTAATTTACACCAAAAAAAGTCATAATAATACTACTGAAACCAACCAAAGCCAAGCTACTCAACACAAACTGATTATTTAGTTTAGGGATATTGCGCAAATGTAAAATTGCTGCGTAAACAATTATGCTAACCAATGCCCAGGTTTCTTTTGGATCCCAACCCCAATAACGTCCCCACGACTCGTTTGCCCAAACACCACCAATAAAGCAACCAATGGTAAGCATCAACAATCCAATCATCAATGACAATTCAATGATATAACTGATACCTTGAATATTGTCTTTCAGTTTATCTTTGTTTTTTGAAGTGCGGGCTGACATCAGACTTAAATTTAACAAGCCAAGTAAAGCGCCCATGGCCAGAAAACCGTAACTTGATGTAATTATGGCCACATGAATTATTAACCAATACGATTTTAAAACAGGCACTAAATTAGTAATTTCGGGATTCATCCAACTCATACTTGCTACAAACAAGGCTATGGCCGACAAAATACCTGTTACGGCTAAAGTTACGGGTGATCGGCGCGCAAAGATTAAACCCGAAAGCGCTGCAGCCCAACCTACAAAAATTATAGTTTCGTACCCATTGCTCCAGGGTGCATGATCGGAAATATACCATCGGGCAGCCAGGCCCAATGTGTAAACGGCAAAAATTAAAATAAAAGGATAAATGGCAAAATTCAGCACTTTGTCGAACCCATGTTTTGATTTAAAAATATCAATCAAATGAAGAATGAGCAATAATAAACCCATTAGAATATAAACTATTCCTAATCTCCCGAATAAATTCAGTTTATTGTAAGTTATCTCTGCATTTATTCTAGTTGTAGCAGGAATATTTTGTCCTCCATGTTGGATTTGATAATTTTTTATGGACTTTAATTGCAAATCTGCCTCATACCAATTTCCGGATTTGTAAGCATCCGAAACTGAATTTAAATAACTTATAAATAATGTTTCATTATTATTTTTTACTGTTGGAACCTTTTTAATGCTATTTTTTTCCATTAATGCATTTATCTCAGCATCACTCATGCCACCCATTCCTTTTGGAGGCATGTTATTTCGCATTGACGTTTGCTCATTTAGGTGTGAAATTCCATTGTTTTTTTCAAGTTGAGGAGCTGTCCATTTTTCGTTTGAATTTTTTGGATTTGGAAAAATATTGAACAACTTTCCTTCAAATATCTGATAACAAATATTGATTCGCTCGTCCACATTAATTATTTCCTTATCATATTTATTGCGGGCATTTTGTTCCTTCTGATACACCGGATCAACTTTGTCTGACAATCGGTAAGTTCCACCATTATCAAAATCAAATAGCTGATTGAATGACACATAGTTATTTATAGCGCCTAATTCTTTGGCTAATTCATCATTAGCAACCTTAATAATCGGTTCGTTTTGCCAGTACCCTGGATTCGAAATCATGTTTAACACCACTTCGGTAGGTGACATTCTATTATATGAAGTCTTTTTGCTTATTTTTCGAAAAACATCCGAGGCAAAAGTATTGAATGGTTCAATTCGTCCCTGAGCCTCGTCTTGAATTAACAAACTATTTAATGTCGCTAAATGAGACTGCTTAGTAATATTTGAGCTAAAAACAGAGCCGGAGAAAGACATCAAACCAGCAAGTGCAATTACTTTTGCAGATTTTCGCTTGTGTTGCAATTGACTGCTTAATTTCAGTACAGTACGGAAACGACTGTTTTTATTGAACAACGTAAGCACCATCCCTGCCATTAAAAGAAAATATCCAATGTAAGTAATCAATGTTCCCCAATAATCATTACTTACCGAAAGTATGGTGCCTCTTTCATCCTGATCGTAAGACGATTGAAAAAACCGATACCCTCTGTATTTCAAAATATTATTCATAAAAATGCGAAATGGAAGTTCCGTTTTAGTTTCACTATCAGACACCAATATTTCGCTGGCATAAGACGATGGACTGTTTGATCCGGGATAACGCTCAAGCACAAAATCATTCAAAGTAATGCTAAAGGGCAGTTTTTGGGTTAACATGCCATACGAAATGGTTACATTTATATCATTTAATTTGCAACTTGCAGGTTGCGAAACGCCATCCCCGGTACTTAGCACATTTACCCTTTTGGTTGAATTGCCATCACTTACGCTGAAAACTAATGCATTTTTCCCTGCTTTTACTATTCCAGATTCGTCGGTTCCGGGAGTTATTCGTGATAGATTTTTACTTGCCTGTGGCAAGTAAGTTTTCAATACAAAAATAAGATTTTCAGTTTTATAGATTGTTTTTTGTTCGGCGGAATTTTCAGTGCCCGGTAAAATCATTGTTTGGCTTTGCTCCATCATACCCATTTTAACAATAGGCAAAGTGGATTTAAAATATATTTTATCATTTTGTCTGAAGAATAAAATATCAGGTTGCATCGCTGTGTCTTCGAATGCAAAAGAAGTTCCTTCTAACAAATTAGTTTCACCATTTAATAGGATAAAATCCGTTCCAATATTTTCGGGATTTAAAACAAAAAGGGAAAGTGCCGGTTCTCCATTCTTATCCGGAACAATCGTTTCAACTGAATTTGGAATAAAAAGTTCATATTGTATCTGAATCGTTTTACCCTCAATTTTGATTTGTTCAGAAAAACGATTAGAACTATTTTCTAAAAAAACTGCCTCAGTCGTTTTTTCAACTTTAGAACCATTGAATTCAGTTTCAACACGTATCGAGGTTTTATCAGAGCTAATTTCATTCGATGATTCACCTTCACGAATATGCATATATCCCTCAGAACCATAGTAGCGTGTAATTCCGGCTCCAATTATTATTATTATAAAAGCGAAGTGGAATAGTAAAATTGTAAATTTACGCTTATTCAGAATTTCGTACCGAACTATACTTCCCAATAAATTAATTATCAAAAGAACAAGCAAGCCTTCGAACCAAAGCGCATTATATACAAATTCACGGGCAATCTCAGTCCCTTGACGGTTTTCGATAAAGGTGGCATAACCAATGCTTGCAGCAAAAACAACGAGCAAAATGACACTACTGGTCATTGAAAAAAGTATATTATTTAGTTTTTTCATGAAATCTAATTAAAAATCCATCTATTGGACACGTTAAACAGATGCCCTCAGTAGATGAATTTAATATTTGTAATTTATATAAAATTAAAAAGAATATGATTTGAGACATTCTAACGAAAAAAAAACAACATTTAGTATTCAGATTTAATACTGAAAACAGAAGGCAAATGTGATTTATGTAAACAAAAGTAGATACAAAACTGAAATAAAACAAATTAATAGAAAACAGGATTCTAAATTTAAGAATTTTTGGAATATGCTTTTTTTTGAGAATCATAATAAAAAACGTATTTTTGTGCTTCAAATACAGAACGAATGGAAAATGAAGGCATGGTGCTCCGCACCGAAAATCTTTTTAAAAAATACGGTAAACGAACAGTTGTTAATGATGTTTCCATCAACGTAAAGCAAGGTGAAATTGTAGGTTTGCTCGGACCAAACGGTGCAGGTAAAACAACCACATTTTACATGACCACGGGATTAGTAACTCCTAATTCCGGGAAAATTTTTCTGAATGATGTGGATATAACCAAATATCCGGTGTACAAAAGGGCTCAAAGCGGAATTGGTTACCTCGCGCAAGAAGCATCAGTATTTCGTAAAATGACTGTAGAAGACAATATTAAAGCGGTGCTTGAAATGACTAAATTCAGCAAGGCATATCAAAAAGAATCGCTCGAAACATTGATTTCTGAATTTAATCTCGAGGCTGTACGTCATAATATTGGAGATAGACTTTCGGGAGGAGAACGTCGCCGCACCGAAATTGCCCGTTGTCTGGCTATTGAACCTCGGTTTATTATGCTTGACGAACCGTTTGCCGGGGTTGACCCGATTGCAGTACAGGACATTCAGGATATTGTTTGGAAGTTAAAATATAAAAATATCGGCATTTTAATTACCGACCACAATGTAGACGAAACCCTCACGATTACCGACAGAGCTTACATGCTTTTCGAAGGAAAAATTCTCTTTAAAGGAACTTCCCAAGAATTGGCGGACAATCCGCTGGTACGTGAGAAATATCTGGGACGTGACTTTAAATTAAAAGAAAAGACGAGGTTATAAGAGTTTGAAAATTAGAAAATTTTTGTTTGCAGTTCATTTTCAACATTTTTCCATTTGCTCAATTTCTTATTATATCATTAAAAAACCAAAAAAAACTATGTCATCTAAAAAGCTGATTGTCAATGAAGACATCACATTAAAAGAAATTGGTCAGGATGAGGTGAAACCTATTTTTAAAACAATTAGCGCGGAAAGAAAATACCTCGGCCTGTGGTTACCCTTTGTTGAGCACACACTTGAAATAGCTGACACACAAAACTTTATCGAAAATTTAAAAGTTACTGAAACTAAAGACCTTACTTATGCCATTTATTATAAAAAAGATTTTGTAGGCCTTGCAGGTTTAAAAGACCCTGATTATGACAATAAGAAAATTGAAATCGGGTACTGGATTGCCGAGAAATATCAACACAAAGGCATCGTTACGCTTTCGTGCAGGAAATTAATTGAACATGCTTTCGTAGAGCTTGGTATGAATAGAATACAACTAAAAGCCGCTATTGAGAACATCAACAGTCAGAAAGTAGCCGAACGACTCGGATTTATAAAAGAAGGCATTGAACGCGATGGTGAACTTCATAAACGAGGATACGTTGATTTAATCGTTTATGGATTGTTGAAAAAAGACCACGAAAAAATTTGAGGTTTGAAGGTTTGATAGTTAACTTAGATTTAAGTTTTCTAACTTGTTAGCTTAAAGACAAGAAAAGTCTCAGTATTAATTTCTAATTTTCTCCCAAAAACTTTCGGAATTCTTATTTCTTAAATTTCATATTTTCTCATTTTCTCATTTTCTCAAAAACCAATTCTCCCATATAATTATTGAAAACAACTCTCACTATATTAGGCTGCGGTTCTGCACTTCCAACAAAAAGTCACTTTCCGAGTTCTCAGATTCTCGAAATGCGCGATAAACAATTTATGATTGATTGCGGTGAGGGAACTCAAATTCGCATGCGCCAAATGGGAATCCGCACCAATCGATTGGGACATATTTTCATTTCACATCTTCATGGCGATCATGTTTTTGGGTTGATTGGGTTGATTTCGTCCTTCGGGATGCTTAATCGCACTGCCGATTTGCATATCCATGCTGCCGCCGATTTGGAAAAGATACTGCAACCGCAACTCGATTTTTTTTGCGAAGGCTTACCTTTTAAAGTCATTTTTCAAATTATTAACCCAAAATTATACGAAAAAATCTTCGAAGACCGCTCGGTATGTGTTTATTCGATACCACTTAAACACCGTGTACCAACTTGTGGATTTCTTTTTGAAGAGAAACCTCGCGATCGTCATATTATTCGTGAAATGATTGATTATTATAAAATTCCAACCTGGCGAATTCCTAAAATTAAACAAGGAGAAGATTTTATAAATGATGAAGGGGAATTGATAAAAAATGAATTACTAACTACACCATCTGAACCGCCAAAACGGTTTGCTTATTGCTCAGATACAGGTTATTTCGAAAAAATTATCCCATTTATCGAGGAAGTTGACTGCCTTTATCACGAAGCTACTTTTATGAACGAAGAGCAAAAACGGTCAAAAGACACTCAGCATTCTACCGCCGAACAGGCAGCTACCATTGCCTTGAAAGCGAATGTAAAGAAACTGATCATTGGACACTATTCGGCACGTTATAATAGCAAAAACGGATTATTGCACGAAGCAAAATCCGTTTTTGAGAAAACTGTTTTAGGCGAAGATATGACAGTTTATGAAATATAATAAGTGGATAAAAGAAAAAAGAGCAAAGAAAAAAGACAAAAAAACTTCAAACCCTCAGACTTTTAGATTCTTTTTTCACATTAATTTGAAATTTACCTGCAAGAAAAACTTTACTCTAACAAGTTTACCATTCTGAATTCCGGGTCTCCATTTAGGCATTGATTTTATAACCCTTATAGCCTCTTTGTCTAAACTACGGTCTACACTTTTTACAATTTCAATATTTTCAATTGAACCATCAGTATTAACAACAAACTGACAAAGCACCTTACCCTGGGTATAGGTTTCAATTGCTATTTGTGGATAATTGATGTTTTTTGAAAGGTATTCATTCACATCTCCATTAAAACGCGGCATAACTTCGGCAAAGATAACAGGATCACCCGAAACATCCTCAACTGGCATTTCAATATTATTTAAAGCAACCGGAATACCTTCATTGGGATCTATCTCAGAAGTAAAATCAATAATAGCTGTCTGAATATCATCATCAACAATATTTATAATTTCTGGTGATAACATGGGAGGTGGAGGCGGTGGCGGTGGTGCAATCATAGTAATCGGTATTAAAATCTCTTCAGGATTTTCATTAGTTGGTTGGGAAAAAACAAATATCTTAACATCTTTTTTTGACCATTCCAGAACAACATAAAACAAGGATAGCGCTAATACAAATCCAATCATTAAATAAAGACTCTTTTTGTTCTCAAGATTTGCCTGAGATGATTTTTTGGTTGTCATGATTAGTTTTTTTAAAGGTTTCACAATTAATTACTTTATCAAAGAGATGACAAAATTTCTTTTAAGTAAAACGCTATCTAATGTTCATTTATTATACTTTACTATAATTTATTTTAAAATAAAATATTTAATAATTTAACCTTTTTAGCAATAAATCAACTCCTCTTTCTACATCTTGAGTTTCTTCCAATGCTTTAATAAATGCACTACCAATGATTGCTCCGGACGAATAACGATTCACCATATCGCGGGTAGATTTATTGGAAATTCCAAAACCTATTAGTCGAGGATTTTTCAGGTTCATGGCATTTATACGGTTGAAATATTCCACTTTGTTATCGAATGAGCTTTGTGTACCGGTAACAGCTGCCGACGAAACCATATAAATAAAACCGTTGGTATGACTGTCGATTTCACGAATCCGTTCTTCAGAAGTTTCTGGCGTAATCAGAAAAATAAATTCAAGTCCATACCGCTTGGCAATAACTTTATATTCAGCCAAAAAATCAGCAAGAGGCAAATCGGGAATAATCATTCCATCAACCCCTACCCTTTTACATTCAATGCAGAATTCTTTGAATCCAAATTGCATAATCGGATTCAGATAACCCATCATGACTAATGGAATATGAATGTGTTCTCGCACCTCGGTAAGTTGATCGAAAAGTTTTCGTATACTCATGCCATTTTTTAAGGCTTGCTGACTACTATTTTGAATTACCAATCCATCTGCCATAGGGTCAGAAAAAGGGACTCCAATTTCAATCAAATCTACTCCATTGGTTTGCAGGCATTTGAGTATTGATATTGTCTCTTCTAATTTTGGAAAACCCGCGGTAAAATATACAGAAAGTATTTTTTCCTTTTTACACTTGAATAGAATATTGATTCGATTTATAACTCCTGAACCCTGTAGGGGAACTGAGTTTGTCTCGTTAGACACATAATTTTCTTTATTCATCGCTCTATTTATCTTTATATCTTGTTGTAATTACTAATACTAATGTTTAAAATCCCTTTTTGTTTTGGGGTAAACTTATTCGAGCGGTTTTGGGGTTTTTATTTCCTTCAAAAATTCATTTAACTTTTCAATATTTTTCAACCCTGGTTTCTCTTCAAATTTACTATTTAAATCTATACCGAAAAAATTTGGATGTTCAATTTTTAAAATCGCTTCTGTATCGTCGAAAGCAATACCTCCACTCAATAAAAATGGTGTTTGGCCCTGATATTCATCTAAAATACGCCAATCAAATTTCACTCCTGACCCACCAAAAGCATCTGTTTTTGTATCGAACAGGAAATAGTCGCATGCACCCTCGTAGGCATTAGTTACTTTGAAATTGTATGCATCAGCTATTGGAAAAGCTTTAATTACTATCAAACCAGTCTTATGAAGTTCGCGACACATTTCAACTAATTCAGAACCATGTAACTGAACACCATCAAGTTTATATTTATACACTATAGTCAATATATTGTCTAAATCCTCATTTACAAAAACACCTATTTTTTTTATCGATTTTGGTAATGAATTTAAAACCGTAACATCCAAAGGTTCGGCATAACGTGGTGATTTGGGATAAAAAATAAAACCCATAAAATCGGGGTGTAATGCTGCAACGTCTTGAATATTTTCAGGTAATTTCATCCCGCAGATTTTAATAAACAACCTGCCCCCCAACCCCCTAAAGGGGGCTTTGAGGTTTGTTATATCTTGTACGTTTTTTTTACTATTAATCATTTTATTAAATAGATCAGGAGTAATATTTCTTACTCCCCTTTAGGGGTTGGGGGTTATTTTCTTATTCTCCTTTTAAGGGTTGGGGGTCAATTCACTAATAAATTTCTTCAACGCTTCCGCAGGATCTTCTTCTTTCATAAAATTTTCGCCCATTAAGAAGCCCTTATAGCCTACCTTTCGAAGTTCTTTTACGGTTTCTGTTTTTGAAATGCCGCTCTCACTTACTTTTACATATTTATTAGGTATCAATGCAGCTAAATCGAAAGATGTCTGTATACTTTGTTCAAAGGTTTTCAGGTTGCGGTTGTTTACACCCAGCATATCCACAAAGTCGTTGGCATGTCCAATTTCTTCGGCGTTATGAACTTCAAGCAGCACTTCCAACCCAAGCTCATGCGCCTTGCGAGCAAGCAGCAAGGTTTGTTCTACTGACAATGCCGCTGCAATAAGCAATATCACGTCAGCACCAATGGCTTTCGCTTCGAAAAGCTGATATTCATCAATCACAAAATCTTTGCGCAAAACAGGACAAGTAATAAAAGGTCTGGCAGAAATTAAATCCATCGGAGTACCACCAAAATATTCCTCATCTGTTAAAATTGAAATTCCCGAAGCGCCAGCAGAGCTGTAACCTGAAGTAACATCTATCACATTAGCATTTTCATGAATCCAACCCAAAGAGGGCGATTTGCGTTTAAATTCCGAAATGATTCCCGATTCGGAATTAATCAGAAATTGCTTCATCGACAAACATTTTCGTGCAAAAGTCGGTGTTTTTACTAAAGTTGAAATAGGTGTTGAAAGTTTGCGTGAAGCAACTTCCAATTTTTTACTTTCAATTATTTTATCTAAAATGGTCATATTTGAATGTGCAAATGTGACAATACGACAATGAAAAAATTATTGGCACATTGGCATATTATTAAATTGGTTTAATTATAAATCTCCACAAACTTTTCAAACGACTTTTTAGCACTTCCACTTTCGAGCGATTCCAGCGCTTCGGCTTTGCATTGCTCCAGGGGTTTGCAGCCACTGCGGGTCTGAATAGCAAATGCTGTATTGATAATTACAGCATTGCGCTGTGCTTCGGTGGCTTGGTTGTTTAGTACATTCATAAATATCTGAGCAGCTTCTTCAACTGAATTACCACCCCAAAGTTCCTCTTGTTTTAACTTTTTAAAACCAAGTTGTTCGGGTGTATAAACAAATTCACCAGAATTGTTAGTTACTTTGCAGGTATCTGTCAGCGAAACCTCATCATAACCGTCCAGAGAATGAACAATACTGTATTGCACACCCAAATTCTGATAAATATAATTATAAAGGCGCATCAGTTTCAAATTGTACACACCGAGACATTGATAATTTGGTTGTGCAGGACTTATAAGCGGGCCAAGCACATTAAAAAATGTGCGAACGCCTAATCCTTTTCGAACAGGTGCCACATTTTTCATGGCCGGATTACAAAACGGAGCATGTAAATATGCAAAACCGGCATCTTCCAGCGATCTTTTAATCACATCAATATCAGTAGTAAACTTTGCACCAAAATACTCCAACACGTTCGAAGAACCACTCACCGAAGTTGCACCATAATTTCCATGTTTAGCTACCTTGTAACCAGCTCCAGCCACGGCAAAACAACTACAGGTTGAAATATTAAAAGTATTTTTTCCATCACCACCTGTACCCACAATATCCAGTGCATCATACTCCGATAAATCCATAGGAATGGCCAATTCGAGCAAAGCATTGCGAAAACCAATTACCTCATCCAGCTCAATACTGCGCATTAAATACACAGAAATGAATGCAGCTATTTGTGCCTCGTTGTATTTTCCGGCGGCAATGTTGGTCATCACTTCGGCAGCTTCCTCACGAGTTAGCGATTGGTGATTGAATAGTTGATTAAGTATCTGTTTCATATTTAAAAATGATATATCTTATCGTATTAATACAATTCAAAAATTATGAAAATCCTTTTAGAAATGCCCGATTTCACAGCCGCATCATTTATGGCTGTACTACCAAGCATTCTGTATTTTAAAGCAAAAAAACCGAGTTAAAAATTATTTTCTTTGAAAACTGATTTATTTTCTTTGATTAAATTACAGATAGAAATCCCTACTTATGGAACAACACACGGTCAAAATTGTTTTAAATACACAACTCCTTTGCTTCGATTGACATAGGAAAATCAGTTTGTATTAGAATCATTACACATATTGTTATATCCAACTTTACATTATATCTTTTATCAAATTTACAATATATTTTACAAAGTAAGTTTTTCTGATAAAGGATTGATATGGTTTTTTTTTAACGATTAGCTCTCCAACCAATTTTTCAACATTTGTTCTCCATTGGGTGTTAATACTGATTCGGGATGAAATTGCACACCACGCACATCATATATTTTATGAGCCAAAGCCATAATCATGCCTTCTTCGTCTACAGCAGTTATGGTCAAACATTCAGGTAAAGTCGATTTTTCCGCAGCCCACGAATGGTAACGACCCACTTCGATCTTTTTATCCAGGCCATTAAAAAGCACATCTTCTTCTATTACATCTACTATTGAACTTATGCCGTGATGCACTTCTGAAAGGTTAATCAATGTGCCACCAAATGCCTCAGCAATGGCTTGTTCACCCAAACAAACACCCAAAATGGGTTTTGTAGGCGCATAGGTACGTATTACATCCAATAAAATGCCTGACTCGGAAGGAACGCCCGGTCCGGGCGAAAGGATAATTTTATCGAATCGAGCTATTTCCGCCAATGTTATCTGGTCGTTGCGATGCACTTCTACATTGTTGTATCCCAACTTTTTCACTGCATGAACCAAATTGTAGGTAAACGAGTCATAATTATCGAAAACGAGAATACTAACCCCTAGCCCCTTCCCGATAGCTATCGGGAGGGTAACTAAGTTAGTTTCGTCTTGTATTTTATCTATTATATTTTTCATATCGAATACTTTAAAATAATTAGTTATAATATTTCCTCCTCTCCGCCATTTATCCCGTCCCGAGATTGCTATCGGGATTTCGGGAGGGGTTAGGGGTTATTTTTCCGATGCTACTTCAATTGCCCGCTTCAGCGCGGCTAATTTATTATTCACTTCCTGCAATTCACTTTCCTCGTCCGATTTAGCAACTATTCCGGCACCGGCCTGATAGTAAAGTGTGTTGTTTTTACTTACAAATGAACGTATGGTAATGGCTTGATTAAAACTACCATCGAAACCAATATAACCCAAACAACCTCCGTAAGGTCCACGATCGTGTGGTTCAATCTGGTCAATCAGCTGCATAGCTTTGATTTTCGGAGCACCCGAAAGCGTTCCGGCCGGAAAAGTATCAGCAAAAAGTTTAATGATTTTTGTATCGGGTTTCAATTTTCCACTCACGCTCGACACCAAATGAAGCACGTGAGAATAATACTGTACTTCGCGAAAAACTTCCACTTCAACCTGGTCGGCATTGCGACTTAAATCGTTACGTGCCAAATCAACCAACATAACATGCTCTGCATTTTCTTTTTTGTCTACACGCAACTTTTCGGCCAATTGAAAATCCTTTTCGTCATCACCTGTACGTTTAAATGTGCCTGCAATAGGTTTAATATAGGCTTTTTGCTTTTTAGCATCAACCACCAAGTGTGCTTCGGGCGATGATCCAAAAATTCGGAAATCTCCAAAATTGAAATAAAACAAATATGGCGACGGATTCACAGAACGAAGTGTACGATAGAGCATGAAATCATCACCTTTAAACTGTTGGTAAAAACGGCGGGAAAGCACAATTTGGAAGACATTTCCTTTGAAGCATTCTTGTTTTCCACGTGCTACCATTTTTTTATAATCTTCATTCGAGATATCACATTTTTCTTCTCCAATAGCCTGAAATTGATATGTGGCAATATTATTATTCAATAAAACTTCTTCAATTTCATGAATTGCTGAAGTTTCGCCTTCGAGCATATTCTCAATAATTGTGAGTTCATTATTGAAATGATTTACTGCAATAATGTATTTGAATAATACATAATGCAAGCCCGGCATGCTTCCCGGTACGGTTTCGCGGGCTTTGAGTTTAACATCTTCAAAATACTGAACAGACTCATAAGACGAGTAACCAAACAAGCCATTGATGCCCACCGGATTGTCATTTTTGATTATATCTACCGATTTCAGAAAAACATCAAAACGCTCAGCAACAGTGAGCTTTCCTGTTACTTGTGTTTCAATTTTTGAACCGTCAGGATATTCTTCCTTAATCACAAACTGATTAACCGAAATACCTCCTATCGGACAAAAACCTATATAAGAATAACTGTTTTCGACACCATGGTAATCAGAACTCTCCAGCAGTACAGAATTGGTATATAAATCGCGAATTTTAAGATAAATTCCTACAGGTGTCTGTAAATCTGCCAGCATTTTTTTTGAATTGACAAAAAGCCGACCTCTAACCCCTTCCCGATAGCTATCGGGAGGGGAGTTTAAGTTAGTTTCGTTTTGTTTATTTTCTTGTATATCAATCATATTAGTAAATTTTAAAAATCAAAGGTAATATCTCTTATTCCCCTTTAGAGGTTAGGGGTAAAATGTTTCACATAAGTATCCATGTCTTTATCACCACGTCCCGAAACCGTGATTACCACAATGTCGTCTGGTTTAAAAGTTCCTTTTTCTTTTTTGAGAAGTGCCAATCCATGTGCCGATTCAATGGCAGGGATAATTCCTTCTAAACGTGTCAATTCGAAAGCTGCTTCTAACGCTTCGTCATCGTTTATTGCAAGCACTTTTGTACGACCAATTTTAGCGTAAAAGGCATGAGCCGGACCAATTCCGGGATAATCCAATCCTGCAGAAATAGAATATGGCTCTGTAATTTGACCATCTTCATCCTGCATTAACAAAGTGCGGAATCCATGAATAATACCTACTGTTCCAACGCTGATTGTTGCAGCTGTTTCGCCTGAATCAACTCCCAATCCACCCGCTTCGGCTGAAATAATTTTTACACGTTCATCATTTAAGTAATGAAAATAGGTTCCCATGGCGTTGCTTCCACCACCCACGCATGCCATCAAATAGTCTGGGTAATCACGACCTATCTGCTCTTGTAATTGCCATTTTATTTCCTCGCTAATAACTGATTGAAAAAAACCAACCATATCGGGGTAAGGATGTGGACCAACGGTAGAACCGATAATATAGAACGAATCGGGATTAGAACACCAATAGCGAATGGCTTCGTTGGTAGCATCTTTCAATGTCCAGTTACCACTTGTTACCGGTTCAACTTTTGCACCCAACATACGCATTTTCTGCACATTCAGGAATTGACGTTCTACATCGGTTTTTCCCATAAAAACAATGCACTCCAATCCCATCAGCGCACAGGCAGTAGCTGTAGCCACACCATGTTGTCCGGCACCGGTTTCGGCAATAATGCGGGTTTTCCCCATTCGTTTTGCTAATAAAATTTGGCCTAAAGCATTGTTGATTTTATGGGCTCCTGTATGATTCAAATCTTCACGTTTCAGATATACATTGGTGCCATATTCTGCTGATAAGCGTTTGGCAAAATACAGAGGTGATGGACGTCCAACATAGTTTTTCAGCAAATCGTAATACTCAGCTTTGAACGAAGCATCGTTTTTAATTGCAAAATATGCTTCTTTCAGGCGTTCTACTGTTCCATGTAGAATTTCGGGAATATAGGCACCACCAAATTCGCCATAAAAGCCATTTTCATCGATACCTCCAACCCCTAAAGTGGAGTTGATTTTAGCGTTGATATCTGTGTTATTTTCTTTTTTCATCTTATTTTTAAATAAACAGTAGTAATTATAATTCCCTTAAAGGGGTTATTGGTCAATAAAAAAAGGCTTATCGTGAGTCCGACAAGCCTTTTTGTAATATGTTTTAATTTGACAATATATACAATGGTGTAACATCTCACGATTAACTAATCTGTAAGTGCCACCACCAAAATTTATTAATTGTCAAAACTGAGTTCATTTTCTTTTTGATTTATTTTCGGGTGCAAAGATGATAAATTATTTTTATTTGAGCAATATTTTTCACTTTTTTTTGAAAAAATTATTTCCTCAATAAGATTACAACGTTGAGTTTGCTTTTTTTATTGATAACTAAACCTATTTAATATCGCCCCTTCCATAACATCCGAAGCCATTCACCCATTTTTTTTTCTGTCTGATTTTCCTGTACTTTCCAAAATGTTTCATTTAATAATTCCTCCGGCAAAAATTGCTGAGATACAAAATTATTAGGAAAATCGTGTGAGTATTTATAATTTTTACCGTAATTCAAATCCTTCATAAGTCGGGTTGGCGAATTGCGCAAATGAAGAGGCACAGACAGATTTCCGGTTTTTTCAACAATTTGGAGTGCTTTTTCGATAGCAAGATACGCTGAATTGCTTTTGGGCGAAGACGCCAGATAAACAGTTGTTTCTGCTAAAATTATCCTTCCCTCAGGCCACCCTATTTTTTGCAATGCATCGAAACAATTATTTGCCAGCAACAATGCATTGGGATTGGCAAGACCTATGTCTTCTGCAGCAGAAATAAGTAATCTGCGTGCTATGAATTTTGGATCTTCGCCTCCGGCAACCATGCGTGCAAGCCAGTATATGGCAGCATCAGGATCGCTTCCGCGTATGGATTTGATAAATGCCGAAATAATATCGTAATGCATTTCGCCATCTTTATCGTAAGCCATAGGATTTTGCTGTAGGCGCTCAGTTACAATTTCGTTTGTAAAATGAATTGTATTCCCGGAATCTGAATTAGTTACTAATTCAATTATATTCAGTAATTTTCGGGCATCACCTCCCGAAAACCGCAACAGCGCCTCTGTCTCGTCAAACACAAAAGTCTTTTCTTTTAGTTCAATATCGTTTGCTATTGCACGGTTAGCCAACTCCATTAAATCTTTATCGTCAAGTGATTTTAGTACATAAACCTGGCATCGCGAAAGTAAAGGAGTAATTACTTCGAATGAGGGATTCTCGGTTGTTGCACCTATCAGTGTTATAGTACCATTCTCTACAGCTCCAAGCAGCGAATCCTGTTGTGATTTACTAAAACGGTGGATTTCATCAATAAAAAGAATTGGATTTCCTCCCTGTGAAAAAAAACGACTGGATTTGGCCTTTTCAATCACCTCACGTACATCTTTCACTCCGGAACTAACGGCGCTTAATGTATAAAATGGTCTGTCAAGTTTATTTGCAATAATTTTGGCAAGTGTAGTTTTACCTACTCCTGGAGGTCCCCAAAGTATAAACGAAGCAATATGACCAGACTCAATCATCTGCCTGAGAATGGCTTTTTCCCCAATCAAATGCTTTTGTCCTATATAATCATCAAGCGTTTTTGGTCGTAGACGTTCGGCTAATGGTTGCATATTAATACTGTTTTACTGAGTACAAATGTAAGTTATTTTAATCAAATACTTAGAAAATCTTCTCTTGATTATTCAAAAATAAAACAATAAGAAAACTGGTATGAGTTGAAATATTTCTATATTGTTATACAGATTGATTTTTATCTTTACTATGCCGTTTAAAAAAATATAATTGCTTTAAATAATAAAATTACTTTACCAGAAAGAATTCTATTATTTATCCAAATAAATTCTCTTTCATATTTTATAGTGTATCCCAAGCTCTTGATGTTTAAATTCAATTTTGAACCAAAGGGTTTTCACAAAAACAATGCTTCAGAATATTTCCGTAAAAGGTCAAATTGTGTAATAAAAATTATGCATTATGTCTAAATTTAATACAAGAGGAGATATTTCCTTTTTAAATTCAAACTAATAAAAAACTTCCAAAAAGACTAATAAAAACAACTCCAATCAATAGCTACATTGATAATTAATTATTGATGTTTTTTATTGACAATGAGTAAATTCGAATAAATTTGGAATAAAAATGACAAGAAATGACTTTATTTTGTTATTTTTCAAATATTTTTACATTTTTGTTGCGGAATCAAAAATAAATTATTTTCTTTGCAGCCATAAGACACCGTATTTCTTTCGATAGGTTATTCCTTACCCGTTTTGCTTCAAGGCAGATATTGTATTAACCACGTTTGTTTATGCTGTTCTTGAATCAATTAAATTATTAATTTATTTTTATTTTTTTATGAACATTTACGTAGGTAACTTAAGTTACAAAGTTCGGGAAAATGACCTACAAGGGGTCTTAGAAGAGTATGGTAAAGTGGACTCTTGCAAAATCATTAAAGACCGTGAAACCGGTAAATCAAAAGGATTTGCATTTGTTGAAATGAGCGACGACGCGGCAGCAGCAAAAGTAATTGAAGAATTGAATGGTGCTGAATTTGATGGTCGCACCATGGTTGTGAAAGAAGCCAGACCAAAAGCCTAATTTTTTTCAGAAACAAAAATAAACTTCTGTCATCGAAAGGCGACAGAAGTTTTTTATTTTACACTATGTTTTTACAAAAAGGAATATTCAAAGACGCAGGAATTTTAAGAAAAATACTGCATATATTTGTTGCAATTACGTTTTTTACGCTTTTGTTTTTAGCCGCCTGGCAATTAATGTCAGACAGGGACATTACAAATATTAATACACTTAAATTACTTCAACTTTTTCAGTCGTTAGGTTCATTCATCGTTCCACCTCTAGTGCTGGCCTATTTATGGAGCAAAAAACCATTTGAATACCTGCATATTAGCGAGTCTGCAAAAATATCAGATAGTCTTAAAGTTATACTAATTATGGTTTTGGCTATTCCGTCCATTAACCTCTTGTCATATATAAATCAGCAATTGGTACTCCCCGACTTTTTGCATTCTTTAGAAATTTGGATGAAAAATGCTGAAAAAGAAACGGCAGCAATTACCGAAAAATTTATGAATGTAAAAGGCGCAGGAGCATTGACTTTTAATATTTTTCTTATTGCCATTATTCCAGCTTTGGGCGAAGAATTATTTTTCAGGGGAACTATTCAGAAAATTTTTACTGAATGGAAAAAAGCAATACCTGCCATTTGGATTACAGCAATTATTTTCAGTACCATTCATTTGCAGTTTTATGGTTTTGTGCCACGCATGTTATTAGGTGCATTTTTTGGTTATCTGCTTTTTTGGAGCGGTAATTTGTGGCTGCCAGTTTTAGCACATTTTACAAATAATGTTTTGGCTGTTATTTTTTATTATCTGAAATTTAATGGTTATAAAGTGATTGATATTGATAAAATAGGAATAGGCGAGACACTGTGGTTAGGCATAGTAAGTTGTGTGGTAACTTTGGGAGGCATTATGCTGCTCAGAAAAAAGTTTTTGAGCAGAAAAGAACCTGTTTATTTTGATTAAGATCAATTTATCGTCTCTCACTCACAATTAACAATGCCTGCTCTCGCAATTCAATAGGCAGCTCAATTCTACGTAACTGGAGACTTCGTAACCATGCTGCAACATCGCTTTCTTTTAAGGTAAAAAACACTTCCGAAAGTTGTTCAATTTGTGCTTTTGACATTTTTTCAGGTTCAATACCGGCAAGTGAATCCAATTCCTCGTCTTCGAAATATTCTGCTTTAATATCTGTATTTAATAATGAATCCCTATCACAAACTACGTGAGCGCCACAACAAGCTTCATCAAATTTTTCAACTATTTCTATTTCTTCAGTTTTATTTCTTCTATTTAAATAGGTCAATAACATAAGGAGTAACCCGAAAGCTATTAAAACAATTATAAGTACTAACATAAACTCAATAATTATTATTCTTAATTCAATATAAAATTCGGTGCAAAGTTACCCTTTTATGGTCAAAATTGCATATTTTTGTAAGTTAAAATACAATAGAAAGTCTTTTTTTAAGTTTCTAATTTTATGTATTGTTGGTTTAATAAATAACTTTGAACCAACCCGGAATTTTAAGAAATATACTGTTCAACATAAAAAAAATATTCCTGTTTGAAAAAAGTAATTCTACATATCGTAACTCTTGTGATGCTGGCGATCGTTTTCAGCAATTGTTCCACTAAAAAAAACACGTGGACCACAAGAGCATATAAAGCCATGAATACACGTTTTAATGTATATTTCAATGGCATTACGAGTTATGATGAGGGAATGAAGAACATTAAAAATACCAATGTTGAAGATTTTTCAGAGATTATTCCAATGTATCCAATCAGCAAAGAGTTGAATGCAAAAGCAGCTACTTCGAGTATGGATAAAACAATTGAAAAAAGTCGGAAAGCCATTAAATTATATTCAATAAAACAAAAGCCAAAACCTAATTCGAAAAAAGCAAATAATCCCGAATATAAACTTTTTTATAACCAAAAAGAATTTAATCCTGCATTAAAAGATGCGTGGTTATTGTTGGCTAAAGCTGAATTTCACAAAGGAGATTTTCTGGGATCTGTAGGCACTTTTGCTTATATAGCACGTTATTATTCAACAGACAAAGACATGGTTACCAAATGTCAGCTTTGGACAGCCCGTGCTTACAAAGAAATGGGTTGGATATATGAAGCTGAACAGGTGCTTTCAAAAATCAATCAAAATGACATTAAATCATCGGATACCGGATTTTATTCTTCAGTTAATGCGGATTTACTGATTAAAAAAGGTCAGCACAAAGATGCCATTCCTTTTCTTGAAATTACACTATCGAAAGAAAAAGACAAATATCTGAAACAAAGATTCAGTTATATTTTGGCACAACTACACCAAAAAACAGGAAATAATAAGGCGGCTTACTATGCATATCAAAAGGTATTGAAACTCAATCCACCCTACGATATGGATTTCAATGCACGTATCAACAGCATCGAGCTTTACAGCGGAAAAGCAAATAATAACCGGAAGGATATTAAAAAAATGATTAGGAATCAGAATAATAAAGATTATCTTGATCAATTGTATTATGTTTTGGGTAAAACGTATTTGCAAACTTTCGATACCTTAAAAGCGCTGGAAAACTTTAAATTATCTGTCGAAAAAAGCACGCGCAACGGAGTTGACAAAGCATTGACTTTGATTACCATGGGTGATTTATACTATAACAAAAAGGAGTATATAAAAGCTCATCCCTGTTATGATGATGCATCGAAAATTATTACTAACATACATCCGGAGTTTTCACGCGTAACTACCAGAGCGCAATCTCTTGGTGAATTAGTTGTACAATTCGATATTGTAACTTTGCAGGATAGTTTACAACGATTATCTGCAATGCCCGAAAGCAAACGACTTGAAATAGTAAATAAGATAATAGAAAAAATTATTGCGGATGAAAAAGCGGAGGCCGAGAAAAAGGAAGAAGCTCAAACTGAAGAAAACTTTAATGATATTGAATCGGGATTTATGCCTCCGGTTTCAAACCTTCGGGTTGGGAATACAGCCGGCGAATGGTATTTCTATAACGTTAATTTGATGAAAACCGGACAAAAGGATTTTCAGAAAAAATGGGGAAAACGCAAACTTGAAGACAACTGGAGGCGCATGAACAAATCTGCAGTTTTGTTTGCAGAAGAAACAGAGGCAATTAAACCAAATTCGATTGCAACAACAAATGACTCGACAGCAACAAAAGATTCGACAATTCTAAATGATTCTACAGATATAACATCGACAAAATTATCAGATTCTGATAATAAAAATCCGGAATTTTATCTGCAGCAAATACCGGTAACAGCTTTGCAAATTGCAAAATCGAACGAAGAAATTGCGACAGCAATGTATAAAATGGGATTTATTTACAAAGAAAAAGTAGAAGATTTACAAATTTCAATTCGCACTTTTGAAGAATTCCAACGGCGTTTCCCTACCGACGAACGAATCCCGGATACCTATTTTCAGAATTTTTTAATGCATGCAAAATTAGGTAATGCTACCCTTGCCGAAAATTTCCGAACAAAATTATTAAGCAATTATCCTGAATCAAAATATGCAAAATTATTGAGTAGTCCGAACTATATTGCACAGCAAAATGAAATGTTACTAGTTCAGGATTCGGTTTACAATGTAACTTATAAAGCTTACAACCAAAGCGACTTTAACACGGTGAAGAAAAATGCTACTGACTTTTTGAAAAAATATCCACAATCAGGTTTAGCGCCAAAATTCCTATTTTTAAATGCGTTGAGTATTGGTAAAACTGATAATTCAGATGTGTTTGAGAAGGAACTAAGCAAACTTGTCGAAAATTATCCCGAAAGTGATGTAAGTGCCATGTCCAAAGATATTTTGGCATTAATGATGCAAGGCAAAGAATCTAAAACAGGCACATCGCATGGTACTCTACTTACAAAACGTAATGATGAAATCAAAACAGATGAAACAGTATTAGCAAACTTAAATTTCACTTCCGAGAAAATCACAAAACATCGTTTGTTGTTGATAACTTCGGCTGATAATCAATTTATCAATAAATTACTTTACAATGTTGCATCGTTTAACTTTTCACGATTTATGGTGAAAGATTTTGATTTGGTAGTAACTAAACTTGATAGTTTGAGAAAAGTTTTATCTGTAACCAACTTTGAAACTTACGATGAAACAGATTGGTACCTAAATTCATTATCAAATGACACAGCGCTTACCAATCTGATCAATAAATCTGACATCCAGAAAGTAATAATTTCGGAAAATAATTTCGGATTGATAAATACATTGTTTAAGTTAGAGGATTATCTTAGTTATCAATCAGCAAATCTTATTACAAAACCCGATATTGCTTTGGCCCAAAATACAGTTCAGATTCCGACTCAGATTCCGACTCAGAACAAAGTTCAGATTCCGGCTCAGAGTCAAAACAGAAAAAAGGAAACAGCAAAAAAACAAGAACCTATTCAAATTACAGAACCGAAAATAACAGAACCGAAAACCACAGCAGGATTGACAGCAAGTTCTAAGGTAACAGATTCGATTCCAAAAAAAGCTTCAGTTGAAAAACTTGATAAAAAATATGCTGAGCAAATACAGAGTGCAGTTTCTGAAACCTCTACTGTTCAGATTCCTGTAAAACCCGGATTAAACAACCAGCAAAATACATTGGCCAATCAACCAACAATTCAAAAATTACAGAAAGAAGCTCCATTATTTAAAAACTTATTCCTGTTTAGGCCCAATGAACCGCATTTTGTATCAATAGCAATCATGTCAGGTAATATGGATTTTGAAAAAACAAAAACTGCAATTGATGCCTACAACAACAATAACTATGGAATAATGAACCTGAAAGTTTCATTAGAAACCAGTGGGAAAATGCAAACAATAATTATCGGATCATTTACTGATGCCAATATAGCCAAATCATATCTTATACGCATGGTGAAAGAAAGAAAATTATTCGAGAACATGAAAGATGCAAGTTATAGAAATCTGGTTGGTACTCAGGCTAACCTGAACGTAATGATGCAGCAAAATGCAATTAAAACATATATCGAATTTATGCAGGAGTATTATTTGAAATAAGAAATTAATAAAGTAATATTGAGAAAAATTAATAATTTAAAATTCACTAAATGAAAACAGCAAAATACCTTTTATCCTTTTTCATAGTAATTTTACTCAGTTGTCAAAACAATGATTTGGATCTGAATTTCAATCCAAAAGTTGGTTTTTGCTTAAAAATTAATGATTCAATTGTATATGATCATAGTCAGATAGATTTTTATGATTTTTCATCAAATTTAGTGTTTCTAAAAAAAGCACATAGTTATACTTACTCTGGTACAGGTTCATTCGTTGTTTCAGCTGATAATACCGATATTTATTCGGGAAAATTATTTCCTGCATTTTTATCATCTTTACCTTTAGGAGTAACAATTCCTTCAGGACCAACATTTTATGGTAATTACATTATCCCTATTAATTTCAATAAACAAATTGACTATAATGGCAACGAGATGCTTGACCCAAGAGGCGACGATAGAATTATTAAGACTCTGAAGAAGTATAATCAATACAGAGAAGGTCTTGCCTGTGATATTACTGATATACAAATAACAGCTACGAATAAAATACAGCTCAAATTACAATTAACAAATAAAGACTCCGAAAATCTATATTATTTGGATCCTGATAAAATGGGCATGAATTTATTTCATTATTTTACAAATGGGTTGATATTAACTGATTCAGCTTATAAATCGTATACACACCATGTCACTATAAAACAACCTGAACCCTGGAATTCCTGGAAATCAAGTTGGTTATCAATTATTAAAAGCAAAGAAATCAGAACTTTAACTGTTAATTATGATAATTTTGAAACACCTACATCGGGACAGTATGTTGCTTTCTTTACTTTTCCGGGACTGAACCATCAGGTTGAGAAAAAAGATTTACAAAAAACAAATGGCAGAATTTGGTTAGGACAATTAAATTTGACAAAAAAGATACAATTTAAATGAATTACTAAACAAAAATTACAAACTAATAAGTAATTTAATTTATCTTATTGAATGTCGGAGATTTAGCATCGACAATATCAAAACAAAATAATTTATAAAAAAAGATCCTCACAGAGGATGGAGGAAATTATGAAAAAAGACCGTATACTTTGGGCTGATGACGAAATAGATCTACTTCGCGCCTACGTACTTTTTCTGGAAGAAAAGGGTTACGAAGTAGTAACAGCCACCAACGGTAAAGATGCCGTAGAACTATGTCAGAAAGAGAATTTTGATATTATTTTTTTAGATGAAAACATGCCCGGACTTAGTGGCCTGGAAACTTTAGCATTGATAAAAGACATTGATGCCGATGTTCCTATGGTAATGATTACCAAAAGTGAGGAAGAAAATATTATGAATATGGCCATTGGCAATAAAATAGCCGATTATCTCACCAAACCTGTAAATCCCAGTCAGATTTTGCTTACCCTGAAAAAAAATATTCATAAAAAAGAAATTGTTTCGGAACATGCCAGCACAACATATCGAACTGAATTTGGTCGTATTGGGATGCAAATAAACGATTCACTGACATACGATGATTGGGTAGAAGTATATAAAAAATTAGTATATTGGGAGTTAGAACTTGTAGAAACTGATAACGGCATGGACGAGATGCTCCGCATCCAAAAAACTGAGGCCAACAACACTTTTTGTAAATTTATAAAAAGGAACTATCAATCCTGGTTCGAGCATACTGAGAAACGACCCTTGATGAGTCCGGACTTGTTCAAAAACAAAGTGTTTCCATTGTTGGATAATGGTGAAAAAGTGTTTTTTGTGCTTGTGGATAATTTCCGGTATGACCAGTGGAAAATAATTCGTGAATTAATGAGTGAATTTTTCACTTTTACTGAGGAGGGAATGTATTGTAGTATTTTACCAACTGCAACTCAATATGCCCGAAATGCTATTTTTTCGGGGCTAATGCCATTACAAATACAACAAATGTTTCCTCAACTCTGGGTAGAAGAAGATGAAGAAGAAGGTAAAAATATGAACGAAAAGGATTTGATTCAAACTCAAATACAACGATTCAGAAAGAATTATTCGTTTTCATATCATAAAGTAAACGAATCACCTTTTTGTGAAAAATTAATAGATCAATTACCTCGTTTAGACACCAATCAACTGAATGTGATTGTACTTAATTTTATCGATATGCTTTCGCATGCCCGTACCGAATCGAAAATGATGCGCGAACTGGCTAATGATGAACAAGCTTATAGATCACTTACACTTTCGTGGTTTAGACATTCACCCACTTACGAATTGATGAAAGCAATTTCACGCAGAGGCTATAAATTGATTTTTACTACAGACCATGGAACAATACAGGTAACAAATCCTTCGAAAGTAATCGGTGATAAAAACACAAATGTCAATTTACGCTACAAAGTGGGAAAAAATCTGAGTTATAATAAAAAAGAAGTATTTGAGGTAACACAACCTTCAAAAATTGGGCTACCAAGTCCGAATGTAAGTTCCACCTACATTTTTGCCGGAAATGATGATTTTTTTGCTTATCCAAACAATTACAATCATTATGTATCATATTATAAAAACACTTTTCAACACGGAGGTATCTCGTTGGAAGAAATGTTAATTCCGTTTATAGTAATGGAACCCAAGTAATAACCCCCGACCCCTCCCGAAATCCCGATAGCTATCGGGACGGGATAAATGGCGGGGGATAAGAAATATTTGTATTGATAATTATAAAGAAATTTTATATGATAAAAAAAGAAAATAAAACTAACTCATTACCCCTCCCGATAGCTATCGGGAAGGGGTTAGAGGTAAGTAACTCCTATACTAACGTAAAAGACCTCGGTAATTTACAGGAGGCAATTAAGGAAGCGTTGGAAATAAAGAAAAATCGCTTTGGATACAAGCACATCGGTGAAAATAAAACATTGTTGATGGTCTTTTTCAATTCGAGTCTGCGAACCCGATTAAGTACACAGAAAGCGGGAATGAATCTCGGTATGAACACCATGGTTCTTGATGTAAATGCAGGTGCATGGAAACTTGAAACAGAGCGTGGTGTAGTAATGGATGGTGATAAACCAGAGCATATACTGGAAGCAATTCCGGTAATGGCAAGCTACTGCGATATTATTGGTGTTCGTGCCTTTGCCCAGTTCGAAAGCAAAGAATTTGATTATCAGGAAACGATTATCAATCAGTTTGTCCAATATTCAGGCAAACCGGTTTTCAGCATGGAGGGAGCAACTACTCACCCATTACAGGCTTTTGCCGATTTGATTACCATTGAAGAATTTAAAGACAAACCTCGTCCGAAAGTTGTTTTAACATGGGCGCCTCACCCAAAAGCATTGCCACAGGCTGTTCCAAATTCATTTGCTGATTTCATGAACGAAGCTGAGGTGGATTTTGTAATAACTCATCCTGAAGGTTATGAACTTGCGCCCGAATTTGTGCGGGGAGCGAAGGTTGAATATGATCAAATGAAAGCTTTTGAAGGTGCAGACTTTATTTATGCCAAAAACTGGGCTGCTTATCAGGATCCAAACTATGGAAAAATTCTGAGTAAAGACATGAATTGGACTGTTAGTAACCGACAAATGGCTGTTACAAACGATGCACGTTTTATGCATTGTTTGCCGGTACGCCGGAATATGATTGTGACCGACGAAGTAATTGAAGGACCACGTTCGATTGTTATTCCCGAAGCAGCCAACAGGGAAATATCAGCACAAGTGGTGATAAAACGATTGTTGACCTCACCCTAACCCACCCTGCCTGCCGCAGGCAAGTACAAAGGAGAGGGAAACTGCAATTAATATCAGACTACAATTTCATACATATAGTATAATTAATCAAATAAATATTCCCATCCCGAAGCATAGGGAAGGGATTAGGGGTCATTATGAAAATAGAACAAGTTATTGCGTCGATACGCAACGTGCCCGATTTTCCGAAACCGGGGATTATGTTTAAGGATATAACCACGGCAATGAAAGATGCCGAAGTGTTGAAATTTATTGTTGATGAACTTTGTGAATACTACAAAGACAAAGGCATTACAAAAGTTGTGGGAGTTGAAAGTCGGGGCTTTGTACTTGGCAGTATTTTGGCATATAAACTCGGTGCCGGATTTGTATTGCTTCGTAAACCCGGAAAATTGCCTGCCGAAACTTATAGTGTAAAATATGAACTTGAGTATGGTGTAGATGCACTGGAAATTCACAAAGATGCTATAGATGAAACTGATGTAGTGCTTTTACACGACGATTTATTGGCAACAGGCGGAAGTGCAGGCGCGGCATTGAAATTAATTGATATGTTTCATCCAAAATCCGTTCTGGTTAGTTTTCTGATTGAACTCGAGTTCCTAAACGGTCGTCCTCGCCTTCAGGGTGCTGAAGATATTCATGCGTTGATTAAATTTTAGCCTCTCCCCGACCCTCTCTAAAGGAGAGGGAGATCGGGAATAATATACTTATTCTAAACATTTCGATTGTATAGTAATATGTCTTAACATACAACCTGACTTTATGGAAAATAACACAAGTATTAAATTATTTGAATCTAAAAAGATTCGTACCCATTGGGATGAAAAGGAAGAAAAATGGTGTTTTTCGGTAGTGGACGTAGTGGAAGCATTAACAGATAGTTTGAATCCCAGAGACTATTGGTTTAAAATGAAAACCAGGGTGAAGTCAGAAGATGGTATTGAGTTGTCGACAATTTGTCGACAACTGAAATTAATTTCGTCAGATGGAAAAAAATATTCTACTGACTGTGCTGTTCCTCAATCATTATTCCGTATTATCCAATCCATACCTTCTCCCAAAGCTGAACCTTTCAAGCAATGGTTAGCCAAAGTGGGTTACGAGCGGATGCAGGAAATGCAGGACCCCGCTCAAAGTATAGATCGCGCTCGAGAAAACTGGCAAAAACTTGGACGTAGCAAGAAATGGATTCAACAGCGGATGTTGGAACAAGAAACCCGAAATAAACTTAGGGATTATTGGAAAGATGCTGGAATTAAAGAACAAGATGAGTTTGCATTGTTGACAAACATTATATCTATAGCAAATCTGTATAATTGAATAATTTATGGTAAAAAGTTATTTTTTCATTTTATTGCAAATAATATTTTGCATATCTGTCTTTGGTCAAAATCAAATAGATAGTATAAATGAAGTTAGGACATCTAAAGGAATTTGTTATGAGCAATCTGGCAAAAAACTCAAACTGAAAGATATCAAATTCATCGTTTACGAAAATAAAGTTGCATTAGATTATTTGAAAACTGCCCGAACATATAATACTATTACAAATATACTATCAGGTTGTGCAGGTTTTATGATTGGATACCCAATTGGATATTTAATACCGACGGGATACTTTAATGCACAGATGTTTGCTGTTGGTTGTGGTTTAGGAATTCTTGCAATACCAATATCTCTGGCATATAAAAATAAATTAAATTTATCAATAAATACTTATAACAGACAACTAAAACATTTTTCAAATAATGACAATGTAGATTTCCAAATTGGGTTTGTTTCAAATGGCCTTGGAGTAAAAATTTCGTTTTGATTTTATTAACAAAAATGAACTATGCCTCGTATTTTAATCGTTTTTCTTTACATTATGGCTTCATTAATATTAACGAGTTGTGAATATCAACTTGTTGGTGAGTTTAATAACGAAATTATTAAGCCTAATGAATCACACAAGGCGGATATTGTACTTTCAAATCAATCAGATTCAATTGTTATATTTGAACCAACTAACTTGCAATATTCGTTGAATTCATTTGGGCTAGTATGTAATGCGTTACAAATTGAGTATTTAGACAAAAAAGAATCTAATTTATTCGCACCTGTTGGTCAATTTTTTATTACACCAGATTTTAGCATTAAAGAATGGTTTGATTTAAAAGCAAAATTCTTCTTAGGAACTGGATCTGGCAGTATTGCTGACAGATTTAAAGCAGAAAATTATATTGGAACAAAAACATGGAAAGTTAAATTTGTTGATTTTAAAAGTCATGATTTTAAAACAGGAATGCAAGTGAATAAAGATGGATTTTTAGAACTATTCTGGATAAAACCTTCACATTTCCCGAAAATGAGAAGTTATATAAACCCTTCGAGCACAATACATCCTGAGATTACCAGAATTGTAGGTGATACAACATTTTTCACAGATTCAGTCTATTTTGGAGGGAATTCAACAGCTTATCAACTAAGTATAATTCTTAATGATCGAAATTATTTTCGAAAAACCCTACAACCTAATTATCCTTTTCCTGAAATTAAATTTACCCCTGTTGGGCTTGACAGTGTCTTAGTTTCTTGGACTTCTAGTCCACTTAGACGTTATTATAAAGTTCTTTACGAAGATGTAGATTCGAAGTTCGTTTATACAGGTTGGAAGAATTCATTCAAAGCTGTAGTAACCCCATGTGTTAACTATGACTTTTTTTTGTATATTCATCCAAATGAAAAAGATAAATATGGTTATGTAACTGTGAGATCAAACTATAAAATAGGTGATAATGCTAATTATGATTTTCATTATTCATATACCCAAGATAAATTTTATTTTGTTAGTCCTAAAAACTCACAAAAAATAGAACCTATAGATATTGGTACAATTACAGGTAATGAATATGCAAACAACACCCCAAATAAGTACTCCTTTCGTGGTAATTTCACTGGTACACGATTCGTAACAATTTTACCTAACGACTTACAAGTATTTGGCGCAGATCTAAATGAAACATCCAGAATAAAAGTAAATGGAGCAAGTCCAAATATTGGAGGCCAAATGTCTAAAAATGATATCTTTGGTTTTTATGACTATAATGTTGGGTTATATCATGTAGTAAATGTCGGTGAAGACAAATCATGGGATAAATTTTCTTTTAAAGCATATCCTGATGGTGAAAACAAAGTGTGTAATACAGACCTATCAATTGATGGGAAATACGTTATATGGCAAGGATGGACTGGTGAGAGTTTTATAATTTATGACATTAGCAATCACGAAAATGTCAAACAAGTTTACAAATGTCCAATTTCAGATATGTATAGTATAATTAGAAATCCCTTGAATTCGAATGAAATAATAATCGGTAGAAACAACAAAATTGAATTTAGATCACTGCCTGATTTCCAACTAATAAGACAAGTAGACATGCCTGGTGAATTAGCAATCATTGTTTTAAATGTAGACACATACAGCAATAGAATGCTTATATTTTCAAATAAATACTTTAAAATTTTAAATTTAAATAACTATAAATTTGATTTTAAATTTGAAGGTAAAAAAGTTTCATACCCTTGGGATGCAAGTTTACATAGAAATACTTTCTTTTTCAAAACTTTGAAGTATGATTTATCTCCTTATCTTGACTTAAATGAAAAATAGTGTTTTAATTTTATTAATTATATTCTCATCAAATCTAATTGCCCAAAAATTTCGATTTAGTTATGATTTGGGTTATGGAGATTACAGCTTAAAAAATTTAAAGGAATTTCAACTGGATTATGCAAAGCAAATTAACGATCTTCCAATTCGGACATTAATTCAGTTTCCAAATTATTTAAATCACTCAATATCAGTATGCTTATTTCTGGATGAAAATAATCTTTTTGGAATTAATTCAGCATATTTAACGACCGGAGCAAGAAACTCTATCGTGGACTATTCTGGCGAATATAAGCTTGACATGATATTAAATGGGTATCAGTTTGGGTTAGAAAGTGAACATAAAAGTAAATTAACAAGCAATTTTGATATTCACTACAATTTTAAATTGGGTTTAATAAAATCCGAGCTAAAAACTACTGAGTCATTAAAGATAATTGGTATTGACGAATCTTATAAAGTAGACAGATTCAGTCAACTAAGTTTTTATTTAGAACCCAATATGTCCATTTCAAAAATAATTTTTACTGGTGTTGCTATTAAAATGGGTTTGGGATATAATTTTAATACAAGCTCTCTTTACAATGGTGCGATAAGTTGGACTGGATTAAGACCTCGATTAGGTTTATTTTATTCATTTTGATATCAATATTTTGAATGAACAGTGACAAAAAAATATTTAAATATTTTAAAATAAATAGTTGGTGCTAAGATTTTTTAATTGTTTTTAAAATTATCTTATTAATTCGTGATTAAATTATGGAAAAACTTACTCTAGTAAAAGTTGGCGGAAAAATTGTGGAAGAACCCGAAACACTGAAACAATTGCTGTATGATTTCTCAAAAATTGAAGGTTACAAAGTGCTGGTACATGGTGGCGGTCGCTCAGCTACGGCTATTGCAGCGAAACTTGGGATTGAAAGTATCATGGTAAATGGTCGGCGTGTTACTGATGAAGAAACACTTAAAGTGGTAACCATGGTGTACGGAGGCTTGGTAAACAAACAAATTGTGGCTGGCTTGCAGGCTATTGGTGTTAATGCATTAGGGCTAACAGGAGCCGATTTAAACTATATGCGCTCGGAAAAACGTCCGGTAAAAGATGTGAATTATGGTTTTGTGGGCGATGTTAAAGAAGTGAATGCTGATATTCTGGCTGATCTGATTGGCAAGAATGTAGTACCTGTTCTGGCACCACTTACACACGATAAAGCCGGGAACATGCTGAATACCAATGCCGACACCATTGCCGGTGAAGCTGCTAAAGCTTTGTCAAAACATTTTGAAGTTACATTGATGTTTTGTTTTGAGAAAAAAGGTGTGCTCATGAGCGAGAATGACGACGAAAGTGTTATTGCTGAAATTACACCTGCTCTTTTTGAAAAATATGTAGCTGAAGGTATTATTTCAGGCGGCATGATTCCTAAACTCGAAAATTCATTCGACGCCATAAATGCAGGTGTAAAACAAGTAATTATTACTCGGGCAAATTTAATTCATACAGCAGGCGGAACAAAAGTTATAGGGTAAGAATTCATTCTGATTTAGCTTAATTACTCTTCTATAATTTTGATAAACAAGTCATTAAGTCTATATTTCTCCCATTCTTTGACATGCATTTCCGGAGTGGATGTACGTATTAATCCGTAACCATCCTTTCGGCTTGTTTTAAGAGTTTCAATGGTATTTACGGAACAGCGGTACCGAAAATCTTCAGTTTTTCGGACCAAACTATCTGAATTGGCAGGAGCAAGTCGTCCCAATTTATCGTTAAATATAAATCCTGCAGCTATTTCGGCAGCAAAATCGGTAATTGTACCATCGGCCCCATTTCCAGACTCTTCCTGTTTCAAGCCTAAAAGAGAATAATGAGTGTATCCACTGATTATTTTTCCGGTAAATCCACATAAAGTATTAAATTCGTCGGATAAATGAGGTTTGCCTGCGTATACAAGTCTCCCTGCCGAATGAAAATCAACAAATCTATAAGCGTAAGGTATATTTCGCATTAAAAAATTCATAGCAACCTGCGTTTCATTTTCACTACCCAGACTGTAACCTGCAAAATAATTCAGGGCTGGTTCATTAATTGAGAATGCATTATGCAATTCTTCATCATCCCACAATAGACTTGAACTGTATGATGGGAAATTTCGGTTAATATCTACGCCGTTTGCATTGGATTTTGCCGTATATATTTTTTCATTTTCTTGTTTTGCCAAAAATAAATTCTTATTTTTTATTGAACTATTACCTTCGATAGCAGCAGAATATCCATCGGGATTGATACAAGGAAGAACTATAATGCGGAATTTATTTAGTAATTCAAGTGCGCCTTGATCTTTTTGTTCATAATTGTTTACAAGTTCGGCAGCAAACTTGAGAAGAAAATGAGTATTGGCTACTTCGCGGGCATGCACACCGGCAGTAAAAACAATCCTTTGTTCACCCTTTCCAATCTCTAAAGAATAAATCGTTCGTCCATCCTCACTTAATAAGGTGGACTTGTAAACCTTTAAAATTTCTGATATATTTAATTTTTCAATGAGTAATTCAATTTCATCATATTTTAGAAAATTCTTTAAATTAACCTCAAGCACTCTCCACACCGAATCTTCTTTTTGGATAGGTATCCATTGAATAGCACAAGCATCAAGAAATTGTGACCGACTTAAACCGGGCAATAATATTTTTTTAATTCCCGGGAAATTCATCACCGGATTTTCTGAAATGAAAATATCGGGGTAATTTGATGCAGTTTTTATTGCATTTGTCTCCGAATCTTGCGATTTGCAATTGAAATAAATACTCAGAAAACAGCATATGAAGACTAATTTTCTCATATAAAATGTCTCTTCTAATCAAATATTATTTCGTAAAAAATATTTTAATCTGTGGAAAAATTAAAACAAATCAGCTTAATAAAAGTTGAGAAGTCCAAAAGTTATGCCGGGATTCAATTATTTTTTATATGCTTTATTCAATAAAATAATATACCCTAAAACCATGGAAAAAACATAGTTAACAACCCATAAACATATACCTGCTAGTGCAATACCAACTGTATGACTTGAAAATTGACCGACAAAAAACACAGCGTATGAACCACGTATTGCAGGTTCGGTAAATGCTAAAGAGGGTGTAAATGTAACAAAAAGATAATTTGCAGGAATGGCCACTAAGGCTTGTTCGAAAAACAAATGAACACCAAAAAACTGCAACATGGCATATAATTGCACCGAAAAAACTATAAACCTGAGAAGCGAAACAAAAAGGATTAAAAAGGATTTCGATAATGAGTAATTCGTAAAGCCTTTGATATATTCATTTATCGACTCATTCTTATTTCTTTTTGCAAATTCGGGAAGCAACAAAAAGAAAACAAACAACAATACCGCAATTATTGATGTAATAATTAAATAGTTATTTAACTTAAGGACTTCACTTTGCAGGAATGAAAAAAACAAAATAGCAGCCGGAATACCACATAATGCGATAACAATATTCTGAGTTAAACTGCTTACCAAACTGAGTGTAATACCGGCCTTACGGTTCGATGATTCCAGAAAAACCAATCGCCCAACCATATCACCCATTCGATTTGGAGTAAAAAACCCGGTTGAAAATCCTGCCAAAATAGATTTAAAAGCAGTTAGCAGATTAAGTTGCTGCGTTTCGGAAACTATCAATTTCCATTTTATCGATTCAATTAACCAATTCAACGGCAACAATAACAATACTAATAACAACCAGTAAAAATGATTGGAAGGCAACGATTTCCATTCTATCAAAAGGCTTGAATATTTATCAAATGTGATCAGTTTGTATCCGAGATAGAAAACAGAAATGAACAAAAACAACCAGGAGAAAATCTTAAGAAGTAATTTTCTATTGCTTTTTACAGAACGGAGATTCATCCACAAAGGCAGATTCATTTGTTTTTTTTTAATGTACTGAATGGGTTTTAAATGTATAAATTTTTTGTGAAAAATAACTGAACAAAGTAGTACAAATGGTAATTATCATTTTTGATGGTGTAGCGAAAAAATGTAAAAATTCAACCATAATTTTCAGTCCTAAGTAATTAAGAAGTAAATTGGCAACCACAACCGTCAGATAGCGGATAATCTGAACCTTGCCTTTAAGTTCAGAAGAGGTAAATGTGACATATTTTTGTAATAAAAAACCACTTGTAAATGTAATGGGAAACACAATTACCATTGCTGCAATGTACGAACTCATGGCTGTAAATCCCAATTCAAGAATTTCTTTTTGCAAAATAAAATGATAAGTAATATAAAACAAAATCCAGTCGAAAATCATATTGGCAACCCCTGTTACACCATAACGAAAAAACTGCAAAGTCATATATTTCCTAAAGGGTGGATAAAAAAAATCAATTAACATGGTTATCCAACCACCAATGGTTTCAAATATTTTTCTCATTCTAAATGCAGAACTAAAGTTTAAAAAAAGATGTTGAGCTTAAAAAAGTAGGATAATTGAACATTTTTTGTTACTTTTGTGGGCTTCAAGGTAGTTAGTTAATTATAATCACAAAGATAATATAACAAAACTTACATTCAGCATTATTGTTGTATAACATTTTCATTTTTTTACAATTTAGAAATTCTTATGCCCGACGACTATCACAGTTATGACTCAAGTACGTGCCAAAAAACATTTGGGACAGCACTTCCTTCGAGATATGGAAGTTGCGAGTCGTATAGCTACGAGCCTACCGCTCGATAGTCGGACCAACGTACTCGAAATTGGCCCCGGAACGGGCGTTCTCACTCAATTTTTACTTCAAAACCCACTTGCAAATCTCACGGCCATCGAACTCGATTCCGAATCGGTTGTTTATTTGAACAAACATTATCCCGATTTAAAGGTTATTGAAGCCGACTTTCTGAAAATTGATTTAAAGCAAATCTTCCCCGATAAATTTTGTATTATCGGAAATTTCCCCTACAATATTTCCAGCCAGATATTCTTTAAAATGCTCGAAAACAAAGATTCAATTCCTTGTTTGGTGGTTTTGATGCAGGCTTTTTACTCCATCGAATATCTTTTTACGGTACACGAGCATGTTTTTGACCCTCCGCCCAAGGTCAAATCGGCTGTTATTCGCCTCACTCGAAATGATGTTTCGAAACTTAACTGCAACGAAATACTATTTAAAACTGTGGTGAAAACAGCCTTTAACCAACGTCGAAAAACAATGCGAAATTCTCTTAAATCATTGGTAGACAAAGCTAACCCTATGTATACCAATCCAATTTTTGATAAGCGACCGGAACAATTGAATGTAAAAGCATTTATTGAGCTCACCAACATGATTGAGGCAGCACTGACCAATAAATAATTACATTTCGTTTTTTTGCTACTATGTTTTTCTTCGAAAAAATTCAAAGCATACAAATGATTCAGTGATAAAACCTGAAACCGGAATTAAAAGACTAAAATTTAATTCCGGTAAATTAATTAGAAAGGAGCAAAAACATGTCCGAATTAAGATTATTTTACCACGAAGACGGCAAACTAAAAATCTCAAAAAATATTGATACATTAAAAAAAGTTGATCTTAAAAATCTGATCTGGATTGACTTGAATAATGTGTCGGAAGCCATTGAAAATGAACTCGAACAATTTTTGAAAATATATATTCAGGAAGATGAAGAAATTGAAGAAATTGAAATGAGTTCGCGTTACATACAAACTGAAGACAGTATTGTAGCCAATTCCAATTTTCTTCAGGACAATTACCAAATGCAACCGGTTTCGTTTATTATTAAGAACGGGATTTTGGTGTCCGTTCGCGATGCGGAGCTTAAATCTTTCAACGAAACCATAAAAAAGATTTTCGCCAATACAAAAAGTTTTCCAACGGGTTTTCATGTATTAACTGCACTGCTCGAAACACGAGTTGAATATGATGCCGACATGATAGAGGAGATTACAGATCAGATAACAAACCTATCGAAAACCCTGAATACCGAAGACGATCTTGATCAGGACATTTTGATACAAATCAAGGACTTGCAGGAAAAAGTAATGATCATCCGACAGAATATTGTTGATAAACAGCGGGTGGTTTCAAATATGTTAAAATGCGATTTTTATCCTGTTGATTTATTACCTCGTCTGACCATGATTATCAAGGATATCAACTCTCTTTTTGAATATACACGATTTGGTTTCGATAGATTGGATTATTTACAGGATACTTTTCTCGGTTTGGTTAATTTGCAACAAAACAAAATTATCAAGATATTTACTGTGGTTTCGGTAATTTTCATGCCTCCAACTTTGGTGGCCAGCATGTATGGAATGAATTTCAAATTTATGCCTGAATTAAACTGGAAATACGGGTATCTGTTTTCTATATTGATTATGATTACTTTTTCGGTAGCTGTTCTTTTATTCTTCAAGCGGAAAAAGTGGTTGTAGAATTTGAAAGGTAATATTTATAAAGAGCCCTTTCGATAAATTAGCAAAGGGCTCTTTTTTTGTAAAATCTTACAACAATTTGTAATTTCGGTTGCACAATCATAATAGTCTACACCGTTGAATATCAAGTCTACTTTGTTCCTTTTACATTAATTATTTGAATCAATTGCATTTACTACGTTTGATATAATAATGACTTTGGGTAATTTTGGTGAAATTGAACACGCTTTCCAAATTTAGCATTGCGACATATAAAATTCAAAACTTTGATACTGCAGTTTATAAATTCTAAAAATGACTTTAAAAGTTCAAAATGGCTTTTTAAAACTCCACTCAAAATTTGGCAGCTATTCAACACAAAATAATTAACTTAAAAAAATAGCATACACAAAAGCCAACCAACCGAAAAATTCACTATTTTTGAAGAAATTTTGTGGCTAAAACAATTTTTTTTGTTTTAAAGCCGTAAGACTCTCGTTATCAAAATGGAAAAAAAAGAAAAACGACAGAAATTACACACAATTTATTATCGACTTGATAGTTCGCATTATTGAAAAAAAATTTTTTCTGACAGAAAAAGACTTATTTAGCATATAGTTATTAAGACAAAAACAATATAGATTTATATGGATATGTCCGTAAATCCATTATAAAAAACCAGGAAGTGGAAGCCGAAAAACTTAAGAGTAGGCAAAAATAAAATAAAATAATCTTATGAAAAAGAATTTCTTAAAATTAGCTTTCGTTTTGGGAGTTTGCGTTATTATGACTTCTTGTTACACGGTAACTGCTACTATTGGAAAAGGTTCACAAACAGGAGAAAAATTGGTTGGCCATAACCATTTCGTTATTGCAGGATTAGTTCCGGTAGGAATTGCGAATGTGAAAGATATGGCTGGAGATGCTAAGAATTATGAAATAACAGTAACTCACACATTTGTAGATGGATTACTTTCAGCAATTACCGGTGGTTTATATACTCCAACCACAACAATTGTAAAAAAATAATTTATCATTTAAGAGCTAATCAGATTTATCCTGATTAGCTCTAATCTGCGAAAATTCACCAATAAACGTCATGAAATACTTCCTTTTTTCAATCTCTATTATTATCATTCTTTACTCTGGCTATTTAGTAATCAAATGTCTTGAATTATTCAACAATTTGACTGAATACGGAAAAGGTTATTTTGCTGGTAGTTTAATTCTACTAACAATTGGAGTTTTTCTATTTGTATATTCTTTGAAGAAAATAAAACAAAAAAAATAATTACTCTTCACTTCTGCTCTCGTACTTATTACCTGGTATTGGGAAAAAATTTTTCTGAATTAGGAATAACAAAATGCGCGGAAGTGTTGAACTATTATTAATTGCTATTTTTTGAAATAATAAATATGTTCAAACATATTTATATTATCTTTGCACTTGCATTGGTTCACCTGGATATTCTATCCGGTATGTGATAATAGGGAATCAGGTGAAAATCCTGAACAGTCCCGCTGCTGTAAGCTCAACACCCTCCAAACCTCCCTAAAGAGAGGCTTAACGAGAGTAAAACGTATTGAACAACACTTTTGCCACTGGGCACTTCTTCGTTTTAAATCAATTGATTTGAAGCGTTGTTCCCCTCCTTGAGAGGGGTTAGGGGAGGTTTCGGGAAGGCGTTCAATTACGGGAGTAAGTCAGAAGACCTGCCAACATGCATATAAATTTTTCAGAAGCTTTCGAGGAAAAAGCGACGAAACATCTGCAAATATTTCACTTTGCCTTTGTTGGGTTAATTTTCTTGCAAGCTATTTCGTTTTTCGTTAAACAAATAGTATTGTATGCATTTTTCAGCGTTTCGGATTTCAACTATTCGGTTGTATTTATTCATTTTGGGTGTTTGGGCTTTCCCTTCGACAATCATTGCCGAAGACAAACTCGATACAACTAAAGTGTATAACATCCACGAAGTAACTGTTATCGAACAGTATAAAAATTCAGAAGTTCGCTCTTCTGCTCCACTCCAAATCCTATCATCGAAACATATTGAGAAACTAAATGCTTTGCAGGTTTCGGATGCAGTGAAGTATTTTTCGGGAGTAACGGTCAAAGACTACGGTGGTATAGGTGGATTAAAAACCATTTCGGTGCGTAGTTTGGGTGCAACTCACACAGCAGTGAGTTACGATGGTATTACACTTAATGATTGCCAAACAGGTCAAATTGATATTGGACGTTTTTCACTTGATAATGTGGATATGCTTTCGCTCAACAACGGACAAAGCGACAATATATTCCAGCCAGCCCGACAATTTGCATCGGCTTCTGTGCTGAATATTCGTACACTTACCCCCAAATTTTTAACTAATAAAACTTATAATGGAAAAACAACGCTCAAAGTCGGTTCGTTTGGGTT
>JFJP01020512.1_pt1 | contig 39899 bp, 34 predicted proteins | sample 431651 | NCBI WGS metagenome assembly JFJP01 (sample SAMN02602958, study PRJNA72255) | Microbial mat metagenome, whole genome shotgun sequencing project. | biome: fresh water; feature: sink hole; material: water; isolation source: purple microbial (photo- and chemosynthetic) mats found in... | reverse complement strand
CTCCCCCTGAATGCCGACAGCGTTGGTAGCGGGCATAAGGCACGCTCCATGACACGCACCATGACGGCTGTAAGCCCCCATCGTGCCCGTCGAACATCATGCTGCCGATGGGGCATGACTGTGTCCCCAGGGGGAAAGAGTCCGGGCGTTGGCCAGGAATTGCTCGATCAGTAGCGCCAGGACGAGTTTTCCGAGCAGCCATGTTCGGGCCGCCTTTGCGTCCCGATGCGGCAGTCGGCCCAGGCCGATGAGTTGTTTGAGTCGCTTGAATGCCAACTCGATCTGCCAGCGACAGCGATACATCTCCAGGACGTCCGTCGCTGGCGCCCGATCCGATGGCAACGTGGTAAAGATCATGACGAAATGCGTGGCCTCGATCGTCTTGGGATCGATCACGCACTGCTTCCGCTGCGCCGTGCGCTGCAGGCGTCGCTGAGACTGTGCCGCGATCACCGAGGACAACCGCATGACGACCACGCGGCCAGGAATACGGCGCCCGCGATCATCCGTGGCACATACGGGCCATTCGCGAACCTGACCGACACGCATGCGCCGACATTGGTCGAGCGCCACGAACCCGCGGCCCCGCTCATCCTGCAGGACGAGATGCCGCCACCGCAAGCGAACGATCAGATCCGCCTGGGCATCGTATACGGCCGCGAGGGCAACTGGGGTGAGGTAGTTGCGGTCGGCCAACATCACATCGCCCCTGGACATCGGGGTGCGGGCCAAGGCCTCCCCGCCGCGTGCGTCCGTAACCGTGTGCCAATCACAATCCAGTGTCCCCAGATCGATCGCATAGTGCACCCGCCAGTCGGTACCAGCGCTGGCCGGGCCGCTGATGGAGGTGCTGTCGACCGCTCGTAGCCGCAGTTGGGACCGCTCAAAGAGGCCGCTTCGCTGTCTGTCGCAGAGGCCCTTGGCGATCCAGGAAAGCCAATCACCAGAGGTTCGCAGGCGCTTGAGGAGTGCCACCTGCGATATGTCGGCAATGCCGCCCGAACGAGCGAGACTGACCGTCTCACGAAGACCGCCGTCCAACGCGGCATGTAGCAGCAGCATGCGTAGGACGGTGCCCGGTTCCGTCATGTAACGAGAGCGACGGAACGTCGCGCCGCCTTCTCCCAGCCGGGCGGAAGCAGGTCGCGAATCAGATTCCACTCGTCCTGGGACGGTTGATGCATGGAGGCATCATGACCACTCAATCAGAAGGTCAATTTTTTAGGTTAACGGATATGGGACTCCGTCCCCGAACCCCTGCCGAGGGCCAGCCCCCGGATCCCCCGCCAGGGCCCTCCGCCCTGGACCCGCTCGACACGCCGCGCTCACGCGCGTCGACTCGGCGTATCGGGATCGACCGTTCCAGGCTCGCTGCGGCCTCGCGACATCTACCACACGGTGCCGCTCCAACCGTCCGTCGCTCGTCCGGGCGCTCGCTCCACGAACGGTTGAAACCACAGATCGGTCCTCGGTCGTCGGTCGTCGGTCGTCGGTCGTCGGTCGTCGGTCGTCGGTCAGCCTGGAGCGTGTGTACCGCTCTGGCGGCGCAGGCCGTTCGCGGCCGAGCACGCCTCCACGACCGTGGTACACGCAAGACGCGAGCGCACAGCGCGAGCGGGGGCTCCGGGGCGCGGCCAGCCGCCCCGCAGGGGATCCAAGGGGGCGCCCTTGGTCGGGGGTCCTAGGGGGTCGAGACCCCCTAGATGCAAACTAACCGTCGACGAGCACGTCTTCCAAGGTCAGCCCGTTCTCCTCGACGTAGTTCATGCCCTCGATGGACACCGGGGTCCAGGGGATGAGTTGCAGACGGGTCTTGGGGATCGGCTGCTTGGTGTGTTCGCACAGGCCGAAGGGGACCGGGTTGGCGGAGTCGATCTTGCGCAGGGCGCGATCGATCTGCCACAGCACGATCTGCTCCTCGCCGGCCAGGCCGAGGCTCATGTCCTGCATCTCGGCATCGGAGCCGCGCTCGGCGATGTGGTTCGGCGTGGTGTGACCGTCCTCGGCTTCCATCGCGCCCTGCTCGAGATGGCTGATGTCCTGCGAGATCTCGGCCCGGTGCTCGAGCAGCATCTGCCGCCACTCGTTGAGCTCCTGCTTGCCGAACGGGCAGACAAGGGCGCTGGCCGGCGCGCTGACCGGGGCGGCGATGCGACGCTCGGGGGTCTTGCCGCCGGTCTCGATCAGGGCCATGCGCTCGGCCGAGGCGCCGCGGTTCACCCGGCCGGTGCCGGGCTTCTCATGACGGGCGGGGCGCTCATGCCGCGGCGAACGCGCGATCTTGGCGGTCGTCGGCTTCTTCACCGTCCGGGTCAGGGCCTTGCTCGGCTCCTTGGCTGGCGGCTTGGCTGGTGCAGGCTTGGCCGACGGTTTCGCCGATTTCGCGGGCTTGGCGGGCGGCTTGCCGGTCGTCTTGCTGGCCATGGCTGATCTCCAGGATCTCGATCCGCCCCATTATGACGAGCACCGGTCGCCATCGCAACCATCTGCCGTCGGATTGGGCGGGCGGAGGGTCGATAGCATGGGTGTGAAAGCAAGGAGGAATCGCCTCCGCCGAGGCGAGCATGCCACCGTCCCAGGAGCGGCCTGCCAGCCGTGGCCCCGTGGACACCCAGGCTGGAATCGCTACCACGGTTGCCGTGGCCATCGCGGACGTGCTTGGGGGCATCCCCGTCATCTCGGTCATGGGCACCCCCAGGACCATCGGGGAGACCATCGGGGGCCGGCTGAAGCCGCGCCTGCAGGTCCTCGCCCAGTATCTTCTCGAGCAGCTCGCCGTCGGACTTTCCGGCGAGGGGAGAAGCCGCATGGGGCGCGAGGACGTGCGCAACGCGCTGAAGCCCAGCCTTGATGCCGCCACCCGGCTGGAGCCGGCGGTGTGGATGGAGCTGGAATCGATGGCGCGCGCGGCCGAGCTGCCGCCGGAGGACCTGCTGCTGATCCACGGCTACGGCGACCTGGTCGGATTCTTCCGCGGCGGCGTGACCACCACCCGATCGACCTTCATCTCGCTCAACGCCGTGCATACGGATCACGGCCTGCCCCGCCTGGTCCTGGCCTGGCACCTCGACCCCGCCCTGCTCCCCTACGTCACCCTGGTGCGGCGCCTGCCGGCCCATGGTCCCGGCAGCCTGACCCTGACCCTGGCCGGCCTGCAGCCGGTGTGCGGACTGAGCGAAGCCGGACTGGCGGTGGCGGTCAACGAACTGCGCATCGACGATGGCGCGCCAGGGCACCTCACCCCCAACCTGCTGGCTGCAGCCCTGACCGCGCCCAGCCGCGGTGATGCCGAGAGCCGCATCCAGGCTGGTCCGCGCCATGGCGGCGCCAGCCTGCATCTCCTCGACTCCGAGGGCGACCGCGTCTCCTTCGAATTATCGGGGCAGCACGCGATCCGCCTGCCCGATCCCTGGCCGCAATCGCCGCGCGTCCACTGCAACCAGCCGCTGTCGGAAGAGGTCCGCTTGATGGCCGGCCGCTTCAGGGAGTCGACGAGCAAGGCGCGGCTCGAGCGCATCGCCGCCCTCGCGGTCGAAGCCCGCGCCTGCAGTCCGTCCGAGATCGCCGGCTGGTTCCGCCTCTCCCGGCGTACCAGCGGCGGCGGCGGAGCCGATCCCGGCACCGCCAAGGTCGATGGCATCACCGCCGACAGCACGGTGCTGATGATCTGCGATCCGGCCCAGAAGACCGTGCATGTGCAGCGGGGCGGCTCGGCGCAGGGGATGGGGAGCGCGACGTTGTGATCGGGCTTCGGGCTTCGGGCTTCGGGCTCCAGGTCCAATGCCCCTGGCCTGCGACCACAGGCGGCCTGCCTTGAGCCCGAAGCCGGTTCTCATGCCCGGCCGCTGGCCCGAGGAGCTGCCCGGCACGCCCTGGCGCTGGCTGCTGCTGCCGGCGTGGGCCTGCTACGCCGCCGCGGTGGCGGGGCGCAATCTCGCCTATGACCGTGGGTGGAAGCGCATCGAACGCGTACCGGCTCCGGTCTTCTCGGTCGGCAACCTGGTCGCCGGCGGCGCCGGCAAGACGCCAGCCGCCCTCGCCCTGGCCCGCCTGCTGGCCGCCCGTGGAGGCAGGCCGGCGGTGGTGGCGCGCGGCTACCGCGGAGTCGATGGGGTGAACGAGGAGGCACGTCTCGCCCCCGACCTGCCGACCGTCTGCGATCCCGACCGCGTGCGCGGCGCCCGCACCGCCCTCGCCGCCGGCGCCGACTGCCTGGTCCTCGACGACGGCCTGCAGCACCGTCGTCTGCACCGCGACCTCGACCTGGTGGTGATCGACGCGACGCGACCGTGGGGTGATCCCATCGGCGGCGACGGGGCGCTCCTGCCGCTGGGCTACCGTCGCGAGGGGCTGGCCGCGCTGCGCCGTTGCGCCGTGGCATGGATCTCCCGAGGCCACTTGCGGCCGGAACGCGCCGCCAGCCTGGCCGACCGCCTGCGCGGTCTCGGCCTGGCGGTGGTCCGCGAAGCCACCCCGGTGCGCACGTTCGCCGACCTCGCCGGCAACCCGGCCTCCGCCCCTGGCGGCAGCGTCGTCCTGGCCAGCGGCCTGGGCAACCCCCTCGGCTTCGAACTCGACACGCAGCAACTCGGCCTGGAGGTGCGCACCAGCCTGCGATTCCCCGACCACCACCATTTCACCGCCGCCGACGTCGCCGCCATCGCCAGGCTGGCGGCTGGCGCCACCGTCGTGGTCACGGCCAAGGACGCGGTCAAGCTCGCTGGATTGTGGCCGGTTGCAGCCCCGCCGTGCCTGGTGCTGCGCGCCGCGACGGCCATCGAACCGGACGACCAGCGGGTGCTGACCGGTGCCGTCGACCGGGTGCTGGCATAAGGCCGCGACTGGGCTAGTTTTCCGGCTTCCGGAGCCCATCCATGCGCCATCTCCGCGTCGCCAGCACCACGCTCGCCGCCCTCGCCGCCCTCGCCGCCGCCGAACCGGCCCCGACGGTCGAGACCCCCAAGGCACCTGCGCCGGCCCGCGAATACACCACCCAGCCGATGCGCACCATCACCGCTGGCCAGGCGGATGCGAAGCGCACGGCCAAGGTCGCCCTGTTCGTCACCGACGATGGCGGCCGGAGCTGGCGCAAGGACCAGGAACTGCCCGTCGCGGAAGGCGCCGCGGCGATGCCGGTCTTCACCTTCGTCGCACCCAAGGATGGCGCCTTCGGCCTGTGGACGGCGGCGACCAGCCGCGACGGCCAGGCCGAACCCGAGCCGGTCGCCGGCGCCGCGCCAAAGCTCGAACTCGTCGTCGACCGCGCCGCCCCGACGCTCGGGCGCCTCGAGGCGACCCTCGGCGGCGTCGCCGACGGCCAGGCCACCCTGGCCCTCAGCTGGCAGGTCGGTGATCCGAACCTCGGCGGCGACCCGGTCGCGATCGAGGTCTCGACCGACCTGGGCAAGAGCTTCGCTGTCCGCCACACCGGCAAGGCCGAGGGCACCACCGCCCTGACCGTGCCGGCCGAAGCCGCCGAGATCCAGGTCCGCGTCGTCGCCCGCGATCTCGCCGGCAACGTTCTCACCAGCCCGGCCAAGCCGGTCGCCCTGCCCGTCGTCGCCAAGCCGGCCAACCCCGAGGCCGCCCTCGCCGCCGCCGTCGCCGCCCTGCCCGCCCCGACCGAACTCGGCGTCGCCGGACGCAGCGGTGCGCCGATCCTCACCGCCGGCGAAAGCCCGTTGGCCGGCGCCGAACCGTCCGCCGCGGCGCCCGCCGCCCAGTCCGGCTCCGCTCCGACCGCCGCCACTGCCAGCCAGCCGGCCACATCCGGCGCCGAGCCGGCTGTCGTCGCCAACAGCGATGTCGAGGCGCGCTACCACCGCGAAGCCGGGGCTCCGGTCGAGCAGCCGCGCGGCCGCCAGAGCGGCGGCGAGAGCGGCACGGCACCGGTGCAGCAGTCCAGCGGACCGCGCGCCACCGTCGTCGATCCGTCAATCACCTTCCTCACCGGCGGAGCCGCCGCCGTCGCCCTCGAATCCGCGCGCCAGGCAGAACAGGACGGCGATGTCGACGGTGCCCTCGCCCAGTACCTGCGCCTGCACCGCTCGTCGGTGGCCAAGACGGCGCTGGAGGATGAGCTGTCCCTGCTGCGACGCATCCGCGACCATGGCACCATCGTCGCCATCGTCGAGCAGCTCCAGCCTGAGCTGCGCACCGACGCCGCCCGCCTGCATGCCGCCCGGGCGAGTCTCCAGCTGGGCAACCCCGAGGCCGCCGCCGCCTGGGCCGCCAAGGTCCGGGCCAGCGCGCCGGAGGCCCGCGAAGCCCTGTTCGTGCTCGGCAAGGCGCTCAAGGATCTCGGCCGCAAGGCCGAAGCCCGCCGCGTCTTCGACCAGCTCGGCGCCGGCAACGACGACATCGCCGCCCAGGCGCGCGGCGAGGCTGCTCCCTAGCTTCTAGGGGGTCTCGACCCCCTAGGACCCCCGACCAAGGGCGCCCCCTTGGACCCCGGCGGGACTGCTGGCCGCGTCCCGGAGCCCCCGCTCGCGCTTCACGCGCTCGCGTATCGCGCGGACAACGGTCACGGGGACTCGCTGGGCTTACGCCTGCGCTCGTCATGGGGCGCACAAACTCCGGACGGAGGAAACATGCACGCAGCCGACACGCTCCAACGCTCGATCAAGAAGACCGGGTCCATCGCCGTCGTCGGGCTCGACCCGCGGCCGGCGCTGATCCCGCCGGCGCTGCGCGCCCAGGCGGTCGCCCGGCACGGCGACACGCGGCTGGCGGTGGCCTGGGCCTTCAGCCAATTCAACCGCGGGCTGCTGGCGGCGATCGACGGGGCCTGCTGCGCGGTGAAGCCGCAGGTCGCCTGCTACGAAGCCTACGGCGCGCCCGGGATGCAGGCGCTGGAGGAGACGATCAGCGAGGCCAACCGCCTCGGCATCCCGGTGATCGTGGACGGCAAGCGCAACGACATCGGCTCGACCGCCGAGCACTACGCCCAGGCCTGGCTTGGCGCGGCGCCCGGATTCTCGGGGCCGTTGCCGGCCGGACCTCGCGGCGACTGGCTGACGGTCAACGCCTACCTCGGCAGCGACGGGGTGAAGCCGTTCCTCGGCCACGGCGCGGTGTTCGTCCTGGTCAAGACCAGCAACCCCGGCAGCGGCGAATTCCAGGGCCTGAAGCTCGCCGACGGCGACGCCAACATGGAGGCGATGGCCAAGCTGGTGCGCCAGTGGGGCGAGGGCCGCCTGGGCGCCTGCGGCCTGAATGATGTCGGCGCCGTGGTCGGGGCTACCTGGCCGGCCGAAGCCAAGCGCCTGCGCGCACTGATGCCCGACACCATCTTCCTGGTTCCCGGCTACGGCGCCCAGGGCGGCAGCGCCGCTGACGCCCTCGCCGGACTGCGGCCGGACGGCCGCGGCTGCGTGGTCAACAGCAGCCGCGCCATCATCGGCGCCTGGGAGAAGGCCAAGGCCGCCGACTGGGCGGCCGCCGCGCGCGGCGCGCTCGACGCGATGAACCGGGACCTCAGGACCGCGGGCTGAGGCCCGCGTTGAGAACTATCGGGCGCGGGCTGAACTCCGCGGTCCACCGAGGCTGACCGCCAGGCCGCCGGCGACGGTCAGGGCGAGTCCGCTCCACGTCAAAGCCGTGGGCGCCTCGCCGAGCCAGGCCCATGCCAGCAGCACCGTGACGCCTGGCCCGACCGTGCCGATGACCGCCGACGGTCCACCGCCGATGCGGCGCAGCGCCGCTCCGGCGAGCAGCACCGGCACCACCGTGCCAACCAGCGCCAACGCCGTGCCGCGACTCCACAACTCGGCCGGCTGCGCAGCCCACAGCGCCGGCGGCACCTGCACCGCCGTATGCAGCAGAGCGCTGGAGCAGGCGACGCACATGCCGAGCGCAGCGACGCGCACGCCGCCGTGCCGTTTCATCACCGGCTCGATGCCAACGATGTGCACGGCGTAGGCCGCCGCCGAACCCGCGACCAACGCGACTCCCAGGACGAGGTCCGCTCCCGCCAGCGGTTGGCCGACGCAGGACAGGGCGATGCCAACCCAGGTGACCACCACCGCGACGACCAGCACGAGACCCGGTCGCCCACGGCCGATGGCCCAGGCCAGGGCGACGACCAGGGTCGGGTAGACGTAGAGCACGATGCGCTCCAGCGCGACGCCGATGTGACGTAGCCCCTGGATGTCGAGCCAGCTGGCGACATGGAAGCCGAGCACGCCGAAGATGCCGATCAGCAGCAGGTCGCACCGCTCCAGCCGCGCGGCGCCACGGCCCATCCACCAGGCGACGAGGGCGAAGCAGGGCAGGCTCACTGCCATGCGCACGGCGAGCAGGGCGGTGCCGTCGGCACCGGCGTTGAGCGCATCCTTGATCAGCACGCCCTTGGCGGCGAACAGGATGGCGGAAGCGGCCGCCAGCAGGCAGCCCAAGCGATAGGGGTCCACGGGGGACTCCTGGCCGGGCTGGGTGGAGAGTTTCTTGGCGGCCCGGCGTTTCGCCAAGGACCGCAAACGCATGCGGCCCGCTCGGATGAGCGGGCCGCACGTGGGAGGACGATGCGCAGCTGCCGCTCAGGTGATCCAGAGCGGAAGAAGCCAAGTCACGTTGACGAATGGCTGCGGCATGGGCGCGGAAGCTAGCGGATCACGGGACGGCGCAAGCGGCACACAGTCCTTTGAGCACGATCTCATGGTCCTCCACGCGGAAGCCCACCGGCGCGATGCCGTTCACGCCATGCACGCAGCCCTCGACCTCGAAGACGCGCTGGCAGCCGCGGCAGTGGAAGTGATGGTGGTGGGCGCGGTGCGCGGTCTCGTAGCACGTCGCATGTCCCGGCACCTCGACGGCGACGACCTCGCCGCTGTCGCGCATGTCCTTGATCGCACGGTACACCGTGGCGATGCCGAGCTTCGGCACGGCGACCTGGGCCAGCGCCAGTAGTTCCTCCGGCGTCATCGGCCGCTCGGCGCCGATCAGCGCATCCATGATCGCTTTGCGCTGCCGCGTGCTGCGTTCCTGGGCCATGTGCACGTCCTATCCGGTGACAGCGCCGGCTCCAGCCAGGGCCCCCACCGCGCCGACGCAGGCTTCGGCGAAGCCAGCCAGCTGCTCCGCTGTGGTGCCGCGGCCGAGCGACACGCGCAGGAACGAGCGCGCCAGCGCCGCGTCGCCGCACAGCGCCAGCGCCACGTGGCTGGGCTCACCACGCCCGGCCATGCACGCCGCCCCGGTCGAGACGGCGTAGCCCGCGAGGTCGAGACGCATGGCGAGGTGCCGGCCGTCGACGCCGGGATGGACCAGGCCGAGCGTGTTGGGCAGGCCCCCACCCAGCCGCCGCAACTGCGGCAGACGCGCCGACAGCTGCGACCACAGCCCGGCGGTCAATGCCGCCTGGCGCGGCCCCTCGGCCGGCGCCTCGGCGACAGCTTCCGCCAGCGCCGCCGCCAGCGCTGCGAGCAGTGCCGCATCCTCGGTGCCGCTGCGCCGGTCGGACTGCTGCCGCCCGCCGTTGATCAGCGCCGGAATGCGCACGCCGCGGCGCAGCCACAGCAGTCCGACGCCCTTGGGCGCGCCGAGCTTGTGTCCGGCGATGGCCACCGCGTCGGCTCCGAGCGCCGGCAGCGCCAGCGCCGCCTTGCCGGCGAGCTGGCAGGCGTCGACCAGGATCAGCGCGCGCGGTTCGGCCGCCCGCGCCACCACCGCCAGCGCCGGCAGATCCTGCACCGTGCCGACCTCATTGTTCGCCGCCTGGATGCACACCACCGCCGCATCCGGCGCGGCAGCCGCGAGCCCGGCCGGATCGATGCGACCGGCTCCGTCGACTGCGACCAGGCGCGGCGCGACGGCGTTGCGCAGCACGGCGCTATGGTCGATGACTGAGGCGACGACCGCGCCGGCGCCACGCAGCACGGTGGCCAGCGCCTCGCTGCCGCCTGAGGTGACGACCAGTTCGTCGGCATGGCAGCCGAGACTGCGCGCGCAGGAGGCCAGCGCGGCATCCATCGCGGCGCGCGCCGCCTGTCCGTCGCGATGCACCGAGGCTGGATTGCCCCAGGCAGATTCCTGCGCCGCCAGCCAGGCGTCGCGGGCGCACGGGCGCAGCGGCGCCGTCGCATTCCAGTCGAGGTAGATCATCCGTAATCACTCCGCAGACCAGGGGGCCCCATCGCTGGCGATGGGGTGGGCGCCGAGCAGTGGTGGCGGCATACAATCGGCGAAGCCGATGCCGCCACGATCCCGGAGGTCTGCCGACGGGATCGAACTGCGACAAAGCCCGGGGGTAGGCCTGCAAGGCCGTAGGGGCGAAGCCCCTGAGCAAAAAAGCTCATCGCAGGACGCGATCATCGACGGCGGCACTGGCGAGGAAGTCGCGCGGGGCATGGCCGAAACGCTTGCGGAAGGCACGGTTGAAGGCGCTGTAGCTGCCGAAGCCGGCCTCCAGGGCGAGGGCGAGCAGGTCGGCGCCCGGGCGCCAGGCCGCGCACACCCGGTCGAGGCGGATGCGGGTGCGGTAGTCGACCAGCGCGACCCCGGTCTCGGCGCGGAACAGGCGGCCCAGGCGGTCGGGCGAGAGGCCCACCTCCGCCGCCACCGCCGCCAACGGCTGCTCCGGGTCGACGCGCACACGCTGCGCCGCCGCAGCCACCGCCGGATGCGCCGTGGCCGAGGCCACGTCGGCGGCAGCGGCGAAATCGCCGCGGCAACGCCACAGCAGATAGGCCAGGCCAGGCGCCGCTGCGGCGCCCTCGGCGGCGGCGACATCGGCGAACAGCCGTGCCAGCCTGGTCGCCGTTGCCGGCGCCAGGCGGCGGTTCTCGGTGGCGACGGGGCGGCCGGCGGCGGCCTGGGCGTCGAGCCCCTCGGCCACCAGGGCTTCGACGACCTCCGGCCGCCACACCGCCAGCCACATGCGGAAGTCGGCCGACTCGTCGAGCAGCAGGTGGTCCTCGTCGCGGTGGAAGAAGAGCAGTGAGCCGGGTTGCAGGGCGACGCGCGCCCCGTCGATGAGGTAGCCGGCCGAGCCCTCGACGCACAGGTTGACCTCGAGATCGCTGTGGCGGTGCGGGCGGGCCATGCCGAAGCGCCGCGCGCGGTGGTGCCACGCCCGCGCCGGTCCCGAGTAGCCGAGGTCTTCCAGCACGACGGAAAACGCTAAGCAGGGGACGGCTGGCGGGAAGCGCCATCGGTCGGAGGTGCGCATGCTCGGCGTCGAGGAGCACGGCCATGGCCCGCATGCACGACTTCGACTGGACCGCCCACCGCACCGCCTGGAACCGCTGGTGGGCCAGGGATCTCGAGCGCCCGATCGTGATGACCCAGACCGGCGGCACGCCAGCCACGGCGCTGCCCGCGTGGTGGGGCCGCCAGATCGGCGGCGTGCCGGCCGGCGTGACACCCGAGGAGATCGCCGCCGCCGCCGAGTCCGCGCTGACGGCGGCCGAGTTCCACGGCGACGACTTTCCCAAGTTCTGGATGAACTTCGGTCCCGGCGTCCTCTCCGCCTGCCTCGGCGGCGACCTGCACGCCGACGCCAGCACCACCTGGTTCACCCCCGGCGAACACGCCGGCAAGGCCATCGCCGATGTCGCCATTCCCGCCCAGGTCGGCGGCCAATGGTGGGATCGCGTCCAAGCCGTGACCCGCGCCTGCACCGCCCGCTTCGGCTCGCGCGCGACGATTGGTTTCACCGACCTCGGTGGCAACCTCGACATCGTCGCTGCGTTGCGCGACAGCAACCAGGCCCTGCTCGACTGCATGGACGACCCGGCCGAGATGGACCGCCTATGCCGGGCGGTGACTGCGCGCTGGTGGGAGGCGTACCAGGCGCAGTGCGCCATCATCGAGCCGCTCGGTCGCGGCACCACGCCGTGGGCGGCGATCTGGAGCGAGCAGCGTTGCTACATGCTGCAGAGCGACTTCAGCTACATGATCAGCCCGAAGCAGTTCCTGCGCTGGGTCGTGCCCGACCTGGCCGACATCTGCGGGCGCATCCCGCACGGCTTCTACCACCTCGACGGCAAGGGCGAACTGCCCCACCTCGACCACCTCCTGGCGGTGCCGGGCCTGCAGGGCGTGCAGTGGATCCCCGGCGACGGCAATCCGAATTCTGCTGAAGCGCACTGGTGGCCGGTGCTGAAGCGCATCCGCGCCGCCGGCAAGCTGGTGCAGCTCTACAGCCCCGGCTCGGCGGTGCTCAAGCTCACCGCCGAACTGCCCACCGATGGGTATGTCCTGTGCACCTGGAGCGACATTCCCGGCATGTCCAACGCCGAACTGGCGGTGGCCATCCAGCGTGAGGCCGAATCGACCCGTCAGCGCAAGCATTGCCTGGTGGCCGTGGCGTAAGGACGCGCCGCCGCTAGCGTGCGCGGCATGAACGCTCCCCTCCGTTGGTGCCTGGCCCTGCTGGCCACCATCTCGCTCTGCGCCGCCTCCGAGGCCGACGACCTGCTCGACGGCCTGCGCTACAGCGACGGCGTGTCGCGCAGCGCCGCCGACTTCGCCGGCCAGAACGTCGTCCTCTACTTCTTCTGCGGTCATTGACCCGGCTCGGTGGCGTCCCTCGGCGAGGGCGTCAAACAGGCGGTCGACTGGATCGAGCAGGAACGCAAGCCGGCGTGGCTGGTCTGCATTACCCCGGATGAGCAGCCTGCCGACCTCGTCGGCCTGGCCCAGAGCAAGGGCATCACCAACGCGCTGATGGCCCATGACCCGCGCAACCGGCTGAAGATCTCGACCAAGAACATCTACCAGACGCACATGATGGCGCCGGATGGCACGATCTGGCGCGTGCCGGGCAAGACGCACAAGGACATGCTGATGGCCGCCGAGGCGCAGAAGCCTGGCACGTTCCGCATCCCGGTCGAAGGCCTCACCGACCCCAAGGTCACCGCCGCCTGGTGGATGGTCGAGCGCGGCACCGGCAAGGGCGCGCTCAAGGAGCTGACCGTGGTGGCGAAGAAGAAGGGCGCGATGGCCGAGCAGGCGCAGCAGGTCATCGACGCGGCGCAGAAGGCCTGCGACGCCGCCCTCGCCGCCGCCGGCGACGGACTGGCCGCCTACGAGACGGTCGAACGCCTCGCCGGCCGCTTCGACGGTCTCGACCCCAAGCCGCTGAAGACCCGTCTGGCCGAGCTGGGCAAGGACGCCAAGGTGAAGGAGGAGCTGAAGGCCCGCGACATGTGGCTGAAGTGCCAGGCCGCCCTGGCCTCGCCCAAGCCCAAGGAGCAGGCCGCCGGCCGCGATGGTCTGGCCCAGCTCGCCAAGAAGATGCCTGACACGGTGTACGGCAGGAAGGCTGGGGCCGAGCCGGCCAAGGAATAGCAGGCCCTTCCCAGCGGCTGCGGCCTCTGAGACTCGGCCGCCATGCCGGGTGCCCGTCTGCTGTTCTGCTGTCTCTGCCTGCTGCCGCTGCCCGCCACCGCTGGCGAGGCGTGGCGTCCCGCCGACCATCCCGCCCCGCTCGTGCGCCCAGTCGCTGGCCTGACCCGGCCGCTGCGCGTCGTCGCCATCGCTGCCGAGACCGCCGGCCGCATCCGCGATCCCGGACCGGTCATGGGCGCGATGGTCGCCGACGGCATGGCCCTGACCCTCGACGATGCGATGGCCCGCGCCGAACGCGCCACTGCCGCGGCAGCCTTGGCCAGCGCCGAGGCCGAGGCCGCCTTCCGCGCCCGCGAAGCGGCCCGGGTCGAACGCCTGTTCGGCGAAGCCCGCATCTCCGAAGGCGAGCGCGACGCTGCCGCCCATGCCGCCCAGGCCGCGGCGCTGGCCCGCGACGGTTCCCGCGCGCAGCTCGCCCGTGCCGACGAGCAGCTCGCCCGCCACCGCATCGCCCTGCCGGCCGGCTGGCAGGTGCTGCGCCGCCTGCGCGAAGCCGGAGCCGTGGTCCAGCCGGGCGAAGCCGTGCTGGAGGTCGGAGACCTGTCGGCCGTGGTCGCCACCCTGCACCTCGGCGAGGACGAGATCGCCGCCCTGACGCGCGCCACGGCGACGGTGGCCGGTGCCGCCCTGACCATCCGTGCCGTGCGCGTCGCTGACCTCGCTGACGCGCAGAGCCGCAAACGCGCGGTGGAGATCGAGCTGCCCGGCGCCGCCGGCGGCGGCCGCGAGGTGCTGGTCGCGCTGCCGCTGCCTGATCCCAACGGCGCGGTCGCCGTGCCCATCACCCTGATCCGCGCCGACCTGGACGGCCGCTTCGTGCGCACCTCCGATGGCCGCAGCCTGCGCGTCACCGTCCTGCGTACGGCCGGCGACGGCCTGGTCGCGGTGCTGCCGACCCCGGAACTGCTCGCCGCCGGGCTGGTGCCGGTTGACGACCAGACGACCGGACGACCGGACGGCCGGACGAAGCCCCGGTGAATCCCCTCGTCCGCTTCGGCCTCGGCCAGCGGGTGCTGATGAACCTGCTGTTCATCGGCCTGGTCGCCTTCGGCCTGGGCGTGGCCCTGCCGCGCATCCCGATCGAGCGCTATCCGAACTTCGACTTCGGCGAGGCGATCGTGGTCACGCCGTGGAGCGGCGCGACCGCCGAGGAGGTCGAGCGCCTGGTCACCGTCCCGGTCGAGGACGCCATCCGCGCGGTCGACAACGTCGAGTACGTGCGCAGCTCCTCGCGCGACGGCGCCAGCGAGATCATCGTCAAGTTCGAGGACGACAGCGCCTACGCCAGGCAGTTCGACGACCTGCGCTTCCGCGTCCTGGCGATGCAGAACCGTCTGCCGTCGTCGGACGGCAAACCGCTGTCGCCGTACGTCACGCGCATGGAGACCGATGTCTGGCTGCCGGTCATCCAGGTCAATCTGGTCGCCGACACCGGCTCGACCGCCGACCTGCAGCGCCTCGGCCAGCTCGCCGAGGCGCTGCGCGACCGCCTCACCCCGCTGCCGGGGATGAAGCGCGCCGACCTCGAGGGCCTGCCCGAGGTGCGCTACGAGGTGCAGCTCGACCCGCTGGCGATGCAGCGCCACGGCCTCAACCCCGAGCAGGTCGCCACCGCCCTGCGCGGCAGCGGCGGGGCGCAGCCGGCGGGTTCCAGCGCGGCTGGCGGCACGCGCAAGACCATCGTCGCCGAGGCCCGCTTCACCCGCCTGGAGCAGGTCCTGGCGGTGCCGGTGCGGCAGGACGGCGACGGCCGGCTGGTCACCGTCGGCGAGGTCGCCGACATCCCCGCCTGCGGCCCGCGGGTGCTGGAACGCGGCATCCGCGTGCACTGCGACGGCCGACCGTCGGTGGTGGTGAAGATCCTCAAGGAGTCCGGCGCCCAGGCCACCGCGCTGAAGACGGCGGTCCAGGCCGAGGTCGACGCCTTCCTCGCCCTGCATCGCGACGAGGGCGTGCTGGCGATCTACAACCTCGACTCGACCGAGCGTGTGGCCGCCTCGCTGTCGGTGCTGACCGGCAACCTGTGCTGCTGCTGTTCCTCGGCTGGCGCATGGCGGTGCTGGCGGCCAGCGGGGTGATGTTCGCCTTCCTCGGCGCCCTGGTGGTCATGTACCTGACCGGGCAGAGCCTCAACGAGATCACCCTGCTCGCCCTGGTGCTGGTCGCCGGCATCCTCGACGACGACGTCATCGTCGTCGTCGACAACATCCAGCGGAAGCGCGAGGAGGGGCTGAGCGGCTCGGCCGCCATCCTCGCCGGCGCCTCGGAGATGTTCTGGCCGCTGCTCGCCGCCTCGGCCACCACCATCGGCGCCTTCCTGCCGCTGCTGCTGATGACCGGCACCACCGGCGAATTCTTCCGCCTGCTGCCGATCACCGTGGTGGTCGCCCTGGTGGTGTCGCTGTTCGAATGCGTCTTCCTGGTGCCGACCCACATCGAGGACCTCGACCGCTGGTTCGGCCCCGGTCGCATCCGCGCGCTCGACGGCGGCGACGAGACGCGCTACCTGCAGCGCGGCGGCGTGACCGGGGCGCTGGCCCGGCTCTACGACCGCTTGCTGCGCTTCGCGCTGGCGCGGCCGTGGACCGCGCTGGCCGGGGTCGGCGCCCTGCTGCTGCTGGCCCTGGCGGTGCTCGCGCAGAGCGCATTCGCGCCCTCGTGGGGCCAGCGGCCGATCCTGCGCCTGGCCTTCTTCCCCGAGGACATCCGGGTGGTGAACCTCACCATCCGCACGCCGGCCGGCACACCGCTGGCCGCTACCGACCGCCTCGCCCGCGGCATCGCCAGCGAGCTGGCCGGCGACAAGTCGCGCATCGCCGCGGTCAGCGGCCTGTCCGGCCTGTACATCGACACCAGCTACAAGCCGGTGTGGGGCGAGAACCACGCCCTGCTCTTCGTCGAGCTGCGCATCGACGGCGGCAGCGACGCCGACGCCATCGCCACGGTCGGCCGGATCCGCAGCCTGGTCGAGGAGCGCTTCGAGCAGGACGGCGTGCAGATCGAGGTCGGGGCGCAGAAGGATGGCCCTCCGACCGACGCCCCGCTGGTCGCGCGCTTTGCCGGTGCTGACGACGACGCCGTGCTGGCCGCCGCCCTCGCGCTGCGCGACCATCTCGCAGGACGCGCAGCCGACGGCAGCCTGCCTGGCCTCACCGACCTGCGCGACGACGCCGGCGCCCGCTCCGCCCGCCTGGTCTTCCGCCCCGACGCCGAGCGCGCCGCCCGCTTCGGCCTGACCCCGATGCAGGTGGTGTCGTTCGTCGCCGGCGCCAGCGAGGGCGCCTACGTCGGCGAATTCCGCCAGGCCCAGGACGACATCCCCCTGGTGGTGCGCCTGGCCGAGGCCGTCGCCGACGATCCCGCCCTGCTCACCCAGGTGCCGATCGCCCTGGCTCCGGAAGGGCGATCCCTGCGCTTCGGCGACGTCGGTTCGCTGTCGGTCGAGCAGCGCCCGGCCCAGCTCACCCGCCGCGACTATCGCCGCACCGTCACCATCACCGGCGACCTCGCTCCCGACAGCCCGCTGTCGGCCATCCACCTCGACACGGCGGTGAAGACGTGGTGGACCGGCGCCGCCTCCGCGCATCCCGGCGTCGACCTCGCCTTCGGCGGCGAGGCGCAGTCGACCGCGCGCAGCTACGCCAGCCTGCTCACCGCCCTGGTGGTCGCCATCTTCGTCATCTACGTCGTGCTGGCTACCCAGTTCAGGAGCTACGCCCAGCCGGCGCTGATCATGACCAACGTGCTCTTCGGCTTCATCGGCGTGACCCTGATGATGGCCGTGCTGGGCGTGTGCGCGATGCTGCTGCCCGAGGGCTGGGTACGGCCGGAACGAGCCATGTTCACCGTGCAGACCTTCATCGCCATCGTCGGCCTGACCGGCATGGTGGTGAGCGAAGGCATCGTCCTGGTCGAGTTCATCAATGGCCGCCGCGGCGAGGGCTTGGCGCTGGAGAGCGCATTGATCACCGCCGGCCACCAGCGCCTGCGCCCGATCCTGATGGCCACCACCACGACCATCGCCGGACTGCTGCCGATGGCGATCGGCCTGCCCGAGTTCTCGGTGGCGTGGAGCCCGATGGCCACCGCCTTCGTCGCTGGCCTGACCATGAGCACGGCGCTGACCCTGGTGGTGCTGCCGGCGGGGTATCTGCTGCTGGTGAGAGGAAGGGGCGCGAACGCCAGCGGCTGAACAGCCATTGGCGATGGGGACGGCCAGCGGCAGCGGCCAGCACAGCTGGGCTACAACCCGTCGCGCGGATCCATCCAATCCAGCCCACGCGATGCGGGTCTACCAAGCCAGCGGTTGGCCAGGATCCCGAGCATCAGCCGGATGGCGGTGCGTCGTCCAGCCCCGCTGGTGCAGCCGCCGAGCAGGACCTGGGGAAGGGCATGCACATTGCGGCGCAGCTCCGCTGCCGCGAGAAGGGCGCGAGCGTGGTCGGCGCAGGGCGCGTCAGCGCACCGCTGCAGCAGCGCAACGGCTTCGGTGCTGCGGTCAGCATCCGCCAGTGCGATGACGGCACCGCGCAGCACCTCGTCGTTCCGGTCGTCCTCCCATTCGCTGGCCTCGCGGCGCAGCCGCGCCACGGCCTCCCAGTCGCCCTGGATGGCGGCGATGGCCATGGCCGATGCTTTCTCATCGAGGCCTTCGCACGGCCACCCGCCCGCCAGCCGGCGTAGTTCAATCGCCGCGGAACGCTGCGGTTCGTGCTGCCAATCGCCCAGTACGACGGTGGTCAAGCTGCTCAGATGCTTCTTGCGCGCACGTAGATCGGCAGCAGCGACCACAACAACCGCCGGATCGCCACGGATAAACGTCCAAGTCAGGAAGGCCGCATCCTCGGGATCGAACTTCAGTCCACGCGCGTAGCGGTCAGCCTCGGCATAGCGCCCATCCCACACCAGCTGGCGCATCACTGTCGCGCGCCACTCGTCCGAATTGGTCCCCTCGGCCCAACGCAAGGCCTCGTCATGCTGACCGACAAGAGCGCGGTCGACCGCCAGCGATGCGGCCCATTGCCAGCCTTCCATGATGCCCTGGTTGCCGATCGTACGCTGCGCTCCGGCGAGGTCGCCGACCCGGAGCCGGCTGTAGGCGAAGGCCTGCCGTTGGCTGCGGTCCTCGCGCAGCAGGTCCCGCGTCGCCGCATCGACGGCATCACGATATCCGGCGCGCCAGGCGGCGGCCAACAGGTCCGGGAGCCGCCACCACGTGCGCTCCTGGTCATCGAGATCGCGCACCGCTGCGACAGCCGCAGCGACCCGCCCGCCAAGGGCATCGGCCCAGATCATCGCCCAGCGGATGTCGGTGAACGCCGAGCGTCCGTATCGCGCCGGCATGATCGGTGCGAGCAGCACCTGCATGTCGGCGTCGATCCCAGGTTCGATCTGCCCCTGCCTGCGCAACTGCATCACGGCCTGGTGACAGAGGGTGGCGATGCGCCAGCGGGCGGTGAGTTCGGGGCGTGTATCCTCCGCCGCCGAGGCCGCTTGCCAGGCCCGTCGATAGAGATCCAGCGCCAGCGGAGCCCGACCGATGCGCACCAGGGCCTCTGAAGCCTCCTCGACCAGCATGGCACGATCGCTCGGCTCCATGTCCGGTTCGAGTTCGTCGCCCAGGCGGTTGGCGAGCGACACGATGGCCGCAGCGGTGGATTCGGCACGGGCCGGAGGAACATCCTGCTCACCTCCACGCAGGAGGACGATCGCGAGCAGCAGACCAGCGGAGGCCCGGACCATGCACCGAGCGTAGCGGCGCGAGGTGCAGTGGAATGCTCCCTCGGTTGGCAGCTGGGCGCTGGGCGCTGGGCGCTGGCCGCTGGCCGCTGGCCGCTAGCCTCCGCACCCGTGGCCGCGGCTCTCCTTCCCTACTGGCACATCGCCCGGCTGACCCTGCTGCGCCTGATGGCGTACCGCATGCGCTTCGTCACCGGCATCGCGACCTACGCGATCTTCGTCGGCGGACAGTTCTTCATCTGGAAGGCGATCTTCGCCGCCCGCGGCGACGGCGCGGAGATCGGTGGGCTCGGGCTGGTCCAGCTGACCACCTATCTGGCGGTCGGCTACATCGCGCGCAGCGCCTACTTCACCAACCTCGACGGCGAGATCGCGGCGAAGTTCCAGAACGGCGACGTGGCCCTGGACCTCATGAAGCCAATCAGTCCGCTCGGGCAATGGCTGGCGCTGGCGGTCGGCGAGTGCTCGTTCCGCGTGGTGTTCTTCGCCTTGCCCATGGCCTGCGTGCTGGTGCCGGTGTTCGGCGTGCAGCCGCCCACCGGAGACGGCGCCTGGCAGTTCCCGCTGCTCTTCCTCCTCGCCTTCCTCATCAACCACGAACTGAACGTCGCCGCCGGCATAGCCTGCTTCTTCCTCGAGGAGGTCAGCGCACTGACCAGCCTGAAGCGCAACCTGATCATGCTGCTGTCGGGGCTGATGGTGCCGCTGCACTTCCTGCCCGACGCCATCGCCGCGGCAGTGTCCTGGCTGCCCTTCGCCCTGATCAGCTACTGGCCGGTGCTCGCCTGGGTCGGTGGCCTGGGTTCGCATGGGCACCCGGGCTTCACCCAGGTCGCAGCCCTCGGCCTCGGTTGGCTGCTGGTCATGCACCTGGGCAACCGCTGGCTGTGGGCCAGGGCGCGGAACCGGCTGGAAGTGCAGGGCGGGTGACCAGTATCCCGGCATGGCCGACCTGCTCGACAACCTGAAGCAGCTGGTCGAGCTCGACCGAGCGTTCGGCATCGAGTTCCAGGGGAAGCCGGTGGGTCAGCTGCCGCCGCTGCCCATGTCGAGCCCACGGCCGGTGGCCGCCAACCTGCAGCCAGCGACCAGCGGCCAGCGGTCAGCAGCCAGCAGCCAGCAGCCAGCGGCCAGCGGCCAGCGGCCAGCGCTGCCAAGCCTCTCCGGCCTCGCCTCCGCCGATCTCGACGCCATTGCAGTCAGCATCTCCCAGTGCCGCGCCTGCGGCCTGTGCCAGCAGCGCACCAAGACCGTGCCCGGCGAAGGTCCGTCGACGCCCGAGCTGGTCTTCGTCGGCGAAGGCCCCGGCGCGGACGAGGACGCTTCCGGCCGGCCGTTCGTCGGTGCCGCCGGCCAGCTGCTCGACAAGATGATCGCTGCCATGGGGATGAAACGCGAGGAGGTGTTCATCTGCAACGTGGTGAAGTGCCGCCCGCCCGGCAACCGAGCACCCGAGCCCGACGAGATGGCCGCCTGCCTGCCCTTCCTCGAGGCGCAGCTGGCGGCGCTGAAGCCCAAAGCCATCTGCCTGCTCGGGGCGACGCCGCTCAAGGCCCTGCTCGGCCTGACCGGCATCACCAGGTTGCACGGCCAGCGCAAGGAATGGCGCGGCGTGCCGGTGATCCCCTCCTTCCACCCGGCCTACCTGCTGCGCAATGCCGAGGCCAAGAAGCCCGCCTGGGAGGATCTCAAGATCGTCCTCGGTGTGCTTGGCCGCGAGCCGCCGAAGCGGTGAACCATTGCCTCTGGGGTTAGGGGTCAGGGGTTGGGGCCGTGGCGCGGAACGGCCTCGGACCACCACGCCTTTCACCCGCTCCAGACCCACGCCACACGAACCTAACCCCTGACCCCCAACCCCTGGTGGCAATGACGGGGCAATCCTGATGCTCCCCCCATGAGCACGCGCCGCGAGACCGACGAAGAACTCCCGACCATGGACCTCATCGCCGAGGCCCGCCGGCCGATCCTGATCGAGCGCCACCGCAGCGCGATCGAGGAGATGGAGAGCGGCATCGGCGACGCGTTCATCAGCGGCGAGAGCGACAACCCGCGGCTCAAGGCGGTGATCGCCGAGCTGGATACCCCGGCCGCGGTCAAGCGCCTGCAGGGTGCCATCACCGCGCTTGCAGAGGATTTCCATTACCGCTCCTACAGCGTGCGCCAGGCGGTGATCGAGGTGCTCTGCCTGCTGCGCGAGAACGCCCAGGTCGAGATCGCCGCCCTGCAACTGCACGCCATCGGCGTATACCGCGAGTTGCGCCGTCTGCTGATCGCCCGCCAGGGCGAGGCCCCAGGCATCGCCGACCTGCGCGAACTGCCGTGCTCGGCGGTGGGCAAGCTGACCGCCAGCGAGCAGCCCGGCTTCGGCTCACCGCGCCTGGCTGACGCCGCGGTGTGGACCCCCGCCTTCGGCGAGCGCTGCCTGCGCACGATCAAGCGCCTGCGCCGCCCCGAGTCGGCCGACAGCCACTGGGACGACGCCAACGGCCCACCGACCCTGGCCCGCGAGCTGGAGGAGCCGATCTCCAACCTGCCCGAGGCCGAGCGCGCCGCCGCCCGCCTCGCCCTGGTGCGCGACCGCATCCGCTCGCAGTTCTTCAAGGACATCTTCCTCGCCTACATGGCTGCCGACGAGTTCGACCCCGCCGAAGGCGCCGCCTATCCGACCGTCCTGCATTGGCTGGAGGCGATCGAGAAGACTCCGCACCTGTTCCCCTTCATGCAGGGCCAGACCAGCGGGCAGAAGCTGTTCCGCCTCGCCCAGCTGCTGCAGAAGCTCATCCAGTTGCATGAGATGTACGCCCGCGCCGCCCTGGCCGGCGACCACCCGACCTACCGCGAGGCCTTCGCCACCCTGGGCACGCGCGAGCGGCTCAAGGTCATGGCCAAGGATCGCTACCCCGCCCTGGTGCTGTCGCCCGAGCTGACCATTGCGGCCATGCTCTGCCCCTTCGCCGGGCTGGTCGCCTGGGTTCAGGAGAAGGTCGCCGCCGCCGACTTCGTCCTGCCGCCTGATCCACGACGCTAGCTAGTGGCCGTGGGCGGCCGGCACCGTCGCTGGTCTGGCTGGCATCGGTCCGGTCGACGCTGACGCCAAGCCATCCTTGTCGAGCCAGGCCACTGTGCCGGTGGCGAGCGACTGCACACCAACCACGACGCGCAGTTCACGGCTGCGTGCCATGCCGGCAAGCAGCTCCGATTCCTTGAGCAACCCGTCGCGCTGCAGCGTGGCGTTGGCGGAGACGGCGCGGGCGGTGGCATCACCGGGGCCCGGAACCAGGGCTGGCTTGATCTGCGCCACCAGGGCGCTGATCGCCGGCGTGTCATGGGCATCGGCCAGGGCGGCCTTCACCGCACCGCAGCTGTCGTGCCCGACCACGGCGATCAGGCGGACGCCGAGATGGGCGACGGCGTACTCCAGGCTGGCCACCGCGGCGGTGTCGATGACGTTGCCGGCGCAGCGTACGACGAAGATGTCGCCCAGGCCGCTGCCGAAGAGGTGCTCGGGCGGACAACGGCTGTCGGAGCAGGCGATGATGGCGGCGGCCGGCTGCTGCCCCCCGGCCAGCTCGCGACGACGCGCCAGACTGACGTCGGGCTGGCGCTGCTCGCCGGCGGCGAAGGCGGCATTGCCGGCGCACAAAGCGCGGAAGGCAGCCTCGGGCTGCTGGTGCGCGGCGACGGTGTGCCCCGCATGATGCCCAGCAGCTGGCGCCGGAGCCGCCATGGTGGCGAGGCGCTTCTCCAGCTGATCGACGCGCTGCCGCAGCTCGTCGACCGGGCGTTCGTCGCGCACCGCGCAACCAGCGACGAACAGCATGGCGAGGAAGATGGGGAACCTGGAGTCGCGGAGTCGGGTCATACTCCTCCATGCTATTGCACAGCGGCCTGTGCGCCAGCCGCGGCAGGGACGCTTATCAGGATCGCACGAAGATCCGGTCAAGCCATGATGATGCTGGCCCGCGCTCGCTGACGCTATGCTGCCGGCATGGATGCCGACGCCGACAAGATCTGCCGCCATGCCCACCTCTGCCTGCTCGACGACGGTCGCGTGGACAAGCAGGAGCTCCAGTACCTGCTCGGGCTGGCCTCCGCCGATGGCAACGTGACGACGGCCGAGAAGGTCCAGCTCGCTGCCGTGATGGATCAGATCATGGCCACCGGTCCCGATTCCGAGGTCGCCGGGTTGGTGCGACGTATACGCTTGGCCCTGCACATCTGAGCCAGTTCGTTTTCAGGGTCCGGATGGGCCTTGATACGGCTTGGTATGGCCTCGCGCAGCGCAGCCATAACCTGTCCCGTCGATGTCCGCCTCTCCCGACTGGCTGCGTGCGCTCGCCACCTCCGATGGCAGCGAATTGCCGCCGACCATGAGCATCCGGCCGGCCCTCGCCGGACACCTGGCTGCGGCGCGGGCGCAATGGCTTAAGCGCCGCAGCGCCACCCCGCAGCAGGCTCCGCAGGTCGACCGCATCGGCAAGGATGCCCGCCGCCTGGCTGACGTCCTCGATCCGGTCAATGATGGCGAGAAGCCTTACGTCCTACTTGGTCGCATCGGGGCGGGCGGCATGGGGGTGGTGCATCTGGCGCGGCAGCGCTCGACCGGCCGCGAGGTGGCGATCAAGGCGGTGCACCCGGAGAAGGCCCACAGCGCCTACCTCGACGCCTTCCGCCAGGAATGCCTGACCACCGCCGCGGTCGAGCATCCCCACATCGTCCCGGTCTACGACGCCGGACTCGACTTCATGGTGATGAAGCGGCTGGCCGGCAACAGCCTGGAGCACCACCTGCGCCAGCCGGAGGTGCCGCTGAGCGAGCATATCGAGGTCATGATCAAGGTCTGCGACGCCGTGGCCTATGCCCACAGCCGCGGCGTGCTGCACCGCGACCTGAAGGGCGAGAACGTCTTCGTCGGCTCGTACGGCGAGGTCTGGCTCATGGACTGGGGTCTGGCTGCCGCCTTCGGCCCCTCCCCCGAGGGCCGCTGGCTGGCCCCATCGATCGCCGACGCCCAGGGCATGTGCGCCGGAACGCCCATGTGCGTACCGCCCGAAGTCGCCACCGGCGATCTCAGCCGCATCGGCCCGACCATCGACCTGTTCCTCCTCGGCGGCCTGCTCTACCGCATCCTCAGCGGGCATTATCCGTATGAGGCCAAGGCGAGCCAGGACTCACTGAAGATGGCGGCCCGGCGCGACTTCCCGCCACTGCTCGTGCGGGCCCCCAGCGCCCCCTTCCGCCTGGTCCAGGCGGCTGAACGGGCCACCGCCTGGGACGCCGACGACCGCGGCACGGTCCACGAATTCGCCAACGACCTGCGCACCTGGCTGCATACCTCAGGCGCCAGCACCGAGGCACACCAGCTGCTCGAACGCGCCATCGCCCACCTCGCCACCGGCGAGCGCGAGAGGAGCTCCGAAGCGCGCTACCGTTCGCTGGGCGCCGCCATCGCCGAGGCCCAGCGCGCCCTCGGCCTCTGCCCCGAGCTGCGCGGCGCGCATGAACTGGTCGCCCGCGCCCGCACGTCGTTCGCCCAGGCAGCTGAGCAGGCCGGTGACCGCAACCTGGCGCGCATGGTCCTGCAGGGCTTCGTCCCGCCGACCGAACCGAGCGGCGGGCAACGCGTTCTCGGCAACTGATCCCCCGCTGGAAACGGCGACGACCACGGCATGCTGCCGGGATGACCTCCCCCCGCATCCTCATCCACGGCGGAGCCAGCAGCACGCATTGGCATACCGCCTCGGCAGAGGCATGCAGCGCCGCCAAGCGCGGCCTAGCCGCCGCCAGCGCTGCCGGCAGCACGGTGCTGCGCGCCGGCGGCAGCGCGATCGATGCGGTCTGCGCCGCGGTCATCGTGCTGGAGGACGACCCGGTGTTCAATGCCGGCACCGGCGGCGTGCGCACCAGCCTAGGTACCCTGGAGCTCGACGCCGCGCTGATGTGCGGCGAGACCGCGCGCTGCGCAGCCATCTGCGGTGTGAATCGGCTGCTGAATCCGATCGACGGCTGTCGGCGCATGCTCGCCACCGGCAAGCCGGTGTTCATGTGGGGTCCGCACGCCGAGCAGCGCTGCCTCGAACTCGGCGCTGCGCTCCGTCATGACGATGGACCGTTGCCGGGCGAATCGCACGCCGCCGGCACGGTGGGCGCCGTCGCCATCGATGCCGGTGGGCGCCTCGCCGCCGCCACCTCGACCGGCGGCTTGGCCGGCAAGCTGCCCGGCCGCATCGGCGATTCGCCGGTGATCGGCGCCGGCACCTGGGCCGACCCCGCCTGCGCCGTCTCCTGCACCGGCGACGGCGAACTGTTCATCCGCTCGGCCGTGGCGCATGCCATTGCGTCATCTGCCGATCCGCTGCCCCGGGCCGCAGCGCAGCAGTTGGCCAAGGTCGCCGCGCTCGGCGGCACGGGCGGATTGATCGCCCTGCGCGCCGATGGCAGCCTGTCGGCGGCGGTCACCGGCAGCGACATCGCCCGCGCCTGGTGGACCGCCGACGGCGCCAGCGGGGTCGGGCTGCTCGCCAGCGATCCGTGGCCGATCTGAACGGATCAGCCGGCGATATCTGCCAGGAACCCATCCCAGGTCCGCGTGGTCTCGAGCATCCGCATCGCCTCGCTGCAGCGGCCAGCCGGCGCCAGGCCGGTGGTCTCTGCCAGGAAGATGATGTAGCCGGCAACGCGCTTGGCGTAGCCCAGTCGCGCGGATTCGGACACTGCGTAGAAGCGGGCACGTTGCGCATAGCCGGCTTCGCCATGGTCGCCCAGCGCCGCTGGATCAGCCTTGCCACCGGCCGCGAGGACGAAGAGGAAGTTGTACTCGAACCAGGTCATCGCATCGGGATCGGCCGGCAGGGCGTTCATCGCCGCGCGGCAGCGCGCCTCGTCGGCGGCGACCGCGGCAGCATCCGCCACGCCGCTCCGGGCCAGGGCGTGGGCGATGAAGCTGCGCGCCATCTTCGCCTCGGACTCACCCCCGCCGTGCGCGCAGCGCAGGGCGAGATCGCGGGTGAAGGCCCACCAGTCGGCCCACAGGGTGCGGTCCTTCGCCTCGCCTGAGGCCGCCAGGGCGCGGCCGAACTCGTAGGTGTAGCGACCGCTGGTCTTGATCTCGAGGTTGCCTCCGGTGACACGGCCGACCAGGCGGTAGTTCGCCTCCGACTTGCCGCTGCCGCTGTGGAAGCCGATCGAGCAGCCAAAGGCGCGGCACACCTTCCACGCCGCCTCGACCCGTCGTTCGAGCTCGAGTTGGTCGTCGAAGGGGAAATTCTTCTGGAAGCCGAATGCCGGCGCGACGTAGTCGGCGCGGACCTCCAGCGCTTCGCACAGGGCTAGGGCTACAGCGAGCGTCGCCGGCGCGGTCAGCCCGGGCAGCTCGTCGATCGACAGCTCGCGGATGTAGGCGCGTCCATGGCGGAAACGCGAACGCGCGGCGCGGTAGGCGGCGTCGCGACGCTGCATCTTCAGCATAGCGCCCCACAGGCGGCCGAGCTCGACGTCGAGGGCGGGATCCGCCAGCGGCATGCCGACCGCGGCGATGCGCATGGCGACCCGCGTGCGGACGGACGCCGGGATGGGCGGGCACGGGGACGGATTGTTCAGCTCTGGCGACAGGTCGAATGTGATCGAGCTGGCGAGGCAGCACCCCGATGCGAGACGGCCTTCGCGCTCATCGAACGAACCGCCGACCGGCTGATGATCGGCGTTGAAGCCCCAGGGGACGCGCCGGCGATGGAAGCCCGTGCGCAGCTTGGACAGCACCGCGCCGTGGCTCATCCCCTGCACGCTCTGGCCCTGGTGGCCCTCCGGCACGCTGCCGCCGATGAAAGGGAACGGTACCTTGGCCAACGTCCCCGCCTGCATCTCGGCGATGTCCCAGACGAGTTCACGCGGGATCGAGTTCTGGTTCGCGACCAGCGGCAGGCCCAGCTGGGCCATCGCCCATTCGACCGCTGGCCAGTGCAGCGTGGTGAAGCGGGCGCCGACGCCCAGCGACCGGCGTTCGAGCCCGCCGGCAGTCGACGGGAAGACGGTCGAACGCGGATCGGCCTCCAGCATCAGATCCTTCAGCCGGAGGAGGTTTTCCCAGGTCGCGGGCCACGAGCGGATGCCGGACTCGAGGCGGGTGCCGTGCTCGAGTGGCAGTTCGACATTCGACAGCCACGCGGCATCGCCGGTGGCCTGGTCCTCGGCCAGTTCCAGCCAGCCGCCAGGCACCAGGACGCGTGACAGCGGATTCCCGGTCACCGCCCCAGCGGCGAGGCGGGCGGTCAGTCCGGACCAGTCGAGACACCAGTCGGGATGGACAGCGGGATTGGTGGCAATGGTGTGGCCATGCGCGAGGAGCCAGCGGGCGAGTTCGTCCATGCACGGGACGCTAGCGTCCCGCAGGCGATGGGAACCCGCCATTCGCTGGTCTGGTCAGGTCTGTGCAGCAGCCAGTACCAGCGGCCAGCGGATAACGGCCAACGACCAGCAACCAGCCTGCTGCACACCTGCAATCCGTGGTGCGCCGACGGCGCTCCGTCCCGGGCTACTCCGACGGGCCGTCAAGCAGCGATGTCGGCGCAGACCTTGGGGTTGTCCTTGAGGTACTGCTTGGCGTTCTCGCGGCCCTGGCCGAGCTTGAGGTCGCCCATGGTGTACCAGGCGCCGCTCTTGTTCACCGCCTTGGCCAGCACCCCGAGATCGATGACATCGCCGGTATAGCTGATGCCCTCGTTGAACATGATGTCGAACTCGGCCTTGGTGAAGGGCGCAGCGACCTTGTTCTTCACCACCTTGACGCGCACTCGGTTGCCGACCGAGCGGTCGCCATCGGTGATCGAGGTGACACGGCGGATGTCGAGGCGCAGCGAGGCGGCGAACTTCAGCGCGCGGCCGCCGGGCTGGGTCTCGGGGCTGCCGTAGATGACGCCGATCTTCTCGCGGATCTGGTTGATGAAGACAACGGTAGTCTTGCTCTGGCTGACGGCGCCGACCAGCTTGCGCATGGCCTTGCTCATCATGCGCGCCTGCACGCCGACCGAGCTGTCGTCCATGTCGCCGTCGAGCTCAGCCTTGGGGGTGAGGGCGGCGACCGAGTCGACCACCACCACGTCGATGCCGTTGCTGCGCACCAGCAGATCGCAGATGTCGAGGGCCTGCTCGCCGTAGCTCGGCTGCGAGACCAGCAGGTCGTCGAGCTTGACGCCGATCTTCTCGGCCCAGGAGGGGTCGAGGGCGTGTTCGGCGTCGATGAAGGCGACCACGCCGCCTTCGGCCTGGGCGCGGGCGGCGATCGACAAGGCGAGGGTGGTCTTGCCCGAGCTCTCCGGTCCGAAGATTTCGACGATACGGCCACGCGGCACACCGCCGACGCCGATCGCGAGATCAAGCGAGATCGAGCCGGTGGGGATGGCGCCGACGTCGACCTTGTCGACCTGGCCGAGGCGCATGATCGTGCCCTTGCCGAACTGCTTGTCGATCTGCTCGAGGGCGGCATCGACCGCCTTGCGCTTGGCGACGATTTCGGCCGAGGGCGGGGCGGGGGCTTCGATCTTCTTCGGCGGGACGGCGGCGGTCACTGGGGCGTCCTTCTTCGGGGTGGCGGTGGCGGAGGTGGCGAGGGCAGCGGCGGTGGCGGGCGTGGGGCTCATGGGGGTCCGGGTCGTGGGTGGGTTGGTCGGGGTTATGGGTGGGATGATGGACCGGGGAGATGGGACTGCGTGCACTGGGTAGTGCATGTAGGAGGACCTGGGACCGACGAGCTCCAGCTCGTCGGCGGGGCAATGGCGGCTAGCGGGCAGCGGCCAGCGGCCAGCAGCCAGCGGCCAGGCATGCGCGATCGTCAAAGAGCGTTCATTGCCCCGCGGCGGACTGAAGTCCGCCGTCCGTGCCGGCTGAAGCCGGCGCTACGGGGGGGAAGCCGGTCAGCGGACGACGCGGTAGACGAAGCTGAGGATGCCGACGATGCGGATCGTCTCGAGGCGCTCGCGGGCGATGCGGATCGGCTGGTAGGCGGCGTTCTCGGGCAGCAGTTCGACGCCCTCGGCAGTGACGCGCCAGCGCTTGAGCGTGGCGTCGCCATCGACGACGACCGCGGCGATCTGGCCATCGCTGACCTCGGTGGCGGTCTGGATGACAGCGAAGTCGCCGTCGAGGATGCCGGCGTCCTTCATGCTGTCCCCGCGTACGCGCAGGGCGATGCGGCCGGGTTGCTGCGCCAGATCGCCGAGATGCTCGGTGACGTTTTCCAGCGCGAGGATCGGGGAGCCGGCTGCGATGGCGCCGACCACCGGCACGCCGCTGCGGGCCGGACTGCGACCGAGGGCACGCCAGCCGGCATCGGTCAGGCGGACGTTGCGTTTCTTCTCTGGCACGGCTTCGAGCATGCCCTTGCGCACCAGCGCCTCGACATGCTTGGACACCGCGGAGGGGAAGGCGTAGCCGAGCGCTTCGGCGACTTCCGAGCGGCTGGGCTGACGCCCGGCATCGGAGGCTTCGGCGAAGAAGGCGAGGATGCGGGTCTGACCGGGGGGAAGCTGGGTGTTCATGTAGGCCCGTATAGGACTGGACGGACTCATGTCAATACAAACCCGGCTTCGTTCCGACCGCCGGGCGTGTGCCTCGCAAGTCCCACCTCTGCGGACAGTGGCCAGCGCCCCGGCGTCGCACCGCGCTAGCGTGCGGCACCGGGGATCCCATGAGTGACATCGAGGACCGCGCCAACGACGCCCGCCGCCTGGGGCTCATGATCATCGACAGCCGCACCGGCCAGGCGCTGGCCGCCGCGATACCGCACCTGCGCGAGGCCGCCGACCTGTTCGGTCGCGAGCAGCGCAGCATGCGCCGCGCCGAATGCCTGATCGATCTTGGACGGGTGCACGTCCGTCTCGGGCATCCGGTGGACGGTGCGGCGGTATTCAGCGAAGCTCTCGGCCTAGTCGAGGATGAGAGCGACCTGACCCAGGCGATCATCGCCGCCAGCGAGGGCGGCCTGGCCCTGCTCGCGCACCGCGATCACCCCGCCGCGCTGGCCATGCTGCGGCGCGCCGAAGCCCTTGCCGACAAGGCCAACGACCATCTCCAGCTGGCGCAGGTGCGCCACGATCTCTCGCTGTGCCACCTCGCCCACGGCGACGCGCCTGAGGCCCAGCAGGCGGCCGAATCGGCGCTGAAGACCTTCACCGCCTTCCGCAAGGTGCTCCAGCGCGCGGCCTGCGTCGAACGGCTGGCCGAGGCGGCGAACATCGCTGGCAACCATGCGGAAGCAGCCAAGCGCTACGCCGAAGCCGCGGCCATCCAGGGCGAGCTCGGCCGTCACGCCGATGCCGACGCGGTGCTCGGACGCTGGGCCGACCGCGAGCGCGACCGCGGCGCCTTCGATGATGCCATCCGCATCGACCGCGAGCGCGTCGCCCACCACGAGACGACCGGCAACCGCGGCCTGCAGTCGCATGCCCTGCTCCACCTCGGCATGGTCCAGGCGAAACGGCAGGATCATGGCGAGTCGCAGGCCACCTTCCGCCGCGCCCTGGCGCTGTGCGAATCCTCCGACGACCGCGCCGGCCAGGCCCAGGCCAACTACCACATCGGCGCCGCCCTGGTGCGCAGCGGCGACGCGGCCGAAGGGCTGCGCCGCCTGCAGATGGCCGTCGAGCTGGCCAGCGAGTGCGGCGACCACCGCACCGAGGAGGAGGCGCTGGCCGCGGTGGTGCGGCAGTGCCGTGCCAGCAAGGACCACGCCGGCGCCATGCTGCACCTGCGGCGCTGGGCCGAGGTGCTGCGCCGCAGCGGCGACCGGGCGCATGAGATCCAGGCCCTCGGCGAACTGGCCGAGGTCGGCCGCCAGACCGGTCAGCTCAACAGCGCCGAGCAGGCGCTGAAGGACCTCATCGCCCTGTGCACCGACCCGCAGCACCATTCCCAGCTGGTCGACGCCCACCACCATCTCGGCGTGCTGATGGGCCGCCGCGGCGATCTGCATGGCTCCCTCGACCACCTGCGCCGGGCCCTCAGCCTGCTCGGTGAACTGCCCGCCTGGGCCACGCGAGCCCAGCTGCTCTACCGCATCGGCAACCTCGAACTGCGCCTCGAGCGCCCGGCCGACGCGCTCAAGCACCTGCAGCAGGCGCTGGCCGCCAACCCGGACGAGAAGCTGCGTCCGCGCATCCTGGTCGACCTCGGCAACGCCCAGGCCAAGCTCGGCCAAGAGGACGTCGCCGTCGAACTGTTCGAGCAGGCCGCCAAGGTCGCCGAGAAGCAGGGCGACATGCGCGCCACCACGATCATCCGCCGCGGCGCGGGCGGGCTCAAGAAGTAGCGGATTCCACCAGGCGCTTCCGCTCCTCGCGGTGGGCGCCGGAACGCGCCGCGGTCGCCGCGTCCTCGCCATCCTGGGCGGCGCAAGCCGCATCGCGCCGCGCGCCCGGCACGACCCCGCCATGCAGCTGATCGGGCAGTCGGCGCAGCGTGCACACCGCCAGCGGCACCTCGGGCGCGGCGACGGCGAGGAAGCGCTCGGTCGGCGGGCCGTCGCGGCGCATGGCGGCGGCGATGCGCTTCGCCTCGGCGGCCGCCAGGCCGCGCGCCTGGGCCAGATTGCGGCCGACGTCGACCCACGGCTCGTCAGGCAGGGCGAAGAGCGGCTTGCCGCTGCCGAAGGCGGTGCGCTCGAGGCCGTCGAGCTGATGGCCGCACTGCGCGGTGATCTCGGCATGGCGCGAGCCGGGCAGCAGGACGCGCCACCACGGCGAGTGCACGGCGAGCAGGGCGCGCAGCCGGCCTATGAGCACGGCGAGGACGCGACCGCGCTCGGAGTTCGTCGGCAGGGCGGCGATGAAGCCGGTGGTGCAGAGCTGGCGCCAGCGGCTGCACCAGGCCTCGGCGCGCACGCGCACCGCGCTGACCAGCGACCACGCCGCCCAGGTGCCGGCGCTGGCACGCACCAGCTCCTGCTCCAGCGCCAGCTCGGCGACGATGGCGTCGGCGTAGGCCTCGGCCAGGGCGCGGCGCTCCGGCACCAGGTCGAAGTTGTAGGCCGCGACCACCAGGCTGGTGAACAGGCGCAGCTTCTCGCTGAAGGGCAGGGCGAGGATCAGCGCCGCCTGGTTCTCAGGCGAACGCACCTGGGCGGTATCGTGCAGGCGCTCGCCCGGGCAGGGCAGCGCAGCCATGCCAGCCTCGCCCAGGCCCGGCAGCGGCAGCACCTCGATGGTGCCGAGCCGCCAGCGCGCCAGCCACCAGCCGCCGGACTCGCGCACCGGCGCGGCGCGATGCACCAGCAGCCAGCGCGCTGCAGGCTGGCTGGCGGCGAGCCGCCGCGCCCAGGCCTCGGCGAGCCGGGCCAGCGTCCCGGTCGTGGCCGGCGAACCGAAACGGCGATCCTGTACGACCGACAGTTCGAGCCCGGCGTCTTCGGGAATGGCGACGCTGGCCAGCTCCGGGGCCGCGAGCTCGCGCCGCTCCACCCGCCGCGAACGACGGCGCGACGCCAGCAGGGCCTCGGCGGTGAACAGCGGACGCCCATCCCCCGGCACGTACCAGGAGATGCCATCATCGAGGATGCTGCTGACCACCTGACGGTCGAAGAGGTAGTCGGCGCAGCTCTGCCGGCCGCCCGGCGCGTCGAAGATGTTGTTGAGCGCCACGATGGTGCGGCCGCGCCACTCCTCGCGCAGCGACTGGGTCGGCGACAGGCGCTGGTCGAGATCGACCGAACCCTCGTGCGAGAGGTCGAGGACGTCCGCCTCCAGCCCCAGACCGGCGAGGAACGCCGTCCACGCCTCGACCTCCGCCACCGCCGTGCCGTGGTTGGCGATCAGCAGGACGGCCGATTCCGGCGACTTGCGGTAGGCGGCGGCGACCTTGATGCGGTCGAAACGCAGCTGCAGCTCCTGCACCGAGCCGTCTCGACGCGACACGTCCAGCGCCACTGTCAGATCCCGACCGGTGAAGGATCGCGCGCCGTCCCGCCAGGCGAGGTGGTAGGCGATGGTCGCGCGTCCACCCGGCGGCAGCAGCCCGATGGCATCGCGGCGGCCGTCCCAGGCTTGCTCCGCGCCATCGCGGCTCAGCGCCAGCGACTCCACCGCGGCATCGCCGCCCGGGCTCGCGGCCCGCGTCGCCACCGCCCGCGTCGCGGCGCCGAACGGCAGCAGTGAGCGGTTGACCACCGTCCAGGCCCAGCCGGTTCGCTCGCCGATGCCGAGCGCGGTGTACAGCTGTGGCGCCTCCAGTACGACCGGCGAGGCGATGGCGACCGGGTGGACCAGCGGCGCGGCCACAGAGCGCTGCAGGCGCGGCACGTTCACGCGGAAGGCCAGCTCCAGCCCAGCCTCGAACGGTTCCGCCTGCACCGGGCGCCGATCGACAAGGCGCAGGCGCAGCGCCGTGTCGCGCAGCTCGACGGTGGCGCCGGGGGCGATGCCACGCGCGAGGATGGCCGGCGCCAGCCCCTCGACGCCGGGGCCGGATTCGACCCGCACTTCGAGGTCGCGGGTGGTCGGCGTCGGCATGCCCCCGACATTGCGCACGGTCAGGCAGGCGACGCGCAGCTCCTGACCTGGTTCGAAGCGGTCGCCGTCGAACAGGCGCGGCTCGACCGGCTCCAGCACGACCGCCAGCAGTTCCAGCGCCCACGGCGCCTGGAACGCGGCCTGCGTCCCGTCGGCGCAGCGCATGGTGATGGCCAGCGCCCCGGGCGCGGCCGCCCGCCCGCCCGGCGCAGACCGGCTGCTGCTGCGCCCATCGGTCCCGCGCAGCCCGTTCGAGCCGCCCGGATTGCTGTGGCTTCGCTGCCTGGTGACGCTGCGCGTCTGCGTGCGGCCCTGGCTGTCGCGGTAGGTCTCGGTGTCCTGGTACGACTCCGTCCAGCTGTGGCTGGACCCGCCACGGCCGCCGTCACCGCCACGGCCGCCGCCGGCCCCGCGCCCGGCGCGACCTGGCGCTCCGGCGGTGACCTCCCAGCCGCATGCCGCCAGCAGGTCGCTGTCATCCTCGGCCAGCGTTAAGCGGACCATGCCGCCGGCCCCGGCGTCGCCCCCTTCCGCGGGCTCGCCGGCGTCGCCGCCACGCCCGCCTGGACCGCCATCCTCGCCGCGCGCATACCGCGTCGCGTCCGCGCCATCGCGTCCGCGTCCGCCATCCTCGCCGCGACCGGCATCGCCGCCGCGTCCACCGTCGCCGCCACGGGCGGCCAGGACCACGGCATCGTCGGCGCCGAGGGCGAAGGCATGCTGCACCGGTCCACCGCTGGTCGAGCTGCCGCTGAGGCGCAGCACCCCGCCTTCGACCGTCAGCACGACATCGAGGACGCCGGCGTCGCCACCGCGCCCACCGGGCCGGCCGTCACCGCCGCGCCGGCGGTCGGCGCGGATCCGCTCCAGCCCTGGCCGTCGGCGCCACCGGACGCGGCGACGCCATCAGCCGACAGCCGCACGCTCAAGGCGTCGCCACCTCGTCGATGATGATGCCGGCGGGATAGCCGTAGCTGTCCTTGCCGACATAGCTGGCCGTGCCCTTGATGATCAGGCCTTCCTTGGCGAATTTCGCCTTCTTGGCGCTGGCCTTCTGCCACTCCTTGTGCGCCGGCGAGCCCTTCAGCAGATAGCCGAACACGTACTTCATCGTCATCTCGCCCTCGCCGGGCAGGTTGAGCGCGACGCAGTCGTAGTTCTCGCGCGGGGCGCTTGGGAAGAACCAGTCGCTCTTACCCGGACCGACGCCGGCGCGCAGCACCACCGGCTTGTCCTTGAGCTCCTTGAGCCCGGCGGCGCCCTTCTTCAGCGCGTCCCAGGCGATCTCGGCGTACTCCTTGGCCGCCACCGGCGTGGCGTCGCCACCGGCCCCGGCAGCGCCGCCACCGCCGCTGTAGGTCTCGAACTCCTTGGCCGTCTGCACGCCCTTGCCCGGCAGCTTGGAGGTCAGCCCGGCGACCAGGCCCTCGAGCGGATAGGCCATGCCCCAGTTCTTGCGCGCGCTGCCCGGCTCGGCCTGCAGCGGCAGGCCGAGGGCGCCGCGCCACTGGTTCATCGCGTCCATGTTCAGCTTGCCCGGCTTGCTGGCGACGAAGTTGGAGAACTGCTCGAACCAGGCCTTGTCCGGGTTGAGCTTGGGATCGTCGAACGAGTTGCCGGCGCTGCCCTTGGCGCAGCGGTAGCTCTCCGGATCCTTGTTCAGGTCGGCGATCTCCTCGGGTTTCCACAGCAGCAGGTTGGCCTTGGTCGCGTCCATGTAGGCGTAGGCGCCGCCCTGGCACTGGGCGAAGATGTTGCCCGACATCACCGTCTCGTCGTTGCCGAAGTTGTTGTTCACCGCCACGCCGTAGTCTGTCCTCGCACTGCATGAAGGCGAAGATGTTGTCCTGGATCACCGTCTTGCCCTGGCGGCCGACCATGATGCCGAGCGCGCCGCCCTTGGCCGGCTGCTGCCAGCAGAAGGCGACGGTGTTGTTCTTCACCAGCACCACCGCGTCGGGCTGGGCCGAGCGCGTCTCGATCGCGGCGTAGAAGGTGTTGACGATGAAGTTGTTCACCACCTCGTTGCCCTCGCCCTTCCAGGCGCAGTAGACGCCGTCGCCGTAGGGGTTGAGCAGGATCGAGTTGCGCAGCTTGATCGTGCTGCCCTCGGCCTGGAACAGCAGGCCCTGCTCGGAGTCCTTGGGATTGATCTTGCCGGTGGCATCGTAGCTGTTGCGCGCCTTGGCGTTCAGCACGAAGCCGTCGACGGTCAGGCCGCTGACATCGCCCTTGCCGGCGATGATGCCCTCGGGCATGCCGGTGACGCCGCCTTTGTAGTCGGGCGACTTCTCGATGATGGTGAGGTTCTTGAACGGGTCGCGGGTGGAGAAGTCGGCGCTATAGCCGCCGACCAGGGTCAGGCCGGGCACCGTGACGATGATGTGGCCGCAGCCGGTCTTGCCCAGGTAGGTGCCGGCGGCGACGTGCACCATCCACCGCCTTCCACATCACCGGCAGCGGCTTGTCCTTGGCGCTGCCGTCGCCATCGGCGCCGGCGCGGACGTACCAGTCGGCCGCCGCCAGCGGCGCGAAGGCCAGGGCGAGCAGGGTGAAGGAGCGGATGGAACTGATGATCGGCATGGGCACCTCGCGGGTCATCCATTATAGACCGACCCGCAGGGTGAAGGCAAGCCCCGGTCTGGGGAATGGCGAAGGCGGGGACGAGAGCGGCGCCCGACGGCGCGCTCATTGTGCCTCGTCCGCAGCCGATACCCCCAAGGCCAGGAAGCCCGGAGTCCCAATGCCCTCTCCCCTTGCCCAGACCCCCGCCCGCCGTCTGTGGCACGATGACGCCCTGGTCCGACGGCTGCGCCGGCTGCGCGCCGACGGCCACCCCCATGTCCGGGGATTATGGGGCTGCGTCAGCAGCATCGCCGATCGCCCCCTGGAGGCGGTGACGGACCCTGGCCTCCGCGACGCCGGGACCGCCAAGGCATCGGAGCACTACCCGATCGCCTGCGCCGTCGCCTATCTGCTCAGTGGCGAGGCCCTCTACGCGCATCGGGCCCGGCTGGCCATCCATCACCTGAGCCGGCCCTGGCCGCCCTTCGACCTCGGCGTGTCCATGCTTGCCATCAAGGCCGCCATCGTCCAGCAATGCTGCGCCGAGGCGTGGTCGGAGGATGAGCGGCTGGCCTTCAACACCCTGCTGTCGCGCTGCGCCCTGGCGATCAACCAGGTGCGCGAGGCCAATCCCTATCAGGTGGGCAACAACTGGTGGGGCGTCACCCATGGCGCGGCCCTGATCGCCGCCCTGGCCAGCCATGGCCAGCGTACGGAGGACGGCGGCACCTGGGACCACGCCGAACTGATCGTCTTCTGCGGCCAGCGCGTCGCCGCCTTCTGCAAGCATTTCGGCGACACGGGCCTGTACCACGAGGGGCAGGGCTATCAGGCCTTCGCCTGCGGCGGGCTGCTGCCGGCCCTGCTCGCCTGGCGCGCCTGCGGTGGCCCGGATCTGATCGCACGCCATCCCAACCTGCGCCAGATGGGTCTGAGTCTGGCGGCCATCACCTGCGCCCGCCACAATCTGACCGACGCCCAGGGTCAGGCTCCGGAGTGGGCGAGTTCGATCAGTTGGAACGACCACAGCCAAGGCTGGCCAGCCGGCACCACCGACAACATCCTCCTGGGGCTGGCGCCGGAGACCCAGCGCCCGGCCCTGCTGGCGTGGTGGAACCGGATGTGGGGGGCGGCCAGCCCCCACCCGAACTACGCCCCCTGGTTGCATGGCCTGTATTTCGCCGCCGTCTGCCATCCCTACGACACCGAAGCGGGTGACGCCGACGCCGGTTTGCCGCATGTCGTCAGCGACAGCCGCCAGGGCCTGTGGATCGTCCGCGACCGCTACCGGGACCAGGACGACGCCCTGCTGGGGGCCTATGCCCGGACCACCCACATCGGCGGCCACTCCCATCATGATGCGGGGTCGGTCCGCCTGCTGGCCCTCAACCACGACTGGATCCTGGGCGGCGGCAACGGCCAGGACCTGCCCGAGTGGCAGAGCACGGTCTGCGCCGCCGAGGCCGAATGGCGGCAGCGATCGCAGAACCGCGGTCTGGTGATCTGGGATGAGGTCGCCGGCCACGAGGCGCGCCTCGTCATGGACCTGCGCACCTGCGCCCAGGGCTACCATGAGCGCTACCTCGGCGTGCGCTGGGCGACCGCCACCGCACCGCTGATGCTGGCCCGCCTCGACCTGCTCGAGCACCAACCCGGCCGGCAGTGGTGGTGGACGCAGATCTTCGCCCCCGAACTGCGCTGCCGGGTCGTCGAGGGCGGCTTCGATCTCCTGGCCGACGACGGTGCCTGCATGCAGGTGCGCTTCCTCGGCCATCAACCCGATCACCTGATCACGGACCATGCCCCGGGCAGCCATCGCATCTTCGGCGCCGACCGCATCGACTATCGCGGTCGGCCCTTCGTGCGCGCCACCTTCGGCGGCGGCCGCGGACTGCAGCACATCTTCGCCGTGGCCACCATCCAGCGCGGCCCCGCCCCCGCGATCACCGCCAGCGATACCGGCGTCGGCCTGCGCATCGGCGACACCCTGTGGCAGCGCCCCTTCGGCGCCGCCATCCCTCCCGGCTTCCGCCTGATGCACAGCCGCAACCTCTGCCAGTTCCCCAGCGGCCAGGCAGCGTGGGACCTCCCCGTACCCATCCCCGACCCGCCGCGCAGGTGAGGGCTCGCGCGCGAATCGCGGGGGTTCGGGGGCGAAGCCGGCTGTGCCACCAGAACACGGTCGATCCAGTCCAGGTCCGCATGCTCCGATCCATGGCTCGGCCGCAGTATTGCGCCATGGTTTCCTAGGAGATCCACCATGCAGCGACAGCACCGGCCGAATCTGATCTGGTTCCTCGGCGACCAGCACCGCGGACAGGCGTTGTCGTGCATGGGAGACCCCAACGTCTCGACGCCCAATTTCGACCGCCTCGCCATCCAGGGCCTGCATTTCCCGCAGGCGGTCGCCAACAACCCGTGGTGCTGCCCGTTCCGCGGCTCCCTCCTCACCGGGCTGCATGCCCACAAGGCGGTGTGGCTGACTCCGCAGCGCCTCGATCCGTCGCTGCCCGTCATCACCGACCAGCTGCGTGCCGCCGGCTACCGCACGCGCTACCTCGGCAAATGGCACCTCGATGGCCCATCCGAACCAAGCCATCGCCACCACGTGCCGCGCGAGCGGCGTGGCCGCTTCGACGAATGGCTGGCCTACGAGAACAACAACTGCCAGGAGGATGTCTGGCTGCACGGCCACGACGAGGACGGCAGCGACATCGGCGAATTCCGCCTGGGCGGCTACGAGACCGACCGCTTGACCGACCTCGCCATCCAGCGTCTCGAGCGGGAGGCGGCGGCGCGGGCACGCGGCGAAGGCCGTCCGTTCTTCCTCGTCATCAGCGTGCAGCCGCCCCACAACCCGTATGTGGCTCCGGCCGCCGACATGGCCCGGCACCGTCCGGCCCTGATTGAGCTGCGTCCGAACGTGCCGCCGATCCAGCGCCTGCAGGAGGTGGCCCGGCGCGAGCTCGCCGGCTACTACGCCCAGATCGAGAATCTCGATCGCAACCTGGGACGGATCTGCGATGCCCTCGACGCCCTCGGGCTGTCCGATGACACTTGGCTGATGGCCTTCGCCGACCATGGCGACATGCACCACAGCCATGGATACCGCGAGAAGAGCGTGCCCTACGAGGAGGCCATCCGCATACCCTTCATGCTGCGCGGACACCGCCGCCACCGCGCAGGCCGGGTGCCATCGCTGCTATCGACCGTGGACATAGCGCCGACCTCCCTGGGATTGTGCGGCATCCCGGTGCCACCTGCGATGGACGGGTTCGATTTCAGCCCCTGGGTATCCTCCCCGTGGCAGGCTCAGTCCCTCCCCGGCGAACCGGAGAGCGCCTTCCTGCAGCATGTCCCGCGCAAGAAGCACCCGTACACCCTCGACCGCCCGTGGCGTGGCGTGGTCACGCGCGATGGTTGGAAGTACGTCTGCATCCCCGGGGCGCCCCTGGGCATGTACGACCTGACCGAGGATCCGTACGAGCTGGACAACAAGATCTTCAAGCAGGCCTACCTGGCGCAGCGTGAACGCCTGCATGGCATGCTCGCCGATTGGATCGCACGCACCGGCGACGCCTTCGCGCTGCCGGATCTGTGAGCATGGCGGCACTGCTCCGCTCGGGCCGCGACCGCATCTGCGGGCAATCTGAAGAGTCTCACCCATCCCTTGGCGCAGACCGCCATCTTCGCCGATGCCATCGAACGCTGGGATCCGGGCAGCAGCAACCCGCCGCAGGTCTATGGCAT
>JFJP01011091.1_pt1 | contig 39923 bp, 48 predicted proteins | sample 431651 | NCBI WGS metagenome assembly JFJP01 (sample SAMN02602958, study PRJNA72255) | Microbial mat metagenome, whole genome shotgun sequencing project. | biome: fresh water; feature: sink hole; material: water; isolation source: purple microbial (photo- and chemosynthetic) mats found in... | reverse complement strand
TGGCACGCGCAAAATTTGAACGCACGAAGGATCACGTGAATGTCGGCACGATCGGCCACGTGGATCACGGCAAGACGACGCTGACGGCGGCGATCACGGAGATCCTTTCGAAGAAGGGTCTGGCCGACTACGTGCCGTTCGACCAGATCGACAAGGCTCCGGAAGAGCGCGAGCGCGGCATCACGATCGCGACCGCTCACGTGGAGTACCAGAGCAAGACGCGCCACTACGCGCACGTCGACTGCCCGGGTCACGCGGACTACGTGAAGAACATGATCACGGGCGCGGCGCAGATGGACGGCGCGGTGCTGGTGGTGTCGGCTTCGGACGGCCCCATGCCCCAGACGCGGGAGCACATCCTGCTGGCCCGTCAGGTGGGCGTTCCGTACATCGTCGTGTTCCTGAACAAGGTGGACATGGTCGATGACGAGGAGCTTCTGGAGCTGGTGGAGCTCGAGATCCGCGAGCTTCTGGACAAATACGAATTCCCCGGCGACAAGACGCCGATCATCCGCGGCAGCGCGCTGAAGGCCCTGGAGAGCGGCGACGCGGACAGCGAAGACGCGAAATGCATCTTCAACCTGATCGATGCCCTGGACAGCTACATTCCGCTGCCGCAGCGCCAGTTGGACAAGCCGTTCCTGATGCCGGTGGAGGACGTGTTCTCCATCTCGGGTCGTGGCACGGTGGCGACGGGCCGTATCGAGCGCGGGATCGTCAAGACGGGCGAGAAGATCGAGCTGGTGGGCATCCGCGACACGCAGAGCACGGTGTGCACGGGCGTGGAGATGTTCCGCAAGATCCTGGACGAGGGTCAGGCGGGCGACAACGTGGGTCTTCTGCTCCGCGGCATGAAGAAGGAAGACGTCGAGCGCGGCATGGTCATCTGCAAGCCGGGTTCGGTGACTCCGCACACGAATTTCGAGGCCGAGGTCTACATCCTGACGAAGGAGGAGGGTGGCCGCCACACTCCGTTCTTCACGGGTTACCGTCCGCAGTTCTACTTCCGGACGACGGACGTGACGGGCAACACCGAGCTGCCCGAGGGCGTGGAGATGGTCATGCCCGGCGACAACATCAAGGTCAAGGTGGACTTGCACACCCCGATCGCGATGGAAGAGGGTCTGCGTTTCGCCATCCGTGAGGGTGGACGCACCGTGGGCGCCGGCGTTGTCGCGAAGATCTTCAAGTAGCTTCGGTAGGAAAAGCAGTACGCGAACGGCGAGCAGGCGCCGCGGCAAAATGAAGATGATGCCGGCGGCGACGCTGGAGTAGCCATCGCCAAGGAGAGTTGAAGTGGCACGACAGAAGATCAAGATCAGGCTCAGGGCCTACGAGCCGGCCGTCCTGGACCGCTCCGCCGAGATCATCGTCTCGACGGCGCTGAAGACGGGCGCGCTGGTCCGGGGGCCGATCCCGCTGCCCACCCGGAAGTCCATCTACACGGTTCTGCGCTCGCCGCACGTGGACAAGAAGTCCCGCGAGCAGTTCGAGATGCGGATCCACAAGCGGTTGATCGAGATCGAAAACTCGACCCCGCAGACGACGGAATTCCTCAAGAAGCTGTCCCTCCCGGCCAGCGTGGACGTCGAGATCAAGGTCTGATACCGCCCAGCAGGCGGCGGCAAGGGAGCAAACGACAATGATCGGACTGATCGGCAAAAAGCTGGGTATGACGCGGACCTTCCAGGAGGACGGCCGCAGTGTGCCCGTCACGGTCATCCAGGCCGGGCCGTGTGTCGTCACGCAGGTCAAGAACCTGACGCATGACGGATACAGCGCTGTCCAGCTGGGTTTCGGTGCGAAGAAGCCCAAGAACACTCCCCTGCCGATGCAGGGGCATTTCCGCAAGGCAGGCTCCGACCCTCTGCGGACCGTCCACGAGTTCCGGATGGACGAGAGCCATGCCTTCAAGATGGGCCAGACCGTCGGCGTTTCCGTGCTGACGGAAGTGGTCAAGGTCGATGTGACCGGCACCAGCAAGGGCAAGGGGTTCCAGGGCGGCATCAAGCGCCACAACCACCACCGCGGCCCCGCTGCCCACGGCTCGAAGAACGTGCGCGATCCCGGCTCGATCGGTATGCACACCTTCCCGGGTCGCGTGCTTCCTGGCAAGGCCATGGCCGGCCAGATGGGCAACAAGCAGCAGACCAAGAAGAATCTGACGGTCGTCGCGATCGACCAGGAGCGGAACCTGCTGCTCGTCAAGGGCAGCGTGCCGGGCTCCAAGAACGGAATCGTTTTCATCCGGCCCAGCCGTTAGTGGCGGAGCGGGCCCGGCGGACCGGACTAGAGAAACGGACGAGGTAAGCAAATGGCAACGGCAAGACTCTTCGACGGTGACGGCAGGCAGAAGGGGACGGTGGATCTCCCGGACTCCCTGTTTGCGCAGCCCGTTCACAAGCAGTCCCTGTACGAAGTGATCCGTAACTATCTGGCCAACCAGCGCCAGGGTACGCATGACACCAAGACGCGCGCCGAAGTGGACTTCTCAAAGAAGAAGCTCTACAAGCAGAAGGGCACGGGCCGCGCCCGTGCCGGCGACGCCGGCAGCCCGACCCGGGTCGGCGGCGGCGTGGCCTTCGGCCCGCATCCGCGCGACTACGGCTACAAGGTGCAGCGCAAGGTCAAGCGCAAGGCGCTGACCAGCGCTTTGAGCGATCGCGCGATCGCCGAGCGCGTGACCGTGGTCGAGGACATTCATCTTGAAGCCCCGAAGACCGCGAAGATGGCTTCGCTGCTGGGGGCCATGGATCTGCAGGGCCGCCACACCCTGTTCGTGGTCGAACCCGACGGAAACACGTTGTGGAAGTCGACCCGGAACCTGCAGGGCGTGCGGGTGCTTCGCTCCAACGAGCTGAACGCCTACACCATCCTGTGGGCCGACAACCTGGTCTTCACGCAGAAGGCCCTCGCGGGCGCCGAGGAGGTCTTCGGGAAATGAAGGACCTGAGCAGAGTCATCGTCCGGCCCCTGATCACCGAGCGGGGCACCGACATGCGCGAGCAGCACAACCAGTACTCGTTCCAGGTCGCGGTCGCAGCCAACAAGCTGGAGATCCGGCAGGCCATCGAGCACTTCTTCGGGGTCAAGGTCACCGCAGTGCGGACCATGAACTACCGGGGCAAGATCAAGCGTATGGGGCGTCACGAGGGCAAGCGCGCCGACTGGAAAAAAGCAGTCGTGACGCTGGCCAAGGATGACACCATCGACCTCTTCGAGATCGTTTAACGGGGGGCGCAAGGAATGGCCATCAGGAAACTCAAGCCCGTGACGCCGACCCAACGGTTCAGGACGGTCGCGGACTTCGCCGAAATCACGCGCAGCACTCCCGAGAAGTCGCTGCTCGAGCCGCTGCCGCGCACCGGCGGCCGCAACAACTTCGGTCGCATCACGGTTCGGCACCGGGGCGGCGGGCACAAGAGGCAGTACCGCAAGATCGACTTCAAGCGGAACAAGCATCTGGTGCCGGCCAAGGTGTTCAGCATCGAGTACGATCCGAATCGCAGCGCGCGCATCTGCCTGCTGCACTATACGGACGGCGAGAAGCGCTACATCATCTGGCCGAAGGGCCTCGAAGTGGGCGCCGTCATCGTCGCCGGACCGGATGTCTCCTTCAACACGGGCAACGCCCTGCCGTTGGAGCGCATCCCCCTGGGCACGCTGGTCCACAACATCGAGTTGAACCTGGGCAAGGGTGGTCAGCTGGCGCGCAGCGCCGGGTCGTTCGCCCAGGTCATGGCGAAGGAAGGCGAGTACGTCACGCTTCGCCTGCCGAGCGGTGAAGTGCGCATGGTTCACAAGCGCTGCTACGCCACCATCGGTGAGGTCGGCAACGCCGAGCACGAGAACGTGGTCAGCGGCAAGGCCGGACGCTCGCGCTGGCTGGGTATCCGCCCGACGGTTCGTGGCGTGGCCATGAATCCGGTCGATCACCCGCACGGCGGCGGCGAAGGCCGCACCAGCGGTGGTCGCCACCCGGTCACGCCCTGGGGAAAGCCCACGAAGGGCTACAAGACGCGGACAAGGAAGCCTTCGGACGCATTCATCGTGCGGCGCCGCAAGGCCAGAGGCTAATCAAAGGAAGGTGTCTCAGCTATGGCACGTTCGATCAAGAAGGGTCCCTACATTCAGGAAGCCCTTTTGACCAAGGTCGAGGCCATGAACGGCCGCGGCGAAAAGCGGGTCGTCAAGACCTGGTCGCGGCGCTCGACGATCGCCCCCGAGTTCCTCGGGCACACGATCGCCGTGCACAACGGCAAGCAGTTCGTGCCGGTCTACGTGCAGGAGAACATGGTCGGGCACAAGTTGGGCGAGTTCGCCCCCACGCGCACGTACCGCGGGCACACCAGCAAGAAGAAGTAGCGGAGGTATCTCGATGGAGGCACGCGCCACAGCCCATCACATCCGGCTCTCGCCCCGCAAAGCGCGGCTGGTTGCGGATCTGATCCGGGGCAAGAACCTGGACGAGGCCCTGAGTATCCTGGCCCTGACGCAGAAGAAGGCTTCGCCGATCCTGCGCAAGGTGATGCTCTCGGCCGCGGCCAACGTCCGCTTCAAGGACGATGGTGCGCATCCGCTGCCGGACGCACGGCTTTACGTGAAGGAAATCAAGATCGACGAGGGCCCGACCATGAAGCGGATCCGTCCGCGGTCGCAGGGCAGGGCCTACAGCATCTTCAAGCGGACAGCGCACATCGACATCACGGTGGCGACCAGCGCTTGACGACGGACTGAGCGATAAAGGGCGGCCTGGCCGCCGGTGGGAAGCCGAGTCGGCCCGCACCGCCCGGATGGCGGCAAGCGAAGCCGGCGCTGAGGAAGGAAGACCATGGGTCAGAAGACACATCCGATCGGGTTCCGGCTGGGAATCGTCAAGGACTGGAACGCCACCTGGTTCAACGAGCGGCACTTCGCCGACTGGCTGAACGAGGACCTTCTGGTGCGCAAGTACGTGCAGGCCCGCGTCGGCGCGGCCGGCGTGGAGTCGATCAAGATCAAGCGCTTCCGGGAAAAGGTCATCATCATCGTGGCGACCAGCCGCCCCGGCGTCGTGATCGGCAAGAAGGGCGCCAAGGCGGACCAGCTCCGCGCCGAGCTTCAGAAGATGATCGGCAAGAACGTCAAGCTGGACGTCGAAGAGGTCAAGAAGCCGGAGCTCAGCGCTCCCCTGGTGGCCGACCACATCGCTGCGCAGCTCGAAGGCCGCGTCGCCTTCCGCCGCGCGATGAAGAAGTCGATCGCCACGGCGATGCGCATGGGCGCCAAGGGCATCAAGATCCGCTGCGCCGGCCGTCTGGGTGGCGCCGAGATCGCCCGCGTCGAGACGTACCACGACGGCAGTGTGCCCCTGCACACCCTGCGTGCGGACATCGACTACGGTGTGGCCACTGCGCGGACGCCGTACGGAGCCATCGGGGTGAAGGTCTGGATCTGCAAGGGTGAGATCTTCCCGGCCGAGTTCAAGGAGTCCCTGCGCAAGCAGGTCGTGGAGCAGCGCGCCTAAGGGCGGTCGCGCCCTCGGAGAACCGAGCAACGGAGCGGCGGCGCCCGGCGTCACCGCGCGGAAGAAGAGGTCGACGAGCCATGTTGATGCCGAAGCGCACCAAGTACCGGAAGATGTTCAAGGGCCGCGTCCGCGGCGTGGCCAGCCGCGGCGCCACGGTCGCGTTCGGCGACTACGGCCTGCAGGCGCTGGGCGCCGGCTGGGTGACCAGCCGCCAGCTCGAGGCGACCCGTATCGCCGTCACGCGCCGCATGAAGCGTGTCGGGCAGGTGTGGATCCGGATCTTCCCGGACAAACCGATCACGCTGAAGCCGGCCGAGACCCGCATGGGCAAGGGTAAGGGCGCGCCCGAGTACTGGGTGGCCGTCGTCAAGCCGGGCCGGGTCCTGCTTGAGATCAACGGCGTGGATTACGCCCTGGCCAAGGAAGCCCTGGCCCTCGGCGCGGCCAAGCTGCCTTTCAAGACGCGGGTCATCAGCCGCACGGGAGAGTAAGTCATGAAGAAGGCCCACGATCTGCGTGATCTGGCTGTCGAGGAACTCGAGAACCAGGTGCGTGAAAAGTCGGAAGAACTGATGAACCTGCGCATCCAGCTCAACATGCGTCAGCTGGACAACCCGCTGCGGGTGCGCCAGACGCGTCGGGAAATCGCGGTCCTCCGGACCGTCATCAATCAGAAGAAGGGCGCCCGGTAGGCGCGGAATCCGGGGCCCGGCGCCCAGCGCGTACGGAGCCAGGGAGAGGAACGATGGCCAACACCGAACGTAATCTGAGAGCCGTCCGTATCGGCCGTGTCGTGTCCAGCAAGATGGACAAGACGGTGGTCGTGACGGTCAGCCGCCGGTTCCCGCATCCCCTGTACAAGCGGATCATCACCCGCACGTCCCGTCTGGTGGCCCATGACGAGGCCAACGAGTGCCGGGAGGGCGACGTGGTGAAGGTCATGTCGATCCGCCCGCTCTCCAAGACCAAGCGGTGGCGGGTGGCGGAGATCATGGAAAAGGCCAAGTAGGACCACAGGCGAAGCCGGTCCAAAGATCAGGTAGATCCGAAGGCCGTCAGGGCCCCAGGACACGTCAAGGCGAAGGAATGGTGCAATGATTCAGGAATCCACAAGACTGATTGTCGCGGACAACTCCGGCGCCAAAGTCGTCGAGTGCTTCCGCGTGCTGGGCGGCTCCAGGCGGCGCTATGCCCGGGTCGGCGACATCATCGTCGCCGCGGTCAAGACGGCCATTCCCAACGGCAACGTCAAAAAGGGTCAGGTCGTCAAGTGCGTCGTCGTGCGCACGCGCAAGGAAGTCGGCCGCAAGGACGGCACCTACATCCGCTTCGGCGACAACGCGGCCGTCATCCTGGCCGCCGACACGCAGGAGCCGGTGGGCACCCGTATCTTCGGGCCGGTGGCGCGCGAACTCCGCGACAAGAAGTTCATGAAGATTGTCTCGCTGGCGCCGGAGGTTCTGTGATGCGCCTGAAGAAGAACGACACCGTGCGCGTGATCACGGGTGAAGACCGCGGCAAGGAAGGCCGGATCCTGAAGGTGTTCCCGGACAAGGGCCGGATCATCGTCGAGAAGGTCAACCTGATCAAGCGCCACACGCGCCCTTCCAAGATGGTGCCGCAGGGCGGGATCATCGAGAAGGAAGCGCCGATCAACGCGACCAACGTCATGCTGGTGTGCCCGAACACGGGCAAGCCCACCCGCATCGGCTCCGAGATCCTGTCCGATGGCAGCCGCGCTCGCGTCAGCAAGAAGAGCGGCGAGATGATCAACGACTGAGCTGTCGAACGACCGAGCTGTTGAACGACCGAGCTGTAGAATGACCAGCGCCCCAGGGGCGGGCGCTGCCGGAAGGATTGAGAAATGGCTGCTGCTGCGAAGCCCAATCTTAGGGTCAAGTACGAGTCGAGCGTCGCGCCGGCTCTGCAGGAGAAGTTCCAGTACACGAGTCCCATGCAGATCCCGCGCCCGGTCAAGGTCGTGATCAACATGGGTCTGGGCCGCGCGCCCAACAATCCCAAGCTGCTGGACGCGGCCTGCGCCGACCTCGAGGCCATCACCGGCCAGAAGGCCGTCAAGACCAAGGCGCGCCAGTCGGTGTCGAACTTCAAGATCCGGCAGGGCATGCAGATCGGCGCCTGCGTCACTCTGCGCGACCGCCGCATGTGGGAGTTCCTGGATCGCTTCATCAACGTGTCGCTGCCCCGCATCCGTGACTTCCGGGGACTGCCGTCCCGGTTGAGCGGTTCGGGCGACTACACGATGGGTCTGAAGGATCAGTTGATCTTCCCGGAGATCGAGTACGACAAGGTCGACGAACCGCGCGGTATGAATGTGACGATCGTGACCGACGCCGTTAACGACGAAGAAGGCCGTGAGTTGCTGCGTCTGCTGGGCATGCCCTTCCGGCGCTAAGGAGGAACGAGTTTTGGCCAAGAAATCGCTGATCGCCAAATCACAGCGCACGCCCAAGTTCAAGGTGCGGGCCTACAATCGCTGCCGCCGTTGCGGTCGGCCGAGGGCTTTCATCCGTCGCTTTGGATTGTGCCGGCTGTGTTTCCGGCAACTCGCGTTGAACGGCGACATCCCGGGTGTCGTCAAGGCTAGCTGGTAACGGCTGTCCAGGAGCAGGTGAACATGAGCATGACCGATCCCATCGCGGATATGTTGACCCGGATCCGGAACGCCACGCAGGCGGGACACCGGCGGGTCGAGATCCCGGCCTCGAACCAGAAGAAGGCCATGGCCGATCTTCTGGTGACGCAGGGATACGTCGAACGGTACGAAGTGCTGGAAGACAACGCCCAGGGTACGCTGCGGCTCTTCCTCAAGTACCAATTGAGGGAAGGACAGCGCATCGGCGTGATCGAAGGCATCCGGCGCGTCAGCCGCCCCGGTCGCCGCATCTTCGCGGGAAAAGACAACATCCCGAAGGTGTGCGGCGGATACGGCATTTCGATCCTGTCGACCAACCAGGGGATCCTCACCGGGCACCAGTGTCGGATGCGTGGCATCGGCGGCGAAGTGCTCTGCGAGATCTGGTAGCAACCGGCATCGCTTCAGCCGGTTCGGCTGCGGCAGTTTGCGGAGGAAGAGAAACATGTCGCGCATTGGCAAGAACCCGATCGCGCTGCCGTCCGGCGTGACGGTGTCCATCGAGGGTTCGACCTCGGTGGTCACGGGCCCGAAGGGTGAGCACCGGCAGCACATTCCGACCGGTCTGTCCTTCGAGCAGAAGGACGGCAAGTTGCACGTGGTGCGGCCGGATGACTCCAAGACGATGCGGGCCCGGCACGGCCTGGTCCGCGCCCTGATCGCCAACCAGGTGACGGGCGTCACGACGGGCTTCAAGAAGCAGCTCGAGATCGTAGGCGTCGGTTACCGCGCCGCGGTCAAGGGCGAGGTGCTGGATCTGCAGCTGCAGTTCAGCCACCCGCTGGAGTACCCGATTCCGGCCGACGTCAAGATCGCCTGTCCCGACCAGACGCACATCGACGTCTCGGGCATGGACAAGCAGAGGGTCGGACAGGTCGCTTCCGAGATCCGGGCGTTCCGTAAGCCCGAGCCCTACAAGGGCAAGGGTATCCGGTACACCGGTGAGGACATCATCCGCAAGGCCGGTAAAGCGGCTGGCAAGTAGCGGCTGTCACGTAGCGGCGGACAAGTAGCGGCGGGCGGTTTCCAACGCCCGCAGAGGTGAAAGATGATCAGCACGAGCAAAAAGCGGCGTGAGATCCGGGCGAAGCGGAAGGTCAGCATCCGCAAGCGGCTGTCGGGCAGTCCCGAACGGCCCAGGGTCGCGATTCTCCGCAGCCACAAGAACATCTACGCGCAGGTGGTCGACGACACCGTCGGTCACACGCTGGTGGCCTGCGATGGCAAGAAGGCCGCGGTCGTTGCCGCGCCTGAAGACATCAAGGGCAACAAGTGCGCTGTCGCCTACAGCGTGGGCCGCGCGCTGGCCGAGATGGCCAAGGCCAAGGGCATCGACCGCGTGGTCTTCGACCGCAGCGGATATCTGTACCACGGTCGGGTGGCCGCCCTGGCCCGCGGGCTCAGGGATGGCGGCCTCGAGGTCTAGTCCTTGTCGGCTACGGCCGGCGAGCATGACAGGAGCAGTCAGATGGCGGGATTCGAGAATCAGACAAGCGGTGAGGCCCCTCGCATCGGTCGTGGTGGTCCCGGCGGTCCTGGTGGCCCCGGTCGCGGTGGTCCCGGTGGCCCGGGTGGTCCGGGTCGTGGCGGCCCCGGTGGCGGTGGCCGTGGCGGCTTCGGCGGACCTGGCGGCCCCGGTGGCCGTGGCGGCCCCGGTGGCCCCGGTGGTCCCGGCGGACGTGGTCGCGGTGACGGTCCGGGCGACAATCGCTCGCGTCAGGGCGGCGACTCCGGCTCGGAGATGCACGAGAATGTGATCAGCATCAACCGCGTGGCCAAGGTCGTCAAGGGCGGCCGGCGCTTCAGCTTCGCCGCGATCGTCGCCGTGGGCGACGGCAAGGGCAAAGTGGGCGTGGCCATGGGCAAGGCCAACGAAATCGCCGACGCCATCCGCAAGGGCGGCGAGGGCGCGCGGGCCACGCAGATCCAGGTGTCGATCCAGAAGGAAACGATCGCCTACGAGGTGATCGGCCGCTTCGGCGCCAGCCGTGTGCTTCTGAAGCCCGCCTCGCCCGGTACGGGCGTCATCGCCGCCGGCGGTGTGCGCGCCATCCTGGAAGCCGCGGGGGTCAAGAACATCCTGACCAAGCAGCTCGGATCGCGTAATCCGAACAACGTGGTCAAGGCCACGATGGACGGCCTGAAGCAGCTGCGCACCGTCGAGGAATTCGCGGCCAAGCGCGGGCTGACCGTGCCCGAGGTGCTCGGCTTCGAGCGCCGCACCGCGGCCGACAACGGCCCCAAGGAGGCGTAGGTCATGTCCAAGGGCAAAATCAAGATCACCCAGGTGCGCAGCATCATCGGGCGCCCCGAGAAGCACCGGCGGATCATCGAGGCGCTCGGTCTCCGCCACCACCAGACTTCGGTGATCCATAACGATACCCCCCAGATCCGGGGCATGGCGTTCAAGGTACGCCACCTCGTTTCGGTGGAAGAGGTGAAGTGACGATGCTCAAGCTGAACACTCTCGGCGCGCCCAAAGGCGCCAACCGCGATCGGAAGCGGCGCGGGCGCGGTACCGGCTCCGGCCAGGGCAAGACCGGCGGACGCGGCCACAAGGGCCAGAAGGCCCGCTCCGGCGGTGGACATGCGGCCTGGTTCGAAGGTGGCCAGATGCCCCTGAACCGCCGGCTGCCCAAGCGCGGTTTCACGAATATTTTCAAGAAGAGCTTCCAGCTCGTGAATCTGGACGCCCTGAACGAGCGCTTCGAAGCCGGCGCCAAGGTCGACGGCCAGGCGCTGGCGATGGTCGGCCTGATCAAGTACGCCGATCGTCCGGTGAAGCTGCTCGCGCGCGGCGCGGTCGACAAGTCGCTGCAGATCGAAGTGTCCAAGGCCAGCGAAGCGGCGATTGCGGCGGTTCAGGCCGCCGGTGGTTCGGTCACCGTGAAGGCGTGAGGTCCGGACCCGGTCCACGCGCGCGGTAACGTCAAACCGAAGGAAGCGTTGTTTTGAACATCAGCGGCAGCTACCAGAGCATGTTCAGGATCCCGGAGCTCAAACGCCGGCTCCTGTTTACGGGCATGATTCTGCTCGTGTACCGGCTGGGCGGGCATATCCCGACGCCGGGAATCAACCGCGACGCCCTCAAGCAGTTCTTCGATGCGCAGTCCGGGACGTTGATGGGTCTGTACGACATGTTCTCGGGCGGCGGTCTGAGCAACGCGACGATCTTTGCCCTGGGCATCATGCCCTACATCAGCGCCTCGATTATCTTCCAGCTGTTGCAGGCCGTGGTGCCCTACTTCGAGAAACTGGCGAAGGAAGGCGAACAGGGCCGCAAGAAGATCAACGAGATGACCCGCTACGGTACGGTCATCCTGGCGTTGATCCAGTCGTTCGGCATGGCGGCCGGCCTTGAGCAGATGTCCGGCGGCATCGTCACCAGCCCGGGCTTCGCGTTCAAGATCATGACGGCCATCACGCTGACCGCGGGCACCGTGTTCGTGATGTGGCTGGGCGAACAGATCACCGAGCGCGGCATCGGCAACGGCATCTCGCTGATCATCTTCATCGGCATCGTGGCCCGTTACCCGACCGACATCCTGAACACGTTCCAGCAGATGCGCAGTGGCGACATGCACATCATCAAGGCAGCGATCATCGCCGCCTTCATGCTGGCCGTGATCGCCGGAATCATCGCGATCACGCAGGGACAGCGGAAGATCCCCGTGCAGTACGCCAAGAAGATCGTCGGGCGCCGGGTCTACGGCGGCGCGAACACGCACATCCCGCTGAAGGTCAACACCGCCGGCGTGATCCCGATCATCTTCGCGCAGTCGATCATCATGTTTCCCGCGACGCTGACCAACATCTTCCCGGACAACGGGTTCTTCATCGGCCTGGGCCGGCTGTTCAGCCCCCCGCATCCGGTGTACGTGCTGGCCTATTCGTCGCTGATCATCCTGTTCGCCTACTTCTACACCGCGGTGATCCTGAACCCGGTGGATCTGGCGGACAACATGAAGAAGAACAGCGGCTTCATCCCGGGCGTCCGTCCGGGCAAGAAGACGGCCGAATACATCGACCGTGTCCTGTCGCGCGTGACCCTGCCGGGAGCCGTGTTCCTGGCGCTCATCGCCGTGCTGCCCGACCTGATGATCAAGCTCCTGAACGTGCCGTTCTACTTCGGCGGTACGGGACTCCTGATCGTCGTCGGCGTGGCCCTGGACACCTTGCAGCAGATCGAGTCGCACCTGGTCATGCGCCACTACGACGGCTTCATGACGAAGGGCCGCCTGCGGGCGCGGAGGTAGCGACGTGAACGTCATCATCATGGGGCCGCCGGGAGTCGGCAAAGGCACGCAGTCGCACGCGATCGTGACCAACAAGGGAACCGTCCACATCTCGACGGGCGACATCCTGCGCATGGCGATCCGGAGCGGCAGCGAGCTCGGCCTCAAGGTGCAGACGATCATGAATGCCGGCGACCTGGTCTCGGACGAAATGATGATGGATCTGGTGCGCCACCGGCTGAGCCAGCCCGATGCCCAGAAGGGCTGGCTGATGGACGGATTCCCGCGGACCGCGATCCAGGCGATCGCGTTCATCGAGCTGCTGGACGGGCTCGACCAGAAAGTGGACGCCGTGCTGGTGCTGAACGCCCCGGCCGACGAGATCGTCCGCCGCCTGGAGGGCCGCGTCACCTGCCGCGCCTGCAACGAAGTGATGAATCTGACGGGGTTCGGCCCGGTCAGTCCCAAATTCTGTCCGTTCTGCGGGTCGGCCGAAGACCCCCAGCGGCCGGGCAAGTCGGCGCTCTACCAGAGGGCCGACGACAAGGAAGATACGATCCGGCACCGGCTGGAGGTTTTCCGCAAGAAAACCCTGCCGGCGGCCTGGGCTCTCGAGGAGCGCTACCCGCTCCACGAGATCGACGGACTGGGCACTCCGGAGCAGGTTGCGGCGCGTATTGCGGCCGCCCTGGGCTAAGCCTTTGTCGCGGGGTGCGTTGCGCATGGAATTGAAGTCGACCGATCAGGTTGACAAGATGCAGGCCAGCGCCGAGATTTTGGCTTCTGTGTTTCTCGGGATTCGCGAGCTGGTGGCGCCGGGCGTCACGACCGCGGAACTCGACGAAGCCATCGAAGCCAAAATCCGGGAAGCCGGCTGTATCCCGAGTTTCAAGGGGTACCACGGGTTTCCCGCGTCTGCCTGCATCTCGGTGAACGAGGAAGTGGTGCACGGCATCCCCTCGAAGCGGGCCCTGGTCGAAGGCGACATTGTCGGCATCGACATCGGGCTGATCCGCGACGGGTGGCATGCCGACTCCGCCGAAACGATTCCGGTCGGCCGGGTCAGCGACGAAGCGGCACGGTTGCTGGACGTGACCAGGGAGTGTCTGGCGCGCGGCATCGCCGCGATCGCGCCGGGTCGACGGATCTCGGCGATCGGCATCGAGATCGAGAAGCACGCGCGGGCCAACGGATTCTCCGTCGTGGAGTCGCTGGTCGGCCACGGAATCGGGCGCAACCTGCACGAAGACCCGCAGGTGCCCAACTTCCGGTGCTACACGATGCCCGACCCCGTGATGGAGGAAGGGCTGGTTCTGGCGATCGAACCGATGATCAATGCCGGGACCAAGCGGGTGGTAACGGCCCGCGACGAGTGGACCATCGTGACAGCGGACCGCCGTCTGTCGGCCCACTTCGAGCACACGGTGGCCGTCACGGCGGACGGCCCGCGGATACTGACGCGGCGGGGCAACGGCGTGGCTGCGTTCTGAAGGGCGAGTGCAGATGGCGAAGGAAGAAGGCATCAGTGTCGAGGGAACGGTCGTCGAGGCCTTGCCCAACGCCATGTTCCGGGTCGAACTGGAGAACCAGCACGTGGTGCTGGCCCATGTGTCGGGGAAGATGCGCATGCACTTCATCCGCATCCTGCCCGGCGACAAGGTGACTGTTGAATTGTCACCGTACGACCTGACGCGCGGACGCATCACGTACCGCTACAAGTAGGCAACGAACCGCGGGTGAGCAGAGACCGGGCTACGGCCCGCTCGGGAGGCAGGAGCCATGAAGGTGCGCAGTTCGGTAAAAAAGATCTGCCCGAAGTGCAAGGTGATCCGGCGCAAGGGCGTCGTGCGCGTGATCTGCATCACGCGGCGTCACAACCAGCGCCAGGGCTGACAGAGTCCAGGATAAGAATGGCCCCGTGGGCCGTCGCGTCGAGGACGCGGCGGGCGCGAAGGCCGGGACAGAGCGAAAGGAGCCATGGTGGCACGCATCGCCGGTGTGGATATTCCCAGCAACAAGAGGATCCGGACGTCGCTGACGTACATCTACGGCGTTGGTGACCACCGCGCCGTCGAGATCTGCCAGAAGGCGAAGATCGATCCCGAGGTCAAGACGCGCGATCTGACGGAAGAGCAGACCCGTTCGATCATCGGCATCCTCGACAAGGAATATTCGGTTGAGGGTACCCTGCGTACCGAGCACGCGATGAACATCCAGCGTCTGATGGACATCGGCAGCTACCGTGGCCTTCGGCACCGGCGCAAGCTGCCTTGCCGGGGTCAGAACACGAAGAACAACGCCCGGACCCGCAAGGGACCCAAGTCCCGTCCCGGCGCCAAGAAGAAGTGAGGTAGAGTGTGTCGACTGTCAAGGACAAGCGGGGCAAGGCGCGCAAGGCCAAGAAGAAGCTGGACTCCGTCGGCGTGGCCCACGTGAAGTCGAGCTTCAACAACACCATCATCACCATGACCGACCTGCAGGGCAACGTCATCACGTGGTCCAGCGGCGGGCACCAGGGCCGGTACAAGGGCAGTCGCAAGTCGACCGCTTTTGCCGCCCAGCTGGCCGCCCGTTTCTGTGCGCAGGAAGTCATCGGCCAGGGCATGCGCAAGGTCGAGGTGTGGGTGAAGGGCCCCGGTTCCGGCCGCGAAGCCGCAGTCCGGAGTCTGAAGGCCGAAGGCCTCGAAGTGACTCGTATCAAGGATTGCACTGCAATCCCCCACAACGGCTGCCGGCCTAAGAAGCGTCGTCGGCTGTAGTTTCCACGAGGACGGCCCGCCTGAGAAACGCGGTCGTTCAGGAGGTTTCAAGGAATGGCCAGGTATACCGACGCAAAGTGCAAGCTTTGCCGCCGTGAGGGGATGAAGCTCTTTCTCAAAGGCGAGCGCTGTTTCAGCGCCTCGTGCGCCATCGAACGCCGGCCGTACGCGCCGGGCGAACATGGCCGTCGCCGTGGGCGTAAACCCTCGGACTACAAGCTTCAGCTCCGTGAGAAGCAGAAAGTCCGTTCGATTTATGGCGTCCTGGAAGCGCAGTTCCGTCTGTATTTCGCAGAAGCGAACCGCCGGCAGGGTGCGACGGGTGAAAACCTGTTCAACCTGCTCGAGAAGCGTCTGGACAGCGTCGTCTACCGGATGGGCTTCGCGCCCAGCCGCGCATCCGCGCGCCAGTTGATCCGGCACAAGCATGTGCTGGTCGAGGGTGCCGTGTGCGATATCCCCAGCCGTCAGGTGAAGGTGGGGCATACGGTCGCTATCCGCGCCAAGAGCCAGAACATCCCCCAGATCGTCAACTCCATCAAGGACACCGCGAAGCGTGACCGGCTGCCCTTCGTCGAGGCGGACGTCAAGAAGCTGGAGGGCCGGCTGTTGTCCGAGCCCCAGCTGAGCGATCTGCCCATCCCGATCCAGGAAAACCTGATCGTGGAGCTCTACTCGAAGTAAGCCCCGGCCCGAGCCGTTGGCGTGGAGGAGACTATGAAGTGGGTTAACATGATGATGCCCGAGGGTGTTCGCGTGAACAAGGCGACACAGTCGCCGCTGTTCGCCGAGATCGAGATCGCGCCCCTCGAGCGCGGCTTCGGTCACACCCTGGGCAATGCCCTGCGGCGAACCCTGTTGTCGTCCATGCACGGCCACGGGATCACCGCGGTGCACCTTGACGGCGTCAAGCACGAGCTGAGCACCATGCCGGGCGTGCTGGAGGATGTCACCGACATCGTCCTGAACCTGAAGAACGTGGTGTTCGGCCTGTCGGACGCTCCGTCGCACTGGGCGCACATCGAAGTCACCGGCCCCGGGCCGGTCACCGCCGGCGCGCTCAACGGACATCCCGATCTGGTGATCGGCAACCCCGACTACGTGATCTGCACCCTGACCGAGGCCGAGAAGTTCAGCGCACGGCTGTTCATCGACCTCGGCCGCGGCTACGTCGATCGCGAACAGCACAACGTCCCCGACGAGAAGATCGGTGTCATCCGGATGGACACGAACTACTCGCCGGTGCGCAAGGTCAGCTTCCGGGTCGAGGACACCCGTGTCGGTCAGCGCACCGACTATGACAAGCTGATCCTGGGCATCACCACCAACGGGGCGGTGCGGCCCGAGGACGCCATCGCGTTCGCGGCCAAGCTCCTGAAGGACCAGTTGCAGCTGTTCATCAATTTCGACGAAGCTCCGATCGACGCGCAGGAGACAGAGGTCAACGAAGAGCAGGAACGCCTGGTGGAACTGCTCTCGCGCAACGTGGAAGAACTCGAGCTGTCGGTCCGTTCGGCCAACTGCCTCAAGTCCGGCCACATCAAGACGCTCTACGACCTGGTGACGAAGCCCGAGGCGGAAATGCTCAAGTTCCGCAACTTCGGGCGCAAGAGTCTCAACGAGATCGGCGAGATCCTCGAGGGCATGGAACTCAGCTTCGGCATGTCGTTCCCGCCGGAAATCAACGATCGCGTGCGCGAGATTTCCGGTTCCTAGGAGCCGCAGCCGACAGCCCACGACCCCTGCGCGGCCAGCGAGCCGCCGGTTCGTTCGACAGAAGGATGGATTCGAGTCATGCGTCACAATCGCACCCTGCGGAAGCTCGGCCGGACCCAGGCGCACCGCAACATGATGTACCGGAATCTGGTGACCTCGCTGTTCAAATACGAGCGTATCCAGACGACGGCGCCCAAGGCGAAGGAAGCCCGTTCGGTGGCCGAGCGGCTGATCACTTTCGCCAAGAAGGGCGACCTGCACTCGCGCCGTATCGCCGCCCGCAAGGTGAACGAGCCGGTCGTGCTGCAGAAGCTGTTCGCCGAAATCGGTCCGCGGTACGCGGAACGCGCCGGCGGCTACACGCGCATCATGCGCATCGGGCCGCGGCAAGGCGACAACGCCGAGATGGTGATCCTGGAACTGGTCGACGGTACCGCACGTCCGAAGGTCAAGGACTCGCTCAAGCGTGCCCGGGCCCGCAAGATCCTGGCGGCCGAGCAGAAGAAGGAAGCCATCGCCACGTTCAGTGAAGCGGCCGACAACGCCGCGGCGCGGGAACAGGCGAAGCTCGAAATGGACAATGCGCAGCCCGATGCGGACGAGGAGAAGAAGCAGGACTAACGTCCGCTTCGTCGTCGTCCGCCTCCGGGGTGGCTGCGCGTAAGCGCGGGCGCCCGTCCGAAACCGGCTTCGGCACTCGTCCTCTTGTCGAGCCCCCGCGGACCCCGGGTCCGCGGGGGCTCTCCTTTGCCACCCGGGCCCGTCGACGTACAATCCCGGTTGCCCGGTAGTCGGAAATGGCCTAACTTTCAGCAGTTGGAACGCATCGCCGCGGCGCGCCGCCGGCAGGGGACACCTGCGGCCGGCCTGCGCCGCCATCGCCTATCCAGAGCGCCGCTTTCAGCCTGGAAACACTCTTCAGCCTACAGACACTGCAGCTTGGAGACACTTAGGGAGGACCGCATGGCCTCAAGGATGCTGCACACCGCCGGAATCACCGGGGTGGGCATGAGCTTTCCCGAGCGTCGGCTCACCAACGCCGATCTCGAGAAGATGGTCGACACCGATGACGCCTGGATCGTGGAGCGCACGGGAATCCGCGAACGCCGCCTGGTTGAACCCGGCACGGGCGCGTCGCACCACGGCGCGCTGGCGGCGCGACAGGCGCTCGAGCACGCGGGTGTCACCGCGGCCGAAGTCGACCTGATCATCGTGCCCACGGTCACGCCGGACATGGTGTTCCCGGCCACCGCCTGCATCATCCAGCACGAAATCGGCGCCGTGAACGCCTGGGGTTTCGACCTGGAAGGCGCCTGCAGCGGATTCATCTTCGCGCTCCAGAACGCGCGCGCGCAGGTGGAGGCGGGGCATGCGAAACGCGTCCTGGTGATCGGAACCGAGATCATGTCCTCGATCACCGATTATGGCGACCGCAACAGCTGCATCCTGTTCGGCGACGGGGCTGGCGCGGTGCTGGTCGAGCGCATCGAACCCGAGCGCGTCGGCATCATCGACGCCATCAACCGCGTCGACGGCGTCGGCATCAGGTTCCTGCATCAGAAGGCCGGCGGCAGCGTGATGCCCGCGTCGGCTGAAACGGTGGCGAACAATCTGCACACCGTCTACCAGGAGGGGCGCGACGTCTACAAGTTCGCGGTCAAGGGCATGGCCGGCGTGACGGCCGAGATCGTCGAGCGCAACGGCATGACCGGCGCCGATGTCGACCTTTTCGTGCCGCACCAGGCGAACATCCGCATCATCGAGGCCGCGCAGCAGCGCCTGGGGCTGCCCGACAGCAAGGTCATGATCACGATCGACCGTTTCGGCAACACCACCTCGGCCAGCATTCCGTCGGCGCTGCGTGTGGCCTGCGACGAAGGCCGCCTGCGCGAAGGGCACAACGTGGTTCTGTGCGCTTTCGGCGCCGGCTTCACCTGGGGTGCCTGTCTGATGCGCTGGGCAGCCCGCTAGGCAAGAACGCATGATCGAAGTTTCCGGACTGACGCGCCGCTACGGAAAGCTCCCGGCTCTGGCCGGGGTGTCTTTCCGCGTGGAATCCGGCGAGATCGCCGGTCTGCTCGGCCCCAACGGAGCCGGCAAGTCCACGGTCATGAAGATCCTCACCGGTTCGCTCGCCGCCTCGGGCGGCCGTGCCGTCATCGCCGGCCGTGATCTGGCGCGGGAAGCGCTGGCGGCCCGGCGTGCGGTCGGATTCATGCCCGAGCAGATCGCCCTGCCAGATGATCAATCGGTGCTGTCGACGCTGGAGTTCGTGGCCGACCTGAAGGGTGTTCCCCGCGCCGGGCGCGCCGCGCAACTGGAGATCCTGCTGGAGCAGACAGGCCTGCAGGACGTGCGGCACCGGCTGAGCAGCCGTCTTTCACACGGGTTCCGCAAGCGTCTGGGCCTGGCGCAGGCGCTGGTCGGCGATCCGGCGGTGCTGGTGCTCGACGAGCCGACCAGCGGGCTGGATCCCAACCAGATCGTCGGCATCCGCGAACTGATCCGCGGGTTCCGCGGCCGCCGCACCGTGCTGATGAGCAGCCACATCCTCAGCGAGGTGGCCGCCCTGTGCGAAAGGGTGATCATCCTGGACCACGGGCGGGTCGTCGCCGAGCGATCGGGCGAGGGCCTGGCCGCGGCCGATCCGCTGGCCGCCGGCCTGGCCGCGCGCACGGTGGTGCTGTCCTGGGACGGCGACCGTGACCGCGTGGCCGCGGCGCTGGCCAGCGTCGCCGGCGTGGACGACGTCGTCATCACCGACAACGGCGCCGAGGTGAGCATCGCCGGCAACGCCGTCGAGATCCGCCCCCGCCTGGTGGAATCCGTGTTGCGGGCCGGTGGTCTGCTGCAGAACATCCACGACAAGGGCCCCAGTCTCGAGGACCTGTTCATGCGGCTGACCGGCGCCGGCGATCGTGAGCCGGTCGCTCCGGCGGCTGACGATGCGATGCGGACCGACGACGGCAGGGATCGCGCGCCATGACCACCATCCTGGCCATCACCCGTCGTGAAATGGCGGCGTTCTTCAACAGCGCCGTGGCGCCGGTGGTGCTGACCGGCTTCCTGGTCTCGGTCGGACTCTTCTTCACGATCTTCCTGTTCGGCTACAGCGAGATGTCGCTGGCGGCGCTCCAGTCCCCGGGCAGCGCGGGCGCCATCAATCTGGCCGAGGGTCTGTTCCGCCCGCTGGTTTCCAACACCGTCTTCTTCATGCTCTTCCTGCTGCCGGCCCTGTCGATGCGCCTGATGGCGCCGGACCTGCGACCCGGCCGCCGCGAACTGGTCGCCAGCTGGCCGGTCGGCGACGGCACCTGGATCCTGGGCAAGTGGCTCGGCGGCACGCTCGGTGCCGTGGCCATGATCGCCGCCGGTTCGGCCTACATCCTGGCGGTCTGGACTTTCGGGCGTCCCGAGGCGGGGCCGGCCTTCACGGCCGTCCTGGGGCAGATCCTGATGGCCGCCTGCCTGGTCGCCTGGGGACTGCTGGCCTCGACCCTGGTCGCGAACCAGGTCGTGGCGTATTTCCTGGCTTTCATGGCTTCGCTGGCGCTGTTCCTGGTCGGTGTCTTCGAGCGGTTCCTGCCCGGCGTGGCCGGCCTCGTCGCGAAGGACCTGTCGCTGCTGACTCATTTCGAGGGCTTCAGCGTCGGCGTCGTCAACACGCAGGATCTGCTCTACTTCATCGGGATGACTGCGGTTCCGCTGACGGCCGCCTGGGCCGTGCATGCGGGCCGTCGCCTTCCCGGCGACCGCCGCCTGGGCCCCTGGCTGCCGGCACTGCTGACGGTCGTCGTGGCCGTGCTGCTCTACACGGTCGGCGCGCAGTTCGCGCACAGCTGGGATCTGACGGGCAATCGCCGCTACAGCCTGGCGCCGCAGAGCCTGCAGGTGCTGGACCAGCTGGGCGACCTTCTGGCGGGCAAAGGCGCCGACCAGCAGGAAGGCGACGGCCCGACCGGAGACGACCACGTGCAGGTGTACGCCTTCTATGTGAATCTCGACCCGGCGCGGGAGGAGACCGAGACCCTGCTCAGGAGCTGCAGTCTGCGCTCCCGGCATTTCCGCTACGAAATGGTGGATCCCGAGGTCGACCCGGACCTGTTCCGGCAGTTCGGATTGGAGTCGACCCGCACGGTCGTGGTGACGGTCGGTGACCGGCGCAAGTCGCTGGAACAGCCGGAGGAGGGCACCCTGCTCAGCACCGTCTACCGCCTGGCTTCGGGTCGTCTGAGCCGCGTGATGTTCCTGAGCGGCCACGGCGAGCACCTGCTGGACAACACCGAACGCCCGGGCTATGCCGCCTGCGCGCTGGCCCTGGCGGACCAGGGCTACGACGTGAAGACCCTGGTGCTGGCCGGCGGCGCGCGGGTGCCGGAGAGCTGCAGTGTGCTGGTGATTGCCGGCCCCCGGCTGGATCCCGAGCCGGGTGAAGCCGCCGCGATCGACGCCTTCGTGGCGCGCGGCGGCGCCGTGCTGATGTTGACCGATCCGCCCACGCCCGAAGGCTGGGTCGCCTGGCTGCGCACCTGGCGTCTGGTGCCCACGGGCGAAGTGCTCATCGACAGCGGCCGCCTGGCGGCCACCCAGGGGCTGGGGGCGCGCACGCTGGCGATCATCGACACCTACAGCCATCACCGGATCGTGCACGACCTGCATGGGCTGGTGACGTCGTTCCCGCTGGCCCAGCCGGTGATGCGCACCCCGGGCAACGACTCCACCCTCGCGGGTGAACCCCTGCTCCTCACCAACGAAAGCAGCTGGGGCGAAACGGATCCGCAGACGATGTTCTCCGGGCGTCCCGAATTCGATCCGCTGACCGATCGCCCCGGTCCGCTGCCGTTCGGCTGGATCCTCGAATCGCGCCGTGCCTCCGAACGTCCCGGCCGCCTCGTCGTGATCGGCAATTCCGAGTTCCTCAACAACGCGACCATCAACCAGAACGCCAACCGCGACCTGCTGCTCAATACCGTCGGCTGGCTGGCGCGCGAGGAAGCGCTGATCCAGGTCCGCGGCCGCGATCCCCTCAGCCAGCCGGTCGTTTTGTCGGCGGCGCAGAAGGAAATCTACGGCTGGGGTGCCATCCTGGGCTGGCCTCTCCTGGTCGGCAGCCTGGCCCTGGGCAACATGCTGCGCCGCCGCCGCGAACCCGGAAAGCCATCATGACCCGACGTCCAGGCGGAATGGCGCTGGTCTCGATCGCGCTTCTGGTGATCGCCGTGGCGGCGCTGGGGTTCCTGTGGTTTTCACGCAACGATCCCCGTGCGGCCGCTCAGTCGTTGGGAGGGCCGCTCCTGCAGCGTTCCGAAGCGCCCATCGACGCGCTGCTGGTGAACGTGCGCGGGCGCTCGTACCGCCTCGACCTGCAGGCCGGCGGCGGCTGGACCCTGACCGGCGCCCTGGTCGATGACGTGGACCCCCAGGCCATGGCGGCCCTGCTGGAGGCCCTGACCACAGCCGAGGCGGGGCCGCTGCTGCCGGGCACCGAACCGGGCGACCGGCGCTACGCTTTCAACGGTCCCGAAGGTGTGCAGTTGACGGTGCACCGCGCCGATGGGCAGCAATTCGACCTGGCCCTGGGCATCATGAACCCGGTGAACGGCACCCGCTACGCCACGGGCGGCGAACGGCGATTCTGCTTCACGGTCACCGCGGCGCTGCGCGACCGGCTGGCTTCGCTGCCGGATGCGGTCCGCGCGAAAGTGCTGCTGCCGGGTGTCAGCAGCGAAGGTGTCGACAGGATTTCGCTCGAGCGGGATGGCCGGCCGTGGACGCTGGTCCGCCGCGACGCGGTCTGGTGGCTGCACGCGCCCGATGGCGCCGCGGCCTTCGGTCCGGTGGCCGACCAATACCACGCGCAATACGACGACCGGCGCCGTACCGATGCCGACGGTCTGTGGCTGCAGGCCTCGACCCGCGCGATCGAACGGTTCCTCTACGAGATCAGTGACGTCGTCGTGCGCGAAATGGCTCCTCCGGAGCGTTCCCTGGAACTGATCGCCGCGTGGGGCCTGAATCCGCCGTGGCGACGGGTGACACTGGCCGGGCCGGACGTGCGGCCGGCCCTGCGAGGGGCCGCCGATGGCGAATCGGCAACGCCCTCACTGGCTTTCGGGCCGCCGCTGGATGAGCGCAACGTGCCGGTTCTGCGGCACGGCCAGGTGCTGGTGGCCGACCGGGAAGCGATCCAGACGTTGTCGGAGCCGTTATCCGCCTTGCTGGATCTCGGCGCTCTGCCGGTGTATGCGCTGGGCGCCGACCGGTTTGCGATCAGCTACGAGGGCCGCCCGCTGCTGGTCGGATCGCGGCGCGGAGAGCCCGGTACGGGTGATGGCCGGAATGCCTGGCTGACCGACCTGCCGGCCGCCGAGGGTTGGACGCGCGGTGAAGCGGAACGCAACGGACTGGTGCGGGATCTCGTGGTGAACCTCAGCCGACAGCCTGCCTTGCGGGCGCTGCCGCCGCGGACCGCCCCCGCCCCGCTGCGGGTCGATGGCCACGTGGGTGTGGAGTTGACCTACGGTGCGGGCACGGCCGCGCGCGCGCTGAACTGGGAACTCGGGTGGCTGCGGGAGCCCGAGGGGGGCCTGACGGCGGCCATGTGGACGCCCGGATCGGGTCGCCTCGTCGCGATACCGGAGGAACTGCTGGTCAGCATACGAAACGCCGCGTTGCTGATCAACGCGGCGCCGTAGTTCCGTCTATTCGATGTTCCGGCTATTCGACGTTCCGCACCAGTGACGGCAGATCCGCGGCCGCGTACGTCGCGCCGAACCAGGCCGGCGGCGTGCCGGCGTACAGCGTCGGCACCACCATCGACTTCATCGGCGGCAGGACGGCCAGCGTCGCGGCCAGCTGCTCGGCATGCTCGCGGAAACGCGCCTGGCGTTCGCCGCTCAGCGGTTCGGCTGCCGGCGCCTTGATCGTGCGCGGGTTGACGAACTTGCCGTTCATCTTGATGCGATAGTCCAGATGAGGACCGGTTGCGTAACCGGTGGCTCCTACGTAGCCGATGATCTGCCCCTGCTGCACGCGCGCGCCCGACTTGATCCCTTTGCCGAACTTCGACAGGTGCAGGTAATACGTCTCAAGGCTCTTGTTCGCGTGCCGGATGTGAACATAGCGCCCGTTGCCGCCCTTCGACGCCGCGGCCAGAACCACGCCGTCGCCGGCCGCCTTGACCGGAGTGCCCAGCGGCGCCGCGTAGTCGATGCCCAGATGCGGCATCATCTTGCCCAGCACCGGGTGGAACCGGCGGTAAGAAAAATCGCTGCTGATCCGCGAGTACTGCAGCGGCGCGCGCAGCAGCGACTTGGTCAGGCTGCCGCCGTTGGGATCGAAGTAGCCGGGGTCGCCCGTGCCGTCATCGAACAGGAATGCGCGGCGAGGCTTGCCGCGGCTGACGAACTCCACGGCCTGGATGGCGCCCGAGCGCACCAACCGGTCGTCGCGCCACACTTCCTCGTAGACGATCCGGAAGGAGTCGCCTTCGCGCAGATCGCGACGGAAGTCGATGTCCCAACCCAGGATGTCGGCCAGCTTCGGAGCCAGCGCGGTGGGCACATCAAGCGCTTCCAGGCTCGCGATCAACGAACCCTTCACCGAGCCGTGCACGCCACGGTAGCGCCGTTGTACGGGATAGGTGCCGTCCTCGCGCACATAGGTGTCGCCCTCGCGCACCCAGTTGACGAAGCTCTCCTCGTCCAGGTCGAAGCCCAGGGACTGCAACCGGCCGCCGGGTCCGATCTGCACACGGAACACTTCGCCGTTGCGCACCGCCCGCAGGTTGCGGAACGGCTTGCAGGACTCGACCAGTTGCAGGATGTCGTCGTGGTCCGCGCCGCGGGCGAGCAGGGCATCGTAGAAGTTCTGCCCGCGTTCGATCTTCAGTTCGGTTTCGCCGGAGCCGGGGGTCGCCACCGGTCCCGGGATTTCGGCGGTGATCTGGTCGCTGGCGGCCTGTTCGAACGAAGCATGGCGCACGTAGGATCCGGCCAGGTCGGCCGCCTGGGCATGGCTGAGCTTCAGTTTCAGGTCGGGCAGAAGGGGATTGTGTACGAGCGTGGATTCGACGACCCGGGACAGATCGTACCCGGCGGTGACCACATCGCCGTGCGGCGCCTGCCCGCTCAGGGCCCAAACCGCCGCGGCAGCGCCGCCGATGACCGTGGTGGCCAGGATCGGGCGGAGCCGGATCCGCGGGCCACGGGGCATCTGAAGTTTTTGAAAGAACATCTTCAGGATCCATCCTCCAAGCAGTCGGCCGGAAAGGCCGTATCCCAGCGAACAAATTTGCATTCCGACCCGGGGTCAGGGCAAGGTGTTTCTCGACACCGGCCTGTTTTCCCCGGCTTTTGAGCCTGTCACCAGGCCCCGCGCCCGTGTTATGATTAGTCCCGACCTCGCGCGCGCAGCCCGCAAATCGCCCGCCGTTACGTCGGTTGGGCCGTTTGAAAGGGCATTTCGCCGCGAAATCAGGAGGTTCGGTCTTGTTTCGACCGCTGACACGCAAACACTGTGCCGGACTCGGAATACCGGGGCTGGCCTTGGTCTGCACCCTGGCGGCGGCTTCCGCGCACGCCCAGGGCTATTTCAGCGACCAACTCGGCGTCAATAATGACCTGTTCGGCTTTTCCATGAGCGAACTTGAGGATAGCAACACTGACGGGGCCGACGAGTTCCTGGTTGGCGCCCCTGGGGACAACTTCTATGCCGGCAAGGTGTTTTTCTGGTATGGCGGGCCCTGGGTGACCGCTATCCCGCCGGTTATCCTGACCGGGGTCGCGCCCGAACAGTTCGGGCGTTCCGTGGCCCGGATCGGCGACGTGAACAACGACGGCCGCGACGATTTTGCCGTCGGCGCGCCGATGTCGAACGCCGGGGGCGCCGAGCGTGGCCGGGTCTACGTCTTTTTCGGTGGCTCACTGACTTCAGGCCCGGCGGCGACGGCAGCCGACCTGATCATCGCCGGCGAGGACGGCGGCGACCGCTTCGGCTGGTCCGTTTCCGCGGCCGGTGATTTCGACGGCGACGGCCACGACGATTTCATCGTCGGAGCTCCCCTCAGCGACAACACCGGTGCCAACGCGGGGTCGGCCTACTTGATCTACGGCGCGGGCAGCAGCGGTCCGAGCACGGACCTGGCCGACGCCACGGTCCTGAACGGGCTGATCGCCGAAGATCGTTTCGGCTGGTCGGTCAGCGACGCGGGCAACTTCCTGGCCGGCTCCGAGGACTGCGTTGCGGTCGGTGCACCAGGGAACAATGCCCAGGGCGCCGACGCCGGTGCGGTCTACGTTTTCGAAGGATGTCTTGGCTGCGCCACTCCGGACGCCGTCGCCGATTTCACAGCCATCGGCGGTGCCACGAACAAGGCGAACAGCCAATACGGCTACGCGGTGCGCAACGCCGGCCGCTGGAGCGGCGACAGCCTTGACGATCTGGCGATCGGCGCGCCGCTGTGCGACGACGGCGGGGCCGAGTCCGGCCGGGTCGAGATCATCTTCGGCGCGTCCAGTCCTGTGGCCACGGGCGACCGCTACGTCGCCGGCGAGGCGGCCTCCGATTCCCTGGGCCTCTCGCTGGCCCGCGTGGGGGACGTGCTGGGAACCAGCAATGAGGATCTGCTGATCGGCGCGCCCGGCTCCGACCAGTCCGGCTCCCGCGCCGGCCGCGCGTACATCTACCACGGCGGTCAGGCCTCACAGGTCACGGCCGCGGGCCTCGATCCCTATCCGAACGTGCCGCTGCGCCCCGGCACCGCGCCGGACGATCTGTACGGCCGGACCGTGGCGTCGGCCGGCGACTTCGACGGCGATGGTCTGGCGGACTTCGCCGTCGCGGCGCCCAACGGCAGCAGCCAGACGGAGGTCGAGGAAACGGGAGCCATCTCCGGTTTCGTCCACCTGCTGCATTCCTCGACCGGCCCTGTCGCGGCCGAGATGCAGTCCTGGCGCGCCGCCTGGGTCCCGTCCGGCGACCGGGGCCAGGTGGATCTGGCTTTCGCCCTGGCCGAACCGGTGGACAACATCGCGAGGCTGGATCTGAACCGCCGTGTGCGGGACGCGCGGGGTCGGCTCGTGTCCGAGACCGCGATCTGGTCCGGCCCGGCGCAGCGCGACGCCTCTGGGGCCGGCGTCCTGACCACCGACGGTCGCGCCTACCGCTTCGTCGATCCGGGCCCGGCGGCACCGCCGACAGGCGGTGCGCTCAGCTACGCCGTCACCGCGGCGACGCAGGACGGCCGCACGCTGGCCCTGCAGGATCTGGCCGGCCCGTCCGAGGCGGCGCCGTCGTACGGTCTGGCCGTCTCGGCTTTCCCCAATCCGAGCCGTGCGCAGGTGTCGCTCAGCTTCCGCGCCCTGGACGGCGATGCGCTCGAGGTCAACGTGTTCGATGTGCGGGGGCGCCTGGTGCGCCACCTGCTGAGCGGCGCCGGCACCGGCGCCTGGATGGAGACGACCTGGGACGGGCGCAATGAAGCGGGCCAACCGGTCGCCGAGGGAGTGTACTTCCTGTGCGCGCACTCGTCCGAGGGCCTGCGCAGCCGTCGTCTGACGCTGGTGCGATGAACGATCCGGCCGCCCGCATACCCCTGACGGGCGGCCGTATCGAACTCCACACGCATCTGGAGGGGTCGATCACGCCGGCGCGGTTGATCGCCCTCGGCGACCGGCACGGTCGACCGGACCTTCCTGCCGCCTGCCTGGATCCGTCCGGGCAGGCGTTTCCCTTCGACGGCTTCCACGGTTTCCTGGAACTGTACAAGCGCGTGACCAGCGTCATGCGCACGCCGCGCGATTTCCACGAACTGGCCCTCGATCTGGCGGCCCAGCTGCACGCCGATGATGTGTTCTACGCGGAGGTTTCGGTGTCGTACGGCGTGCTGTTGAAGCGTGGCCTCGACCCCGGCCCCGTGCAGGCGGCGCTCAGCGAGGCGGCCGACGAAGCGCTCGAGACACACGGCGTGACGATGCGCTGGCTGCCCGACGCGGTGCGCCAGTTCGGTCTGGACGCCGCCTGGCGCGCCTGGGAGTGCGCCGAACGAGCGGGCCGGGCGCAGGGCGTGGTGGGGTTCGGGCTGGGCGGCGACGAGGTGACCGGCCCGGCCGCGACTTTCGCGCCCCTGTTCGGAGCGGTGCGCGCCGCGGGTCTGGGCGTGAGCATCCACGCCGGCGAAGTCACGGCGATGGGCGAGGCCGCCCGCGATTCCATCCGCCAGGCCGTGGACGACTGCGGCGCTGTGCGGCTGGGGCACGGTCTGGCGGCGGCGGGCGATCCGTCGCTGCTGAGCGAACTGGCTGCGCGCGGCGTGTTCGTCGAACTGTGCCCTCGCAGCAACGTGGCCACCGGAGCGCTGCCGACACTCGCTTCGCATCCGCTGCGCGCGTTCCTCGATGCCGGCGTGCCGTGCTGCCTGAACACGGACGACCGCACGCTGTTCGGTCTGGACCTGCGCGGGGAATACGCGGCGGCGCGCGCGGTGCTGAACCTCTCGCCGGCCGAGGAATCGCGGATGCGGCAGGCAGCGGTCGCCGCGGCGTTCGACGCCGTGCCGCGGGCCGGCGGCGGCGGATCTGCAGGACCGGGGTAACCGTCACTCATTCGCGTTGCTGCTCGAGTTTCAATTCCGTATGCTGACATCAACCCACCGGAATCAAGGAGGGAATCATGCGACCTACAGCGATCGTGATCGTATTCCTGTTCTGTTCCATGACTTCGGCGACTGCGCAGATCGACCCGGCGCCGGACGGCATCGGTATCTATGCCGACCTGGAGGCGACGCAGTCGAGTGTTTCAGCGGTGGCCGCTGACCTCATCCCCGTGTACCTGCTGATGACGCGGCCGACGACCACCGTCGGCGTCGTTGCCTGGGCGTGCACCGTCGTCGTGCCGTCCAACGCGCAGATCCTGGGCTGGTTCATTCCCGGATGGTCCATGAACGTGGCGTCGCCGCCGGATTTCGTGGTCGCTCGCGGCGCGGAGCCCCATCCCCCCGCGGATGTCATCCATCTGATGACGTTCTGGGTCAGGATGAGCGATACCGAGCCGGCGTTCTTCTACCTGACGGGATCGGCGCTGGCCGGCCACGGCTTCGACGAGTTCCCCGTCTACCTCGAAACCGACGACTACGAAACGGGGCATTACCTGCACTGCTACCCCGATGGCCCGGACAACCCTGTCTTCGCGGTGAACGCGAGCATGGTGGCGGTCGAATCCGCGTCCTGGAGTGATCTGAAGGCGCTGTTCAGGTAACGTGGAGCGGATCCCGGATCCGCGGTCGGCAGGAGAGCAGGCGAATCCGCGCCGCAGCGCCCGTTGGAGCGCACGGCGAAAGGTTCGCCTGCATTTCCTTCTCCGCTGTCTGTGCCGTCGGTCGCGTCCGCCGACGCCTATTCGGCGATCAGCTTCTGCAGCCGCGCCACCTCGCGGGCGATGACTTCGTCCTCGATCCGCGGGAACAGGATTTCCGGTGTGCCCAGCTGCCGGCCCGCCGGGATGGCGCTCTGCGTCTCGGCCCAACCGCCCTGCCACAGCGGCGTCTCCAGCCCGAGCCAGGCCCAGACCTTCTCCATCGCGAACGGCACCACCGGCGCCAGCATCACCGCCAGCGAGCGCAGGATCTGGATCGACACGCCGAGACTCTGCTCGCAGCGGACCAGATCGTCCTTGCGCGAACGGAACGGCGCCGACTCGTCGAAGTAGCGGTTGCCCACCTGGCCGGCATGGAAGGCGGCCTCCATCGCGTTCTTGATCTCGAACTTCTCGAGCGCCGCGGCCCACGCGGCCAGGTCGGCCTCGACCTCGGCCAGAGCCTGGCGGTCCAGTTCGGTCATCGCTTCGGGCGACCACTGCGGCACCCTGCCCTCGAAGTACTTGTGGATGAAGGTCAGCACGCGGTTGATCAGGTTGCCGAAATTGTTGCCCAGTTCGTTGTTGTTGCGCGCCTGGAAGCCTTCCCAGGTGAAGTTCATGTCGCGCGTCTCGGGCAGGTTGCGGGCCAGCGTGTAGCGCAGCGGATCGGGCTTGAACGCCGCCAGGTATTCCGGCAGCCAGACCGCGAAACCCCGGCTGGTCGACAGCTTGCGGCCCTCGAGGTTCAGGAACTCGTTGGCCGGCACGTTGTCCGGCAGCACCCAGTCCGCGCTGTGGACCATCAGCATGGCCGGGAACATCAGCGCGTGGAAGAAGATGTTGTCCTTGCCGATGAAGTGCACCAGGCGCGTCGAAGGGTCCTGCCACCAGGTGCGCCAGGCCTCGGGATCGCCCTGCGCCGCGGCCCATTCACGTGTGGCCGAGACGTAGCCGATGGGCGCCTCGAACCAGACATAGAACACCTTGCCGTCGTGGCCGGGCAGCGGCACCGGGATGCCCCAGTTCAGATCGCGCGTCACCGCGCGGTCGCCCAGTTTGTCCTGGAACCAGCCGCGGCAGTACAGCCGGACGTTGTCCTTCCATTCCGGATGACCGGCCAGCCAGGTCTCCAACTGGTCCTGCCAGCGGCCCAGCGGCAGGAACCAGTGCGTGGTGTCGCGCAGTTCCAGCGGCGAGTTGTCCAGCACGTTGCGCGGCTCGATCAGTTCGGTGGGGTCCAGGCTGGTGCCGCAGGCTTCGCACTGGTCGCCGCGCGCACCGGCCGACTTGCACTTGGGGCAGGTGCCCTCGATGTAGCGATCGGCCAGGAAGCGCTGCTGGGTGGGGCTGTAGAACTGCTGCGTCGATTTCTGCACGAGCAGCCCCTGGCGGTGCAGGTCCAGGAAGAACTCCTGGCTCGTCTGCGTGTGCACCTCGCGGCTGGTCTGCGAAAAGTTGTCGAACGAGATGCCGAAGGCCTCGAACGACCTGCTGATCGAGGCGTAGTTGCGGTCGACCAGTTCCTTCGGCGAGATGCCCTGCTTCTCGGCAGCCAGCGTGATGGGCACGCCGTATTCGTCGGTGCCGCACATGTACAGGACCGGTTCGCCGCGCAGCCGCAGGTAGCGCACGAAGATGTCCGCCGGCAGATAGGCGCCCGCCAGGTGCCCCAGATGGATGTCGCCGTTCGCGTAGGGCAGCGCGCTGGTCACCAGCGTCCGTTCGAAATTCTTGCCGCTCGGCGTCTGCACGTGGTTCTCCCGCTGGCTGGTCGTACGGTCGGGGCGCAAGGCCCGGCCCCGCCCGCGGCGGGCGCCGGTCCCAACAAGGCAAAAAAAGGCGACGCGGCAGGACGCTAACTGGAAGCATCCTGTCGCGTCGCCGTCAGCCCCGAATCTAAAGCATGCTCTTGACCGGCGGCAAGGTGGTTTTCCCGTACACGTAGGTGTCCAGCCAGACGCCGCACCGCACGCCGGTCACGGCGGCGACCGTTTCCTCGAGTTTCAGGCGGGTCAGGGGCTGGCCGCGGTGCTCGGTGTACAGGCGCCGCATGACCTCGTCCAGCGGGCGAGTCCGTCCGCTGGCCTCGGCCAGCATCTCGTCCAGGGCCATGCAGGCGGTGACACCGCCGGCGTAGCCGTAGCGGACCTGTTCGTTCGAGGCCATGACGTCGGCGGCGGCCGTCGCCACCGGCATGCGCCCCAGCAGGCCGTTGCCGGCGTAGTCGCGATCCAGGCGGGCGCCCAGCACCCCGCGCGCATGGTCGGGCCGCCAGATCCCGGCCGCGGTCAACATGCGGGCGGCGTACCAGGTCGTGGCGCCCTCGGTGAACCACAGCATCGCCGGATCGGTCTGGCGGACAGCCTCGCCCAGCCAGCCGTGGAACATCTCGTGGGCGATCACGCTGGCCGCCTGCTCCTCGAGCATGCCCCAGGTGGTTTCCGCATCCAGCATGACCAGCACCGAACTTCCGGTGTGCACGCCGTAGACGTCGAACCGTTCGCTGCCGGTGATGTCGTTGGCCGACAGCAGCACCGTGATCTGGTCGGTGGGGGCCGAACCGAAGAAGCCCATCTCGGTGCGCGCGATGCGCCGGACCAGATCCAGCGCCGCTTCGTCCGCGAACAGCCAGTCGCGGTCGGTCGCGAGCTGGATCACGCAGTCGCCCGCCTGGGTGGTCAGGGTGCGGATGTCGCCGCAGACCAGCAGGGCGTTGTTCAGGTCCGCCAGATCGCGCGGATGGAACATCAGGTTGGCCGGCACGGGCGCCGCTGCGGCCGGCGTTTCCAGCGAGGTCGCCAGCGAGGTGTCCTCCGCCGGCCGGTAGCCCTGGCCGAAGCCGAGGCTCGCATCGCTCGCGGACCGGCGCGGCCCTTCGTTGCGCACCAGCGCCGGCCAGGGCACCAGCAGCGGCATGTCCGCCGGATTGTGGACCAGCACCGTCAGGTCACTCACGGCAACGCCCAGCGGTTCGAGGAAGATCTCGAACCCGGCGGCCCGCACGCCGCCCGCCACGGGGGTGGAGATGTGTCGGCGCACATCCTGTTCGCTGCCCGGGGTGGCGCTCAGGTCGACGGTGTAGATGAACCCGGTCCGCCGGCTGCCGGAGGTTTCCAGGCGCCAGCCGTCCTCGACGCTCCGCACGTGCAGCGGCCGGACCTGACGCCCGTCCGGGCCCAGTTCGTGGGCCTGCGGGTCGCGGGCACGCACGCCGCCGGCGGGATTGCCGAAAACGCCCGGCGGCAGGACCAGGTCCAGGCTTTCCGGCAGGTCGCCGTCGCAGATCATGGTGATGACGAGCCGGCCCGTGGCGGCGGCGGTCAGGTCGATCTCGTAGGTCAGCTTCACCGGTTCGGCGATCCGCGGCCGGCCGACCAGCGCGTAGGTCGACGCCAGCAGCACCGTCAGCACCGCCAGCCGCACCCAGCGCCAGTGCGTGAACGGACGCCGGTCAGGCGCCGGCGCGGGGGGGGCGCCGCGCCGGGCCATGTAGCGCTGCAGTGCGGATTGCTGTGCTTTGCGCATGGGATGTCCATCTCTGCACGCTGCCGGCGGCCCGCGGGCTTTCTCATCGTTTCCCGTTGTTCCCCGGGAGGCCCCGTCGTTTCCGGCGGTGGCCGCTGTTTCCATGGTGCGCCTTCGACTTGCAACCGGCGTGCCGCCAAGGGCGCCGGCGGGGGGATCGCTCCGTGGTCGGCCCCTCGGGGTAGGCCCGTGGCGCCATATGCCCTATGATGCCGGCGCCGGCCCAGTGCCGGCGGAAGGGGCGTCGGACATGGACCTGGGACTGGCGGGCCGTACGGCTCTGATCACCGGAGGATCGAGAGGATTCGGCCGCGCCGTGGCCCTGCGTCTTGCCGCAGAGGGCGCCGCTGTCGCCTTGCTGGCGCGGGGGCCGGAAGCGCTCCGGGAAACGGCGGCGGAGGTGGCCCGCGAGGGCGCGCGGGTCCACGGCGCCGGCGCGGGGTGCGTGCTGCCCCTGGCAGCCGACGTGACGGACGACGCCCAGTTGCGCGAGGCCCTGGCGCGGACCACGGCCGAACTGGGACCGCCGGACCTGCTGCTGGTCAACGCCGGCGGGCCGCCGGCCGGCAATTTCGCCGACCTGGACCTGTCCGCCTGGGAGGCGGCCTACCGGCTGACGGTCGAAAGCGCCGTGCGGCTGTGCCGGCTCGTCGTGCCCGGGATGGTCGAGCGCCGCCGGGGCCGCGTCGTGTGCATCACCTCGGTCAGCGTCTACCAGCCGGTGGAGAACCTGATGCTCTCGAGCGTGCTGCGTCCGGCGGTGCAGGCCCTGGTCCGCACGCTCTCCCTGGAGGTCGCCGCTTCCGGGGTCACGGTCAACGCGGTGGCGCCCGGGTTTCATCTGACCAGTGCGGTCGAGCGCCTGATCACCCGCAAGCAGGAGCAGACCGGGGCCACCCGTGAACAGGTGATCGAGGGCTGGACGCGCGAGATCCCGCTGGGGCGGCTGGGCGAGGCGGACGAACTGGCGGCGCTGGTCGTCTTCCTGATGTCCGGGGCGGCGGGCTACATCACCGGACAGTGCGTGGTCGCCGACGGCGGCTGGGTCCGCGGCACCTTCTAGGCGGTGCCGCGGAAATTGTGTCCGCAGCCGGCTCGGCGCCAACTGATTGTCCGTCAACGGATTGGCGGCTCTCTTGACGTTTGTGGAGAATCATATTATCATCTAGGAAAGTATGCAACCGTTAGGGCCGACCGAAGTCGGCCGCCCTCGTCCCCAAGGAGCGATGTGGAAGGATTCATCATCTTCCTGGTGGCCTATTTCGTGGTGGTGCAGTTCGTGCTGCCGCGATTCGGGATCCGCCCCGGCTGAGGCCCTGACAAAGTGTGCCCGATCGGTGATCGGGATTCGAAGGGTTCCGCCAAGAGTCCGACTTCCGATGTGAAACCGTCCGACGACCCGTCCTGATGGCGGTCCCGCGCCGGACGCACGGCCGCGGGCCTGGAGGAGTGATCATGCCCCTGTTCGAGTTCAGCTGCCTGAAGTGCGGCAAAGTCTTCGAGGAACTTCTCAGCCTGGCCGAACTCGAGGCCGGCGATGTCGCCTGCCCGGCGTGCCAGTCCCCGGAAGTGACGCGCGGTCTTTCCGCGTTCGCCACCGGTGGTGGCGACCCGTCGACCGGGGGCGGCCTGCGGGGTGGGGCCTGCGGGTCCGGCGGATTCACCTGAGGCTGAGCCCTGGGCCGGCGGTTCGTCGGCGACGGTGTGCTGAAATTGTCGTTTGAGCGCTAAAAATAGCATAACAGCCCATTATGGTTATTTTTACTGTTGAAAAATGATCTATAGTGCGCTATTATCTCCCATGGATGCCTGCGTTTCCACGGTCCGAGTGAAAACGCGCACCGATGGCCGGTGGGGGTGCCGTCCGTCAGGGATCGATATCAGGGGAAGTACATGCGAAACATGCGCTGGATGATGTTGGCGACGCTTCTGTTGTTGCCGGTCGTGGCGACCGCCGATCAGGTCCTGCCGGGTCCCGATGCCCTGGGGCTTTATTTCGACCCGGAGGCCGGCTCCGTCGACCTGAGCCTGCTGGCGCCGGGCACGTACCAGGTCGACCTTATTTTGACCCGACCCACCATGGAATTCATCACGGGCTGGCAGACTTCGTTCGCCATCGTCGGCGGCGCTCTCATCACCGGTGTCGAGTTGCCGGTGGGCGCCACGGCGACGTCCGGCGGTCCGACCGACTTCGCCGCCACCATGTCCACGCCGATGCCCGCGACCATGCTGACCAAGCTGGCCGTGTTCACGGTGGAATCGACGGCCCTCGAGAACGCCGAGTTCTTCCTGGGTGCGGTGGCGTCGCCGGCGGTGCCCGGCAACCTGCCCTGTGTGCGCCTGCCGGGCGACATCTGGCAGCAGGTCGTCGTCGCCTCGGGTGATCCGTCGATCCCGGTCGCCTCGGTTTCGACGCAGACGTCGGATCAGGGTACGAGCTGGGGTCAGGTCAAGAGCCTGTTCCGCTAAGGCGTCCGCGCCGCATCGATCTGGGTTTACGGCCCCCGCCTCGGCGGGGGCTGTTTTTTCGGAGTCCGCCTCAGCGCCAACGCCGGCGCAGACGGTCGCGCGCGGTATCGCCGAGCCGCGAGCCGGCGTACATGACGAGCGCGCCCAGCAACAGCCCGGCGAACACATCCACCACGTAGTGGTAGCGGTTGTAGACCGTCGACATGCACAGCAGCACGAACAGCGTCGTCATCCACCAGCGGTGGCGCGGGAAGCGGCGCCAGGTGTGCCACCAGGGAATGAGCGACGCGGCCACGTGGCTCGAGGGGAAGGCGGCGCCCAGGATGGCGCCGTTCTCGTGGATGTGGCGCATGATCGCCGTGAACGGCCCGCCGCCGACCTCGACATAGCCCAGACGGAAATATTTCGGTCCCCAGGCCGGGAACAGCGTGTAGAACGTGTAGCAGATGAGCATGGTCACGCTCAGGTCGCGCACGAAGTCGCGCAGCGCGTCCCAGCGGCGCTCGCGGTCGGGGCCCGGCGCGCGCATGACCAGCCACACGTAGGCGGCGGCCAGGAAGTAGTACGTGAAATAGGCGAATTCCATCAGTTCGTGGAACCACGGCCAGGGCCAGACCTGCGACCAGGTGATGCTGGGCTGGAATCCGAAAATCCACTGTTCGAGGCTGATGAGCGCGGGATCCAGGCTTCCCTCGAACGGGAAGTAGATCAGGCCCAGATGCTCCATCTCCGCGTAGAACAGCGGGAAGATGAGGGGCAGGTAGATCTCGCCCAGCAGGCGCCACAACGTGTGTCCGCTCGCGCGCATCAGCGGCGGGACGAACCACACGAGCACAGCCAGGCCCAGATGCAGCGCGGCGTTGGCCCAGGGATCGGGAAACACCGAGGGCTTCAGCACCGGATAGAACGCGCTGAGCGAAAGGTAGACGACCGTCAGGCGGTCGTGGTTCATCCGCCGCAGCGAAAGGTTGACCAGGTGGCGGCGTATGCTCACAGCCAGCCGGCCTTCCGGTAGAACAGCACGGCGTCGGTGAAGCTGGCGGCGGCGTCGCGCGCGGCGACGAATCCGGTCGCGGCCGTCAGAAGGCTGCCGTCGCACACCCAGCCGTCGGTGTCCAGGTCGCGCAGGCGGTCCGGTCCCAGGACGGACAGCCGGCCCGGTCGCCAGCCGCCGCTCAGGCGCCCGGCCAGCCGCAGGGCGCGAAGAGGCACGGTCACCGAACGCACCGGGCGTTCGACCGCGCGGGCCAGCGCCGCGTTGAGGTCGTCCCAGCTGTAACCCTTGCGGCCGTCCTCGGCGAAGTAGACGCCGCGCGCGGCCGGCGTCCGGGCCACGGCGGCCACGGCGGCGGCGGCATCGCGGCCGTCCAGCAGCGACAGGCCGGTCATCCGCCGGCCGAAGCGCGCCGTCCAGCCCTGGTACGCGTAGTGCAGGAGCGGCAGGAAGGCGCGGTCGCGGGGGCCGCACAGGGCGGGTGGGCGGATGGCCGCCGTGCGAAAAGGCCAGGCCTGGCCGACGACCAGCTCCTCGGCCGCCAGCTTGCTGCGGCCGTAGGCCGTGATCGGGCGGCAGGGGTCGCTCTCGACCGCGGGGCGGTCCAGTCCCGCCGGTCCGTGCGCGGCCAGGCTCGAGACCAGGATGAAGGCGCCGTCGCCCGGCAGCGAGAAGGAGGCGCTCCTGATCAGGTTGGCGGTCGTCTCGACGTTGCCGCGCTGGTAGTCGCTCTCGCGCAGGGCCGAGACCACGCCGGCGCAGTGGATCACGGTGTGCGCTCCGTGGACGAGCGCCCGGCAATCCTCGGCGCTGTGCAGATCGCTGACCCGCCACTCGACGGGCCGATCGGCCAGCCAGCGGCGGTCACTGTCGGCGCGGCAAGTGGCGCGGACGCGCCAACCGTCGCCCAGCAGCGCCTCGGCCAGATGGCTGCCCAGGAAGCCCGAGGCGCCGGTCAGGACGACCAGTCTGTCCGCTCCCGGACCGGCGGTGGTCATGCCAGTTTCTTCTCGTAGACGCGGTAGGTCTTGTAGCACTCGGCGCCGTAGCCTTCGAGGATCCGGTTCATCGCCCGGTTGTCGGCCAGGATCCACGAGCACTCGCCGTGGGTGATGCCCTTGGCGAAGGCCGACTGCATCGTCTTGTAGACCAGGCCCATGTCGATGCCCAGCTTGCGGTGCTCGGGCAGCACGCCCATCAGGATGCACCGCGCCGAAAGGATCTTCCGCTTGCCGAGCAGGAACTTCAGCCAGCCGAACGGGAGCAGGCGCCCCCGCAGCGGCTGGGTCGCCTGGTTGAAATCGGGGATGGTCAGGGCGAAGCCGACCGGTTGGCCTTCCAGTTCGGCGACCAGCATGAAATCGGCATCCACCATCGATTTCATGTCCTTGGCCATGTAGGCGAATTCAGCATCGCTGAGCGGGATGAATCCCCAGTTCTCGCTCCAGCAACGGTTGTACAGTTCGCGGACCAGCGAGGCCTCGGCCAGGAAGTGCTTCATGTCGAACGGGCGGATCACCAGGCCGGGACGCTCCAGCACGCGGTCGATCATCTCCTGCATCTTCGCCGGCATCACGCCGCCGGTTTCCATCCACCAGGCGAACAGGTCCTTGGCGCCGGCCAGGCCGAAATCGGCGAAGTGCTTTTCGTAATAGCGGGGGTTGTACGGCATGCCGATCATCGGCCGGTCGAAGCGGCCGGCGACCTGAAGGCCGTAGCAGTCGTGGTTCGACGTGAAGCAGCCCGGTCCGCGCATCGTGTCCATGCCTCGCGCGGCGATCCAGTCGGCGGCCGTCCGCAGCAGGGCTTCGGCGGCCTCGGCGTCGTCGAACACTTCGTAGAAACCGAAGAACCCCACCTGCTCGTGGTGGTGGGCGTTGCTCGTCGCGTCGACGCAGGCGGCGATGCGGCCGACGGCGCGACCGTCGCGCATCGCCAGCCACAGTTCGGTCCCGGCGTGATCGAAGAACGGGTTGTGTTGCCGGCTGAAGAATTTCTTCTGTTCGCCCAGCAGCGGGAAGACCACATGGGGGTCGTCGCCGTAGACGTCGAAGGGGAGCTTGAGGAACCGGTCCAGGAGCTTGTGGTCCGCGCCGACCGGGACGATGTTCACGGCCATGTCGCCCTCCTTGGCCGCGCCGCGACGGGGGTCAGCGGCCCGGGATGATTTTCAGTTCCCGTGCCACGCGTTCCATGATGTCCATGGCCTTGTGGATCTCGTCCTCGGTGTGGGTGGCCATGAGACTCAGCCGGATCAGGGCGTTGCCCTGCTCGACGGCGGGGGAAACGACGGGATTGACGAACACGCCCTCGTCGATGAGCCGGCGGCAGAACACGAAGGCGGTCATGTCCTCGCCCGCGATCGCCGGGATGATCGGCGTCTGGCTCGGGCCGGTATTGAAGCCGGCTGACTGCAGGCGGGCGCGCATGATGTCGTTGTTGCGCCACAGCGCCTCGTGGCGCCAGGTTTCCTCCAGCATCACGTCGACCGCGGCCGAGACCGAGGCGACCGAAGCGGGCGGCATGCTCGCCGAGAACATGAGGGCCCGCGCCTGGTGCTGGATGAAGTGGATGGTGTCCTCGTCCGAGGCGATGAAGCCGCCGACGGACGCCAGCGACTTGCTGAACGTTCCCATGATCAGGTGCACGCGGTCGGTGAGACCGAAGTGGTTGCAGGTGCCGCGGCCGTGGTCACCCAGCACGCCGATGCCGTGCGCGTCGTCGACCATGACCACGGCATCGTACTTCTCGGCCAGGGTGACGATCTGCGGCAGACGCGCAATGTCGCCTTCCATGGAGAAGACGCCGTCGACCACGATCAGTTTGTTGCGGTCGCGCTCGTTCTGCAGCACCAGTTCCAGATTGTCCATGTCGTTATGCTTGAACTTGCGCACGTCGGCGAACGACAGGCGGGCGCCGTCGATGATCGAGGCGTGGTCGGTGCGGTCGACGATGATCGTTTCGTTGCGCTGCACCAGCGAACTGAGCACGCCCTGGTTGACCATGAAGCCCGTCGAGAACACGAGCGCCTTGGGCTTGCCGACCAGCCGGGCCAGCTTCTCTTCGAGCTCGATGTGGATGTCGAGCGTGCCGTTCAGGAAGCGCGAGCCGGCGCAGCCGGTGCCGTACTTGGCGATGGCCGCGCGCGCGGCTTCCTTCACCTTCGGATGATTGGTCAGCCCCAGATAGTTGTTGCTGCCCAGCATGATGATCTCTTTGCCCTTGTACCGGACGGTATTCTCCTGGGCGGACTCGATCACGCGGAAGTAGTTGTACAGGTCCGCTGCCATCAGCTCTCTGGCCAACTGGAACTTCCCGACCTTGTCGAGCAGACCCATCGGAACCGCCTTCCTCGGGATCCGCCGTCGCGGCGAGTTCCCGGGCAAACAGAATCGAGCGAAGGTAAGGGGTTACCCCGCCATCAGGACACGCAAGGGCTGAAAATAGCCGTCCACCGGGCAGGGGACAACTAGAAAACTTCCGCCTCGAAAACGCGCAGGTGCGCCCCTTCGCGCCAGGCGTCGCCGGGCAGCCCGGCTTTGCGGCACAGATTGGTGAGCGTGGTGGCGAGATCCCAGCCCTGTTCGGTGGCCACTTGCGGCAGGAACACCGCCTGGCGGCCATGCTTCTGCAGCAGGATGCCGTGGCGCCCCGCCTCGATGTCCTGGGGGCCGTCCACCGCGCGGAGCGGCGTCAGGGCGGAAAC
>JFJP01037182.1_pt1 | contig 39946 bp, 37 predicted proteins | sample 431651 | NCBI WGS metagenome assembly JFJP01 (sample SAMN02602958, study PRJNA72255) | Microbial mat metagenome, whole genome shotgun sequencing project. | biome: fresh water; feature: sink hole; material: water; isolation source: purple microbial (photo- and chemosynthetic) mats found in... | reverse complement strand
TGTCTGCCCCCAACCCCTAAAGGGGAGCTGAAGTTAGTTTTGTCTGATATATTTTTTATAGTATTCAAAAATATTGATTATTTATTTTTGGAATTATTAATGCTAGTATTTCTTATTCCCCTTTAGGGGTTAGGGGCAGATTCGTTTCATTTCTTCTTCTTCTGCACTGTCCAACCAAATTTTCCAATTTCTTCGCCCATTTTATAATAATGTCCGTGCGAATAGGCTATTAGTTTTGCTTTTGCCAAATCAAAGGTATCTGTTTCAGCATCAATGTATTTTGCATCAGCCTGAACATTAACTACATCGGCAATAAACATATCGTGCGAACCAAGCGGAATAATTTCCTTCACTTTACACTCTATGCAAAGCGGTGATTCTTTGATAATTGGAGCATTTACCATTTCCCCTTTTATAGGCGTAAGTTTCATTTCGGCAAATTTATTAAAATCTTTGCCACTTTTCACGCCACACCAATCGGTTGCATAAGCCATATCTTCATTCGTCAGGTTGATAACAAATTCGCCTGTTCTTTTAATTATTTCGTACGAATGACGCTCTGGACGAACTGATATATAACACATTGGTGGATTAGAGCAGATTGTACCCATCCAACTTAATGTGAGCATATTATATTCTTCAGGACTACTTCCACACGAAATTAGCGCAGCTGGCAACGGGTAAATCATTGTGCCTGGCTTCCAACTTACATTTGAATTTGAATTTGAATTTGATTGAGAAAGCGAATTTTTATTAACCATTTTATAATATTCAATTTTTTTTTAAGACTAAAAGTTATATTTCTTGGTTCGACTTGTATTCATTTTTAAGCTTTTTCTGCAATTTTAGTCCCTTTGAAGTGAGTTTATATTTTTGAAGTTTGCTTTTGGGCTTACTTGGAATTGTCATCTCTACAAATCCCAATTTTAATGAAGGCTCTAAGTAATTTAATGCAAAATTCTGACGATGTTTTAAATCTAATTTATCCATCAATTCCTCTCTACTCATTTCATTTTTTAGAATCAAAACTACTCTATCTGTTAACTCCGAAAGGCTCAAAAATACTATTTCTGATAGGGCATCATGTGCGGTATCATGTACGGTATCATGTGCGGTATCATGTGCGGTATCATGTGCGGTATCATGTGCGGTATCATGTGCGGTATCATGTGCGGTAAAACCTGATTTAACATCTTGATTATGAGACTTTCTCCAGATTATCACTTTAAATCCTTCGTTCGAATGGAAGTCTGGTTTTTGTAATCCTAAGTGTTCTGTTAAACGAAAAATTTCAGCTGTTCCTGTCCCAAATCTTTCAATCAATCCTGTCTGATAAAGTATCTCTGCTAAATTCGGATTATAGGGATAAGAGCCATGGTCATGTTCGAGCTTTTCAAGGCTCAATTCCTTGGGTAAATGTCCCGGATTTCGAACTTCTAATCTATCTTTAAACAACCAAACTTCAACACTTCCATTGCTGCAATAATCGCGATGAGCTACTGCATTTACAATAACTTCAGTAATTACTGCACGAGGAATTTCGTAAGCTATGGGAGCTTGAATAGATTTATCACGTGTACCTACCGATACGTCAATTTTTGCTAATACAAAATCTACAGCCTCAGATATTTGCTCAAAAACAGTTCCTTTAAAAATTTGATGGTTAGGAATTGGTTTTTCCACATTATATCCATGAAAATGAGCACATTTAACAATAGCTGTCGGAAAATATCTCTGTGGATTTGAAGTAAATGCAAGCAATGCACTATTTCCAATTTTTTCGTTTTCCGACAATAAATTCAAATGTGTTAAAACTTTTTTAATAGAACTTCCTCTACGAAAAGGGAAATTGCGCCTTGAGCCCGCAATATCCAAAAAATTATATACCAATTCGGTATCAATTTCACTCAAAATAGCATTCGGATGCATTGTAGCATCAAAAGCGGTGGTTAGTAAATAACCAATTTGCTGTAAATGAGCTACAAACGATCTGTTTACTTCTTGTACCAAATCGAATGTTTCGTCGAAGCGTTTATATGTTACATGATTTTCTACCTTACTTAATAAAGCCTTTTCTTTTGCGTGAATAGTTCCTAAAGGTTTTTCTTTAATAAAAGCAAAAGCATCAATATTATGCTCCAAAGCCGTGTCAAACTCAAGTTCGGTTGCCGAAATACCTGCCGAATTTATAGTTCCATATTCATTTCCCAACAAAATAACAAAAACATCAGCACTTTTAACTCCCTCTAAATAAAGTTCTTCGGCAGATTTGCAGGATGCTGGCATTTTTTCAAATAGTATAGGCTCAAAATAAACCTTTAGGAATGGGTCTGTTTCGAGATGCCTATAAAGCGTCTCTCTTTCAGTCGAGAACTCGCTCTGTACACTTGATATAAATACTTTTATCCGCTTCATTTTCAAATTATCGCATTTTCATATCATTTTTTCATCAACACATCATTTTAACTTCACGTCTTCTACTTTTACTTCGCGTTCACAATAGCGACATTTCAACATTGTGGAATCAGCATTTTTCAATACATAAAAACTCGTTTGAATAGGCTGGTGATTCGTAATGCAATTTGGATTTGCACATTGTATTACCTCGCGAATCTCATCGGGCAAAATAAGCGGACGCTTCTCAACCACCTCAAAGTCTCTGATAATGTTTATTTTAGCATCGGGGCAAATAAGTGCCAATTTATTTGTTTCGTTTACTGCAAGCGCTCTATCGGCAATCTTCACCAATCCTTTTGAGCCAATCTTTTTACTTTCGAGATTATTGGCCAATGTAATCTGATTCAAACAGGTATCTAAATGCAGAATATGCACTACTTTAAAGAGTTTATCCGATGGAATATGATCAATCACTGTTCCATCTCTTAGCGCTGCTACTTTTAATTTTTTTTCCATCGAATGCGAATTATCTCGAATTAAATCAAATTTTACGAATTTTCATATCTTACCTAAGCCTTCTCTCAATTCAACATTTTACACATAATAGCTTGCCTTACATATAAACCATTTTGTGCCTGCTTAAAGTAATAAGCCTTTTCATTTTTATCAACATCGGGGTCTATTTCGTTTACTCGAGGAAGTGGATGTAGAATGCGTAAATTCGGTTTCGACTTTGTAAGCATATCATTTTTAAGTGTATATACATTTTTAACTCGTTCGTATTCCATTAAATCCTGAAATCGTTCTTTTTGCACACGTGTCATATATAGAATGTCTGCATCATTAAAACTTTCGTTTAAATCTGCTATCTCCGTAAATTTAATACCATTTTTCCTACAAAATACCTTATATTCTTCGGGCATTTTCAATTCGTCGGGTGCAATAAATTTAAAAGTTGGATTGAAATGCGACATCGCCATCAATAACGAATGTACGGTGCGACCATATTTTAAATCGCCGACAAGGCATATTGTTAAATTTTCGAGCGTTCCTTGCGTTTTAAGTATCGAATACAAATCGAGCAAGGTTTGCGAAGGATGCTGATTCGAACCGTCGCCTGCATTAATAATAGGCACAGGGGATATTTCAGAGGCGTACCGAGCAGCACCATCGAGTGGATGACGCATAACAATCGCATCGGCATAGCAACTTACCATGTGGATGGTGTCGTTTAGCGTTTCACCCTTCGACGAACTACTGGTGGCAGCATCCGAAAAACCGATAATGGAGCCTCCAAGACGAATAACTGCTGTTTCGAAACTCAAACGTGTACGTGTTGATGGCTCAAAAAATAAAGTAGCAATTACCTTTCCGTCTAAAGTTTTTCGATTGGGATTGGCTTCAAAATCTGCCGCCGATAAAAGTATCGAAAGAATTTCTTCCTTGCTGTAATCGGAGATGGACACTAAACTGTTTTTACTCATGGTATTATTTCTGATAATCTTTTCTTTTTTCTTTGTCCCCAAAATAAGGTTAGGAACTAAAAAAAACCAACACAAATCTTCCTGATTTATATTGGTTTACGTAAATTTAAAGGCAATTCGTCCAAGCAACTTATTTGCTGAAAGTTGCACTGCTCGAAAAAATATTTTGTATTGATTTTTTTCATATTTTTCGGATACAAAGATAGTGAGAAAATCGGAATAAAAAAAGTAAAAACTATTTTATTAATCGTAATGAAAACGACATTTTGCAATTAAAATCGCATCTTCTTTCACCTCATATATTATACGATGTTCGTCGTTTATTCTGCGCGACCAAAAACCCTTGTATTTAAACTTAAGCGGTTCTGGTTTTCCAATTCCCGAAAAAGAATGACGCGAAATATCTTTTAGCAACTCATTTATACGCTTTAGCATCTTTTTATCTGTCGATTGCCAGTACAAATAATCTTCCCACGATTCGTCAACAAAAATATACTTCATTTTTCAATAAGTTCTTTACTAAACATAGCACCTGATTTTAATTTTTCAATAGCCGAATCAAGTCTTTGTTCATTCGACTTTGATGATAATTCGTGCTGTGTGGCATTTAATGAATTATATTCTTCTAATGAAATAACAACAACACCATTATCTTTTCCTCTGTTAATGATAAGTGTTTCGAAATTATTTGTAACTCTGTCAAGATAAGATTTAATATCTTTTCTGAAATCTGATATGGATGCTGCAATCATAATGTACTATATATATATTTGTACGAAATTTTGTACAAATATAAGTACAAAAATTTGTTTGTTGTATTTCAAATTTTATTTTTCAAGAGTTTTAACATCATTACGATATTGAAACCTGCATTTCAATCCCAATTTAAAGTTAATATCGTATCTTTGCAATAAAAAAATATCAATAAAATTTTATGCAAACTCAAATTCAATTAATATTAAGCCCTGAACAGGCCGAAAAACACGAACTTTTGCTAGCCCAAGTAGCAAAACAGACCAAAGTTTCAGCCGACAGAATTTCATCATTTCGAACCTTAAAAAAATCGATTGATGCGCGTTCTATGTCTCCTAAAATTAATCTAACGCTCGATGTGTTCATCGACGAAAAGGCTCCAGAAAATAAATATCAACCATTAGAGTATAAAAATGTTGCTGATAAAGAGCCTGTTATTATTATTGGAGCTGGTCCTGCTGGTTTATTTGCTGCGCTTAAATTAATCGAAAATGGATTGCGACCTATCATTATCGAACGTGGTAAACAAGCTGAAAAACGTAAAATTGACATTGCTCACTTAAATTTGAATAAAAATTTCGATACCGAATCAAACTATTGCTTTGGCGAAGGCGGAGCTGGTACTTTTTCGGACGGAAAGCTTTACACACGTTCCAAAAAGAAAGGGAATGCGCAACGTATATACGAAATTTTTCACCTTCACGGTGCTTCCGAAGAAATCCTATTTGATGCACATCCGCATATCGGTTCCGATAAATTACCAGTGGTTGTTGGCAACATGAGTAACACGATTCGCAGCAGTGGTGGTGAAATTCATTTCGAAGAAAAAGTAGTTGAATTTTTAATTGAGAATAATGCCATAATTGGTTGTAAAACAGAACAGGGAAATACGTATAATGCCAAAGTTTTGATTTTAGCATCAGGACATTCGGCACATGATATTTACGAAATTCTCTACAATCAAAATATCGAACTTGAGCCAAAAGGATTTGCAATGGGCGTGCGTGTAGAGCATCCTCAAAGTTTAATTGATAGCATTCAATATCACTGCAAAACTCGTGATGAATACCTACCTGCTGCCAATTATAATTTGGTGGAACAGGTAAACGAACGTGGCGTTTATTCGTTTTGTATGTGCCCCGGCGGACGTATTGTGCCTGCTGGTAGTGGCAAAAACGAAATTGTAGTAAATGGAATGTCGGCATCTAAACGTAATTCTCCTTTTGCAAATTCGGGAATGGTAGTAGAAATTCGTCCCGAAGATATTCCCGAAGAATTTAAAGAGTTTGGTGCCATAGCTGGATTGAAATATCAGCAATATATTGAAAATTTGGCATACAAAAATAATGGCGGCTTAGGTCAAAAAGCCCCTGCACAACGAATGATTGATTTTGTAAAGGGAAAAGTATCAGCCGATTTACCTGATTGCTCTTATATGCCTGGACTTATTTCGTCGCCACTTCATTTCTGGTTACCCGATTTTATTTCAAGTCGTTTGCGCGAAGGTTTTAAAAAATTCGATCAAAAAATGCACGGCTATTTAACGAATGAAGCAGTTGTAGTGGGAGTAGAGACGCGTTCATCAGCGGCTGTTCGCATTCCTCGCGACCCAGAAACTGGTTGTCACCCACAAATTGAAGGACTTTTTCCAGCAGGTGAAGGATCGGGTTATTCAGGCGGCATCACATCATCGGCCATCGATGGCGAAAATGCTGCTTTGTTTGTAAAAAAATGGTTTGATTCAAAAAATGCAAAATAATTTTTTAAGTCAATTCTGTTTTCTGTCAATAAATTTTAATCTGTCAAAGTAAAATTAAATTCAATCTACAATATTTTTTTTGAATGATACCTATCAATCCTCAATTTTTAAAACTCATTTCTTCGTCGCTTCAGCTCACCGAAAAGCAAATTCGAAACACAATAAATCTTCTCAATGAAGGAGCAACTATTCCATTTATTAGTCGCTATCGCAAAGAAATGACTGATGGTTTAGACGAAGTTCAATTAGCAAATATTAAGGAGCAATTTGACAAATTAATTGAGTTGGAAAAACGAAAAGTAACCATTATTTCAACCATCGAAGAACAAGGGAAATTAACTTCGGAATTGCGCATTCGCATAGATAACTGTTGGATTTCGAATGAATTAGAAGATATCTATCTTCCCTACAAACCGAAGCGTCGTACGCGTGCAGAAATAGCTCGAGAGAAAGGTTTAGATCCGCTCGCACGAATGATTATGAAGCAAAATGCAGATGATTTGCAACGCATGTCAATGGCATTTGTAAATTCAAAAGTGAAAGATTCCGACGAAGCAATTGCAGGTGCTCAAGATATAATTGCCGAATGGATTAACGAAAGTGAAGGGGCTAGAAATGCTGTGCGAAAAAGTTTTTCGTTCGATGGAGTTATCACTTCCAAGCTAATTAAAACAAAAGAAGAAGAGGCTCAAAAATACCGCGATTATTTTGATATGTCCGAAAAACTAAATCGTTGTTCTTCGCATCGATTACTTGCCATGCGTCGGGCTGAAGCAGAAGGTTTTTTGCGTGTTGCAATAAATCCTGACGACGACAAATGCATTGAAAAATTAGACCGCATATTTGTGAAAAGTAAAAACGAATCGGGTGATATTGTTTACGAAGCTGTGAAAGATAGTTATAAACGTCTTTTGAAACCGGCTATCGAAACCGAGTTTGCTGCCGAAAGTAAACAAAAAGCTGATATTGAAGCAATTCGTGTTTTTGCCGAAAATCTTCGTCAACTCCTTTTAGCTCCACCTTTAGGTCAAAAAAGAGTTTTGGGAATCGATCCGGGATTCCGAACTGGATGTAAGATTGTATGTCTTGGTGCACAAGGTGAATTAATTCACAACGAAACAATTTATCCGCATCCACCTCAAAATGAAACTATTCAAGCTACTCGCAAAATTCAAAAAATGGTAGAAGCTTATAATATTCAAGCTATTGCCATTGGAAATGGAACTGCTGGACGCGAAACCGAACATTTTATTCAAAACGTGAGATACGACCGTGAAATACAAGTTTTTGTGGTAAGCGAAAATGGTGCATCTATTTATTCTGCATCAAAAATTGCTCGCGACGAATTTCCCGATTATGATGTAACAGTTCGTGGAGCTGTTTCTATTGGTCGTAGATTGATGGATCCTTTGGCAGAATTGGTAAAAATTGACCCAAAATCAATTGGAGTGGGACAATATCAACACGATGTGGATCAAACATTACTCAAAAAATCATTAGACCAAACTGTCGAAAATGCTGTAAATCGGGTGGGAGTGAACCTCAACACGGCGAGTAAACATTTGCTAACTTATATCTCCGGACTAGGACAGCAATTGGCACAAAATATTGTAGATTTTCGTACCGAAAATGGCGCATTCAAAAGCAGAAAAGAGTTGATGAAAGTTCCTAAAATGGGAGCAAAAACCTTTGAACAATGTGCTGGTTTTCTACGAATTCAAAATGGTGATAATCCGTTGGATAATTCTGCTGTTCACCCCGAAAGTTATCCAGTGGTCGAACAAATGGCAAAGGATTTAAAAGTAAAAGTGAATGAGTTGATTCAAAATAAGATTTTAATACAATCAATTGATAAACAAAAGTATATAACTGATAAAATTGGTTTGCCCACACTTACAGATATTCTGATTGAGCTCGAAAAGCCTGGACGTGATCCACGCGAATCTGTTAAAGTTTTTGAATTTGATGCTACAGTTAAAACAATAAACGATTTGCGAATAGGCATGGAATTACCAGGAATTGTTACCAATATCACAAACTTTGGTGCTTTTGTAGATGTGGGAATCAAAGAAAATGGATTGATTCATATTTCTAATATATCTGATAAATTTATATCAAATCCATCCGAAATAGTATCGGTTCATCAGCATGTAAAAGTACAAATTCTTGAGGTAGATTCAGGTCGAAAAAGGGTACAACTTAAACTTTTGAAATAACTTTTTCGCACTGTACAATTACCCTCGATTCGTCTTGAAGTGTACAACCAAATAAATAGGTATCGCCACCATCGGCAATACCTATTTTCTTTTTTAGCTCTTCAGGTTTTATAGGAAAATTTCGAGTCGAAATATTTGCTTTCGAAATGAGTTTTTTCATTTCAGCCAACTCTTTTTTGTGAAAATTCCAAACTTTAAGTACTTTGAAAATTCGCCCTGGAAAATTATAAATTTTATTTTCGGAAGTATACAAATGCGTATTATTGTGTAATTTGTTGATTGAATAGGCATTGGCTACACTTTTAAATGCGCCCGCTTTCAAAATAGAGCTATTAGGTTCGTATAAATAATCTTGAATAATCGACGTATAAGTACAAATTGCTGAGTTTTCAGATTCTTTGGTGAAATCAAATTCTTCAAATACATTGTTTTTTAAAATATTTATAGCCTTAAATTTAATTGTCGAAAACGAATTTGGTTTTAGTAGTAGCAAAACCTCCTTACATTCGTTTTCTACCGAAACAATATGAACCGTAATTACATTCGATAAAGCTTTAATTGCAGAAGTAATATCGAGCATGGGAGATAATTTTATCAATAACAAGTTCGTTTTATCAAGAATTTTTTTGTAAAATTGAGTTATATCAGGTTCGCAATCTTCTAAAAAAACTGTCTTACCACCTTTCAAATCACGTCGAGCTGGATCTATATAAACACAATCGGAAGTTGACATACTTTCTGAAAATTGAACTGCATCTGCATTAAAAATTGAAACATTTTTAGTACCCAGTTCATTAAAATTATGTGCTGCAATTTGGCATAGTTTTTCATCTCTTTCCACATAAATAGCATGACTGAAATGTTGTGAAATGAAATAAAAATCAATTCCGAACCCGCCAGTAATATCAACAAATGTATCTCCTTCGCATAACATTCCTTTGTATAAAGCTGTTGATTCAGAGGAACTTTGCTCAATATTTAACTGAGGTGGAAATAGAATATTACTGTTAGAATAAAAACATGGAATTTTATATCTGATGCGTTGAAATCCAGCTATTTGTCTGAAAGCAAATTCGTAGTCAATTGTGGCATCAGAACGATTTATCAACAATATTATTTTTAAATCCGATTGAATATTTTCTGATATAAACTTTTGTGTTTGTAAGTTCTTCATTTTACCCTAATGTTATATTCTTATTTCAAAAGTACTAATTATTTTGCAACCAGTAAAATGAAACTATTACAATTCAATTATTATTACATTTTACACTGATTGTCAATAAGTTAAATAATTAAATTGATTGTATTTTCCTAAACTTTTAATCGGATCTATTTGTTTTATTTATACCTTTAAAATACTAACTTTAATACAAAATATTATGAGCAAACAAGAATTAAATCAAATTCATTTAAAAATCCAGTTTAGTATTCAAAACTATAGTCACTCTGGGGCGAGTGGTTATAACAACGAAATTAAACAAGAAGCAAATCGCTTTGTTGATACAATTAAGCCTGAAATTTCGGAACTAATTAACAAACTTAAATCGAGAGCAGTAGGTTGTCATGTTACCGAAGAATTTTTAATATCTAAACGTGATGATATTAATTTAAATTTTCTCAGAAATGTTGGGATTGACAATGAAAATATCGAAGAAATTAAAAATGATATTTTGAGAATAATTGCAGGAGCTATTATGAATATGTATCTCGAATCACTTTTTGGAAATCAAAAATCAAGATCTAAAGTAGATGCAAATATTTTCTTGAATTAAAAAATTATATGCTCATTTAAAGCTCGATTAGTACTAGTCGGGCTTTTTTTTTAATTTTGTAGTCCATTAAAATAATATGAATTACAACGAAACGCTACAATATCTTTTCCAAAGGCTCCCTGTTTTTCATTTTTCAGGTGCAAATGCTTATAAACCAGGGCTCAATAATACAATTCGGCTAATGGATAAGTTGAATCATCCTTATCTGAAATATAAAACCATTCATGTGGCTGGTACAAACGGCAAAGGTTCTGTTTCGCATTTTTTGTCTGCTATTTTGCAAGCTGCTGGCTACAAAGTGGGCCTTTATACATCGCCTCATTTGGTCGATTTTGGTGAACGAATTCGGATTAATGGTCAAATGATTGACAAGGAATATCTTATAAAATTTGTTGAAAATAATTTAGCAAACTTTGAAACAATTCAACCTTCATTTTTTGAAGCCACAATGGCTTTGGCTTTTAATTATTTTGCTGACAATGAAGTAGATATAGCAATAATTGAAGTTGGTCTTGGCGGACGTCTGGACAGTACAAATATTATTACACCCGAACTTTCGATAATTACAAATATCAGTTTCGATCATGTAGAGTTTTTAGGCGATACAATCGAAAAAATTGCTACTGAAAAAGCGGGAATCATAAAAAACAATGTTCCAGTTGTTATCGGTGAAACTACAAAAGACTCGAAAGCTGTTTTTCTAAACACTGCTACTTTAAATAATTCAGAGATTTTTTTTGCCGAAAACGAACTAAGTATACAATGTGTTGAAATTTCAAACCTGAAAATGAAGGTGTTGGTCAATCAATCAATCAATTATTGGGTCGGACTAACTGGCAGCTACCAATTAAAAAACATTGCCACTGTTTTAAAGTCCATAGAAATAATTAAAAAAGCTGGTTTACAGATTTCTGAGAAAAATATTGCTGCTGGCTTGGAACATGTAATTGATTTAACAGGATTTATGGGCAGATGGCAATGTTTTGGTTTTGAGCCTCAACTATTTGTAGATACAGCACATAATTTTGCAGGTATCAACGAGTTGGTAAATCATATTAAAACGCTGAAATATAAAAGCCTACATCTTGTTTTTGGTATGGTAAGTGATAAAGATATTTCAAAAATTCTTCTTGTTTTACCAACTAATGCCAAATATTACTTTTCGAATGCAAATATTGCTCGAGCGCTTCCTGCAACTGAGTTACAGGAAAAAGCAAATGCTATCGGATTAAAAGGTGAGGCTTATAAAACAGTAGAAAATGCTGTTGATGCAGCTAAAATGGCAGCAAATAATAATGATTTTATTCTTGTGTTTGGGAGTAATTTCGTTGTGGGTGAGGCAATTGTAGCTATAAAAAAAGCAAATAGATAATAATTTCTATTTGCTTTTCAAAAGCTAAAATAATTTTTATACTTTAATAAATTACAAAGCATTTTTAGCGCGATAAGTAAGACGAAATACTATTGGATAAATTTGACAAGCTACACAAAATCCAAATGCTGATTCTAAAAACGCACAAAATCCAAAAATTAATGTTAAAACATAATATGAAGTTTCATAGCCAGTTAAATTGCTAATTAGAATCAATAAACTAAATAATACGCCTATTCGCGCTGCAAATATTTTTGGACCTGCATTTATCGGATTCTTTTTAACTCCAAATGATCTTAAAATAAACTTTGAAAAATTGGCTAACGGACTATATTCTGATAATTCGGCACTACGAAGAAAAAAATCAATTAATAGAAATATAACTGGAATAATATTTTGAGTTGCTACAAAAATAACTAATAAGATTACCGTAAGAGCACCGTTTAATCGGGCTACATTTTCATCAATTTTTTTTGTCGATATCGGACAGATTGCATTTGAGTTCATAACATTCAATTTTAAATTTATTTACAATGCAAAATTAGGATATTAGTATGTAATCCAAAATACCATTGAAACAGTATTTTCTATACCATAAATAGGGTATATACTTTTTACAATTTCTATAATATGTTAATTATGAATGAGTTATAATTTTAAAATAGAGGCACACTTTTTGAAGAAAAATAATAAAAACAAAATGTATGAATAAAATATATCTATTTTATATACTGATACTTAACAGTATTATTGTTGCATCAACTAATGTAAATTACGAATTAAACTATTCGAGAATTAAGCCTGGTGAAAAACTTTACTACACTGCTCAATGGGGATTTCTCACAATAGGATCTGGAAGCACAATAGTCGACAATAAACTCTATAAAATTGGCAATACCGTTTGCTATAAAATTGATGTACAGGGGCGTACAAATGGTTTAGCAAAACTATTTTATGTGCGCGACAAATGGACAGCTTATGTCGACTCATCAAATATACTCACTCATAAATCGTCGCGTAGCATTCGTGAGGGTCGATATGCAATGGACGAGATGGTTGATTTTGATCACGAAAATAAAAAAGCAACCGTAAAAGTATTCGATAAAACAAAAAAAATATTCCAATTAAAAAAAATATACGATACCCCAGAAAATATTAGAGATATTGTAGGTGGTTTTATGATGGTACGAATGATTGAATTGGATAAACTAAAAAAAGGATCTGTATTTTCAATTAATGGATTCTACGAGGACGAGGGATACAAAATCGATGTAATTTACGATGGTTTAGAAACTATTAGAGTAAATAATAAGCAGCTTAAGTGCCATAAAATGAAACCAATAGTTCCAAAAAATGCTGTTTTTGATGGTCATAATTCAATAGAAGTTTGGTTGTCCAACGATGCAAAACAAAATATTGTTCGCATTAAGGCTAAAATGTTTGTTGGTAGTGTTATTGTTGATTTAAATTCAAATTGAATGTAGTTAATATATTTATATATAACTACTTATGAAAAATGAATAGATATTTAATTATTTAATTCAATTTTTATTAATGAATATAAGCATCTAATTAAAGCATTTATTCCTGTAGTTTTTGTATTTTTGTATTACGTTAAAATAAAAAATTCCAAACAGTGATTGAAATAATTCCAGCTATCGACCTTATTGATGCCAAATGTGTCCGGCTTTCTCAGGGCGATTATAATCAAAAAACTACTTATAACGAAAATCCGCTTGAAGTCGCAAAAATGTTCGAAGATGCGGGAATTCGTCGCTTACATTTAGTCGATTTAGATGGGGCAAAAGCACATCACATTGTAAATCATAAAGTTCTCGAAAAAATTGCTACTTCCACAAATCTAATAATCGATTTTGGTGGAGGTTTAAAATCAGACGACGACCTTCGTATAGCATTCAATTCGGGAGCTAAAATGATAACTGGTGGGAGTATAGCCGTACGAGATCCTGAAACTTTTGGTTCGTGGATTGAAAAATTTGGCGGTGAAAAAATTATTCTTGGAGCCGATGTGAAAAATGAAAAAGTGGCTGTAGGCGGTTGGTTGGAAACTACCAAAATTGAACTTTTACCTTTTGTTTCTGATTATTTAAAAAAAGGAATTAGCAAAGTGATTTGTACCGATATTAGTAAAGATGGAATGCTTCAAGGTCCTGCCATTGAGTTGTACAAAAAAATGATTATGGAATTTCCAGAAATGTACCTAATTGCAAGTGGCGGTGTTAGCTCCATATCAGATATTGAGCAGCTACACAGGGCTAACATTCCAGCAGTAATTACCGGCAAAGCTATTTACGAAGGTAGAATTAAATTAGCTGATTTAAAACCATTTTTGATTTAATTTACAAATGCGAATGTATATGCTTTGTAAATTCAAAAGGCTATTTAGCAAAAACAAACTAATGTATATCAATAAATTAAACTATATTTCAAATAAATTTAAAATTATTAAAATTAAAACTCTATGTTGAAAGAAATCTTATCTATTTCGGGTAAACCAGGCTTGTACAAATTGGTTTCGCAAGGCAAAAACATGCTAATCATCGAATCGCTTATTGATGGAAAACGTATTCCAGCTTACTCCAAAGACAAAGTAGTATCTTTGGGCGATATAGCTATTTTTACAGAAACTGCCGAAGTAAAATTAGGTCAGGTTTTAGATGCTATCAAAACAAAAGAAAGCGGTGCACCAAGTAGTGTCGATTCAAAAGCTGATAACGATAAACTTCGTGCCTACATGACAGAAATTCTTCCAGACTACGATCGCGATAGAGTCTATCCAAGCGATATTCGTAAGTTAATAAATTGGTACAATTCATTAATTAGCAGTAATATAACTGATTTTGTAGAAAAAGAACTCACTGAAGCAAAATAAGAAATCTAATAAAGTAATGCTGGTAAAGGAGATTATAAAAATATTCGAAGATTTTGCACCTTTGAGTTTGCAAGAAAGTTATGATAATTCCGGTTTACTTGTAGGTGATGTAAATCAGACTATAAAAGGCATTCTTTTAACAATTGATATAACCGAAAATATCGTAAATGAAGCAATTGAGAATAATTGTAATCTAATCATATCGCATCATCCGCTTATTTTTAAACCAATTAAGCGTTTAACATGCGATAATGAAACGCAGCGCTGTATCATTAAGTTGATTAAAAATGATATTGCAGTTTATGCTGCTCATACCAATTTCGACAATGTGATTGAAGGTGTAAATGCTAAAATTGCAGATAAACTCGGACTTGTAAACAGAAAAGTATTATTACCTTTAGCGAATCAACTTCTTAAATTGGTTGTGTATGTTCCAAGTCTACATGCTGTGAGAGTACGTGAGGCAATTTTTGCTGCTGGTGCTGGTAACATTGGTAATTACGATTCATGTAGTTTTAGTACCGAAGGTTATGGTACTTTTAATGCCAATAATTTTGCTAAACCTTTTGTAGGTGAGGCTAATACCCTTCATACAGAACCTGAAATTAAATTAGAAATAATTTTACCCGAAAATGCAAAATTGAGAGTAATTCATGCACTTTTAAAATCGCATCCTTACGAAGAGCCAGCTTTTGATCTTATACCACTACAAAATACAAGTAATAGACTAGGAGCAGGGCTTGTAGGAGATTTAGAACTACCTATCGACGAAACTAAATTTCTAAATAATTTGAAAGTATTATTTAATTGTAATCAAATTAGGCATACAAATACTTTTGGTAAAAAAATTAAACGAGTAGCACTTTGCGGAGGATCAGGAAGTTTTCTTTTAAAAAATGCAATTTTAAGTGGTGCTGATATTTTCATTTCAGGCGATTTTAAGTATCATGAGTTTTTCGAAGCAGAAAAAAGAATCTTGATAGCCGATTTAGGACATTTTGAGACCGAACAATACACAAAACACATTTTTTATGAGTTAATTACAAAAAAAATGCCTACATTTGCAGTCCGAATTTCAGAAACTAAAACAAATCCCATAAACTATTTGTAATCAATATGGCTACAGAAATCAAAACAGAAAAAGAAATTACCGTTGAAGAAAAATTGTTCGCATTATACGATCTTCAAAGAGTAGTTTCGAAAATTGATGAAATAAAAATTTTACGTGGCGAACTTCCACTTGAAGTACAAGATTTAGAAGACGAGATTATTGGTCTTACAACTCGCTTAGAGCATTTCGATGCCGAAATCAAAGATATTCAGGCTAATATTGCAAGCAAAAAAATTGAAATCGAAGAGTCTCGCGTAAAAATTGATCGATACAAAGAACAACAAGAAAACGTTAGAAATAATCGAGAATTCGATAATTTATCAAAAGAAATTGAATACCAAACTCTTGAGATTGAATTGAGCGAAAAACGTATTCGTGAATTTACTGCTTCTAAGGAAGCTAAAAGCGCTGAGCAAAAAATTACAACTGATAGATTATCGGAACGTAAACTTGACTTACAGCAGAAAAAAGGTGAATTAAATGAAATTGTAGCTGAAACAAAACAAGAAGAGGAAAGACTACGCGAACATGCTAAAGACATTGAATTATTAATTGAACCACGCTTACTAACTGCCTTCAAACGAATACGCAAAAATGCACGCAATGGCTTAGCTGTAGTTTATGTACAACGCGATTCGTGTGGTGGTTGTTTCAACAAAATTCCAGCACAGCGTCAATTAGACATTCGATTGCGCAAAAAAATTATTGTATGTGAATACTGTGGTCGTATTTTAGTTGACCAAGAATTGGCAGGAGTGAACCTTCCTGTTGCAGAATAATCTTTGTAGACATAAAATTTTTAAAAGAGCTCGATTCATTTCGAGCTCTTTTTTTGTGAATATAAGTTTGGATTAGCTCGTATTACTGTCGTTTTAAGACTAGAATACAAATAGATTAAAACAAATCAATTCTCGTAAGCTATTTTTATTGCTAAATAACTCATTTACATATATTTATATCCAATTACAATAACCTATATTTTACTAATTCTATACAATTGTAGTAAATACATACAAAATTGAATAGTTATATTCATTTTTTGATATTTATAAAGATTGTATTGCTGTTTGTATAAATGTATAATACATACAAATGTTTTTTAAGTATATTTACAGATAACAAATGTAAATATATTGTAGCTAAATAAATAATGTATAAATGTATCACTTAACAATTGTGGATTATAATATACAATTACATCTTAATCAAAGTATGTAAAATCACATTTATACAATTTGAAGAAATTAAAAATATAAATTAAGTACCTATTTCGAAATGTATATTATTAATATATCTACGATATAATTGTAAATATATAATATTTAAATAACAATCTGTCAGTTAATTACATCTTTTTTATAAAGCTATTATTTAAAATATTACTTGAATATACCTCAATATAGCTTCATATATATAATTATGAATATATACTACTGTAAATCAAAGAACTTATATTAAAATATATAACTTAAAACTTTAAGTACACCATTACTTCAATTAATGCTTTAAGTACGTCTGTATTTGTCTTTTACATTAATACTTGTATTTTTGTGAATCATACTATTCGGTATCTTTGTAACATTACATTTGTTTTTAAATGATTGAAAAGTAGATTTGTATATGTAAATAAATAGAATTATATTTGTACTTTATTTTTACATTTATACATCATATAGATAGTACAATTACAATGGACGAAAAATCAAAAATTGAAATATTGATGCGTGAGTTTAATTTAAACTCTGCACAATTTGCCGAAGAAGTAGGAATTAAAAACTCCACCCTATCGCATATTCTAAATGATAGAAATAAACCGAGTCTTGATGTACTTAAAAGAATACTTGTAAGGTTTCAGCAAATCAGTCCAGAATGGCTTATTATGGACAATGGATCGATGTTTCGTCCAGTATTAAATTCTCAGCAGCCTACACTATTCGATTCTATTAACTTAAATGATAATAAATCAGATATTTACATAGATAAAAAGCAAATAAATAATGAATTAAAAATTCAACCAATTGAAACGATTCAAGAGAAATCTGCATCTTTTGCAGAAAATTCGAATACAGGGAATGAAATAATTGAAAAAATTGTTGAGAAAATTTACGTTCCTCAAATTGAATATAAGTTTAAAAATATTTCACGCATAATTATTTATTACGACGATAATACTTTTGAGGAATTTGGCTCAAAAGTTCCTAGCAACTAATTTCAATTTGTCTATTCAACTATAATTTTGTACTTTTGCAATACAAAAATACATTAGTAATAGCGGTAACATTCGTTTTGTATGTTATTGATTTATAGACAGTAATAGATGATAAAAAAAATGTTAGATCTGATTGTCAAGGAAAACAAACAACTTAACAATCAGTATTTTCTTCTAATTTTGGGTTCGCCAGATGAGTTACCCGAAATGTATCCTGGTCAGTTTGTTGAAGTGAGAGTTGACAACTCTCCCGAGACCTTTCTTCGCAGGCCAATTTCAATAAATTTTGTCGATTATAAAAGAAATGAATTGTGGTTACTAATTCAGATTATTGGCGAAGGTACCCGTAAGCTTTCTACGTGCAAGCAAGGCGATTTGCTTAACTTGCTACTACCACTTGGCAACTCTTATACCATACCAACTAATGAGGATTCTAAGTTGCTTTTAGTAGGCGGAGGTGTTGGCATAGCTCCCCTTCTTTATCTTGGCTCAAAACTCAAAGAAAAGGGTATAATTTGCGATTTTCTTTTAGGTGGACGTTCAAAATATAATTTATTACAATTAGAAGAGTTTTCAAATTTCGGTAACGTTTTTACGACTACCGAGGATGGTACGTATGGAGAAAAAGGTTTTGTTACCAATCATTCTATACTAACAAATAAAAAGTATGATTTAATTTATAGCTGTGGCCCAACTCCCATGATGAAAGCTGTGGCGGCTTATGCAAAATCGAAAAATACCGAATGTGAAGTTTCGCTCGAAAATACAATGGCTTGCGGATTTGGGGCGTGTTTATGTTGTGTAACCGATAGTGTCGATGGACATGTTTGCGTATGTACCGAAGGTCCTGTTTTTAATACATCAAAATTGAAATGGTAGATTTGAAAGTAAAATTAGGCCAGGTAGAGCTTAAAAATCCCGTAATGACAGCATCGGGCACATTTGGGTATGGAACGGAATACCAAGACTTTATTGATCTGTCGCGAATTGGAGGCATCGTTGTTAAGGGTACTACACTTCGCAGCAGACAAGGAAATGCTTATCCTCGTATGGCCGAAACTCCATTAGGTATGTTAAATGCTGTGGGACTGCAAAATAAAGGTGTAGATTACTTTGTTAATAACATTTATCCAACTATAAAAGACTTTGAAACGGCTATTTTTGTGAATGTTTCGGGAAGCACAATTGATGACTATATTATTACAGCTGAAATGCTTAATGACCTAGATAGAATTCCTGGTATAGAATTGAACATTTCGTGCCCCAATGTGAAAGAAGGTGGTATGGCTTTTGGAACAAGTTGCTTGTCAGCATCTCAAGTTGTTAGAGAAGTTCGGAAAGTATATAAAAAAGAAATAATGGTAAAACTTTCGCCAAATGTAACAGATATTGCAGAAATTGCATTAGCTGTAGAGGCAGAAGGAGCTGATTCCATATCACTTATAAACACAATATTAGGTATGGCTATCAATGCTGAAAAGAGAATTCCAGTGTTATCCACTATTACCGGTGGTCTCTCAGGACCTGCTGTTAAGCCAGTGGCATTGCGGATGGTTTGGCAGGTGGCAAATGCTGTAAAAGTACCTGTAATTGGCATGGGCGGTATTATGAATGCAACGGATGCAATCGAATTTTTATTAGCTGGTGCATCTGCTATTCAAATTGGTACTGCTAATTTTATCGATCCTACTGTTTCGATTAAAGTTCTCGAAGGTATTGAAGATTATCTGAAACGACATAATTTTAGTTCTGTAAACGATATTATTGGTGCTTTGGAAGTTTAATTAAATTAATTTTAAAAATAAAATCCCTGATTTATAAATATTTATGAGCAAAAAAAACTTCATCTTTACAATAATTCTCTTGTTTCTATCTTTATCTATTATCGCCCAAAATAAAAGTCAGGCTTATATTAATTACATTGATAATTATGCTCAACTTGCTGTGGTTCAGCAAAAAGAGTATGGTATTCCAGCAAGTATTACGCTTGCTCAAGGCTTATTAGAGTCAGGTGCTGGACAAAGTGTTTTTGTACGAAATTCAAATAATCACTTTGGTATAAAATGTCACGATTGGCCTGGTGAAAAAGTGTATCACGATGATGATGCGCAAGGCGAATGTTTTAGAAAATACAACAATGTAATAGATTCTTATCGGGACCATTCCTTATTTCTTAAAAATAAAAGTCGCTATTCATTTTTATTCGAATATAGTCCGACAGATTATGAAAAGTGGGCTCATGGATTGAAAAAAGCTGGATATGCTACTGACCCGTCGTATGCATACAAGCTAATTTCAATTATTGAGAATTACGAATTGCATAAATTCGATTTGCAAAAAGAATCTAAAAACTGGGCTAATGTACAAACTAATAAGCAAAAAGAATCAAATCATTATCGAGCTATTGGTAGTATTTCAGCTGAAGGAAGCCATATTATTTATAAAAATAATCGAGTTCGTTTTGTAGTTTCAGAGCAGGGTGATACGTATGGAAGCATTGCTGATGAGCTTGGAATACGAGAAAAAAAGATACTTGAATATAATGAAGTTGACAAGCAATCAGTGCTTTTGCCTGGAACACAAATTTACATTCAGCGTAAAAAAACAAAATCGGCTAAAGGCTATGATACACATGTAATTAAGTATCGCGAAACCATGTATACCATTTCACAAAACTACGCCATTCGCTTGCAGAAATTATACGATATAAATGGTATGAATTATACTGAAGTGGCTCGTGTAGGAAGAGTTTTAAAACTTCGATAAATGAGAAAAAGAAATACAGAGACTCTGAAAGAAATTATTGGTCAAGTATTAAAAAACAATCATTTAGATAAAAAATTAAATGATAAACATTTGATAGATGCTTGGCCAAAAATTCTAGGTGAAAATATCAAACAGTATTCATCTGATTTGATTATAAAAAACAGAGTTTTATACGTTACCTTATCATCTTCGGTTCTGCGACACGATTTATTTTTAAGCCGAGAAGAAATAAAAAATTCACTTAACCGTGAAGTAGGAGCAGAGGTTATAAAAGAAATTATTTTTAGATAATGGCGTTTTTCGTAGTTAAAATTAGCTAATATGGATTACAGAAATCTTTTGAAAAATAATTTATCTCGTAACCTGATTGATAATATTGCATTGACTGTATACGATGATGTGGATAATTTTCAAACTATTTTCGATTTAATTTTTGATAAAGATGAAAAGGTTTCTTGGAGAGCTGCTTGGGCTTGCGAAAAAATGATTCAGAAGTTCCCCAACTTTATTGATGATATAAAAAAGCAGCAAATTACGAATCTCACCTTAACAACTAAACACGAAGGCGTACGCCGACTTTCGTTATCTATTCTTCTATCTATTCCTATAACAATAAATGTTGATTTAATTAATAGCTGTTTTGACTGGCTGGCATCAGACAGGCAACCAATTGCAATTCAGTCACTTTCATTAAAATTATTGGTTCGCTTTTGTAAAATAGAACCCGATTTAAAACCGGAGTTAATAGCTTATTTAGAAAATTATGATTCACATTTACTTTCCCCAGGTATGATTTCAAGTCGTAGAAATGCGCTTAAAGAATTGAACAAAAACCTGTTACATAAATCTGTTTATAAGTAAAAGCCTAAAATTGCACACTTTAGGAATAAAAGTGTTACTTTTGTAGGCAATTTTGAAAAAAGTCGATAAGACTTCAATCCAAATTCTTAAGTTTAATAAAAAAAAACAATTATGTCATTAAAGAAAAACATTCTGGCATTACGTCAAAGGAAAGCCATTGTTGAGATGGGTGGTGGCGACAAAGCTATGCAGAAACAAGCAGCTATGGGGAAACTCACTGCCCGTGAACGAATTCTTACGCTTTTAGACCCTAATTCGTTTCACGAGTACGACCTTTTTGTAGAACACGAAGAACGTAACTTTGGTATGGACGACAAGGTTCTTGCTGGCGACGGAGTAATTACGGGTACTGGTACCATTAAAGGTGCACCTATTTGTATTTATGCTCAAGATTTTACTGTAATGGGTGGGTCATTAGGATTAAAACATGCCCGTAAAATCACAAAAATTATGGATCATGCACTCAAAATGAAAGTTCCATGTATCGGTATAAATGATTCAGGTGGTGCTCGTATTCAAGAAGGTATCGGTGCTTTAGCTGGTTATGGCGAAATTTTCTATCGCAACACCTTATCATCTGGTGTTATTCCACAAATTTCAGTTATTTTAGGACCTTGTGCTGGTGGTGCTGTTTATTCACCTGCTTTAACTGATTTTGTTTTTGTTGTTGAGAATATTTCGAAAATGTTTATCACAGGTCCCAACGTTATAGAGACGGTTTTAGGCGAAAAAATTTCGCAAGAAGACCTTGGAGGTGCTCGTGTGCATGCCGAAATTACAGGAAATGCACATTTTTATGCCTTGAGCGAATTGGAATGCTTGGAACAGATTAAAGAACTTGTGTCGTTGATACCACACAGTAATTTACAAAAAGCTGCTAAAGTAGAGGCTAAAAAACCAACTTTCAAGAAAAATATTGAAAATATTATTCCTGCTGATCCAAAACAACCTTATGATGTACGCGATATAATCTATGCTCTTTCCGATGAATCAAAATTTCTTGAGGTACAAGAACTTTGGGCACCAAATATTGTAATTGGTTTTGGTCGATTAGGTGGTGAGTCAGTTGGTTTTGTTGCAAATCAGCCCATGTATTTGGCGGGTGTTCTCGATTGCGATGCGTCAGATAAAGCGGCTCGTTTTATTCGTTTTTGCGATGCTTTTAACATTCCAATTGTTACCTTAGAAGACATGCCTGGCTATTTGCCTGGAGTTGACCAAGAACATGCAGGTGTTATTCGTCATGGTGCAAAAATGCTTTATGCATATTCCGAAGCTACTGTTCCAAAAGTAACAGTGATTTTGCGCAAAGCTTATGGTGGTGGTTATATTGCGATGAATTCGCGCCATTTAGGTGCCGATTTTATGTTCGCATGGCCAGGTGCAGAAATTGCTGTAATGGGACCGGAAGGAGCAGCAAATATTATTTTCCGCAAAGAAATAATGGAAGCGGAAGATGAAGATGCAATGCGTCAACAAAAAGTAAAAGAGTACATCGAAAAATTTGCAAATCCTTATGTAGCAGCAGCTAAAGGATATATTGATGCTGTAATCGAACCACTTGAAACACGTGGATTATTATTACACGCATTGGAAGTTTCGAAAAACAAAGATGATCATCGTCCGTATAAAAAACACGGAGTTCCGCCTTTCTGATTCAGGTTAAATGACTTAAAATTAGTCAGTTAAATTGTTTATAAACATTTAAATAAAAACAAAAATGAAAGGAAAAACAATAGAAAATCCTGAATTAGTTGAATTTGCTGTAACTGCCCGTAAATATAAAACGCAACTTACAAGGAAATTTAAAAATCGAAAAGTTTGGGTAGAACCCAATGCTTACGAAATACAATCGTTTATTCCAGGAACAATTATTCATATTTCTGTAAAAGAAGGTGAAATTGTAAAAGAAGGTGACCCGCTTTTAATTCTCGAAGCGATGAAAATGCAAAACAGAATTGAGATGCCATTTACAGCTAAAATAAAAACAATAAATGTAAATGTTGGTGATCGTATTCCTAAAGAAACGTTGATGATTGTTTTAGAGGAAGTTGAATAATATAACACATTTTTTTTAAAGCGCTGATTAATAAATAGTCAGCGCTTTTTTTATAAAAAAAAATCAACCTATATTCCTATAATTTATATTATGTCAAATTAAAGATTGAAAATACCCAATTACAACTAAATAAATGACATTTTATTAAATATTAAAAAATAATACGATGTATTTCTATGTACTAAAAATGGCTACAAACATTAGTTTTGTAGCCATTTTAAATATTGAATAAATCTGAATTTAAATCACGTCAAATAATCCAACTATTTCTAAACGAGAATCAAACATTCGTTTTATATCTTCCGGAGTATCTATATTGCCATCAAATTGTTGTAAATAAGCAATATAAACTGATTTTATTTGATTAAAATTTGGATGATTGGCTAATTTTTTGAATACCTCCCCCGACAGCATGTTTGGCTCTTTACCTAAACTCAATGCAGTTAATGCTTCAACAATTTGTTCTGCTTTGTCTTTAATCTCTTTTTCAGTCATAATATATTAATAATTAGAAAATTAAATTATTTAGATTCAGTATTTTTTATATCAATTACCAAGTTTAACTCATCGAGCTGACTTTGATCAATTATCGAAGGTGCATCAATCATTACGTCGCGACCGGAGTTATTTTTAGGGAAAGCAATACAATCGCGAATACTATCTAGTCCGGCAAAAAGTGAAACAAAACGATCCAATCCAAATGCCAATCCACCATGAGGCGGCGCACCATAACGGAAAGCACTCATAAGGAAACCAAACTGAGCTTCGGCCTTTTCGGGTGTAAAACCAAGCAGTTCGAACATACGATTTTGGAGCTTGCTATCGTGAATACGTATAGAGCCCCCACCCAACTCAACACCATTAACAACCATGTCGTAAGCATTGGCTCTTACCATGCCTGGGTCAGTATCCAAATAAGATAAATCTTCAGGTTTTGGAGACGTAAATGGGTGATGCATAGCATAATATCGTTGCGTATCTTCGTCCCATTCAAACAATGGGAAGTCGATAACCCATAATGGTTTAAATATATCCTTATTGCGAAGGCCGATCCTCGCTCCTACTTCAAGTCGTAGTTCGCAAAGTGCTTTTTGTGTTTTTGTTTTAGCACCTGCTAACATTAAAATCAAATCGCCCGCTTGTGCTTTAAACATTTCGGCTATTGTTTTTAAATCATCATTTGAGTAAAATTTATCAACTGAAGATTTAAAAGTTCCATCCATTTCGCAGCGAATATACACTAAGCCCTTCGCTCCTATTTGCGGACGTTTTACAAAATCAGTTAGTTCGTCGATTTGTTTGCGCGTGTAAGTTGCACACCCAGTTGCACAAATTCCAGCTACATACTCAGCGCTATCAAAAACCACAAAATCGTGCCCCGAGACAGCTTCTTTCAATTCAACAAATTTCATGTCGAAACGAATATCTGGTTTATCAGAACCATAATATTTCATGGCATCATGCCATGTCATACGTGGAAAATTATCCGCAAAATCAATATTTTTTACAAATTTAAAAAGATGTTTTACCATGCCCTCGAATGTTTGCAATATATCTTCTTGTTCAACAAACGACATTTCGCAGTCGATTTGTGTAAATTCTGGTTGACGGTCGGCACGTAAGTCTTCGTCGCGGAAACATTTGGCTATCTGGAAGTAGCGATCGAAACCGGAAACCATTAAAAGCTGTTTAAATAGCTGTGGCGACTGTGGTAATGCATAAAACTCACCTGCATTCATGCGTGAAGGCACCACAAAATCGCGCGCACCTTCGGGAGTAGAACCAATCAAAACAGGCGTTTCAACTTCCAGAAAGCCCATTTGATCTAAGTATCGACGAGTTTCGAAAGCCATTTGGTGACGAAGAATCATGTTATTTCGAACTGAAGTTCTACGAAGATCTAAATATCGGTATTTCATACGAATATCGTCGCCACCATCTGTATTATCTTCGATTGTAAATGGAGGAGTTTCTGCTTCATTTAATATTTGAAGCTTTTCAACAAGTATTTCAACATCACCAGTTGGGATATTTGAATTTTTGTTACTACGTTCTGCAACAATTCCCGAAACCTGAATTACAAATTCCCGTCCGAGTTTATTAGCTTTATCGCAAAGGTCTACATCAGTTTCGTTGTTGAAAACTAATTGAGTAACACCATAACGGTCGCGAATATCCACAAAAGTCATTCCGCCCATTTTGCGGGTACGATGCACCCAGCCCGATAAAGTTGTTTGTTTACCAACATGAGTAAGGCGAAGGTCGCCGCAAGTTTCTGTTCTATACATAATTAGATATTTTCTAATTCAAAAATTTCAATGATTTATTATTGAACAAAAATACAAAAAATAAATGAAGCTATCAATTAATACCTACTAGATTTTTCTATATAAATAAAAAAAGGTGCAAATTTTCATTCACACCTTTAGAATTTTACAGGTTTTTAATTAACCAACTGCAACTTCTGGAGCTATTTTCTTAACTAAACCTTTTAAAACATCACCTGGTCCAAGTTCGAAAAATTCAACTGCACCATCAGCAACCATATTTTTCACAGTTTGTGTCCAGCGAACAGGCGAAGTAAGCTGAGCAATAAGGTTTTTTTTAATTGCAATTGGGTCTGTCTGTGGATATGCGTTAACATTTTGATATACAGGGCAAACTGGTATTGAGAATGTTGTAGCATTAATTGCAGCCTGTAGCTCTTCGCTAGCTGGTTGCATGAGTGGCGAGTGGAATGCACCACCTACAGGCAATTTCAAAGCGCGTTTAGCACCTTTCTCTTTCAACACTTCGCAAGCTTTATCAATTCCTTCGATAGAGCCCGAAATTACTAATTGTCCGGGACAGTTATAATTTGCAGGAACTACCACTAAATCTTTTATTGATTCACAGCCTTCCTCTACAGCTTCATCACTCAATCCAAGTACGGCAGCCATTGTTGATGGTTCAATTTCGCAAGCTTTTTGCATGGCTTGTGCACGTGCCGAAACCAAGCGCAATCCATCTTCGAACGAAAGAGCTTTGGCTGAAACCAAGGCAGAAAATTCACCAAGCGAGTGTCCAGCAACCATTTCAGGCTTAAATTCGTCGCCTAATACGATAGCGGAAATAACCGAATGAAGAAATACAGCAGGTTGCGTCACTTTAGTTTGTTTAAGGTCTTCGGCTGTACCTTCGAACATTAAATCGGTGATACGAAAACCAAGAATTTCGTTTGCTTTTTCGAAATATTCTTTTGCAAGGGCTGATTGTTCGTATAAATCTTTACCCATTCCTGAAAATTGTGCTCCCTGACCGGGAAAAACATAAGCTCTCATACGTCTATTTTTTGTTATATTTAAAGCCCCATTCGATAAATGGGACAAATTATTGCATTTCAAAACGGCTGCAAAGATAAAACATTTATAGCAGAAACAAAAATCTAATTTTTAACAAAACTAAATTATTAAAATTCAGTTATTTATGTATTTATATTTTCAATTTTTCAATTCAAAAATATTGCAGTAACTTTGTACTCAACAAAAAATCAATAAAATGGAATTAATTCGTAAATACTTTCCCAACCTATCTCCTACTCAATTGTCTCAATTTGAACAACTTTACGATTTGTATTTTGATTGGAACTCAAAAATAAATGTTATTTCGAGAAAAGATATTGAAAATTTGTATTTGCATCATGTATTACACTCGTTATCTATTGAACAAGTTATTCATTTTAAAGCAGGTACAACAATTCTAGATGTTGGTACCGGTGGTGGATTTCCGGGTGTACCGTTGGCAATACTATTTCCTGAAGTTCAATTTACGCTTATCGATTCAATTGGTAAAAAAATTAAAGTTGGCTCGGAGGTTTCGAACGCAATTGGACTTAAAAATATAGTTTTTAAGCATTTACGTATTCAGGAAGAAAAGGCTAAATTTGATTTTGTAGTGAGTAGAGCTGTTATGCCTTTGGATGATTTAGTGAAACTTGTAAAAAAGAATATTAAAAAAGAAGGAAAAAATGCCATTCCAAACGGACTTATCTGTTTGAAAGGTGGCGAATTGCAGCACGAAATTCTACCGTATAAAAATATTGCCGATACTTACGAAGTGAGCGATTATTTTAAAGAAGAATTTTTCAAAACAAAAAAAGTGGTTTATGTACCATTGTAAGGTAGTTAATAAGTAAATTAGTTCATAGGTTAATTGGTTATTCATCAAACCAATTAACAGCTTAACACAAAAACAAATAAACTAACAATAATGACAGTTAAAACATTTACATTCAATCCGTTTCAGGAAAATACATACTTAGTTTACGATGATACGAAAGAGGCTATAGTTATTGACTGTGGTTGTATACTCGATTACGAAAAAAAGGCTTTTAAACAATATATAATTGATAATGAGTTGAATATTGTAAAAGTTATCAATACACATCTGCATTTGGATCATCAATTTGGAAATAAATTTTTGAACGACACCTATAACATCGCCCCTTTAGCGCATATCGAAGATGAATTTTTACTCGAAAATGTAAAATCGCAAGGTGCAATGTTTGGTATTCCGGTGAAAGAAGATGCACAGACTTTAGGTGGGTATATTGAAGATAATCAAACATTTACTTTTGGTAAAACTTCATTTGTCGCGCTGCATGTTCCGGGTCATTCGCCTGGAAGTGTGGCTTTTTATTTTGAAAAAGAAAATGCAGTATTTGTGGGCGATGTACTATTTAAAGGCTCAATAGGGAGAACTGATTTACCTAAAGGTGATTATGCAACTTTAATCGGTTCAATTATAAAAAGACTGCTTCCCCTACCCGATTCTACCGTAATTTATAGTGGTCATGGACCAGTAACTACAATTGGCGAAGAAAAAGTAAATAATCCATATTTATAGTTATTAGGTGGTTATTTATAGTTATTAGGTGGTTATTTATAGTTATTAGGTGGTTATTTATAGTTATTAGGTGGTTATTTAAAGTTATTAGGTGGTTATTTAAAGTTATTAGGTGGTTATTTATAGTTATTTATATAGATAGTTTTCGATAATAAACTGATATACAAAAGGATGTACCAAATTGGATATATCCTTTTTTTGTTTTATATATTTACGGATTTGGGTAGATGAAATGTTGTAAACAGGTGAATTAATTATTTTCATTTGTGGATAGATTTTCGATACTACACTAAAATCATAGCCGGTTCGTGGATAAACCATAATATCAAAATTAGTAAGTAAGTCCTTGTAATTCTTCCATTTATCGAAAACCAAGGCATTATCGCTACCTATAAATAATGTAAATTTGTTTTCTGGAAACTCTTGGGATAAAAGATTCAAAGTATCGATAGTATAGGAAGGAATAGGCATAGTAAACTCAAGATTAGAGGCTTTTAGTTTTGAATTGTGTTTAATTGAACGTACAAGCATTTCAAGCCGAAGGTTTTCATCTATTAAATCAACCTGATTTTTGAGCGGATTACAAGGTGAAACTATATACCAAACCTCATCAAATAATTCATTTTGAACAAGAAACTCGCCCAAATGGAGATGCCCGAGGTGAAATGGATTAAAAGAGCCAAAAAACAAGGCAATATTCATATTTATTCGATTAATTCGAAGTATGTTGATTTATTTGTTCAAAAATTCATGAATTAATCCCTCTACTTCAATTTTGGCCTTTTGCAAGTTGTCGTTAACAACGACCACATCAAATTGACTTGCGAAACTCATTTCGTGTTCGGCTTTTGCAACTCGTTGCGCAATCATTTCCGGGGTATCAGTTCCTCTATTATTGAGCCTTTTTAATAGTTCATCAACACTTGGTGGAGCAATAAAAATTGCCAATGAATTGTCTCCAAATTGCCTTTTAATATTCAATCCACCAACTACATCTACGTCGAAAATAATGTTATTTCCTTTGTCTGAAACACGATTTATCTCACTGCGAAGAGTTCCATAATATAAATCTTTATAAACTTCTTCGAATTCAATAAACTCTTTATTATCAATGCGTTTACGAAATTCTTCGGCAGATAAATAGTAATAGTCAACACCGTGTTTTTCTACGCCACGTGGTTGTCTGCTAGTTGCCGAGACTGAAAATTCGAGACCAAGATTTTTAGTAAGTAAGTGTTGTACTATGGTGCTTTTACCAGCTCCAGATGGGGCTGAAAATATTATAAGTTTGCCTGCCATGAGAATGATGTGATGATCTGGTGATATGATGATGTGATGATATGTTGATTAAAAAAATTATAGAACGTTTAGAACTTGTTCTTTAATTTGTTCAAGTTCATCTTTCATCAATACTACAATTTTTTGCATTTCGCTATGGTTCGATTTTGAACCAAGTGTATTTACTTCACGACCAATTTCCTGTGCTATGAAACCAAGTTTTTTACCAGGCGATTTTTCGTGATTCATGGTTTCGATAAAATAATCGAGGTGAGTTTTCAATCGCACTTTTTCCTCGTTTACATCTAATTTTTCGATATAAAAAATCAATTCTTGTTCTAATCTATTTTTATCGTAACTAATTTTATCAGAAATAGTTTGAAGATTTTCTTCAAGCTTCGCTTTAATTCTATCAATGCGTTCGCCCTCATATTGTGCTACCAATTCGAGCAGTTCGGCTATACGATTTATTTTAGTTACAAATACATTCTCAAGCGATTTTCCTTCTTGAATTCTGAATTCCTTTAATTGTTCAATAGCTTGACTGATACCTATTTTAATTTCTTTCCACTCGTTTTCGTCCATTTCAACGACATCTGTTTTAAGTGCATCCGGTAATCGTAGCAATACTTCGAACCAGTTTGCTGGAACTTCAATTCCAGTATTGTTAGCTATTTGTTTAATTTGCTCATAATAAGCCATTAAAACCGATTGATTAATTTGAGAAACCGATTCTTTTCCTGAATTATCAACATACAATGCAAAGTCAATTTTGCCTCTTTCGAGTTGTTGCGAAAGTTCTGTACGAATTTCAATATCCTTATCTCGATATAATCCCGAAATTCGGGTTGACAAATCCAACTGTTTGCTATTGAGCGATTTAATCTCAACAACAATTTTTTTATTTCCGTATTCGCAAGTGGACTTACCAAAGCCCGTCATTGATTGTACCATAATGATGTTTATTATTTTAGCATTCAATTGCAAAAGTACAATTTTTATTTCAAAAAACAGAAAAATGAACAATTCCTAACAGTTTAAAAGGATTGAATAAAAATGACTGATAAATTTGACAAAAAACAGCATTTCTGCTATTGATTTATTCAAAAAAGAGCGTATCTTTGCGAAAAATCAAAGAATTTATCTTATTTTTATCTTTATTATTGGCAAACAAACAGTTGACTTATTATTAAATTTACATAATCATGGAAAAAACGAAAAAATTTCTATTACCAGAGAATGAATTACCCACAAAATGGTACAACATTATGGCAGATATGCCCACTAAGCCAATGCCTATGTTACATCCGGGAACGCGTCAACCAATTACAGCCGAAGATCTTTATCCATTGTTTGCCAAAGGATTAGCCGACCAGGAAATGAACAGCACCGATGCATGGATAGAAATACCGGAAGAAGTTCGCGAAAAATATAAAATTTACCGCCCTACCCCACTTGTACGTGCTTACAATCTCGAAAAAGCACTTGATACACCAGCTCATATCTATTTCAAGAATGAAAGTGTAAGTCCGGTTGGATCGCATAAGCTAAATTCGGCATTAGCACAAGCTTATTATTGCAAGGAAGCAGGCGTAACAAATGTTACCACTGAAACAGGTGCTGGGCAATGGGGAACAGCTATGGCATTTGCATCGAAAGCATTTGGGTTGGAATTGGCAGTTTACATGGTGAAGATTAGCTACGAACAAAAACCTTATCGCCGCTCATTAATGCAAACATGGGGAGCACAGGTAATTCCTTCTCCAAGTATGTCGACCAAAGCAGGACGCAAAATAATTACAGAACATCCTAACTATCAGGGAAGTTTAGGAACAGCCATTTCGGAAGCTATAGAGCTTGCCATGAGTACACCCAATTGTAAATATACGCTTGGAAGTGTGCTGAATCACGTTTCGATGCATCAAACTGTGATTGGTTTGGAGGCCGAAAAACAAATGGAAATGGCTGGAGAATATCCAGACGTAGTAATTGGTTGTTTTGGAGGTGGCTCGAATTTTTCGGGTATTTCATTCCCATTTTTACGTCATAATATTAAAGATGGTAAAAAAACGCGCTTTATTTCTGCTGAGCCAGCTTCGTGTCCTAAATTAACCCGTGGTGTTTTCCAATACGATTTTGGAGATGAAGCAGGTTATACGCCATTAATTCCGATGTACACCCTAGGGCATAACTTTGCACCGGCTAATATTCACGCCGGTGGTTTACGTTATCATGGAGCAGGAACAATTGTCAGTCAATTGATGAAAGATAATCTTATGGAGGCTGTTGATATTAAACAACTTGATTCGTTTAAAGCAGGCGTTTTGTTCGCTCAAACCGAAGGAATTGTGCCAGCACCTGAATCGGCTCATGCTATTGCTGCCGCCATCAACGAAGCCTTGAAAGCCAAAGAAGAAGGAACTAAAAAAACGATTTTATTCAATTTATCTGGTCACGGATTAGTGGATATGACAGCTTATGATCAATATTTGGCGGGCGACCTTGTAAATTATTCGCTTACAGATGAGGATATTGCAGCCAATATTGCAGAATTAGAAAAAATCATAAAATAGCACACGAATAAAAATTCTATTTAAAAAAGAGAGAGTGTCTGTGACATTCTCTTTTTTTATACTATCAAATTAAAAGTTATTATCATTTTTGAAGGTTGTTTCGTAATTTATTTAAAATCAATAGTTTTACTTTAAAATAACCGTAAATGTTTTTCTAAAAAATAATAATAAATTGCTTGATGCTATTATTTTAATTTAACTTTGCATTAAAATTAAATCAAAATGGCAGTAGCACATATTGGCGAAATTGCGGGGTTGGGTGTATCGTTGTGTTGGACAATGAGTGCCTTGTTTTTTGAGAAGGCAGGAACACGAATTGGTTCATTATCAGTGAATTTTATTCGATTGTTTATGGCAATCGTATTTTTAGGATTATCGACTTTGGTTACAAAGGGGCTTTTATTTCCAACTGATGCAACTCCTTATCAATGGTTTTGGTTGGGAATATCCGGTGTAATCGGGTTTTTTCTAGGAGATTTGGTGCTTTTTAAATCGTATATGGTGATTGGTTCTCGAACAGCAGCACTCATTATGAGCTTTTCGCCCATGTTAACGGCTATTATTGGTTGGTTTTTCCTAAATGAAAAATTAACTGTCTTAGAAATAGTTGCTATTCTGGTCAGTATTGCAGGAATTATTACAGCTATTTCGAACCGAAAAATGAAATTAAATATTCCGATGAAAGGCTTATTATTAGCACTGGGAGGAGCTTTAGGTCAGTCGGTTGGCATAATTTTGAGTAAAAAAGGCATAGGCGATTATGACCCATTAGCTGCCACTCAAATAAGAGCATTGTTCGGATTTGTCAGTTTTGTGATTATGATTAGCTTTATGCAGCGATGGCCTCGTATTTTGTTGGCTTTGAAGGATAAACCTGGCATGAAAGCAGTAACAGTTGGTTCTATCTTTGGTCCATTTATAGGAGTGGCATTGGCATTATTTGCAATTCAACATACAAATACTGGCATTGCATCTACCTTAATGGCACTGGTACCAATTTTTATTATATGGCCATCGGCTGTAATGTTTGGCGAAAAAATAAAAACTCAGCAAATTATTGGTGCTATAATTAGTATTATTGGGGTAAGTTTATTTTTTATGTAGTGAATGCGATAGATATCAAAATAAATTTATTACTTTTGCAGTCCAAATTTATGAGGAAAGTTGCCAGAGTGGTCGAATGGGCTTGTCTCGAAAACAAGTGAACGGGTAACTGTTCCCAGGGTTCGAATCCCTGACTTTCCGCAATCTACTAAAATAATTAGCTACAATAGAGAGATAAAACCCTACAAATTCTGTGATTTGTAGGGTTTTATCTTTTTTATATGTTTCCACAAAAAAAGTCCATATTTTTATATGGACTTTTTTTTTGAGTATTTTTGTGAATCTTATATCCAACGTACGAAGCAGAAATCCATACGATGAGGTAAATCTTCATTTTTTGGGAACATGCGGAAAGCATATTTAAACGAACCTGCTCTATTGAGTTTGTAGCTTAAACCGTATATAAGTTTGGAGCCTGTAGCCTTAATCAATTGTAATTCTTCTACATCTGCTAACATTGTTTTATTGTTTTCGTCGGTATAAGTTACAACTAACTCCACTCCTATTCCTTTGTCATTCAAGTCTTTTGTATCGAGAACTACTTTTAGTTCGTAATTTTCGGCCACTTCAGGATTGTGAATTAACTTTTCAGGAATTTCAACAGTTTCAACTTCTATTGCATCCCAGCCAGCAGCAATTTTATGTTTCCATACAGCCAATTCTTTTGCTTTTTCAAAATCATTAGCCTTAATCATTGTCGAACGAGTAGCTAATTTGGTATAAAACTTCTGAATATAATCGTCAATCATACGCTTTGTTGTGTAACGTGGCGAAATGAGTGCAATTGAATTTTTGATATACTGAATCCATTCGGGAGAATAACCTTTGGTATTTTTAGCAAAATATAGTGGTACAATTTCGTTTTCGAGCATACTGTATATAGTTACAGCATCCAACTGATCTTGATGTTCTTGATTTTGGTAGGTACGTTTTTCAGTTAATGCCCATCCAGCACCTTTCACATAGCCCTCCAGCCACCAACCATCGAGCACGGAGAAGTTCAATACACCGTTCATTTGTGCTTTTTCGCCTGATGTTCCCGAAGCTTCAAGTGGGCGAGTTGGTGTATTCAACCAAATATCAACACCCGAAACCAATCGTTTTGCCAACCGCATATCATAATTTTCGAGAAAAATTACTTTTCCTAAAAATTGAGGCATACGTGATATTTCAATAATACGTTTTATCAAACCTTGACCACCACCATCGGCAGGGTGAGCTTTTCCTGTAAATAAAAATTGTACAGGGCAAGTAGGGTTATTTACAATTCGTTCCAATCTTTCTAAATCGGTAAATAGCAGGTGAGCACGTTTGTAAGTTGCAAATCGGCGACCAAAACCAATAATGAGCGCATTTGGATTAATAGCTCCCAAGATATTAACAATTCGGGTAGGATCACCTTGGTTTTTAAACCATGTTTCGCGAAACTGAACTTTGATAAAATCGACCAATCTATTTTTCATGTGCATACGAGTATTCCAAATAACTTCGTCGGGAATATCATACACTTTCTGCCAAATTTTCATGTTCGACTGATCGTTGTAAAAATCTTTAGAGAAATACTTTTCATACACAGCCTTCCATTCCGAAGCAGTCCATGTAGGTAAATGCACACCATTTGTTACATAATTTACATGTAATTCTTCAGGGAAATAGCCTTGCCAAATAGGGTTAAACATTTCTTGCGAAACTTTTCCATGCAACCAACTTACTCCATTTACCTCTTGGCAAGTGTTACAAGCAAAAGTGCTCATGCTAAATTTTTCGTCTTTATTGCCAGGATGTTCACGACCCATATCAATAAATTCGTCCCACGACAATTGTAATTTTGCAGGATACTCGCTCATATATTTACCAAATAAATCTTCGGAAAAGCTATCATGTCCGGCAGGAACAGGCGTGTGAACCGTATAAAGCGAGCTCGAGCGAACCACTTCGAGCGCTTGAGGATGTGTTAATCCTTTATCGACAGTTAAATCTACTAAGCGCTGTACGTTTATTAGAGCTGCATGGCCTTCGTTGCAGTGGTAAACTTGCTTTTCGATACCCAATTTTTTGAGCGTAAGCATACCACCAATACCCAGCATAATCTCTTGTTTCATACGGTTTTCCCAATCGCCACCGTAGAGTTGATGTGTAATAGCACGATCCCACTCGCTATTCATATCTGTATCTGTATCGAGCAAATAAAGCGAAATACGCCCTACCGATACTTTCCACACGTAAGCATAAACAATCCGATCAGGATACGGAACTTCTATCACAACTGGTTGGTTGTTTTTATCAAATACTTGTTTGATAGGTAGGTTGTTAAAATTCTGAGCTTCGTAAAGTGGAATTTGTTGCCCCTCAACCGATAATGTTTGTGTGAAATAGCCATAACGGTATAAAAATCCGACAGCTGTTAAATCAATAGCACAATCACTGGCTTCCTTTAAATAATCGCCAGCAAGTACTCCCAGACCACCCGAATATATTTTTAAAACTTCAGTTAAACCATATTCCATGCTAAAATAAGCAACCGATGGTTTATCTTTGCGTAAAGGCGTATGTATATAAGCCTGATATTTATCGTATATTACGTTTAATTTTGCAATAAAAAGCTCATCATTAGCAAGTGCTGTTAACTTTTCGTAGCTTAATATATTTAATAATAACACCGGATTTGAATGTGCTTTTACCCAAGTTTCAGTACAAATAGTACGAAACATATTTTTGGCATCACTACTCCAAACCCACCATAAATTTTGAGCTATTTCCTCTAATTTTTTCAAATTTTCAGGCATATTGGCTTTTACACTGATATGCTTCCAATTAGGCTCATTTACATTATTTACTTTAATTTTCATAAAAATATATTTAGTTTTTTTTATACAATACCTATTTAGTTTTTTTCAATCTTTCATTTTTATTAGCAATGGCAATAGTATAAGCCTTTGAATAAAATTCGATAAAATTTTCCCACAGTGCTTTTTTCGAAATGGCTGTTGCCTTTTTTCGAATAGCTGTAACCTGCTTTGCATCAGCTTTACTAAAATTATAAATCATCGAGGCAATTTTTTTTGCCACTTCGTATCCATTATAATCCGAACGATGAATTACACCAACACCTGCTTCCAAATCTTGTGGAATGGTAGAAACCCACTGACCAAAACCCGATAAATCAGTTGTAATGGTAGGAACCGAAAAAGCTACACTTTCGAGCGGTGTATAACCCCAAGGCTCATAGTACGATGGAAAAATAGTCAGATCTAATCCAATTATCAAGTCGTAATAACTTTTATTAAAAATGCCGTCGAAACCATCTAAGTACGAAGGCACAAATATCACTTTTACGCGCTCATTTTCCAAATTATTAATGTGGAACCAATGTAAAGCACTCATTACATTGTCGTTATAATAATCGTGTAGTTCGTGAGTAGTTTTTCTATTGTAGGAATAAAGTTTTGAATCAGAGTGATTTAAGCTATTTAACAAATCGTGTCGTGCACCTTGCACCCATGCAGGAACCATGATAAAAGCTACCACTTGACGAGTCATATCCTGAAAATCATACAAATATTTCAAAGACTCTATAAATGTATCTATACCTTTATTTTTATACTCGTAGCGTCCTGCCGTTCCAACAAAAAGCGCATCATCCGCCAATTCGTAGCCTAAAAGCGTTTCGGCAACTTTTTGGAATGTTTTGCGAGCGTTGTTACGTTTAGTTGTAAATGCACTCCCTTTGGGTACAAAATCATCTTCAAAACCATTTGGAGTTACAATATGAGGATTCATGTCGAGCAATTGTTCACATTCGATAGCCGTAATATCGCTTACTGTAGTAAAACAATCTACTTGGTGAGCAGCAATTTTTTCGGTGGAATGTTTCGACACCATATTTAGTTCGTAAGCCATTTGATCGCCGTTGTACTCGTTCATATAATTGTACAAAGGCTTGTGGTTACCGGCAATGGAGCGACCGATAGAAGTGGCATGTGTGGTAAAAACCGTAGCTATTTGAGGTACATTTTGTTTGATATAAAAAGCACCAAATGTGGTCATCCATTCATTAAAATGAGCAATGACTTCATTTTTTTTTGTTAGCTTAAAAAAGCGGTAATAGCTTTCGATAACCATCCCTGTGGCATATCCAAACATGGACGATTCGTCGTAATCACCATAAGCAGCAAGCGAGTCGACACCAAAATCAGACCATACTTTGCCGTAAATCTCATCTTTTTTATCCATTAAGGGCATAAAATCGACTAAAACAGCTAATGGCTCACCTGGAATTTTCCAACGACCAACTCGGATATATAGATTGTATTTTTCGGCTGTAAATTTCAGCCATTCAGGCGAGAACGATTTATCTTCTATAAAATAGGGATTTGCCTTTTCAATCCACACATCGGGACCAATAAAAATTAATTTATCACCTATTTGTTTTTTAAGGGTAGCAGCTCGAGTCGAAAGTACTGTGTAGATACCGCCCACCATATTACAAACCTCCCAGCTTGTTTCGAATATATATTCTGGAGTAGAATTATTTGTCATTCAGATTATTACGTTTTAAAATGCATACGCATTCGGATAAAAATCACTCATATTAATTTGTAAAAAATTGTGATTTAATCAATAAAAAAAAAGAATGTCGTATTATTTTAAGCGTCCGCAAAGATACTAAAAGTTTTTAAATAGATGGTTATCAAGTCCTAAAGTTTTCAACATACAAGCCATTTTTGGAATGAATATAATTTTCGCAATCACATTTTAGATTTATTTTTTCAAAATTAAATTGTAAAAATCCTCATTCCCGAAAACTTTCTAACACACCCATCACTCAATCTCTTCGCAGCTCACCATTTCCCAACCGCAGTAAATCACGCGTAGCAGGTGCAGCGTTGTTTTGCCCACCGTTGCCAATATTCGAGGGTCGGCAGCATAGCGATGTAGTTGCTCAGCGGCCTCGGTATTGATTTTTTGTGATAATGGCGAATCAGGATTTTTGGCTTCCGCGTCTTGAGCGCGAGGCACGTATTTTAGCTCCACCAAGTAGCAATGCTTCATTTGTGGGTGTGCTATAAAATTGGGCGTTAGCCACAAATCAGCAAATCCTTTACCCATTTCGGCTTCGGAATGAATTGTAAAATAATTGAGCAGATTCAGATACACCAAATGGAACATTTGAACGGTTTTTTCGCCTTCCATAAAGTCGCGTACCGAAGTTTGCTTGTATATTTGCTCCGAAAAGTAGTTAAAAAAAGGTTTCCAATCACCATCGTAAGCCATTTTTTCGCCCATATCTGTAAGCGTCATAATATCTATGTTGAATATTTCAGCTTCGCTAAAACCTTCTACCAAATATGAAAACAATACAGTGCGAATAGCCAAGTTTGGCACTTTAAGGATTGTACTTCCTCGTTCCACCCTGTCGATAGTCAAAATACCAAAATAATAGAGCAGCGAAACAAAATTCTCTTTTGCAATAAGCTTTTCGGCCGGAAATGAAGTTACAATGGAAGTGCGTATTTCGCCCTCTTCGGCAATGCGCTTGATGGTAGAGAAATTGCCATTTACCTTTTTATCTAAAATAATTAGATGACGTAGCTTACCGTAGTCGATTTTAACATTGCTATCAATCAACACATTAGGGATTTTTCCATGCGACAAATAATCATCCAAAAAGTAAAGCGTCATGAACGAATTATACATTTTTTGATCTACGCAATCTTCGGCGAAGCAATAATTATTGTACCATTCGCGAATTACTGCAAGTAAATTTTCTATCGGCTCGTTGATTAACCCTGCCTCTTTATAATGGTTGATCATTGTAATTACCTCAGCTTCGGTAAAACCGATAATGGAATTGAATTGGGCATCGGTGGTAATATTTTTAGCAATATTAAAGCCACTTGTTACATCGTCGAGTGTAACGGGTGAAACTCCGGTAATGAAAATCTTTTTCAGCGAAGCATTTTTATCCGTAGTGGCAAGTTTTATTTTGTTGAAAAACAAGCGGAAAAAACCTGTACCATGTGTTAAATCAGCATATTTGCGTTCGCCATGTTGACTAAGTATGGTATTGGTAAAGTTATCATATTCGTCGATAAAGAGGTAGATAGACAGATTTTTTTCTTGACAATAACGTGAAATATATTCGAGTCGAGCTTCAGCGGTAACTCGCAATTCAAATCCTTCTAAAAATTCTATACCTAAAATAGACTTGTATCTACGGTAAAACGACTCAAATGCTTGCAAACAATGTTCCTCAAAAGATAATTCTACCTTATCAATATCAGGATTTACGCCCGAAAAATTAAAATTAAGAATCAAGTAGTTGTTTTTCTCCTCGGTAGGATGCTGTCCAATATAGGTTTCGCCAAAAAGCGCATCGAAATTTGGAGCCTCATTCACATCATAGTAAGTCATCATGGTATTCAACCACAATGATTTACCAAACCTTCGTGGAC
>JFJP01037181.1_pt1 | contig 39955 bp, 18 predicted proteins | sample 431651 | NCBI WGS metagenome assembly JFJP01 (sample SAMN02602958, study PRJNA72255) | Microbial mat metagenome, whole genome shotgun sequencing project. | biome: fresh water; feature: sink hole; material: water; isolation source: purple microbial (photo- and chemosynthetic) mats found in... | reverse complement strand
CCGTTCTGAAGCGGGAGAAAAGCATGTTGGTGTCCCAGGTGCCATTTCCCTACTATTCCGGTATAATAACCGGCCTTATGCAAAGCTTCGGCTATGGTAACTTCAGAAGTATCGATACCTGAGAAGCTTTCAGGGAAAAACACACCGTTTATCCCCATTCTCAGCGGGTACCTGCCGGTAAGAAGCGCTGCGCGGGAAGGAGAGCAGATGGATGCGGCAGCATAGGAGTCTGTAAAACGGACGCCGAGACGGGCTAAATTGTCGAGATTCGGAGTCCGGTTACAACTTGAGCCATAGCATCCCAAATCGCCGTAGCCCAAATCATCGGCCAGTATGAAAATCACATTCGGGATTTCCGGATAACTTTCCGTTGAGACTGTTGTGTTTTTCTGACAGGAGAATGCTGTTGAAATGCAGGCTGTAATTGCTGCTAATTTAAAACTTATGGATTTCATTTCATTAATAAATTAAATCAGTTTACCAATATACAGCTTTTTGCCATGAAACTGCACCGGAAGCCCGGATGTGTTGAGTTAATCTGTTTTTTAGTTCTTTAAATTGATTACTGTTTTTTTCGAGTGTTTTTAATTCATAAGGATCGTCAACCATCTGTATTAATTTCTCCCTGGGTATTCTGCTCATTTTCAATAAGACTTGCATTTTCGATGAGAAGCGTACTCATTTGGCACACACCCCTGTTTTGCCAGGTAAAATATGGTATTGCAACAAAATTTACCGATGTTTCGCCTATCAAACCTTTCCCGGTTACAACCTGAACTCCGCCTGATAATGAAGACATGAACTCAGATGAGGCCTGATTATTCCGGGGAAGCACCATTTTCAAAACATCAAACCAATCCTATTTCAATCTATATATTCAAACCAGTCAAAATCAGCATGATTTTGACTTCCTTTGCCATTTGCAGAGGCATATATTCCAATGAACGTTCCGGTAAATCGCCCTGCACCAGCCATTCCCAAAAAGGAGCCATCCAATTTATCTTTCAAAACGTACCATTCTTTGCCATTCAAGGAATAACTAAAGGTGTAAAAAACTCCCTCGGCTGAAATTTTCAAATAAACCGAACCTGTACTAACACCCGATTTGGCGATCAGCTCATCTTCCGGTTTTGCACCATTTCGCTGAAAAAGGCACAAAACTGTTTGTCCGGCCTCTTTTCCCAATATAAACCTGAAATAGTTATCCTTGTCGCGTTCAACAACCAACCCGGCTTCTTCATTGTCAGTTGCAGGGACAAATTCCATTTTAATTGTTGTTGAACAATTGGGACTTTCTTGCCTTCGACCCATAAACGATGGGTTTACGATCCCCGATATTATTTCGGGACGTAAGTGCAACCGTAAAAATCCTTTCCGGTCGCTTAACGACCACCATGGTGAATGGGGGGTGCGAATGAAGGTCCAGCGGGGATCCAATAATTTACAATTAAACTCATCTTTTGCCATTATTGAATTCCATTTTTTCTCTTTCAGGTTTGGTTTTTGAAGATATAATTCTCCTCGTCCAATATTTCCGTAGGGGTTAACAACAGGCCATGCAGCAGTCCAGCCGACCGGCGACAAAAACGTTTCCCTTCCCAAAATGTGAATCTCACCTCCGTAAGGTCTTCTGCCAAGGTAAACCATCCACCATTCCCCGGTTTGTGTTTGCACCAGGTCCGCATGTCCGGTAGAGGTAATAGGGTGGTTTGCAGGTAAATCTCGATGAGTAAGAATCGGATTGGCAGGATTTATTTCGTAGGGTCCAAAAACATGATCACTCCGCCAGACCGATACAGCATGGTTTTGAAATGTTCCGCCATGGCCAGCTATAAGGTAGTATTTCCCATCCTTTTTATATAAATGGGGAGCCTCAAAAAAGTCTACCCCTTCGTTTAATCCCCCGTCAATATTACCTTTTTGATAAAAATCGCGACCATCGAGAATATCCACTTTATTGCCAATTAACTGCATATTCTTCACATCAAATTCCTGGATCCAGATGTTGCGGTGATTGCTCCATTTTTTGGGTTGGGGCGAATAATTGCCCTGATAGTAGACTTTCCCGTCTTCATCAAAGAAGAGAGAAGGATCAATCCCCTTTGCATCCTTTAGCCAAACAGGGTCTGACCATGGACCTTCAGGATTTTTGGCTGTAACGATAAAATTACCTGCCGGTTTACCCTCCTCCACTCCGGTTAGGGTTGAAACCACATAAAAAATCCCCTTATTATACCTGATAGTTGGGGCGAAAACGCCTTTTGTACAGGCCACACTGTCAAGATTCAGTTGAGATGGACGATTCAACACATGACCGATCATCTTCCAGTTGACCAGATCTTTACTTTGATAAATCGGAATTCCCGGAAAATACTCATTGGAACTCGTAACCAGAAAGTAGTTGTCGCCAACAAGGCAAATACTGGGATCAGCATTGTGTCCCGAGATAATAGGATTGTATTTATGTAAGTCTACTACCGCAGATTCAACTTCTTTCAGGTTCAATGAAGTTACCAATAGAATTAGCACAAGGTAAAAGAGCCTTTTTCTTATAATGAGATTATACAAATTACGCATCTGCGAAGGTTTTCTTAGGTTATTGGTTTAGCCTGAGTAATGGCTTTCGAATCAATGGCTCCCGATTGTTTTGATAAATGCCTGAAGTTTTTAAAATATTCTGAGCTTCCAGTGGAGCCAAAAGGGGAAGAACAGTAAAAATCAAAATCAGATTTTTTTTCATAATTGTCAGGTTGATAATTTCAAATTTCATCTAAAAGAAAGGAAAAACCTAAATCTCTCACCCCATTTACTGAGCTCTGTTTTTGAATCAACAAATGCGAGAACCTGAATGTCAGATAAATTCGGAATAAGTTTTGTGACGGCCCTGTTTTTCATAAAGGAAACGTTAATGAGGATATTTAAATTCGATAACGATATTAAACAAGGGTACTTCACTTATATTCTTAACGACGTGGACAACAGGCTGAGCAAATCTCACTGTGTTTGGGACCTGTAGGCTGCCCTTTGTGGTTCCGTCAGGATTGAATCGGGGATCAGTAAGGCGGGCTGGATTGAGGCGAATAACAACACGCTCTGCATGGCTGTGCATTTCACGTGTATCGCCGGGAGCAAGCCTTTCTTCGAATACGCGGAACTGTTCATCCTCATAAACTATTGCGTTTTTTAGGGGTTCTAACCATTCTTCCGGCCCTTTTATGGGCGGGTGATTTGTTTTGAATACCACTTCGAAGAACTCACCTGCCGACAATGAATAGGATTCACCAGCCTTGAACACGACAACTTCTCCGCGTTTCATCGTTATTTTGCCCCTGCTGGAATGGATTTTCACTTTGTCAAGAGCAACGATAAGCCGTGTGCCAAAACCAACAGTTTCCGGCAACTCAAAAGCTGTAGAATTACGCATAACTCTGACATATTCATTGTCCAGGGCAACCGAGTCAGGTTGGTGCTGCATGTCAGGGTTTAGGCCTACATTATTAAGTTTGATTACGGTATCATTTGCACTGGCAACCGATATAACAAAAAAAGACAGCCATAGTAATGAATATTTATTTTTCATTTTTTATACTCCTAGAATTATTTTTTTATCGGGGAAATTCTACTTATCCGTTCGAAAGCAAGATGCCGGCAGACCTTCCTTGTTATATAGGTTTGCTACTCCCGGATTGTCTGCCCAGGCATATCGTACTGCCACAGGATTGGAAATGGTGTCGCTCCAAACGATTACTTTATCATCTTTTATTACTGCATTGGCCCACATAAATCCCCCTGATTCGCCAGCGATTGCAAAATGTTTAAGTTCGCCTCCCCCTTTAACCATCAATCCACTGCCGGTATTTGAGAATGAAAGAATAATTTTGTATCCTTTAATTTTCATGGATTCAAATGTCGGACCCGAATGCACGACTTTCTTGTTTCCATAAGCGAGCTTTTGGGCGGCAAGAGAAAGTCTGAGCCCCACATCCGATTTATTGAGGGGATGCACATCATTCCACTCTCCAATATCGTTGGCAACTGCCATGCCTGTGTTGGGCAATGAAAGGGCCATGGCTTGAGCTTCCTGTAACTCAGCCAGTCTGCTTTCGCCCGGCATGGCTTTAGCTTCATTAATATTTGCAAGCTGAACAAAAAGAAAAGGGAAATCGCCCTGTTTCCACTCTTCACGCCAACTAGTGATTAGTGCGGGAAATAACGACTGGTATTCCTTTGCCCTACCGGTATTGGACTCCCCCTGATACCAGATTACGCCTTTGATTCCGTAACCAATCAAAGGGGAAAGCATACCAAAATACATCGAGGATCCCTGGCTCTGAAATCGCGTCACATCTTCCCTCAACAGGGGTTCGGAGGCAACGCCGGATTTGTATTGCCAATCCCCGGCAAGTTCGATGAAATCCCCATCAATTTCCAAAACGTAAGGTTTGTCCTTAATAAAACCGCCCTTACCACTTTCATTCACTATCCGCACTGCTATCAGGTTTTTTCCTTCCTTTACAATGCTGCCATCAAGGCTGTATTTTCGGGGGATGTATTTGTTCGTTGTTTTGCCTGTTTCGATTCCATTGAAATAGGTAATATCTTTTAAGATTATATTTCCTAAACGCAAGACCGCATTTTTTCCGGCCAGGGAAGCGGGCACTTCAATTTCTTTACGAAACCAAACGATCCCTGCATCTATGTTTTTTAATCCGGCATCCTGCCAAAAACCTGGTACTGACATGCTTGCCCATGAAGATGAGTTATATTCCGGCAAATACCAGCTTTCATGCATGCCGGCATCACCCTCATGTAATTTCCTGTACCAGTTTTCAGCAAATTGCTTATCACGTGCTGTGATTCGGTTTACTAAAGCAGTGTCTTTGTATTCAAGTGTTTTTGAAAGATAATGCGGATAATTTTGCAATACCCCTTCACTAACCCATGCCTCAGCGGGAGTGCCGCCATAGCTGCAATTAATAAGGCCTATGGGAACTTTGTGTTTGGCATAAAGGTTTTTAGCGAAAAAGTATCCAACTGCAGTAAATTTCATGATTGTCTGGGGATTTACAGCCTGCCATCCGGTTTCTGTTTCCACATCATCATAGGGATTGAAACTTATTCTTCGCTTAACCAGGAATTGCCTGATCTGGTTATTCGATGAAGATTCTATTTCCTTTGCATATTTTTCGCTGGCTTTTGACATTTCAAACTCCATATTCGACTGACCGGAGCAAAGCCACACATCACCCACCAAAATATCCTTGAGAGTAAGGCTGTTGCTTGCCGTAAATTTCATTTCATAAGGCCCTCCCGCATTTTGCGGTTTAAGATCAGCCTTCCATTTCATATCGGATCCGGCTACTGCGGTATAGGTTTCCCCCATAAAATCAATCCTTACGGTTTCGCCCGGAGCAGCCCAGCCCCAGACGGGAATCTCCATATTGCGCTGTAACACTATTCCATCACTTATAATGCTGGGTAATCTAAGTTGTGAAAATGCCACAGAACTTAAAAGGCTTAAACATCCCAGGAGAAAAGAATATAAATATCTGCGAATCATATTTCGGTTATTTTGTAAATTTTTCCTCATGAACGAGGTTCCCGTCCACATCAAAATGTTCAAACCTCAGGCATGGTTTCCTATCAGCATAACAAAATCAACACGATACTTCAGTTCACGATTACCTTACGCATATCAACTCCCGCTTCAGTTCTGAGAAGAATTATATACATTCCCCGCTGAACCTTTGATCCCTGATTGGTGGTGCAATTCCAGCTTTTTGTATAACTGCCTTCAGGTAATCTCCCGCTAAAAAGAGTATGGATGAGTTGTCCGTTTAGATTGTAAACCTGCAATATTACTTGTTCGCTGTTGGGAGCAACTGAAAAAACAATATTGGTGAGGTAATTCGCAACAACAGGATAAACTTTCTCAATACTGGTGCGACCCACAACATGCGTTGCCGGAGTTACACCAGCAAGCAGCCCGTCAATCCCGGCTGTTGCAATCCCCTTGTCGGTTGCAACCCAGATATTACCGGAGTTATCGAAGGCAATGTCGTTGATTGCTTTATTCGGCAAACCATCAGCAACAGTATATGTATGCAGAGCCTGACCGGTATAAACAACAGCGCCAGTTGGGGTTGCCATCCAAATACTACCTTGATTATCTTCCTTAATTGCATATACAGTGTCTGATACCTGATGCGTGCTGCGCCTTAAAGCAGGTTCATCCCAACCTTCCTTGGTTTCAAAACCAACATGATAGCTTGTTCCCTTATCGGTTCCAAACCATTGATTTCCTAGTCTATCAATAAAAATCGAATAAATATTATCCGACCATAATCCCGTGTAATCCACTACATAGGAAGATGCGCCACTGATGCCGTCAACGCCCATTTTCAGACGTGCAACCCCGGTACCGCGTGTACCAAAGAGGTTCCACCCATCGGGAAATGATGCTATGCTGCTTACTTTTGTAAGATTGGATTCGTTATTTGAATTTACTTTTAGATACCAGTCCTCGCTGTTAAACCCTGAAATTCCTTGTCCATGAGCAAACCATTTAGCCGAGTTGTTGTCTACCGAAGCAAGCCAAATGCTATCCGAACCAATACCTGAATTGCTTGTTGAAAATGCAGATACTTCAATGCCAAAATCCTCCTGAATTGACACGCTACTTGCACCCTTTTTTGTTGAAATCCAGATTTTCGTAACGGAATTCGAATTCTCGGCAAACAGGCTGTTTATCGAATTATCAGGAAGCTCATGTTCCGTTGTGTAAACATGCCAGTTATCATTGCTTTTCATTACAAGACCGTTGCTTGTTGCCATCCAGACCCGGTTTTCCTTGTCGCATAGAATGGCTTTTACCTGATCGGAGGGAAGTACGCTGTTATCCATATTGTATATCATCCAGGTTTGAGCTTGCAGACTAAAAAGGATAATGGTAAGCATCGACGATACAAGTAATTTTCTCATTTCCTTCTAAAATTCTTTATTGATTTTTGTTGTCAGGTATTCATTCCCCATTTTAACTCTCACGACATATGCTCCGGGCTTAATCCTTTCCAGATCAAGTTTTGTTGTGAATGCCCCGCTTGATTTAAAAGTATCAGTACTGTAAATTGCTCTTCCTGAGAGATCAATAATGCTAATTGAAATTTCTCCTGAGTAACTGTTACTTAGCGAAATCGAGCATGCATTCAGAAAAGGATTTGGAAAAGTCTTTAGCGATCCTATATTGGCAGAAGCATCGGAAACGGATGTAGCATCTACAAGTGTCGAAGCGCTAATAATTCCGGAATATTCTGAAGCGGCCTTGTCGGTTATCGCTCTTATCCTGAAATAGTAGTTTGTGTTGGGAAGAAGATCTGCAATGCTGTAGCTTGTTTCATCAGCACCAACTTGGGCTAATAAAATCCAATCCGTGAGGCCATCGGCAGAGACTTCGATACTGAATTCCGATTCGCAGTTCGAGTTATCGCTCCAGGAAAGGTCGATGCTGTTGACAGAAACGGACCCCGCAGCCAGGTTTCCGGGAGAATCAAGTATGTACAGTTTGTTGCTGAAAATTGTGAAAAGCTCAATTCCCTCGCCGGTTTTCAGGTTGCGGGAATACTGTTTGTCGACAGGATTATTCCAGTGTTCAAAAACACCCAGACTCTGAATGGGAGTTCCGTCACCTTCCGGGTCGTAACTGATTCCTGCGGGCCAGTATGCCGAGCTGGCAGCCTGCATAAGGTAATCGTCGGCCGCGTGATATTGAGGAAATGCAGAATCGGGCATGGTTTCAACCCGATAGTGTGAACGAAGAAAGTCGAGACATACGGATTCGATAGCAACATGGTCCTGCGAAGCAAATACCGAAGAGGTCCAGTCGCCATTAAAAGGAGGCTCAGACCATTTATCGGGGGAGTAATTAGCGTCTGCGCCTGCCCAGAGACCATCGACAATAAAAAGCATTGTGTTTCCTCCGAGAAGTTCATGCCCCATCATATCAACCAGTACCTTATATTTCCCATATACTTTTGTAGTATCATCTGCGCCAATTAAGCCATTATGCAAATGATCGGCCGCTCCCCTCATTTGTGTTCCGAAATGATTTTTAGCGCAACTGGTCACTCCTCCCCTGAAATGCCCTTTAAGCGCAGCCAGATTAATTACATAAGAGGCTTCCTCAACGGCAGTAGGTATATAATCGGAACTGTATCCCAGTCCCGAAGTACCTTTATCCGAATAAAAGATCCGTGGAGCAGCTCCCTTCACAGCGGCTTCCTGTCCGGTAGCAAGAAACACAGTACTGCCAATATAATGCACATCGGGAAATTCGTTTCTCCACATATCGATGTTATCCTTGTAAAGATGTTTCGACGGATCGCCTATGGTTATGTTTTCCTGAGGTACTCCGTAACCGTTGATTAGTTGCCTCAACAAAGCCAGTCCGACCTGCGCGGAAGCCTGGGAATTGGCATATCTGGAATTTGCTTTTCTCGCATGGGTTCTGCTATCCATTCTGGCTGCATGACCACCGACATTGTTGAATTTTATATATATTTTTTCACCTTCCCTATAGGAAACGTTTCCTTTTTCATGAGCGGCATTAAAATAACGGAACAGCGTATCCCAGGATTCCGAAATCGTGGGTTTGCCGGTTAAAGCAAGGACAGTTTTAATCAGCATTGAATCAACCCTTATCATATCCGTGTTCTTGTCCATATACCAACCGTCGTTGAATACACCTGTACAGTTTTCATTTGTAGCCAGACTGTCCCAAACCCATACTACTCTTCCCGGAAAAATACCTTGAGCAACGCCTACCGGCTGGTTTGGGCCGATCATGGGAACAGCATTCGCAGTTGGATTAGTAGAAACCGCAGAGGCTGTGGAATAATTATGAATCAGGGTTGACACGCCAGCTGCCATTGCCACCAGAACAAAGCCGGATGCAGCAAGGTACCGGGTTTGTAGAATTTTTGATTTGGCTTTTCGGAAAGCAAATACGGTTGTTCCCAGGCTGAGCAGATAAATCACAAAACTGCTCATAAAAGGACTTGCTGCCTTAATGCAGGGATACTCTGCACGGCTTGGTTTAGGAATAACCCTGATAAGGAACCAAACAGTTGAAGCTAATCCCATTGCAAGGAAAATGAACTTATAGGGAATTTTAATTTTCACAAGGAAATCAAATATTCCATTTAAGGATTTAGGAAAATGTTTCTTCATTGAATTCTCATTTTATAAGGCAATACAAAAAAAGACAATCGAACAGGTAAAGATGTTTGTGTATAGGTAAAATTCTGTTGACAGGCCTGCCACGTCCATCAACAATAACGCTGATTCAAACTGCTTCATTTACTTGTCTAATCCGATGAGGACTTCCAATGTAAGGTGTCCCCCTTGAATCGGGTTAGTGCTTCCATCTCCGTTTGAATCCCTTTGTCGCCCTGCTCACCCATCCATTTTTTCAGATCGGAAAACAGGATTCCCCTTGTCTTCGCAAGTGCACTATCAGTATACAAATTGGTTAATTCGAAAGGATCATCCTTTACATTATATAGTTCGAACTCAGGCCTGTTCCTGTAAAGTTTCGCATGCTCGTATTCTACGGGATTATCTATTGATTCTGCAAGCCAGCCTTCATAGAGTTTATTACCCAATTGGGAAACAGAACAATAAAAAGGTTCACGGTAATTAAGGTTCCATATAAATTTATACTCCAGGTTCTGTATGGAGCGCACCGGGTAATTTTCGGAACCGTTTTTAATCCCCCGGGTTGTGTGGATACCATAAGCGTAGTTGCGGATTTCATCATGATTGCCTTTCAGGGCTGAAAAAAAACTTTTGCCATCCAATAAAAGAGTATTCTCAAGGTTGCCGCGCAATTCATCAGGATTACCCCCGGCTGCTTCGTAAAGAGTAGGCACAACATCGGCGTACTGTGTCAGGATACCTGTTCGCGATGAGGGCTTGATCACACTGGGCCACCTGGCAATAAATGCAGCTTTCAGACCCACATTGTAACAGGTCCACTTTCCAAAAGGCATCGACGATCCCTGTTCACTTGCAAATAGAAATAAGGTATTATCCCTGTTTTTGGTATTATCAACCATATTCATACAATATCCGACCAGGCTGTCAGCATAGGTTATTTCAGCATAATATTTTACGAGTTGCTCACGGGTAAGTTTAGTGTCCACCATATATGGCGCAATGGTTAAGGAATCAGCATTGTACTGAGCCGGATTTCCCCGGGTCCACGGTCCATGCGGCTGATTGGTGGCAACAATCAGCAGGTATGGTTTGGATTTATCGTTCTTTATAAAACTTTCAGCATCACCAAGATTAATGTCCTGTCCCTCTCCATTGTCGCTGTTCCTGCCTCCGAGGTACTCAAACGGGAACGATGCAGCCGGGGCATAATGCTGCTTCCCGATCAAAGCCACCCTGTAACCGATACCCGTGAAATGCTGGACAATGCTTGTAACGTTGTCATATACTTTTGCATGATTCGGATAAGAACCGTTTTTAACCGGGAATAATCCGGTGTATAAACATTGCCTTGTCGGACCGCACATTGCAGTCGGAGTATACATATTATCAAAGCATATTCCCTGCTGAGCAAGTTTTGAGAGGTTTGGTGTCCTGACATCGGGATTTCCGTATGGCTCACAGTCACGCCATGTCATGTCGTCAGCAATAAACAGGAGAATATCGGGTTTACTGTCCGTATTGCTTTTTAAACCCTGATTGGAACTATCCAGGCATGAGGAAAAAGTCAAAGCAAGGCTGGCTGTACTTAGTGTGAGTAGGATTTTTCCTGGTGAGGGAATAATATCCAATCGATCCTGAGGTTGGTTTAATGCCATGTTCTTATTTTTTATTTCTTGTATCCTTTGCTGTATTAACCTGTAGAAGAAAAGCCGATAATATCCCTGACTATTTGCTAACTATCAACCGCAAGGCTTTAGTGTAATTATGTGTTAATAACCGGACCACATAAATACCATCATCCATTCCTGAGAAATCAAATGAACGAGTATAGGATCCCATGGAATGTTTTTCGTTGGTCACCAGTTCTTTTACCGACCTGCCAGAACCATCAATAATAACCAGGCTGATTACTGTATTTTCAGGTATCTGGTAAAAAACATTTGCATTTTGTGTAACAGGATTTGGACAAACCATGAAGCAATTGTTTTTCATTTTCAGATTCCCCAAATTGGTTGGGAAGGAAACGGTGAGAGTCTGTGAAACGTCAGTAGCCGGGTTGTAAGAAGCGTCGCCAGACTGCATGGCGGTAATCACAGCAGCGCCCTCTCCCACGATATGAATATTTCCCTCTGTTAGGATTGCCACGGTCTCGTCTGAACTTATGTATGAAACCGGTAAGCCTGAGCTAACTGTTGCTCCCGGGTTAAAGTCTTGATCAACTGTAGACTTTGCCTGAAGCGCTGGAAAATCAATGGTTTGGTTTTGTTTTGATATGATAAGTTTTTGAGCAACATCCAATGCCGCATGAAAATTCGCATCACCAATCTGAGAAGCGCCAATAAAAGATTCCCCTGAACTTTTAATATGAATATTCCCATCAACAATAGTTGCAACAAGGGTGTCCGAGCTTGAGTAGCTGATAATAAGTCCTGAACTTGCATAAGCCCCAGGGTTGAAATCAGGGTCGCCTCCGAATTTGGGAGGCAAAGCAGCAAAGCTTATAGATTGACTCTGCTTTGACACTATTAATTCCCGGCTTACATTTGCCGCAATATTATAGGTGCTATCACCTGTTTGTGATGCTGTTATGGTGGTTACACCTCCACCGGTAATGTGGATATTTCCATTTAGGATTGTTGCAACAGCTTTATTTGAGCTGGCATATGCAACAGGTAGGTTTGAGCTTGCCGTGGCGCCTGCGCTAAAGTCACCGTCGCCAGAAACTTTGGGGAGCAATTCGGGAAAAGTAATTGACTGCTCCTGAAGTACGGTAAAGGGTCCACCCAAAAATGAAGGGCCGGCATCTGATGAAATTAAAGGTCGATTTAGTATCCCCCCTTCAGCAAATTCATCGCAGCCCACATCCTTTAAGGTATCTGCTTCAGGCCTTGGCTGCCCGCTGATATCAAGTAAAATAAAAGGATCATCATCGCTACCTGCAATATCAAGAATGGCAGGATAACCTGTTTTTGCAAAGTCAATGGCCGGACTTAAAGCAGAAATTCCAAAATAACCTTCAGAATTTAATTCCAGAAGGGGATCGGCATTTGTCATCCCGGAGCTTATAGGAATCCCAAGTGTTCCGCTGTAAATATTTCCTATCCATTTTTCATTACCGATAGGATATTTAAAAATGCTGCCTGAACTTTTCTTAAAGATATTATTCGCGAAAGTTACATTGGTCAGACCGCTGCTGCCTAATTTGATAGTTCCGTCAACAAAGGTGTTATGAACAAAGTTGATGTTATCGAGAGGGAATTCGGCAACGTATTGCAGTACAATAGCATCCTGTGTTCCTGTAGCGAAATAATTATTATAAACGTAGTGGTTCGCTCCTTCTTTTATCCTTATTCCCCCTGAATTATTAACAAAGAAGTTTCCATATGCAACGTTCAGGTATCCGTGTCTGAACACCAACTGACCCTGGGGATTATTTGTAAATGTGTTGTATCTGCAAATATTTTCACTGGATTTAACAGAAACACTTTCACCATCACCTAGTCCAACATTATTAAAGTAGCAGTATTCAACAACGGTCCTGGATTTGTTGGTCATTTCGGTACTTAAGCCTATCCTGATGGGTTCATTACCATAATCACCCCCTGGACCGGGGAAATTCTTAAATGTGCAGTACCTGATTTTGTGATAACCGGGAATAGTTTCAGAAGTAGTAATTTGTATTAAGCATCCCGGGACAGCTTCAACAGGCTTATTTTCGATATTACAGTATGTTATTTCGTTATAACGGGTTTCCCCGTTAATATGAATATATTTCTTTGCAAAATACCCGTTGAAGTTTAGCTGGGTTAAAATGTTATGGTCGCCATAAACGTTAATAATTTCAGATTCGCCGATATTGCCGGAAGTGAACTGAAAACCGCTGAAGGTATTGTAATCACCTGCAATATTTATTTCCTGTGTGCCATTCAGAAATACACCACCCGGTGTTGCTGCCCTTACAGTAATATTGCTCTTATTTATTGAGACAACAGAATTCAGGTAGGTACCGTCGGCAAGAACAATTACATCCCCGGTAGCAGAATTGTTAATTGCAGACTGTAATTCAGCAATTGAGGAAACGTTTACCACCACTTGAGAGAAAGACAATAATACATTTAATGAAATAACTATTGTTAAAAACAGCTGTCTCGCTAGCAGAATCGAATAATTCATATTGTAGGTATAAGTATGATTTTCCTTAAATTTGAGTGTTCATTATGGATGCGAATAAGGCCATGGTTTAGCTTTTGTGCGTAGGGCCTCTTTTTCCCAAAGGGATGCCATTTCCTTAACCTTTTCAGGATATTTCGCAGCCAGGTCAGCTGTTTCCGACGGGTCATTTTCCATATCGTACAACTCCCATGAATCCTCGTCAGCCTCGGTGAATTGCTTAAGTTTTTCAGGTCGTGAAACCATCTTCCAATTATCGGAACGGATCGCACGGTTGCCTTCGTGTTCCCAGAAAATATGACTGCGACTAACAGGTTTGTTTTCGAAGGCAGCCAAAAGACTAATACCTTCCGGAGCCGGGATTGAATTGCCCTTATAATCTTCAGGATAATCCATGGCAGCCACTTCTATGCAGGTGGCCATGATATCAATGAGGTGGGAGACATGTGTTCTCAATTCACCTTTTGCGGATATTCCTGCAGGCCAATGCACTAAAAGGGGGGTGGCAATTCCGCCTTCGTGCACCCAGTGTTTGTAGAGTCTGAAAGGAGTGTTGCTAACATTAGCCCACTCCTCACCATAGGCTGTCCAGGTATCCGCATCGCCGGGCATAACACCTTTTCCGCTTCGGATGAACCTTCCGTCTCTGGCGTATTCTGGCCTTTTACCAACGAATATGGAATCAGCAGAATAGGGTTTAAGAATTTTTTGTTCCGCAGTCATGGGTTTTTCCGGCGAATCAGATCCCTGAGGTTCAGCGCAGCCGCCGTTGTCCTGCATATAAAAAATCAGCGTGTTTTCCAGTTCTCCTTTTTCTTCCAAAGCAGCGATAATCCGGCCAATACCCTGATCCATCACATCAATCATGGCTGCGTAGACTTCCATCCTGCGAGACTGCCATTCCTTCATTGGTTCATCCTTCCAGGCAGGAATTTCAGGTCCTCTTTCGGTTAAAACACAGTTTTCGGAAATGATTCCCAGTTCTTTTAGTTTATTGAAACGTTGTGTGCGAAGGGAATCCCATCCGATATCATATGTCCCTTTGTATTTCAGCACTTCGCTTTCAGGAGCATGCAAAGGCCAATGAGCGGCTGTATAGGAAACATAAAAGAAAAAAGGCTTTGCTTCCGGATTTTCCTTAATAAACTTCACGGTCGTATCGCTGATTGCATCGGTATAATAAAAACCTGTCCCGGGTGAAACAAAGGTGTTATTGCTCATCATCGCTCCCGGGTCATAGTAACTTCCGGAACCGTTCAGAGTCCCGAAAAACCTGTCGAATCCACGTTGACAGGGCCAATTGCCAGTGTCTTCACCTCGTGACTGATTTGAGGCAATATGCCATTTACCGGTCATATAGGTTGCATAGCCTGCCTGCTGAAAAACTTCAGCCATGGTAAGTGCGTTTTTACTAAGATCACCGGTATAACCTTCTTCCTGGTATGAAGCCGGAGACAGCCAGCCCATATTTGCCTGATGCGGGTAGAGGCCTGTAAGTAATGATGCTCGGGAAGGACTGCAGCGAGCCGTGTTATAAAAATGGGTGAAACGCAATCCATTATTGGCCAACCTGTCGAGGTTAGGAGTCCGTATTTCCGAGCCAAAGCAACCAATGTCGGAATAGCCCATATCATCGGAAAGGATGACAATAACATTTGGCTTTCCTGGTTGAGCATTTTGAGGTTCGGTTGCGCACTGGCTCAAAAGCACACCGGTGATGGGAAGCAAAAGAAGCCTGAACGCCGGGAAATAGTCAGAATCTTTAAGGGACATGAAATTCGTCATAGTTTCTGATTTAAAGGGTTTTTTAATTCTTTTTCGCCTGAGAAGCCAGAAAACCGAGCATTTGCTGCTTCAATTCCCCAGAGATTGTTTTGTAGTTGACATCATCAATTACATTTACAGTTTCGTTTGGATCAGACTGATAATCGTAAAGCTCAGCCGCAACCACAAGTTCTTCTGAAAAGGCCTGAGTACTGCGGAAATTCTCCCCCATCCAGAGGGTGAAGCGGTATCGTTCTGTTCGGATGGAATATCCCATGAACTTCCCTTCGGAATAGCCGAGTCTGTTACTTTCCTGGAAATTACCGCTTCGGGGATACTGGCTTACGGAGAAATCTTTAACCCTCACTTCCGGATTTTCCATAACGGGCACAAGACTTTTACCATCGAGATGTGCAGGTATCGGCAAGCCGGACAGGTCGCACAAGCTTGGGAAAATATCCACAAATTCGGAAGGGGAATTGGTGCTGGAGGAATTGATCCATGGAGCTGAGATGATCAGGGGAGCCTTGGCTGCCTGTTCGAAATTTGTATGTTTGCACCACAGATCATGATCGCCCAAATGCCAGCCATGGTCGCCCCAGAGAACAATTATTGTATTATCTGTTAATCCGAGCGAATCGAGAGTATTTAAAAGGATTCCGACCTGAGCGTCGGTATAGGAAATAGCAGCATAATAGCCATGAATCAGTTCTTGTTGCTTTTCAAGCGGGAGGCCGATTCCTGTTTTCTGATCAGTAAAGGATATAAGCTCAGGAATATCGGTATAGCTGCGGAGTTCTCCTGACTGATGATACGCAATTTCCGGTCCGTTAAGGGCTTGCTTCTGATATTCGGCAACGGGCATTTCATCCCGATTATACAGGTCCCAGTATTTCTTCGGGGATACAAATGGCAGATGCGGTTTTACAAATCCCACGGCAAAGAAAAAAGGCTTTGAATCTTTGCTCAACGTGATCAGTAAATCCTTTGCATGTAGGGCATTCGCCCCATCACCATAAGCATTGTCGGGAACATCGGCACATTCAACCGATGGCTTTACAAGAGTCAGTACATAATCGCGAATATCTTTTTCGGCAATACCCTTTTCAGCAGCTTCAGCTGTGAACATCTCCACCAGCTTTCTGTTTTCAGGAAGTTGATAGTGGTATGCGGGCGGGCCTGTAATTGATGAATAATAATCATCGGAGTTTCTGTAATAAGGGACGCTCCATGATGGGGCATCAAGCTCCTTGTCCACGCAACGGGAATCGAATATTTTACCAATCCCTTGTGTGGAATAACCCTGACTGACAAAGTATTGCGGAAGGCTTAGTATATCAGGATTCACATCCCTCATACGTGTTTTCAAATCCCATACCCCTGTATGATCAGGTCTCATGCCTGTCATAAGGCTAGCGCGGGTAGGTCCGCAAACAGCCTGCTGGCAATAGTTGCTTTGAAATACAGTTCCCATGGCAGCAAGCCTGTCAATGTTTGGAGTTTTAATAATATTGTTGCCATAGCAACCCAGAATGGGTTTCAGATCATCTATTGCAATAAAAAGGATATTGGGTTTAATCGGTTTTACTGGTTCTTTATGAGTACAGGATGTAACTGATATCAGACTTATCAGCACTAAATTCATACTTTTCATTTTCGGATGTTTTTTGTTAAATTTCAGTAAAGTTATTCCACTTTATGATATCGTTTTAAAACAATTTTCCTGATATCACATACTCCTAATACCCAAAATGCACATATTGCCAAATTTTCAGGATTCATTCCTCGAGAGCTTCCTCAACCTTTTTTTTCTTTTTTTCAGCATTCTTACTTTTTTCAATTGCCCGTATATTTTCAATGGTTCTATCTTCAGGCAAGGGCAATAAATTTCTTTCAGACAAATGATTCATTAGCTCTTTTTTCAACTTCGCTTTGATTTTGGTATAGGCTGGATCTTTTGAGAAGTTTTTTGTTTCTCCGGGATTTGCTATAATGTCAGTCAAAGTTTCCGGATTGCCGGGCAATTCATAGAGCGTGAGTTTATATCGTCCATCGGTAATCTGGTAGGCGTTATAGTTTTCAGTGATCAGATAATCGCGTGCAGTTTTCTTTCCAATCCCGTAAAGATAAGGCTTAAGGGACATTCCCGGTATTCCATCAGGGCTTTCAATTCCCGTCAAATCGCAAAGTGTTGGAAGGAGATCCAGTCCGTTGCACACCAGGGTTGATTTATCGGCGTAATTGGATTTGATTCCCTTGCCGGCGAAGATGAAAGGAACCCTCTGGCATTCTTCAAACATTACATTCTTTAGGATCAATCCGTGTGATCCGTTCATGTCGCCATGGTCAGAAGTAAATACGATAATAGTGGTTTCTTCGAGCCCGGCATTTTTCAGAGCGGTTAATACGCGGCCAATCTGGGCATCCACACTTTCCGTTAGCCTATGATACATCCAATTGTAAAGGTCCCAGTGTGCACTATCCCAGCTTCTCCATTGTGAACTCATGGAAACCATTTCGGGAACCTCATCGGAAATTGGTGACAGATTAGTTGCCCGGGGTGGAATCTGGCTTCTGTATTCCGCCTCGCTCAATGTTGCCTGCAATGCCAGCAGCCTTGTTGTTTCGGTAACATTTGCCTTAGGCAATTTATCAGGAAAACGCGGATCAAACCCGGCTTTATAGCAAATGTCGTGGGGATTCATAAAAGAAAGGAACAGTAGGAATGGCCTCTCCCCTGCTTCCTTCCCAATTTCCGCCAACACCTTTTCGGCAAATATTGCAGGACCTTCATAAGGGTTTGTATTATTAAGTGCAAATCCATATTGAGTGACATCCTGAGTTCCATACAGATGTGTTTTTCCGGAATAGAGGGTTTCATATCCTGCTTTGCTGAAAACAGCTCCCATTGAACCTTCAGAAATAATTTCCTGCACTTTTGCACTGTCATAATTCTGAGTATTCTCCTTTACTCCCGCTTCCGATGCATAATGACCCGTAAGAAGAGAAAAACGTGATGGCATGCAAACCGGGTTTGCACAATACGTTTTCTCAAAACGGTATCCCATATTGGCAATTTTATCCATATTGGGAGTACTCAACGATTTATTACCCATGCAGCTCATCATGTTGTACGATTGCTGATCGGTCATAATAAATAGCACGTTAGGTTTTTTCTGCGCCAGAAGAGCAGAACTACCCATCAACGTGAGTGAAATAGCCAAGATGCTTGTGTTATTCATTGTTTTCCTGTGTTTTAAGGAATCGTATCATTTCCCCATTCAATTTTCCGACAATCGATTCATATTCCTTTTCATCGGCCACATTCACCGTTTCGAGCGGATCCTTTACATAGTCGTACAATTCTGTCGCATAAACCATGTCCTTGTTGTATGGCTCAGTGCTTTTAAAACTGTTCATCCATATAGTGTAGCGGTAGCTTTCATTGCGGATTGAATAGCCCATCAGATCGTTGGAATCCAGGCCCTCCTTTTCCATATCTTTTGCTTTCAGGGATCGCGGGTATTGGCTAACAGCAAATTCCTTTACTGTTGCTTTTTTGTCTTTCATTATCGGGACAAGGCTTTTTCCATCTAAATGGGAAGGAATTGCCACACCCGATAAATCGCATAATGTTGGAAAGACGTCTACAAATTCGGAAATGGAGTTTGATTTCCCAGGCTGCATGCCTGGTGCCGAAATGATTAAGGGGGAGCGTGTTGAATTCTCGAAATTAGTATGTTTATTCCACAAGTCGTGATCACCGAGGTGCCAGCCATGGTCGCCCCATAGGACAATTATTGTATTTTCAAGCATTCCCAATGAATCAAGGGTATTAAGAAGCACTCCCACCTGAGCATCCATATAGGAAATAGCGGCATAATACCCATGTATCAATTCCTTTTGTTTGTCAGCATCCAATCCGGTGCTTAGTGTTTGATCCGTAAAGGAGCATAATTCAGGTATATCGGTGTAGTTCTTCAACTCACCTGACCTGTGATAAGCAATTACAGGACTGTTTTTTGCATGCTCCTGGAATTTGGCCAAAGGCATTTCCTCCCGGCTGTAGAGGTCCCAGTATTTTTTTGGAGCAACAAATGGCAGATGAGGCTTATGAAATCCAACACCGAAAAAGAATGGTTTATTGTTTTTCGAAAGCTTCACCAACTGGTCTTTGGCATTGAGTGCAATAGCGCCATCTTCGTATGCATTATCAGGCACATCAATACATTCAACTGATGGTTTTATATATTTGAGAACGTATTCATTAGCCTTGGCTCCCTTTAAACCTTTATCCTCAGCTTCCTTTGAATATCTCTCAAAAAGCTCCCTTGTCTGAGGATTTTGATATCCTCTCACAGGAAGCCCGTATTCTGTTGCATAATAAGAAAGTCCTGCATCAAGAAATGGGATGCTCCAGGAAAGCTTGTCGGAATCTTTATCAATACATCCGGGATGATATATCTTTCCAATACCTGAAGTTTCATATCCCTGACTGATAAGATATTGTGGTAAAGAAAGAATATCAGGATTTACATCGCGCATCTGGGTTCTCAAGTCCCAAACTTTGGTCTTATCAGGGCGCATACCCGTCATAAGGCTCGCACGGGTAGGTCCACAAACAGCCTGCTGGCAATAGTTGCTTTGAAATACAGTTCCCATAGCAGCAAGCCTGTCAATGTTTGGAGTTTTTATTATAGAATCACCATAGCATCCCAAGACAGGTTTTAAATCGTCCACGGCAATAAAGAGGATATTCGGTTTTTCCTGCTTCGCCGGTTTATTCTGTCCACAGGACACTAGGGACAACAAACCAAGAAATGCCATGTTTAAGCCGATGCGGTTTGAGGGAGAAGTCATATTCTTCAAATTTTATTAATTTAATGGTTGATACTCAAAGAAATCAAAATCAACATGATTATCACTTACAGCTCCATTTGATGAGGCATACATCCCAATAAATGTACCTGTGAACCTTCCGGCGCCGGCAAGCCCTAATAAACGGCCGTCCACATTTTCCTTCAGGATTGTCCAGTCATCGCCATTGGTCGAGTAACTGAAATTATACAGAATTCCTTTCGTTACGATTTTCAAAAACAACAAGTCGGAATCAATTGCTTTAAATGCCAAAAGTGTTTCTTCCTGTTGTTCGCCGTTTCTGCTAACAAGCCGCAAGCTTTTCTGACCGTTTTCAATCCCGCAGGTAAGTTTCAGCAGGTAGTCCTTATCGCGTTCCACAACCAAACCGGCCTCTTCATTTTCCATTGTGGGTTTGAACTCCATCTTAACTGAAGCAGAGAAGTTTATATGTTCCTGGCGCTTTCCAATGAAGGATGGGTTGACTTTCTGAGAGATCATTTCGGGTCGGAGCTGCAAACGCAAATAACCTTTGCGTTCGCTCAGCGACCACCATTCTGTGCGGGGAGTGCGGATAAAGGTCCATTGTTTTTGCAGTATCATGGAATCAAACTCATCTTTCGGCCCCTTTGTGTTAAATTTAAACTCGTTAAGCTCCGGCCTGAAATGCAACACTTCCCCCCTTCCTGTATTTGCCTGCGGATTTACCACGGGCCATGTTCCGCTCCAGTCAACTGGCGACATGAATGTTTCACGCCCCATGATGTGATTTTCCCCTCCGTAAGGGCGCTTAGCCAGGTAAACCATCCACCACTCACCCTTTTGAGTTTCCACAAAATCAGCATGTCCGGTTGAGGTAAATGGGTGTACAGGGGATAAGTCGCGATGTGTAAGGATAGGGTTTGCCGGATTCACTTCGTAGGGCCCGAAAACATTGTCGCTTTTCCAGATTGAAACCGCATGATTCTGGCTGGTTCCACCATGGGAAATCACAAGGAAATACTTGCCGTTTTTTTTGTAAATATGGGATGCTTCGTAATTATTCACACCATTTTCTATGCCTCCGTCGAGCGTTCCCTTTTTGTAATAATCAGCACCATCAAGAACCTCAACTCTTTCCCCCTTTAATTTCCATTTTTTCAGGTCAATTTCCTGAACATAGATATTTCGGTGCTTATCCCATAACCGTGTCTTAGGGGATATATTTCCCGAATAATATACTTTACCGTTATCATCAAAAAACAATGAGGGATCGATCCCGGGTGCATCGGCAATCCAATGGGGCTCGGACCAGGGACCGGCAGGATTTTTTGCAGTTGTAATAAAATTCCTGTGTCCATTTGAAGAACCAACCAGGGTTGTTATCATATAGAAAGTGTCTTTATAATAACGGATGGTTGGCGCATATATGCCACCTGAACAATTTATCGAATCAAGGTTAAGCTGTGAGGGTCGATTCAGCACATGGCCAATCATTTCCCAGTTTACAAGGTCCTTGCTGCGGTATACAGGAACTCCAGGGAAATACTCAAATGTAGAAGTAACCAGATAATAGTCCTCCCCGACACGGCAAACGGAAGGGTCGGGATTAAAGCCCGGAATTATTGGGTTTGTATAGGTTTTACCGGCAAGAGGATCAGGAGAGTCGAGCCATAAAATCGGGTTTTTAATTGGCGAATTTCGGCGACTTTCATCATTGGGGTATTGGTCATCAATTTTCTTCCAGACATTGAAATATTCGGGATTATTTTGGGATAAGCCTGCGAATAAAAGGAATTGGCATCTTCTTGGTTGATCATCCCAGTTCGAGATATCCTTCGGAAAAGGCCATGCGTTCTTATCTTTTATATAGGGGAGAATAAATTCAACTCCTTTCATAATCCCCCTTCCATCGGATAAACTGTAATTCCAGATATCATAAAAAGAATCCGACAATATCCATGCAAGTGCTCCCATTCCCTCCATATTGAAAAGCGAGTAGCCAAAAGGTTTGGTGCGCTCAATCTCCAAGGGAAAGCTGCCATTCAAAGACATTTGGTCAGGCAGTAGTATATTCTTATAATGGTCTCTGCACAAATCCATAATATCGGCATTCCCGGTTAATTTCGCATAAGCGGCAGCCTGCGCGTGCCACCAGGTGCCATGATTGTTCTCCCAATTCATTTCTTCAATACCATAGGGGTGTGTGGTAAACCAATGCAGGAACTCTTTGAACCATGCTTTTATTTTGAATATCTCCTCAGCGCTTACATAGGGGGATTTTTCCAAAATACCCACCGACTGGGCAACTTCAATAAATGAAGTTGCATCAATAATTCCGATTCCCCTGCCAGAGCATACCCCGCTAATTGCCTGGGCATATAGCAGATGAGGATTCATCATGGTTGTGCTGTCCACAAACCACGCAAGCAGATGCTTCATTGCTGCATCTGAATATTTCTTGTCGCCGGTAAGCAGATATGCCGATGTTTGTGTTCCAACGATCCATGAAAATTGTCCTACCGCGCGGCGGTGAAGCTTAAAGTTTTCCGGGTTGCTCAAACCATCCTTTCGGATGTATGCTCCCTGGGGATTAACAGGGTCTGGCCACCAATAATCGCCTTCTGAATAATAATCATGAATTCCTCCCGAGCTTCGCTCGCAAGTATTGGCTGTAACCGTTACGGGGTTTTCAACCAATAGTCTGTCTGCGAGTTCCAAAACTCTTACTTTTTCATTTTCAATGATCATTTCAATAAATGCTTCCCGCGAATCGGTTTGTGAACGGCTTGCTTCAGCAGTACTTCCAAACAAGAATATCGCAGGACCAAATGGAAGAGCAAAAAGAAAAACAAATAACAGGAGGGTATATCTCTTCATGTTTAAAGTTATATTGGTTTAAATATCCATATTTTTTATACAACGAACAGACATTCCATCACCTTTGTCGTAAGCCCATCGGTTAACATAAATATAATCGTAACCTAAACCGCGGTACCAAGCATTTGCGGCATTGCTTTGAGTTGTGGTCCAAAAAAAGCCATATCTTTCCATATTATGGAAAACGCCTGTGAGGTTATCACGGAAGCCTCCAGCCATTGCAGTAAAACCGGTGCTATTGTCGGCTCCAATATTAGGTATGTTCCAGCCTTCAACACTTTTTAATGGACCTCCTGCGGAATCCACACCTTCCAGATAAGTTGTAAGCGCTGTCCATTCAGCATCGGTTGGAATGTGCCAGCCTTCCGGGGCGATATTCAGGCTATCGTTGTTTACAGCGTACCAGTTATAAAGTGCTCCATAAGCGGCTTTGTTTTCTGATGCACTGTTGTTATACCAGCAGTAACCGGCAGTTGAAAGTGCCCCCCAAAGAGTGTCAACAGTTACCAAAGGAATTTTTGTTCCGTCATTGTATTTGGTCGTTCTCAGATTCTCGGCCATCCAGATTTGATCGCCAATTGTGACAGTTTTATATGAATTGCCATCAACATCCTTTACACTGCCATAAGTAATTGCGTCGTTAAAGGTCGGTTTAATTTCGTCCTTTTCGCAACCTGCAAAAGATCCACTTAATACTATCAGAATTAAAGTGGCCCAACTAAAAAGTGTTCTTTTATTTTTCATGGTAATTCTGTTTACTCGGTTTCATAATAATACTAAAAAAGAAAACTGAAAGGTAATGACGGTCTACTGAATAATTCTCTTTAGCACCTCTGTGCATCCCTGTGCATTGAATTATGCAGTAGAGTCACACAGAGGGTAAAGAGTGTCTAAAAGGCTCTGTTTTTTCCTTTACATTTTGGAAATCCCTTTTATGTCTTTCATTCTATTATTGCTTTTCAAACATCAAATGAACATTTAATCGGTCGATAACTAAAATATAGTTTCCATGCGTTAAACGAGTAATGTCAATCACCTGCTCCGGCTGATCAATCTTTCCGTTGCTGACGATTTTTCCTTCCACCGAAACTATTGTCCAGGACTGTCCAAGGCAATCACTATTGCTCCTCAGGTTAATCAAGGTAGTGGCCGGATTTGGATAAAGGACAAACTCTTTCTGAAGATTATTCACAATACCTGTAGCCACTGTAAAATCAATTGTGTAAGTAACAATCGTTGTTCCGTCCTCGGCTGTAACCTCTATAGTTGTGGTGCCTGGCAAAGAAGTTGCATTTGTAAGAACTGCACTTGCATTTACACCTCCTATTGTATAGGAAACGACCGGTACAGCGGTTGTGCCATAGGGCAAGTCAATGGAATAGCCATATGTTCCGGGTTCAAAACCAGGGATGGTTGCACCATCGGTTTTCACATCGGAGAGGCGTGTATCATGTGAGGGCTCTGTTATGGAAAAAGTTATGGTATAAACAATCTGGGTTGTACCATTTTCGGCTGTAACCGCAATTGTTGTTGAACCGGGCAATGAAGCTGCATCAGATTTAATTGCAGTAGCATTGGGATCAGCAAGTGTATAGGCAACAACAGGTACAGATGAAGTACCAAAAGGGTATTCCAAAACATACCCGAGGGTATTCTGATCAAAACCACTGATAGTTGCCCCGGCAATTTGCAGATCTGCGAGATGAGCATCATCCGATTTAGCCATTGTGAAATCCACCGTATATGTTTTTTTGGTAACAAGATCCTGAGCTGTCACAACAATCGAAGTTGTGCCGGGCAGTTCCACAGCATCCGTTTGAATTGCTGTTGCAATGAGATCTTCAGTTGTGTATGATATAACGGGTACAAGTGTTGTGCCAATTGGAAGCTCAATCTGATAGCTGCTGGTGTTTTTATCAAAACCGCTGATTGTTGTTCCATCCATGCTTAAATTGCTCAACAAAGCAGAAGGGATTACAAGTGTGGACACATTATTACCGACCAGTAACTGACTCATGTCATCCTTAAGATTAGTAGCGGTGACAACAACCGTCTGCCCAACGGCAAGTCCTGTCATATCCTCGATTGTTAAAGTTACTTCCCTGCTATTCCCAAGAATTGCAGCAAGAGGGGTCAGGCTTAATCCACCTGTACCACTTACTGCATAATTTGATACAGATACAGCAGTTTCTAAATCCAAAGCTTTGCTGAACACCATTTTAACATGGGTTTTATCAATTGTGACCAATCCGGTCGAAGCAAATGCTGAAGTGTAGTAACGGGTATCTCCTGCAATTGCGCCGTCGCTTCCATTAAAAGAATGGAAATTGGTGATTGCATAATTGCGGGCGGCGGCATCCAAAAATACCGGTGCAACTGTAAGATTGTTTGTCCCGACAGGTTTGATCGCAAAACCGGCAAGGTAATTATTGTCGATAACCTGAGGAGGAGCCATTCCATCGGGATTGGCAAAACTGAAGCCCAATGCAACCTGATCGAAAACGCAATTTGTAATGCTTATCAATCCGCTCATTTCCCTGAATTTGAAAATACCATCGGTTGAAGTAGGAGTGAAACTGCTAAAAGTGCAATGATCGATAGTCACATTAACGCCTTTTGAAGTAATTCCACTAGCTGTCCGGTAAAAAACAAGGGATCCTCCGGAAATATTCCGAAATGTATTGTTTATTAAAGTGATATCACCATAACGGGTGTCAACAGTATAGAAATAAAGCAATCTGCCACTGCAATTATCCATTGTGGATCCCTGCATATCAATTGATGAACCGGCACCTTCAAAGCGTGTTAGTCCGTTGGTGTTGGAACCTTCCATATTATTGAAATCATGAATATAGCAATCGCGTATGATCACTTTGCAATTTGTAGCAGATGCGAGTGCTTTAATAAGGATGGGTTGAGTCTTATCGCCGGTTGCACCGATATTAAGTCCATTAAGCTCAAGACCTTCCAAACCAATTGTCAGATCTGCTGTTTTCGGGTTTAAGAAGCCGCTTGAACCTGCAACAAGAGTAGTGTAGTACGAAAGAATTGGCCTTAATGCCAATCCCCCTTTAGCCTTTATAGTAAGGCTCTTTGCCGGAACAACGGCTTTAGTGAAAACATAGTTTCCTCCCTCTGAAGTAAGAATGTAATTATCATATGCACCTGCGGTCAAATCCGCAAACAAAGCGACTGTGTCGGCAACAGCATATTCCCTGGAAGTGAACTGTTCCGTTGAAACGGTGAAATTAAGCTGATAGACAAGTTTGGTTGTTCCGTCCTGAGCTGTAACGGTAATCTCAGAAAATCCCGGAAGAGCAAGTGCCTCAACAATAGAGGCCGAAGCATTTGCCTGGTTAACAGTAAAGGTAGTAATTGGAACAACTGTCGTTCCATAGGGCAACACAAGATTATACGCCAAAACATCAGTTGAAAAACCAGATACCGTCGTTCCATTAACCTTTATTTCTGAAAGTTTGGCATCGGTTGAAGGTTCTGCTACTGAGAAATTGAGTTTGTATACCAGTATGGTTGTCGCATCCTGAGCTGTAACCGTAATTTCGGTTGTTCCGGGGAGCGAGGCTGCTTCAGCCAGCACAGCAGTTGCTTTTGAATTATTGAAGGTGTATGTTGTTGTTGGAACAAGAATTGTTCCATAAGGCAACACAATATCATAAACCAGAACACCAGAAGCAAAACCTGCGATGGTTGCAGCATCAGCTTTAATATCGGATAAACTTGCATCCGTTGACGGTGCCAAAGCAACAGTAAAATTCAGTTTGTAAACCAACTTGGTGGTTCCATCCTCAGCGGTTACCGTAATTTCAGTTGTACCAGGGAGAGCGGCTGCGTCGACGACTACGGCGGTTGCATTTGCCTGGCTGAAAGCATATGTTATTGCTGTTGGTACCACGGTAGTTCCTATTGGCAATTCCACATCGTAGCTCGGCACATCAGATGAAAAACCTGTTAGTGAAACATTATCAACTTTTATATCCGTTAACTTGGCATCAGTTGATTTGGCAACAGTAAAATTGATGGTGTAAACCTGTTGCTTAATGCCATACTCTGAGTTAACAGTTATGGTTGAAGCTCCGGGTAAGACCGCCGCATTTGAAACAACGGCACTGGCCAAACTACTCTCGGTTGTATAGATCAAGGCTGGTGCGTTAATAGTCCCTTCAGGAAGGACCGCATCATAAATAAAAGTGTTTTTGTCAAAAAGAGGTGTTAATCCGTCCAACACTAAATCGCTTAGCAGGGCCGAAGGAATGATAAGCGTTGCAACATTGTTTCCGGAAATTGACTGGTTCATGTAATCCTTAAGATTCGTAGTTGTAACTACAACAGTCTGACCTACAGCCAATGCCGACATATCTTCAATTGTAAGAGTCACTGCACTTTTATCAAGACTTGCAGCTGAAGGGGTTAATGTTAAGCCTCCTGTACCACTGATAGCATAATTTGCAGCGGTTTCAGCCGAAACCTGCTCCATAAAATTGTTAAATCCAATTTTAACATGAGTATTGTCTACCCATTGCAATAATGTCTTTACTACTGGAGAAATGTAATAAATTGAATTCCCAGCAGTATAGGTATCTCCCGCAACGAGTGAACCCGCATTGGTTAAACCGAAATTAAGTGATGCAGCATCAGCAAAAATCGGCGGGGTTGCTATTGTGTTTGTTCCTATGGGCGGAGTTGCGAATCCGGCAAGATAGCAATAATCGATTGTTGGGACCGGAAGCGCGAAAGAAAAGCCCAAGGCAACCTGATTGAATATACTGTTTGTCAGATTTATAACTCCTGTCATTTGCCTGAATTTCAAAATACCATCAGAAGCAGTTGTTGAATAATTAGAAAAGGTACAATGGTCAATGAACGCATTCACTCCCGTGGCAAAGAACCCACCGGCAGAACGATAATACACCACAGATGAAGATCCGGAAATATTGCTGAAGGTATTGTTAAACAGCACGAGATCTCCGTAATTCGCCACCCCTGCAACGGTTGTTGGTGTATAAAAGTGAAGCATTCTTCCGCTGCAGTTGTCAAATGTACTTCCCTGGATATCCATGGATGATCCTGGGCCATCCAGTCTGATAAGACCATTAAAATTCGCATTATTAAAATTGTACAGGTAACAATCTCTCATAATAACGCTGCAATTTGTTGCCGCTGTCTGGGTTCTTATAAACAAGGGCTGTGATCCAACGGGATTTATGTTAAATCCGTTAACTTCCAACCCGATAAAGTTCAGCACAAGATCGGCAGCAGCAGGTGCAATAAAAGAATTTGTGGTGCCGGTGGAGGTGCTATTGAAAGTCAGAAGAGGTTTCGCAGCCAGTCCTGTTTTCGCACGAATAGTTACACTTTTTGCAGGTGTCACATTCCCGGTAAACTCGTAAATCCCTCCCGAAGAAGAAAGAATTAAGGTGTCATATGCGCCATTTTTCAGATCATCGAGGAATGCAGCTTTATTTGCAGCAGAATATTCTTTGGCAGTCTGCGCATGAGTGGTAAATGGGATAACAAAAAAGAGTGTGATCAACCATATGGTTGTTGTTATTCCCCTTAAAAATGCTTTACAAAGTTCCGGATTCTTTTTCATAAAATTGGTTTTTAGTTTGGTAGAGTCTTTTATTTAGTAGTTTGGCTTTCGATTTTCTGTAAAGAGCCTCGCCATACGACTTCTTTATCCGAGATCAGGATGACTTGGTAGATCCCATCATTCATGAATTCAACAGAAATTTCGGAATTCAGGTTTTCAAGTTGTTTTCTCACAAGGATCTGGCCAGCGGCATTGCAAATCATTATTTCAGGCAAGTTTTTCAATATCCCTGGCAATTCAATACTAAATGAAGCGGATGCCGGGTTCGGGTACATTTTCACGCGTTGAACAAAGGTCGGATCCAAACCAGTCGTCAACAAAAAATGAATCGTATAGGTTTTGACGCTTGTTTCGTCCTGGGCTGTGACTTCTATAGTGCTTGTCCCGGGCAAGGTTGTTGCATTTGTTACAACTGCTGAGGAATTTGGATCTGAAAGAGTAAAGTTTATTTCAGGTATATCAACTATAGCTGGCGAAATATGGATATTATATTCAAAAGTTTCCTGATTAAAGCCAGAAACCGAAATACCATCAACTTTCAAATCCGAAAGTGTACTAACATGAGAAGGCTCTGCAAGCTTGAACTGAATCCTATATTCCAGACTTGTAAGTCCGTCTTCTGCTTTTACAAGCAGAACAGTCAAACCAGGCAATCCGGCAGCATCAGTTTTCACAACAGTGGAAAGTGCATCCTCTTTTGTAAAAGTAACAACCGGAATAATCGTTGAGCCATAAGGCAACTCAAATGTATAATCAGTTTGAGCGGGTAAAAATCCATCAATGAGAGTCCCGTCCAGTTTTATTCCAGTAAGGTTAGCATTGGCAGACTTGTATGCCATAATAATATTGTAAACCGAGACCGAGGTTCCGTCGCCTGCTGTAACCGACAGTTGCGTTGTATCGGGTATTTCGACAGCAGGAATCACCTGAACCGTTGCGGCAGAGTCATAGCTCAACCAGGTAATTGTAGGGAGTACTGATACACCGGCTTGAAATTTAATGGTGTAGCCGAGAGTAGCCGGATTAAAAGCAGTCAAAGTGGTATCATTGCTCCGCAAGTCAGCGAGCAGTGAATTTTTGGAAGGCAGTGAATCCTCCAAACTCCCGATTCCTTTCCACACAGACAATGCATCCCAAATGCGACCATTGCGTTGGGCAAGTGTAGTTGTGTTCAAAACAGCCTCTGTGCCAAGACGGTCTTCCAGTTGCTTGAGGTACAAGCTTCGGGGAAGGAGGTGCGTGCCCCATTTCTCCCAGTACCCTGCGCCCTCTTTGGTTTGTCCCGAGCAGCCAATTCCCCAGTTCATTGCTCCCGGAGGACTGTCAACTTTTGTTACATTGCCTGGTGTTTCAAGATTCCAAAACATTGTCTGTGCCCCTGACCAGCCATGCCCGCTTCCCATGACACCTCTGTCCCAAACCCTTGTCTCACCTCCTTTAATATAATCAAATAAAGTCCCTGTTGCATACCGATGGTGCGGGCCTATGTCGGCAAAGTTCTGCTCAGCCAAACAATCAACAAAAGCATTAGGTCCGGCAACCCTTGATCCGGTTGCAAAACTGTGTCTTCCATCCCGTGCATAGCAGCGTTGGAAGAGATTAAATGAGCCCTTTTCAATATTGAAGGGATATTTTCTGCCTCCTGTGGTAATAGATTTCGGATCCAACAAGGCACATTCCTGAACGGTTGTGGTAAAACCATTCACAATTTCGACACAGGCATAGCCAAAATGCCTGGCAGTAACATTCCTGGCCCAACAATCCTGTGTCCCGCTGAAAACTATGGCCGTCCAGCCATGAAGCTCATCATCTTCAGCCGCATAGTAAGAACTGATAAACATGTTTTCAATGCCGGAATTGTTTAAGCGCAATCCACTGTTATTCAAGCTGATTTCTCCTCCACCGTAGTTATCTGTGATAGTCTGAACAAGTGGGATGTCAATAGTGATTTCATTGCTGTTTACAGCGGTGATTGTTCTCTCGTATCCAATTTTGTATTCATTGGGAGACCAATTCAATGCGGCCGGATCAATCGCACTCAGCAGATCCATTTTTATAGCAGTTATCCATGCCTGGTTTGGTGTCCGGGTAACCAATATTTTATCTCCGACATTGAAGCCTCCCGCATCGGTTACGGAAAATTTGTTGGCTCCAACTGCTACATATGGGGTTGTTATTCGCTGACTTGAAATAACGGATGGCCGGTTTGCATAGGTTACTGTGGATTCTGACCAATCATCATTAGTTATAGCTGAGACAAAATCAAGCTGATTAATTTCGGTATCTCCTGCATTAGAACAAAAAATATGAAGTTCCGTCGATATTACCTGGGCATCCAGAGCAGGAAGCACAAATTTCATGAATATTTCGCGAGTTGTATTAGCATTTACTCCGGCATTTTTCACTGCCAGCGTACCATCAGCTCCGAAATTTAACGATGCAGAAATGCCACCTTGAACATAAGCATCATCAGTTGGGTAAACAGTAATGACGGTATCCTTACTTTTATCGTTCAAATAAAGACCAATGAGCAGAAAGGGTTTGTTCATTCTTGTGTTTTCCTTGCTGTCGTAGCCAATAAAATCCCCGTTATTTGCCGTAATCTGCAAGCTGATTGTTTTATCCCCGTATAATTCACTTTCCACTGCAGGAGCAACATCGCATGTAACCCAGTAATCCCCGTCATCAATATCTTTCAGGATTGATTTAGGGATAATAATAGTATCCAGAAGTAATCCGTCTGAAGATACGCTTCCACCTATATTTTTGAATGTTATAAAATCATGCTGGGTGGCCGACATGGAGTAAAGCTCTGTCCCTCCCTGATCGGCAGGCATCTGACCTTGTCCGCGGAGAACAACCCCCGAGGCCTTAATTGAAAACGGGGCACTTACATTGTATTTGCCAGCCTGTAGCAATATTGCCCCTCGAATTCCATTAAGGTCAGCGGGCATGGCGGAAACCTCGTCTATCGCATCCTGTATCTGCTGCAGATTATCGCCCTCCACAGGGCTTATCGCTATTACAACGGGAACAACAGGAAGTGAATGTCCCCCGAATTTATACCCGGCGTAGGAAAAATCAGGAATCGTGTTTACAGCATTGTTTTCACCTTTATTTGCAAATGGGATGTAAACGAGTTTACCATCCTGATCGAATTTAATAAGCTCGGATATTGCCTGGCCCTTTACTCCCCCGATAAGAAAAAAAAGAATGAATATGGACAGGATGTGAGTTTTGAAATTCATTGTTGTAGATTTTTAATTAACTAGTACTTATTGGCAAATTCCTCATTCAATTTCAGCATTTCACTTCCCGCGAGTAAAAAAGCTCCAACCCCATATGCCTGGGTATCATCAGCTGTTACCTGATCGGGTTGTGCACCAATGGGTTGAACCCAGCCCAGTTTGCCGTCCTCGTGCACGCATTTCACCAGACTTCCCCATGCTTTCTGCACGCATGGCAGGTATTCTTCCCGGTTGAGTATTCCTTCGTTTATTCCCCATGCAAGGGAATAACAGAAAAAGGCGGATCCACTGGTTTCAGGAGCAGGAAATTCCATTGGGTCTAAAAGACTGGCGCTCCAGAGTCCGTTTTGCAGCTGTGCCTTTTTTATTTCCGAAGCCATTTCCTGAAAAAGTCGGATATAGAAATCACGGGAAGGATCATTGGCGGGTAAAAACGGATAAAGCCGCGCTATTCCACCCATTACCCAGCCGTTTCCGCGCGACCAGAAGACCTTTTCCCCGGCTTTTGTCAATTGACTGAAATAACGGTCGTCGCGGTAAAACAAATGTTCTTCCTGATCATATAGGAATTCCGTGACATCCCGGAATTGATGATTCATGTAGCTGGTATATTTCTGATCTCCTGTTATCTCGGAAATTCGTGTGTAAAGTGGTGGAGCCATATATAAGGCATCGCACCACCACCAATCTTCACGACCTAGCATGGGAGCATGCATAATGGAGTCCACCCGTTGCAAAAGAGGAAGAATTCGTTCCGGACGATTTGTTTCTAAAGCTATATCTGCATAGACCTGCCCGCAAACCAAATCATCGGCATGGCGAAAGCGGGGGCCCGGCTTCCATTTCACATTATTCGACCAACGGATTGCCTCTTTCAGGTAAAGGCTATCGTGCGTGGATTTCCAGGCATCCATAACCCCTGTGTACAAAACTGCGCGTACCCAGTTGTTATCGACATGCATCTGTTTGGGATGTGAAGTCGGATTTTGAAGCTGGAAGTTAAAAGCTCCGGCCATAATCTTCTTTATTTCAGGGATTGAAAAAACATCCTCATCGCTGTTCTCACCGGGCCCGGAAACCTTAAGAAATGCGGTTTCAAAGTTTTCAATTCCTGCACTGATAACTGAAGTTCCATGTTCGGTTACAACGCGAATACAAGCTTTCCCATTAGCCAGCTGAATAACACGGGAGCCATTCGATGTCCCAAGGTTATCAATCAAGCGTCCATTGCCTGTTATTCCAAAATGCACAACCTGATTACCGTCAAGGCAACGGGTTCCGTTCTTGTCAGTTAATGAAACACAAACAGAAATTGTATCCCCGTTTGATCCAAGCTGCTGCAGACTAAGTAATTCAGGGACTCCGCAAATTGCGGTCTGGTATAAAAATGAAATTTCGTCATGCAGGACTTGTTTTCCACTGGTGGCAACAGCCTTCAATGTGTTGGTTCCCTCTCTGAAAACGACATCCCATTTCAAGCCGGAAGCGGGATAAATATTCTTATTTCTTTTTTTAACGCCCGCTGAAACGCCATTGACAAATAGTTCCACTTCAGCGCAGTTGGAATAGATTTTCAGCTGTTTTGCCTCGCCGATTTTACCCGAACGGATATCCCAGCCGTGTCCAAGGATATGAACCATAGGGATTTCCGACCAATAGGACTGAAAAACATAATAACTTTCCTTGGGAGTAAGGTCGCGTTGAACCAGTCCTTTTTGGTTAACAAAAGGGATTGGGTTTTCAGGCCTTAAGGGAGTTGAGAAATCCGTAAATGCCCATTGTGCGGAACCTGTAAGCCAGTCCATGCTCCGCTGTTCGTAAAGATACCAGTCGGCCAACTCGCAAAAATAAGATTCCGACCAATCCCCGTCCTTTGAAACCCTGGGTGAGCCTCCATTATGGAGATAATCGCCTTCTCTTTCATCGCCTCCTTCGCCAACTGGGATTTCCGACAGTGATCCCAATGGATTATCGTTAAATCTCCCGACATGGCTGTCGGCACCCCATTCGGCGTGAAAGAAGTGCTTGGTTTTCTTCATCTCTTCGAGGGAGATTTTTTTATACTCGGTAAATAGTCCCCGGTACCACCCTGCCCAAATGGAAGGGGAATACACATCCGGAATATCGGAACAGAAATCGCATCGGCGGATGGACGTTTTCCTGGAAGGATCCAGTTGATGGGCAATGGCATTGAGCTCGCTCATATAGCCACGAATTGAGTCTTTTTCAAACGATTCGAAATCGCCTGCCCAGTCGTTTTCGTTTCCAAGTCCCCACAGAATTACCGATGGATGGTTGTAATGCTGATTGATCATATTCCTCAACATACGGCGACCCTGCTCACGATAGGTTTCTCCTCCCAGCCCTCCCCTGCACCATGGGATTTCTTCCCATACCAGGATTCCGAGTGAATCGCACAAGTCAAGGATAATACGCGATTGCTGGTAATGTCCCAGTCGTATGAAATTGGCCCCCATATCCTTTATCATTTGCATTTCCCTATGCATTGTCGGTTCGCTAATAGCAGCGCCAACTCCGGCATGATCTTCATGGCGGTGTGTTCCTTTGAGAAGCAGTCTTTCCCCGTTTAGAAAAAATGGCCCGTTTTCAGTGAATTCAAAATTCCTGAAACCGAATTTCTCCGTAACCTGCATGGTTCCGTCAGTTGATTTGATTGTTACATGACACTCGTATAAAGCGGGCTGATCGGGTGACCAGAGCTCGGGGTTTTTAATTTCTTCCGAGCAAAGATTCATTTCGTTGTTAATTGATTTCTCAGAGATTTGCCGCAGGAATACCTGATTTCCTTTTGGGTCGGTAATACGAACAGCAATATCCAATGTATTTCCTTTTTGTTCCGGATTATAAAGCTTTGCCGAAACAGAATAAGATCCTTTTTTGCCCTTTGGGTCAACATTGCTTTGGATTTGAACCTGTTCAATTGAAATCACCGGCACATAAACCAGGTTCACATATCTGTATAAGCCTCCATAAACGTTAAAATCGCTTAGGTTGGAGGGCATCATTTCAAGGTCTCTGCTGTTGTCTGAGCAGATAGCCAGCGGAAGCTGATTTTTGAATTTATCGGTAAGGGCTTTATTTTGGGAGAACTCTGCGATGGCATCGGTGATGTCGACTGTGAATTCGTCGTAACCGCCAACGTGTTCGCCAACCTTTTTTGTATGAATATAAACTGAGGTTTTCTGTCCTGCTCCCTCGAAATGAAGGAGTGTACGGCCACCAGGGAATGGGTTGTTAATGGAAAGCAGCTTTCTATACCATGCTTCTCCCTGGTAATATCGGATATCGGGATCAACCGCATCAAATGCATTATAGCAATGGGGTAAAGAAATTTTCTGCCAGGGCAGCACCTGGTGCTGTTTATCGCGCCATACTTCCCATGGGCCGCCTAATCCAGACTGGCAGAACTCCCAGTTGCTGTTTAATCGGTACCGTGTGTTTTCCTGTGTAAACCCGAAGGTCTGAGGCAGAAAAATAAATAGCAGAAGTAGTATTACCCTTTGGAGCATGTGCATGAAGAATTGACTTGAAAAATGAGAGTTTACTTGCGTGGCTGTAAATAATTTGATTTTCCCCATGCCGTAACATGGGATCGGAATTCAAAAGAGTCATTGCAGGTAAACTGGCAATATGCCAGTTTACCCTGCAATGATTCTCATGAACAATCCAAAAGCACTAACTAAGAAAAATTATTGTTTTAGCATTGATCGGGTTACATCGCCTTCAGCCGTTGACAGCCTGTAAAAATACATTCCTTTGGGAAGGCTTTTTCCTGAAGCATTATCCCCATTCCATGTAACACTGTAGTAACCGGCTGGCTGATGCTGGTTTACAAGCACATTGAGTTTTCTGCCGGTAAGATCGAAAACAGTTAATTCAACGCGCGCGGGTTTACCAATAGAATAAGTGATTTCAGTGCTAACCGTAAATGGGTTAGGATAATTTCCTGAGAGTTTCACACTATTGTCGCGAATGCCAACAGCAACTGTGAAATTGATCATATATTCCAGAACCGTTGTGCCATCCTCGGCAGTAACCGTCACTTTGGTTGAGCCGGGAAGAGCCGCAGCATTTGCGATATTAGCCGAAGCCTTATCATCGGCCAGGGTATAAGAAACTGCGGGAACCTGAGTGGTGCCGTTTGCCAGCTCAACATTATAAGAGGTGGTGCTTTGGACAAACCCTGTTATAGAAGCGCCGTCAACTTTCAGGTCGGAAAGGAATGCATTTGTTGCTTTTGGAGTAAGATCGATACCCTCAAGCCATTGGGACTTCAATTCAGGGTAATAATTCAAATCGCCTACAGGGTACATCATATCGGCAGCCGTATATGATACTGCAGTTGTGCCATAGGATGCATCGAGTTCATCCGCGAAATAACCACCCTGTCCACCAACGCACCAATTCTCAGGAAAACTGGTTGCAGCAGGATTGGTAAAATATGCATCAACATATTCTGATATTGGACCACAGAACGTAACGAAGTTCAGAGGCTCAGCAAACCACGCCTTTGCCACATTACCAGCGCCGATAGCGGTTTCCAGAGTAGGGGTTATTTCCCAAGGTGCACTTACGGAATCGTATTTCGCCCAAACGTCAGTCAATGCTGCGTCGGTATATATATTGTTATTCCTTATAACAACAACCGGGTTCGGAATCGCTGAGGTGGTGTCCATCGAAATAACCGAGAAATGCTTCTCTGGCTGTGTCTGTTCTGCAGTTCTGCTGTCAACATGGCCAATACTGATTGAATTGGCAAAGACATTATTCGTGACAATGGCGGTACGAACTTTACCAAGCTGCAAAGCGCCATGGAAGCCAACATTATTAATAGCAGTATTATGGTCGTAAAGCAGATAATTTACCAGAGTACCCATATTTCTGATGATACGATCGCTGGAGTTGTAGTTTGTGCAGTTTTGCATAACGAGAGTATCTACATAAAGCGCAGTTGGCCGGAGATCCATAATCCTGCCATTTCCACCCACTGTGATTCGGTGTCCAAGATTACCGGCACGCACGTTGGTGATATACAATTTGGTAGAGTCGCCAAGAACGGCAATGGCTCCGCCTCGGTCGCCATCAATGAAGCAGCCATCAATAACTGCTCTCATTTTTAGACCGTTCAATTCGATTGAGCGATTAAGCACTTTACCGTCGGGAGTAAAGCAATTTATATAAAGATTTTCTAGCGTGAGATCGTTATAGGCATATATATAATCGGAACCATAAGCACCTGCGGTATTCTTACCGGGAACCAACATGGGCAAAAAGCCATCGCCTTCCTCTGCCCTTATATGCAAGTGGAAATCATAGGTTTTCAGAATCTTACCCTGGGGATACGAATGTCCTCTTACCAATTCGAAGATAACATTGGGATTAGTCTTCCTTTCGGTTGTGTCGGCCATTACTGCATCAAAAAGGACGTTGTTGTAATCATCAACATTTGTTCCGCTCGCGGGATCCCAGCCTTCAACCCTGATAATCCGGGTTTCTTGCGCATTCATTGATAGAGCCAAGAATGCCAGAAGGTAAAAGCTCGTGATAAATTTGTAAAGGTTTTTCATAGGATTAAAGATTTAGTTAATAATTAAGTAGTAATATTTTAAAATTTATATTGAACACCAAGGTCGATTGTAGAACCATACCAGTTTTCATTGGAAAGGTATTTTGGCAGATAAACATAGCTTTTCTCGCTCTCGGAATTGATATTGGCCAGGTTAGCAAGAATTGAGATTTGCTTGGTAATTTTCGCGGAAAAACTAACATCAAATCTCAGGAAACTGTCTGTGTATTTTTGGGTGAATTTTACTGTAGCCAATTCTGCAACAGAACTGAAAGCATTGAGATAACGTGACTGATAGATCATTGAGAAACGGGCAGAGAAAATCTTATAATCATACCCGACAGAGGTATTGCTTATCCACTCGACCTGATCAGGCAGGCGGGTTTCCATGTCTTCCCAATACGACTTGTCAAAGTCAACAACATTACGACGTAAGGCTGCATTGTACTTTGTAATCTTATGATAAAGCGGAGCATAGGTCTGCGACCAGAGGCGAGTAACATTGAAGTTAAAGACAAGGCCATTCAGTGGTTTTGGCAGATAACTGAAATTTGCCTGAAGATCTATTTCAAACCCATACACTTTCGAATTATCAAAATTGGCATAGTCTTCCTTAACTTCATAAACTCCGGCAGGATAACCGAGCAACAAAGCCTCCTCCTGCGACATGGTGCGCTCGGCTTTCGTGAAATAATTATCGAAATCCTTCTGAAATGCGCCCAACGTCAACAAACCAAATTTATTTGAGAAGAATGAAACCGAAGCGTCGTAATTCCAGGCAATGGCATGCAATAGGTTCGGGTTCCCACGATAAATTCGTTGGTTGGTGACATCCAGTCGTGCACGGGGAGTAACCATGTTATAATTAGGCCGGGCAATGGTTCTAACAGCGGAGAGCCGCACATCGAACCACTGCAAGGGTTTGATTTTCACGTGCAAACTGGGTAAAACCTCGCCGTATTTCTGATAACTGGTTGTATCCCATTTGCTTCCAAATGAGCCATTAAAGTCCAGGGAAGAGACAACCCCGGTATATGAGTTATCGGAATATTCATATCGAACACCAGGGATCATAGTAAGCCACTTGCCCAGGGATATCTTGGTCATTATATAGGCTGCAGAAACCTTTTCATTTACACTGTACTTTAGGTATTCCTGGTCATTCTGATTAACTATTGTGCTTTTCTGAGTTTCATGCCACTTGTCAAGGAGGTTCATGTCGATATTCGGGTAAACAAGGTATTCCTTATCATGAATATCCATACCTGTTTCCTGATCGTAGAAATTGCTTAACATAATCATATCCCCCGACAGCCCACCTCTGTCCATTTCATAGGGCCAAAGAGCAGCAGCAGCATCCCGGGCCTGAGGCTGAAGATAATACCAGTTTTGTATCTGGTAATCAATGTCCCGATCGCGAACATCAACCCGGTATTTCCCTCCAAATTTAAGGAATCCGCTCAACCATGAACCGACATTGTAATCCGACTTAAAGTCAATACCCAGAGTCTGGTTTGTTTGCGTCATCAATGCCGGCTCAAAATAGTACCGGTGAATCCATGCCGATTCATAATTAAAGTTTCTTTTATCTGCCAGTTCCTGAGGTGTTAAGGGAGCTGCTGTTTGCTCCACACCCGAGGCTTGAATGAGCTGAAGCCTCACATCATAATAATTATCTCCAGTTGTTTTACTTTGTGACGCCAGCCAATTTATCTCCATAAAAGGAAGTATCTGCTTACCTGAAAGCATCGTCTGCCAGGTTGACGTCAGGTTTTTGGAATGATTTGGCTCCATAGTAACGCTACCAGCATTCTCAATGCTGTTGTTAACTGTTTTTGTATCTGTATGTTTTTGACTGTAAAAGGATTGAGCTACAATGCTCCCGGTCTTGTAATCATAATCCAACTGCAAATCCCCACCAATCCTCTTATTAATTCTGGTAATATCAACCAGATTGAGATTATCGGCTAAAAACTGTGTCGAATCGTCATCATCCCAGCCTACAGAAATATTTTCGGAACTGCGATTGGTGTTTTCATAATTCCCGCGAACAATAACACCAAGCTTTTTATTGAAAAAGCGTTTGCTAAGTTCAGTAGAACCCCTGTAATTACTCAGGTCCTTATCCAATCCATTGTATCCGCCATACATTCTAACCACAGCTCTTGGAGCTTGTGGAGCTTTGCTCACACCAAGGTTAATAATACCTCCAATAGCGTCGCCATCCATATCTGCAGTTGGACTTTTAAAGACCTGAATATTCGAAAGCAGTTCGGGTGAAATAATACTGAGGTCAACCGATCGGTCAGTGGCACTGGTAGAGGGCATTTTCACACCATTAATAGTAACTGAAGTAAGGGAAGGACTGAGTCCCCGTAAAACAACTTTTGAAGCTTCCCCGCCCACGCGGTTCAAAGAAACGCCCGGGAGTCTTCCGATTGCTTCAGCAGCGTTTACATCGGGCAGCTCTTTTATTTTATCCGATGAAACAACACTTACCAAAGCATCGGAATTGAGCTGTTGATTAATGGCACTCCTTTGTCCGCGCAACTGTGCTGATACAACAACTTCCTCTATATTGAGAGCGTCGCTAGCAAGATTGACATTCTGTGTTATTTCTTTTCCTCCCAAAATCTCTACCTCAAT
>JFJP01001895.1_pt1 | contig 39960 bp, 39 predicted proteins | sample 431651 | NCBI WGS metagenome assembly JFJP01 (sample SAMN02602958, study PRJNA72255) | Microbial mat metagenome, whole genome shotgun sequencing project. | biome: fresh water; feature: sink hole; material: water; isolation source: purple microbial (photo- and chemosynthetic) mats found in... | reverse complement strand
ACCGCTGTATTGAATGGTCGTTCACTCGGCAGGATGCGGATCAAAAAATGTCGCGACATTATGTTTCTTAATTAATGTGTGTATGTACTAGAAGTCGAAGCGTATGATAAGTGTTCGCATGGTTGTGAAATGCTTCTGAACGACTTTATCAAGAGATTTAACCATGGATTCCGGCCATAGAGACTCACATGAAATTTTGACACGCGTAAATCCACGATGACCAAGATCTTTCGTTGCCCCAAGTGCGATGTGCGTTTCGATCCGCCCATGGCGGAAAATTCGGAGTGCCCGCACTGCGGCATCTGGTTTCATAAGTGGAATGCAGCACCTGTTGCTAAGGACGGGCCAGTGCCGGAAGAAACCCTACCCGAGGCCATTCCAGACGCAACGGCTGACCCGGCAAGTTACTTCGGTCGGGTCGCGGCGCTGCTCTTTGTCGCCATCTGGGGCGTGCGCTTGGTGGCGATGGATTATCGTGATGCCGAGATCAATAGTTCGTTCATGCACAACATCGTGTTGCCGATTCATGAGGCCGGGCATGTATTCTTCATGCCTTTTGGCGAATTCCTGACCATTCTCGGCGGCAGCTTTTTTCAAGTGGCCTTGCCCATGGGCATCGGCGCGGCCTTCCTGCTGCGCCAGCGCGACGCTTTTGGTGCGGCGATCTGCCTGTGGTGGGCCGGAGCGAGCCTGGTCGATGTGGCGCCGTACATCTGGGATTCGCTCAACCCGCAACTGATCCTGATCGGCGGGCATACCGGCGAGGACGGCCCGCACGACTGGATCTATTTGCTGGAACGACTGGGCGCGCTCGGGCACGCCCATGCCTTGGGCAGAGCGGTACATCATCTCGGAACGCTAACGATGATCGCCGGCGTGGCCTGGGGCGTGCACTGGTTGTGGCGGCGAAGACCGACTCGCGGCAAGTGAACATTCCCGATCGGAAGCGGGACAGGGGGGGGGAAAGCCAGCGTGACCAAACGACTGGCTTTCCGAAGGGCGCACTGTTGCGTGCGAATCAGGCGATCATTTCTCCAGTTCTGCGGCCACGATCCGCGCGCACAGCGCGAGGGAAATTGCACCGGCATCCGGATGCCCGAGGCTGCGTGCCGTGTGCGAACGGGCGCGGCCTATCTTCGGCGCGAGTTGTGCCGTCGCGTCGGCCGCCGCCGTTGCCGCGCGTGCGGCCTCGTTCCAGGCGGCTGCCAATGGCTGGCCTTTGCCCACGGTAGTGTTCAAGACGCTGACGAAGGGGTCGAATGAATCGACCAGTGTTTTGTCGCCGACCTTGGCGCGGCCCAGGCGCATAACCGCGTCGAGCCCAGCGCGTGCGCCTCTGGCAACGGCATCCGGCGTAATTTCTGCTTCGTCGCTCAGCGCGCTGCTCCAGGTACGCAGGGCGAGGCCCCACAAGGCGCCAGAAGTACCTCCCGCGCGATCGGCCCAGGCATCGCCGGCCATGGCCAGCACGCTGGCCGCACCGGCGCCGGCGGCAACCGCTTTGGCGGCCGCTTCGGCCGCAGCCGCCGAGCCACGGGTCATGCCCATGCCGTGATCGCCGTCACCGGCTAGGGCATCGATATTGCCGAGTTCTTCCTCGGCGCCGCGCAAGGCTTTGGCAATATTTTCGATTAGACCGGCAATGCATTTGCCGTTGGCGCGCGACGCCGCTGACGCAACGCCAAACACGGCAGGCCCTTCCTGTTCTTCGGAAAGCGCTGGCGCCGGTTCGGTCGCAATGATTTCGCCACGGCGCAACACCGGCGTATCGGCCGGGGCGCACCAGAATTTTTCGAGTTCCTCATCCAGCCAGGTCAGGGTCAGCGAGCAGCCGGCCATGTCAAGGCTGGTGACAAACTCGCCGACTTCGGGTTGCACCAGCGTCAGCCCCGCCTTCTTCAGCGCGGCTTCAACACTGACCCAGAGTACGAAAAGTTCCTCATACTTGGTGCAGCCGAGTCCGTTCAGCACAACGGCCACACGACCACTCGCTGTTGCCGGTTTCTCGGAAAGCAGACGGTCGACGAGCAATGCCGCCAGCCTCGTTGCAGAAAGAATGTCGTCCTCGCTGATACCCGGTTCGCCATGGATGCCCAAACCAATACCCATGCGCTGGGCAGGTACCGTAAATAGGGGCTGTGTGGCGCCGGGCAGCGTACAGCCGGTAAAAGCGACGCCAAAGGTGATGGTGCTGGCGTTGGCGCTGATGGCCACGCGTTCAACATCGTCAAGACCTAGCCCGGCCTCTGCGGCCGCCCCGGCGATCTTGAACACCACCAGATCACCGGCCACGCCGCGCCGCAGTTTTGGCTGCCCGGCCGGTCCGCTGGCCACGTCGTCGGTTACCGGCAGAATGCGCACATCGATGCCTTCGGACATCAGGCGCTCGGCAGCGAGGCCGAAGTTCATCACATCGCCGGCGTAGTTTCCGAAGCCGAGGAGGATTCCACCACCGCGATGGGCAAGGCGCGAGACGTGTGCCACGCTGTGCGCCGACGGCGACGCGAAAACGTCGCCGGCGACCGCGGCATCGGCAAAACCCGGGCCGACAAAGCCGGCAAAGGCCGGGTAGTGCCCGGAGCCACCGCCAACGACGACGGCGACCTTGCCGGCGGGCGTTGCCGTCGAACGCACCACGCCCCCGGTAACGGCCCGAACAGTGCGGGCATAGATTGAACTAAAGCCGGCCATCGCCGTTGTGGCGAAGACTTCCGGGTCGTCATGGATGCAAGTCATGGTAGGTCCTCCAGTTAGCGGTTTCCAGGATGGGTTTGTTCATCGCATGCGCTCAAGTTGTCGCTGCTGTCGTGCGCGCGAGTTTTTTTGCGGCCGCCTTGACGACCAGTTCGATGATTCTGGCAAAGCCCTCGGGCGTCCACGCCGCGCGCCCGACGAACAAGCCATCCACATCGTCAAGGCCGATGATGTCGTGGCCATTTTCAGGGGTCACCGACCCGCCGTAGATGATCCGGGTATGCTCGGCGACGTCACGGCCACGATGCTGGCGCAGGATATTGCGCAAGGCCTTGTGCCGGGCGGCCACGTAATCGGGGGACGCAGCCTCGGCGGCACCGATCGCCCAGCGCGGTTCATACGCGAGTATGGTATCGGGCACGCGATTGTCCGGTTGTCCGGCAAGCGAAGTGAGCACCTGCTCAGCCAGAACCTCATCAGATCGTCCTGCGGCTTTTTCCTGAGCCGTCTCACCCAGGCAGATGACCGGCGTCAGTCCTGCGCTCATCGCCCTGTCCACCTTGCGCCTGATGAGTTCATAGGTTTCACCGAAATGTTGCAAACGCTCCGAATGCGCGAGTTCAACGTAACGACAGCCCGCTTCGACCAGCATCGGCGCGGAAATTTCGCCCGTCCAGCCGCCGCTATCCTCCCAGTGCATGTTCTGTCCGCCAATGGCCACCGGTGTATTTCCGAATGCTCCGGCAGCCGCCGGGAGCGAGGTAAATGGCGGCAGGACGAAAATGTCGATGGCCGACACATCGAGTTGCGCTACCCTGGATTTAAGAAACCCGGCATAACGAACCGTTTCGGCTGAGCCGATATTCATTTTCCAGCCGGTGGCGGCGACAAGTTTTCTCATGGCGAATTCTGCTTTTTTCGGGTCGGGAGACGTTGATCCGGTTCGCTTACTTCCGGTATTTCGTGTCCAGTGCGTCGATGGCCGCCACATTGGCGGCTGACGGCCCTGCAGGATCAAACTCGCAAGCCAGCCAAGTATTGACGATCGTCTTGGCCACTTCGGAACCGATCACGCGCGCGCCAAGGGTAATGATATGCGCATTATTGCTCTTGGCTGCACGCTCCGCAGAAAACGTGTCATGGGTCAGTGCGGCGCGGATTCCCGGCACCTTGTTGGCGCTGATGGCCATGCCTATCCCGGTTCCGCAACACAAAATGCCACGATCAAATTCCCCGGCCAGGATGGCGCTGCCGACACGATCGGCGACGTTGGCGTAATACTCGCTGGCGCCGTCAGGCGAATTGCTCAGGTTTGTCACTTCGATTCCCTTGTACGTCGACAAGTGGGCAAAAAGAACCTCGACAAGTAAAACCCCGACGCTGTCGCCGGCGATGGCAATTTTCATGCTTTTTCTACCTTTCAATGATGAGAACAATCTGTACAATGCGTCTAGTTTAATACTTTTGTATTTTATTAACAACATTTGTATTATGTGCTTTGAACGAGGGTTTGTTACCCCTGTTCATATATTGTGCGCAATCCTCGCCCCTTACAATGGCGCCAGTTCGAAAGGTTCAAGATGCTCAATGATGAATCGACCAACCCGGGTGGCGAACAGTTGCGGGCACGTATCGCCTGGTTTTACTACGTCGCGGGCTTGACTCAACAGGAGATCTCCGATCGGCTCGGCATCGCCCGGGCGCGCGTCAACAAGATTGCCGGACAGTTGCGGGCCGATGGTTCGGTGGTTGTCGATATCCGTCTGCCTCTGCTCAGTTGCATCAAACTGGAGGAGCAGCTCAAACAGGTCTTTGGGCTCAAGTCGGTTGCCGTGGTTCCGTCGGCAGATGACGACGAACAACAACGACGCATGATCGGCGACGCCGCTGGCGCCCTGCTTGACGTCCTCATCCAGGACGGGCAGTGTATTTCCGTCGGCTGGGGTCGCACGCTGAGCGCCAGCATCAAGCAGATGCGCACCCGCCAGCTCAAGGATGGATCCGTGGTTTCCCTGATGGGCGGTCTGACCCGTGGATCCGAGACGAATGCGTTCGAAGTCTCGACCGAACTGGCCAAGACCCTCGGCGCTGACTGCTATTACGTGACAGCACCGATCTATTGTCCGAGCATCGAGAGCCGGGAAATTCTTCTCACCCACAGCGGCGTGAATGAAGTCATGGAACGCGCACGCCGATCCGATGTGGCCATTGTTTCCTGCGGCGATCTGACACCGCGGACAAAACTCACGACCATCTACAGTGTCCGCGAACGCCTACCTGAACTCAAGGATATCGGTGCCATCGGTGAAATCCTCGGGACTTTCCTTGATGCCCAAGGGTTTGCTGTCGACCACCCGCTCAACCAGAGCGTAATCGCCATGCCGCCGGCTGATCTGAAAGCAATTCCGAACAGCATCCTCATTTCGGGGGGACTGTACAAAGCCGAGATCATCCGGGCCATTCTGTCGGCCGGTTATGTGAACTGCCTGGTCACCGATGAAGCTGTGGCTGAGCGGCTCGTACGCCTCGCGGGTGATTGACAGCCAGGGCTCTTTCCCGCGCCCACGGCAACTTCAAGCGCTCTGCAAGCCGCATCAGATTGCGGTCTTGATGCGCTCCCAGGTTCGCGTCAGGTGTTCAATCAGTGCTGACACGAGGCGATTTCCGTCATGTGCTTCCAGCGCCTGGATCATTTCCTCGTGATCGGCCACCGCTGCCGCCCACTGCTCTTCAGTGCGATGGCCAAGAAAACGGATGCGCTTCATGCGCGCCTGCAGCATCCCATGCAACAGCATCAGCGATTCATTTCCGGAAAGGGCAATGATGGACGTATGGATCTGCTGATTGCACTTGAAGTACTGCAGCCGGTCACGCTTGGCGTAAAACATCAACATCTCTTCATGCAGGCCCCGAATCGCCTGGATTTGTTCATCCGTGCCGTTCTGACAAGCCAGTTGTCCGGCCAGTTCTTCCAGAGAACTGAGCACGGTCAGCATGTCCTTCACGTCTTTGGCGGTCAGCTTGCGCACCATGGCGCCACGACTGGGCACCAGCTCGACCAACCCCTCCATGGCCAGAACCTTGAGCGCTTCGCGCAAGGGCGTACGCGAAACGCCGAGTTGCTGGCCGACCTGGCCTTCGTGGATACGCACGCCGGAAGCCAGTTGCCCCTCAATGATCATGTCGCGGATGCGCGATACCACGACATTGTGCAGCGTCGGGCGATCAATCCGGACCACTTCGGTCTCCTGGGAGGACGAATCATGCTGGGGATCCAGGGCATTCTGATCTAGGTTCATTGCCAACAATCTGTTAAATGGGTGCAAGGAACTGAATTCTAGCGCGCCAACAACAATATCGCGCTAGAGAAGAACTATATCATATCATCTGAATGCTGAATTCAGAATACAACATGTTACATTGTTGACAAGCATAGCGCCTCGGTTGCATTATTCGGAAATACCCCGCTCAAGGAGCTCGCAGTGAGATTGGAATCATCCGCAATTGCCCCCCGTCGTCCGACCATCGCCCTGGCCATGGGCGATCCCGCCGGCATCAGCCCGGAACTTGCTGCCAGACTACTCTGTCTCGATGAGATCAGGGCGGCAGCCAACATCGTTGTTTTCGGCGATCGCCGGATTCTTGACGAAGGCGCGACGATCGCCGGCCTGGTACTCGATATCGACATTGTCGCGCCGGGCGAGACGTTTGACGCCAGCGCGCGTCCTGTCCTGATCGATCTTGGCAATCTCTCGCCATCGGCTGTCACGCGCGGCGAAGCGACGCCTGCAGGCGGCGCTTTCGCACTCGACAATTTCCGCCGGGCGCTGACCATGGCCAAGACCGGTGACGCTGATGCCGTCTGTTTCACGCCATTCAACAAGAAAGCCATGCGCTACGGTTACGCCGGCTACGACGACGAGATCCGCTTCATCTGCGACGTCATCGACTTTCACGGCCACGCGCGCGAGTTCAACGTTCTCGGTAGCGTGTGGAATGCCCGCGTCACATCACACATCCCCTTATCCGAAGTGGCGGCGGCGATCACCAGTGAGGGCATCCTCGCCGAAATGGCCTTGACCGATCGTTGCCTGCGTGACGCCGGCGTCATTAATCCGCGCATTGCGGTGGCCGCGCTCAATCCGCACGCCGGCGATGGCGGCAATTTCGGCCGCGAGGAAATCGACATCATCGCGCCTGCCGTAGAAGCCGGCAAAGCGCGCGGATTCAATGCGTTCGGGCCTTTTCCGGCCGATACCGTCTATGGCCGTGCGCTGCGCGGCGACTTTGACGCGGTGTTGACCATGTACCATGATCAAGGCCAGATCGCGATGAAGCTGGTCGGCTTCGATCGCGGCGTGACCCTGATGGGCGGCCTGCCCTTCCCAGTGTGCACACCGGCTCATGGCACGGCCTATGACATCGCCGGGCAAGGCATCGCCAATATCGGCGCAACGCGCGAGGCCATTTTGCTGGCGGCGCGCATGGCATCGAGAAACAAAGCCGCTGCGGCAAAATGAGTTTCAATGTTTCACCCACAAACTGTTTCACCCACAAAAGGAGTCATACGATGTTCAAAGCCAAGTTGATTACCACCCTGCTGGCGAGCGCGCTCTATGCAACAGCCGCTGCAGCGGCGTGGGTTCCGGAAAAGCCGGTCGAATTCGTCGTCGCTTCAGGAGCAGGCGGCGGTACCGACATTTTCGCCCGAACGATCCAGTCGATCATCCTGAAATACAAGCTGATGAACGCACCGATTGTTGTCCTTAATAAGGGTGGCGGTGCCGGCAGCGAAGGCTTTGTCTATGGCTCGGCGAGCCTTGACGACGCCTACAAGCTGACCTTCGGAACCAACAACGAGTACCTGCTGCCGCTGGTTGCCAAAATGGGCTACACGGCCGACATGCTGGTTCCAGTCACGGCGCTTGCACTCGACGAATTCCTGATCTGGGTCAACGCTAACTCGCCCTACACCGACGCCAAGAGCTTCATCGAGGCGGCCAAGAAGGGCGACGGCCTCAAGATGGGCGGCTCGCAGTCCAAGGACACCGACCAGACACTGGCCAGCATGATCAGTGAAGCGACCGGCGCCAAGTTCACGTACATCCCGTTCAAGAGCGGCGGCGAAGCGGCGGTTCAACTGGCCGGCGCACACATCGACGCCAACCTCAACAACCCGAATGAAAACCTTGGCCAATTTAAAGCCGGCATGGTTCGACCGCTCTGCGTTTTCAGTTCGCAGCGCATGGCCGCCGGCCCCAAGGTCAGCAAGGACATGGCTTGGTCGGACATTCCGCTGTGCAAGGACTCGGGCATAGCGATCGACAACTACCAGATGCCGCGCACCGTCTGGCTGCCGGCAAAGGTGTCGCCGGAGGCGATCGCCTTCTACACGACGATGCTCAAGAAAGTCAGCGAAACGCCTGAGTGGAAATCGTATATCGAGAAGACTTCGCAAAGCGATCGATTCATGACCGGTGACGAGTTGCGTGCCTACACCAAACAGGACGCCGAACGGGCGACTGCGGTCTTCAAGCGCGAGAAGTGGATCGTCCAGTAAAGCCGTAACCGGGGTTCCGGTGCCTTAGCCTTACGGGGCAGGCGTTGCCTGTCCCGTTCTGTAATGATTGTGGAGTCTGACTTATGCAAAACCCATCCGGGATCTTAATGACCCGCCTGACGATGGAAATTGCCGTGGCTCTGGCAGCGGCCATCGCTGGCGCCATCGTCTGCTACGGATCGCTCGAGATCGGTACCGGCTGGGGTGACGCCGGGCCGCAATCGGGCTATTTTCCGTTTTACATCGGCCTCTTCATCGTCATCGCCAGTTGCGGCGTTCTGGTCGAGTCGGTGATCGAGCAACGACGCTACAAGCAAATCTTCCTGACGCGCGAGCAGGGCTACCGGATCCTGACCTTCTTCCTGCCGATGCTCGGTTTCGTCGCTGTGTCGATGGTGCTCGGGCTGTATGTCGGCCTGGGGCTCTATCTCTTCGGTGTCATGACGATCCAGGGGGGTTACCGGATCGGCAAGGCGCTCGCCGTATGCGCGTGCACGATCGTCCTTTTCTATTTCGTTTTTGAAAAATGGTTCCAGGTGCCATTGCTCAAGGGGCCGATTGAAGCCCTGCTGAAAATCTACTGATTCAAGGCCGACAAGAACACCATTCGCGACAGCGAGGGAGAAATACATTGGAGAATTTTGGCAACCTGATGGACGGCTTCGGGATCGTTTTCTCGTTCTACCATTTTGGACTCATGGCGGCCGGCGTACTGCTTGGAATCCTGGTCGGCGTCCTGCCGGGACTGGGCGCACCGAACGGCGTCTCGCTGCTGATCCCGCTAACCTTCACCATGGACCCGATTTCCGCCATCATCCTGCTCACCAGCATGTATTGGGGCGCCCTGTTCGGCGGCTCGACGACGTCCATCCTGTTCAACATCCCGGGCGAGCCCTCGTCGGTTGCGACGACCTTCGACGGCTACCCGATGGCGCAGCAAGGCAAGGCCACCCAGGCGCTGACGCTGGCCTTCATGTCGGCCGGAATCGGCGCGCTGGTCGGCGTCACCGTCATCACCGTGCTCTCGGGCTGGGTCACCCAGTTCGCGCTCAAGTTCAGTTCGCCCGAATATTTCGCTGTCTATCTGCTGACCTTCTGCAGCTTCATTGGCATGGGCAGCAGTTCGCCGTTCAAGTCCGTCGTCTCGATGATGCTCGGTTTCGCTTTTGCCGCCGTCGGCATGGACGGCATGGCGGGCAATATGCGGCTGACTTTCGGCATCACCGAGCTGATCAAGGGCATCAGCTTCCTGGTTGCCGTCATCGGTCTCTTTGGCCTCGGCGAGCTCCTGCAGACGATGGAAGAAGGCCTGCGCTTTGACGGCATCCACGCCCGCATCAAGATCCGCGATGTCTGGGAAGCGATCCTCTCGCTGCCCAAACACTGGATGACGCTGTTGCGCAGTGCGCTCGTCGGGTGCTGGATGGGGATCACCCCCGGCGGTCCGACTGCTGCGTCGTTCATGAGCTATGGTCTGGCCAAGCGTTTCGCGCGTAAGAAGGACGGTTTTGGCAAGGGCGAGCCGGCCGGCGTCGTCGCGCCCGAAACCGCCGACCATTCTGCCGGCACCTGCGCCATCCTGCCGATGCTGGCGCTCGGCGTCCCCGGCTCGGCGACCGCCGCGGTGATGATGGGCGGGCTGATGATCTGGGGACTGACGCCCGGACCGATGCTCTTCATCGAACGTCCGGACTTTGTCTGGAGCACGATTGCCAGCATGTATATGGGTAATGTGATGGCCGTGATTCTGGTGCTGACCACTGTGCCGATGTTCGCCGCGATCCTGAGAATCCCGTTCTCGATCATCGGCCCGATGATCGTTGTCGTGTGCTTCATCGGCGCCTACCAGATTAGCGGCGCTCGCCTAGATCTCTGGCTGGCGCTGGTTTTCGGCATCGCCGGTTACCTGCTCAAGAAACTCGACTATCCGATTGCGCCCATGGTTCTGGCGATGGTGCTCGGCGACAAGACCGAGGATGCCTTCCGCCAGTCGATGATCTTCTCCAAGGGCTCGCTGGGAATCTTCTGGACCAATTCGACGCTGGTCGCGACGATCATGACCCTCGCCATGCTGCTGCTCTTCTGGCCGCTGATCGGCAGGCTTGTCGGGCGCTTGCGGCAGCAGCGTACGCCCAACTGATCTGAACGAAGCGCATCGGGCTTTTGCCGCAGCCTGATGCACCAGCGCACCGACTGTCGGTTCACGCAATCGCCTTGCCGACGCGCAGCTCGCATTGTGGATGGTCTGTGCAGGAATGCCATGAATTTGCCTTGCTCAACGAAGGACGAAGAACATGCTTGAACAACACATCGGCTTCATCGGGGTCGGCCTCATGGGCCGGGGAATGGCCCTCAATCTTCTCAAAAGCGGGCGCCGGGTCAGTCTTTACGTGCACCGCAATCGCGAAGGCATCGCCCGCCTCATTGATCTCGGCGCGACCGAAACCAGTGAGCTTGCAGAACTCGCCCGTCGCTGTGACATCATCATCCTGTGCGTCAACAACGCCGATACGGTTCGCGCCGTCGTCAGTGGTTTGCTGCCGGAACTTCGTAGCGGACAACTCGTCATTGATGCGACGACATCCGACCCGGCGGTGACGAAGGAAATCTCGGAAACGCTGCGCGCGCGGGGTGTCGACTACGCCGATGCCCCGGTGACCGGCGGCCCGGTACAAGCCGAAGCGGGTGCGCTCGGTTCGATTGTCGGCTGCGCTGAGGCGGCCTTCCCGCGCATCCGGGAAATCGTTTCCGGGTACTCAAAAACCGTTCAGCGCGTCGGCGACGTCGGAACCGGACATTACGCCAAGCTGCTCAACAATTTCGTGACGCAGGGCACCGCCGTGCTGCTTGCCGAGGCCTATTGCCGGGCGCGCGACAAGGGTGTTGACTGGCGCGCGCTGTATTCGGTCATGGAGGCCGGAGCGGCCCGCTCAGGAACCCTCGAGAAGATGGTCAAGCCGGCGCTCGACGGCAACTTCGACGGCACCCAGTTTTCGATCCGCAATGCGTTCAAGGACCTCGGCTACTTTTGTGGCCAGGCCGCAGCCTCCGGGCGGGGTCCGAGTCGAATGGCCGAAGAGATCCGCAGCGTGCTGGGGAATGCCGTCGCCGCCGACCTCGGCGATCGATATGTGAGCGCGCTGCTCGATCCGCACGCTGGAACTGGAAAGAAGGCTTGAGATCTGAACGAGCAATCAATCAGTGGTGGCGCTTGCGCCCTTTCTTGATCGGCTGCAACTGGGCCACGGCCTGAGCGAGTTCGGCTTCGGCTGAGGCATAACTGACATCGGCAGCGCGATTCTTCAGCGCTTCATCGGCACGCTGCCTGGCTTCGATGGCCTTCGCCTCGTCCAGATCGTGGGCGCGGATCGCCGTGTCGGCAAGCAGGGTAATCAATGTCGGTTGCACTTCCAGAATACCGCCGGAAACATAGACCAGCTCATATTCTTCCCGGCCGGGAATCTTCAGGCGCACAGTACCCGGTTTGATGCGGGTCAGCAGCGGCGTATGACGCGGATAGATGCCCAGTTCGCCGGCCTCGCCGGGGAACACCGCAAAGTCGGTCTCGCCGGAGAAAATCAGTTCTTCGGCACTGACAACATCAACATGAACTCTGAGTGGCATGGTTTCCTTCCCCTGTGCGGAGATTGAGACTGGGCTTAAATGGTTTTGGCTTTCTCGAACACTTCCTCGATACTGCCGACCATGTAGAAGGCCTGCTCGGGGATGTTGTCGCACTCGCCGTCACAGATCATCTTGAAGCCCCTGATCGTGTCCTTGAGCGGAACGTACTTGCCCGGCGTACCGGTAAATACTTCGGCCACGTTGAACGGCTGCGACAGGAAGCGCTGGATCTTGCGCGCGCGATAAACCGCCAGCTTATCTTCCGGCGACAGTTCGTCCATGCCCAGAATGGCGATGATGTCGCGCAGTTCCTTGTACTTCTGCAGCGTCATCTGCACCGCCCGTGCAACCTTGTAGTGCTCTTCGCCGACGACTTGCGGATCGAGCTGGCGCGAGGTCGAATCGAGCGGGTCGACGGCCGGATAGATCCCGAGCGAGGCAATATCGCGCGACAGCACGACGGTCGAGTCCAGGTGCAGGAAGGTGGTCGCCGGTGACGGGTCGGTCAGATCATCGGCGGGCACATACACGGCCTGGATCGAGGTGATCGAGCCGACCTTGGTCGAGGTGATGCGCTCCTGCAGACGGCCCATTTCTTCGGCCAGCGTCGGCTGGTAACCCACGGCCGAGGGCATGCGCCCAAGCAGAGCGGATACTTCGCAACCGGCCAGCGTATAGCGATAAATATTATCGACGAAGAACAGGATATCGCGACCGTCGTCGCGGAAGCGCTCGGCCATGGTCAGTCCGGTCAGCGCCACACGCAGACGGTTACCCGGCGGCTCGTTCATCTGGCCGAAGACCATCGCCACCTTGTCGAGAACGTTCGATTCCTTCATTTCGTGATAGAAGTCGTTACCTTCGCGGGTCCGCTCACCGACACCGGCAAACACCGAAAGACCGGCGTGCTGCTTGGCGATGTTGTTGATCAGTTCCATCATGTTGACGGTCTTGCCGACACCGGCGCCGCCGAACAGGCCAACCTTGCCGCCCTTGGCAAACGGGCAGACCAGGTCGATTACCTTGATCCCGGTTTCCAGCAGATCGACCGACGGGGAAAGTTCGTCAAACTTGGGCGCCGTTTGGTGAATTTCACGACGCTCGTCGGTACCGATCGGCCCGGCTTCGTCAATCGGCCGGCCGAGAACGTTCATGATGCGGCCGATCGTCGCGTCGCCCACCGGTACCGAGATCCCGGTACCGGTATTATTGACCTTCATGCCGCGACGCAGGCCATCGGAGGAACCCATGGCAATCGTACGCACCACACCGTCACCAAGTTGCTGCTGCACCTCGAACGTCAGATCAGCTTCGCAGCCGCCGTGTTCTTCGGCCTTGTCGAGCAGAAGTGCGTCATAGATTCTGGGCATTGCATCGCGCGGGAACTGGATGTCCACCACAGCACCGATACACTGAACAATGTTTCCTTGACTCATCGTCGTATCCTCAATCAATAAACTGGGTTCGCGTGATCAGACGGCCGCTGCGCCGCCGACAATTTCCGAAAGCTCTTTGGTAATCGCGGCCTGGCGTGCCTTGTTGTAAACCAGCTTGAGCTCGCCGATCACGTTCTTGGCATTGTCCGAAGCCGACTTCATGGCTACCATGCGTGCGCTCTGTTCGGACGCCATGTTCTCGGCCACCGCCTGATACAGGATCGCTTCGACGTAACGCAACAGCAGGTCGTCGATGACTGGCTTTGCATCCGGTTCGTAGATGTAATCCCAGCGGTTACGACTGGTAGAGCCGACCAGATCGCCGGAGAGCGGCAACATCTGTTCGATCACCGGCTCCTGCTTCATGGTGTTGATGAAACGGGTATAGGCGATGTACAGAACGTCGATCTCGCCGTTGATATAGGCGTCGATCTGTACCTTGGCCGGCCCGATCAGTTTTTCCAGATGCGGCGTATCGCCCAGACCCACCACATGCGACACGAGATTGGCACCGGTGCGCATCATGAAGGCGAAACCCTTGTTGCCGATGGCGCTCACCTGCAGTTTTTTGCCTTCGGCGTCCCACTCCTTCATCCGGCCCAGGGCCAGACGCAGGATATTGGTATTCAGGCCGCCGCAAAGCCCCTTGTCGGAAGTTACCGTCAGCAAGCCAACCGCCTTGATCTCGTCGCGCTTTTCCAGGAAGGGATGGCTGTAGTCGGTCAGGGCATGTGAGAGGTTCCCGGCAATACGCCGGATCTTCTCGCCATAGGGCCGCGCGGCGCGCATCCGATCCTGCGCCTTGCGCATTTTCGATGCAGCCACCATCTCCATGGCCTTGGTGATCTTGCGCGTGCTTTCAACGCTCTTGATCTTGTTACGGATTTCCTTGCCGCTTGCCATAGCAATCTCCCCGGTCGATCAGGCCAGCATGGCCTTGAACTCCCCGATCGCCTTGGTCAGTTCCTGCTCGGCGTCAGCATCAAGTTCTTTGCTCGTCTCGATCTTGCTGACGAGGGCGGCGTATTTCTGCTTGACGAAAGCGTGCATCTGCTTCTCGACATCAAGCGCCTTCTTCACTTCAACATCGTCGAAAAATCCCTTGTTGACCGCATGCAGCGTGATGGCCATTTCGGAAACGGCCATCGGTGCGTACTGCGGCTGCTTCATCAGTTCGGTCACCAGGCGACCGCGATCAAGCTGCTTGCGCGTCGCTTCGTCAAGATCGGAAGCAAACTGGGCGAAAGCCGCCAGTTCGCGGTACTGGGCGAGCGCCAGGCGTACGCCGCCGCCGAGCTTCTTGATTACCTTGGTCTGCGCTGCGCCGCCCACGCGCGACACCGAGATCCCGGCGTCGATGGCCGGACGCACACCGGCATTGAAGAGATCGGTATCGAGGAAGATCTGGCCGTCGGTTATCGAAATAACGTTGGTCGGAACAAAGGCGGATACGTCGCCGGCCTGCGTTTCGATCACCGGTAGCGCCGTCAGCGAACCGGTCTTGCCCTTGACCTCGCCATTGGTGAACTTCTCGACCCAGGCTTCGGAAACACGGGCGGCGCGTTCAAGCAGGCGTGAATGCAGGTAGAACACGTCGCCGGGATAGGCTTCGCGCCCCGGCGGGCGACGCAGCAGCAGCGAGACCTGGCGATAGGCCCAGGCCTGCTTGGTCAGATCGTCATAAATGATCAGCGCATCCTGCCCGCGGTCACGAAAGTATTCGCCCATGGTACAGCCGGAGTAGGGGGCAATGAATTGCAGGGCCGCCGACTCGGCCGCCGTAGCCGCGACCACGATGGTGTAGTGCATGGCCCCGTGCTCTTCGAGCTTGCGCACCACGTTGACCACGGTCGAGGCCTTCTGACCGATGGCCACGTAGATGCAAATCAGGTTCTTGCCCTTTTGATTGATGATGGTATCGACGGCCACTGCCGTCTTGCCGGTCTGCCGATCACCGATGATCAGTTCGCGCTGGCCGCGACCGATCGGAACCATTGCGTCGATCGACTTCAAACCCGTCTGCACCGGCTGCGAAACCGACTTGCGCCAGATCACGCCCGGCGCGACTTTCTCGATCTTGTCGCTCAGTTTGGCGTTGATCGGGCCCTTGCCGTCAATCGGCTGGCCGAGCGAATTGACCACGCGACCAAGCAGTTCCGGACCGACCGGAACTTCAAGAATGCGCCCGGTCGTCTTGACCGTGTCGCCTTCGGTAATCTGCTCGTATTCGCCGAGAACCACCGCCCCGACGGAGTCGCGCTCGAGATTAAGCGCCATGCCGAAGGTTCCTCCCGGGAATTCGAGCATTTCGCCCTGCATCACGTCGGCCAGGCCGTGTATCCGGCAGATGCCGTCAGTCACCGAGACGACAGTACCCTGCGTACGGGTTTCAGCGCCCACATCCAGATTCTGAATCTTGTTCTTGATCAGTTCACTGATCTCGGAAGGATTCAATTGCATGCATTTCTCCTAGTTCTTAAGCGCCGTGGCCATTGCGTCAAGCTTGCCGCGAACGGAAGCATCGAGTAGCTGGTCACCTACAGCCACCCTGATCCCGCCAATCAGCGCTGCATCCACCTCGACACGAGGCTGGAGTTTGCTGCCGAAATGCGATTCAAGCTGGCTCATCAGATTTTTCAGTTGTGCATCGTCGAGAGCATAGGCGCTGGTCACAACGGCATCCTTGACTCCCTCGTCTGCGCTTTTGAGTTGCTCGTAGATTTCCTGGATTTGCGTCAGCACATTGAGCCGCTCGTTCTCGGCCAGAAGACCGACAAAGGAAATCAGTTCCGGGTTGCCGGCTTCGCCGGTGAGAGAAACAAACAGATCGGTGACCTGCCCGGCGGAAAACTTTGGATTACCGACGACTTTGGTCATCCCGGCATCTTGCGCAATGGCTGCAAGCCGTTGCAGCCGTTCCGACCAGACCCCAAGCGCCTTGCTTTCACGCGCCAGACGAAAAACAGCCTGGGCATAGGGACGAGCGATGGTGACAGATTCAGCCATGAGCGTCAGAGATCCTGTTTGATCGTGGACAGCATCTCGGCATGCGCACGGACATCGACTTCGCGCCGCAGGATCTTCTCGGCGCCGGCAACGGCCAGTTCGGCCACACGTTCGCGCAACGATTCCTTAACCCGCGCCGCTTCCTGTTCGATCTCCGCCTTGGCACCGGCAACCACCTTGTCGGCTTCAAGCCTGGCCTGCACTTTGGCATCCTCGATGATTTGCTGCCCTCGCTTCTCGGCCTGGGCAATGATCTCGGCGACCTTATCCTTGCCTTCGCGCATGGTTTCTGCCGAATGCCTGGCGGCGTCTTTGTCGCACGTTCGTCGAGCGCCTTCATGATGGGCGGCCACACGAACTTCATCGTGAACCACGCCAGAATGAAGAACACAACGATCTGGGCGAACAGAGTTGCATTCAGATTCACGGTTATCTTCCCTCTGAAAGGTTGATCGCAGATGTCCGCTTATTTGAGGACGAACGGGTTGGCGAAGGCAAACATCATGGCGATACCCACACCGATCAGGAAAGCCGCGTCAATCAGACCCGCCAGCATGAACATCTTGGTTTGCAGTTCATTCATCAACTCGGGCTGGCGGGCGGAGGCTTCAATGTATTTGCCGCCCATCAGGCTGATGCCGATACAAGCCCCGATAGCGCCCAGACCGATAATCAGACCACAGGCCAGCGCTACATTACCAAGAACATGTTCCATGACCACTCCTTCAAATTGAGTTACTAAGTTAACAATCAGAACAACAACGAATATTGCGCTTAATGACCTTCATGTGCCTGGCCGATATAAACCAGCGCCAGCATCATGAAAATGAACGCCTGCAACACCACAATGAAAATATGGAAAAGCGCCCAGCCCGTACCGACCAGCACCTGCCCAAGCCACAACAACGGCCCGGTCAGCCCACTGGACACGCCAAATGCCGCACCCATCAACGCAATCAGCATGAAGAGCAATTCACCGGCGTACATGTTGCCCCATAGCCGCATGCCATGCGAAACCGTCTTGGCCAGAAATTCGATCATCTGCATCAGGAAGTTGGGCAGATAGAGCAAGGGGTGGTTACCAAACGGCGCGGTAAAGAGTTCATGAATCCAGCCACCCAGCCCCTTGATCTTGATGTTGTACCAGAAACAGAGCAGCAGTACGCTGACCGACATGCCGAGCGTCCCGTTCAGATCGGCAGTCGGCACCACACGCAGATAGGCATGAGGGTTTCCGGTCAACCACTGCCAGAGCCATGGCAGCGCATCGACCGGCAAAAAATCCATCGAGTTCATCAGGAAAACCCAGACGAACACGGTCAATGCCAGCGGCGCGACAAACTTGCGCGACTGTTCGCTGTGCACGATCGACTTGGCCTGGTTAGCCACCATTTCGATCAGGATTTCAAGTGCCGCCTGGCCGCGCCCGGGAACACCGCAAGTAACGCTCCTGGCCACGCGCCACATGAGAAACAGGCCGAGAATACCCATCAGGATCGAGTAGAAGAGGGTGTCGAGATTGACGACGCTGAAGTCAACAATGGATGTCTGCGCATGGCCCGTGGTGTTCAACTGGGTCAAGTGGTGGACGACGTATTCGCCAGCGTTAGGAACATTTGCAGCCGCTTCGTGACCAGTAGCCATGATCAGGACTTTTTCCAAAAAGCCAAAAAACCTGCTTGCAGTGCAAGCCCCAGTCCGATCAGCATGGAAGGCCAGTGCAGATCGGCGTACTCATTTACAACAAACGCCAGCAACCCGATTGTTGCTGCAATCTTGACCATTTCGCCAAGGAAGAAATTGGCCGGGTATGAAGCTCCGGGGCGACTCGCCACGAACTTCAGGCGCAAGGCAAACAAAAAATTGGGGAGGGTACACACCACCCCACCTAATGCTGCCGAAATTGCCCCCCGCGTTCCCACCAACCAACCCGCTGCCAGCGTTGTCAATACTGTTGCCGCCACCTGCAGAAGGATAGCTCTGAACATTAGCGCAATGCAAAATATATGGCGAACCGATGCAAGTCGTTTAGTCTACTATAAGATCTATAACCTAACAGGTCAATATTCAATAACGCATTGAGACAATGTAACACTTCGGCCGCCACAAATCAGCACGAATTGGCCTTGAAATCATCCGGCCGGGATCGGGAATCTTAAAAAATCCCTAGCGCAATCGTTGCAAAATGCCCTCAAGCTGGTCCAGGTTTCCGAATTCGATCTGTATTTTACCGGCACCCTTCTTGTTGGTGCGAATTTCCACCTGCGCCCCGAGAAAGTCTGAAATTTCTTCCTGCAGGCGCAGCACGTCGCGATCCGGTTGCCTGGATTCAGGCTCTTTTGGCGGCTTCAGGGCATGTTGTGCCAGACGTTCGGCCTCCCGTACCGACAGGCCTTTCTGCACCACGCGCTGGGCGAGCTGGATCTGCAGCGCACCGGACAAGGGCAGCAGCGCGCGCGCATGGCCCATATCAATCTCGCCGCGCATCAGCAACTCCTGTACCGGCGCCACCAGTTGCAGCAGGCGCAGCAGATTCGATGCGGCTGGTCGTGACCGGCCCACGGCGTCGGCGGCCTGTTGATGCGTCATCGAAAACTCGTCAATCAGCCGTTGCAGGCCCTGCGCTTCTTCCAGCGGGTTGAGGTTTTCGCGCTGGATGTTCTCGATCAGCGCCATGGCCAGGGCCGACTCGTCGGGTATTTCGCGAATCAGGGTCGGTACTTCGCTCAACCCCGCCATTTGCGCGGCACGCCAGCGACGTTCTCCGGCGACGATCTCGAAACGCTCCTCGCCGAATTTATCCCCGACCGGGCGGACGAGGATGGGCTGCATCAAGCCCTGCACGCGAATCGAAGCCGCCAGATCTTCCAGCGCGGCGCTGTCCATCCGCGTGCGCGGCTGGTATTTTCCCGGCTGCAGACTAGCGACCGGCAAGGAACGCTGCTGCTCCCTGCCTTGCGTTTCATTGCCGGCCAGCAGCGCATCGAGGCCGCGACCGAGTCCTTTCAGTTTCATGCCTCTGCTCCTTGTTCGACGTCGGCGCGCACAACGCCATCGCGACGGTCCAGTACTTCCTGCGCCAAGGCCATATAAGCCAGGGCGCCCTTTGATTGCCTGTCGAAGGCACTGACCGGCTTGCCATAAGAGGGCGCTTCGGCCAGACGGACATTGCGCGGGATGATGGTGCGATAGACCTTGCTGCCGAAATGCACAACCAGTTCACCGGAAACCTGTTGCGTCAGAGTCGAGCGGGGATCGAACAGGGTGCGCAGCAAGCCTTCGATTTCGAGTCTGGCATTGAGATTGGCGCGTACTTTCTTGAGCGTGGCCACCAGATCGGTCAGGCCCTCTAGCGCGTAGTATTCACACTGCATCGGAATCATCACCGCATCGGCCGCCACCAACCCGTTAACTGTCAGCATATTCAGCGCCGGCGGGCAATCCATCAGGATGAAATCGTAATCATCGATCACCGGTGCCAGGGCATCGCGCAAACGGAATTCACGTCCGCTCATCTCGATCAGGTCGACTTCGGCACCGGCCAGCTCACGATTGGCCGGCAGGATGTCGAAACCGAAATCCGTCCGGATGCGTGCTTCAGCCAGTGTCGAGCGCCCGATCAGAATCTGGTAAACCGTAGGCAGCGCCTCGCGCTTGACGACGCCACAGCCGGTGGTTGCATTGCCCTGCGGATCGAGATCGATCATCAGCACACGCTGCCCGAGGACGGCCAGACAGGCGGACAGATTGACCGCCGTTGTCGTTTTGCCGACGCCGCCTTTCTGGTTGGTTACTGCCAGTATTTTTGCCAACTTCAACTCTCCCCTAAGCCCAATACGCTTCAGTAAAGCCGCCATCCCAGTGCAAGCGGGGATCCAGAGCCAAGACTGTAACTGGATTCCCGCCTGCGCGGGAATGACTAATTTTGATGCCTTTGCGTTAGCTGAACAGTATTGCCTCCAAGCCAAAACTTCATGCGCCGGCGCTCCTTAACACGACCAGATGCCGCTCACCCTCAACTCCCGGTACCTGCAGGCGATGCACAGCTTCAAGCTGCACCTCGGCCGGCAAGAGCCCAATTTCATCATGCGGCCAGACACCCTTCATCGCCAGCCAGCGCCCTCCGGGCTCCAGAAGGTGCCGTGACCAGCCGACAAAATCAGCCAGATCAGAAAATGCCCGCGCGGTAATCGCAGAAAAGCCAAACGATGGATGATACTGTTCGACTCGCCCGCAGTGAACGGAAATATTGGGCAATACCAGCTCGATTGACGCCTGTTGCAGAAAAGCCGCCTTCTTCGCGTTACTGTCAAGCACGGTCACGCGTAAATCCGGGCGGGCAATGGCCAGTGGAATTCCCGGCATTCCCCCGCCGCTGCCGACGTCGAGCAATCTTCCCGCCGACACGTAGGGTAATACCACCAGCGAATCGAGCAGGTGATGACTGACGGCCTTTTCCTGTTCGCGCAGAGCCGTCAGGCTGTAAGTCTTGTTCCACTTGTAGAGCAGGGCGACATAGGCGAGCAGTTTCTCTTGCCCGGCCGGCGGCAGATCTATGCCCAGTTCGGCAAGGCCCTGCGCCAGTTGCGCCGCCGTGTTCATGTGCCTGGGCGTGACGCGTCGACAGCGCCGCGCTTGAGATGAACCAGCAGTATCGAAATGGCCGCTGGCGTCATGCCTTGAATGCGCGAGGCCTGACCGAGGGTCTCCGGTTGATGCCGGATCAGCTTTTGCTGAATCTCGTTCGACAAGCCGCCAATCCGGCTGTAATCGATGCCCACCGGAAGGCGGGTCTGCTCATTGGCCAGGCTTTTTGCCACCTCTTCGAGCTGACGCTCGATATAACCCTGGTACTTGGCCTGAATTTCGACCTGTTCGACAACCAGCGGGTCAGAAAGCCTGGCGCCAGCGGGCGCGTCAGCAAGCTGCAATGACATCAGGCTGGCATAACTTACATCGGGTCGGCGCAACAGATCGTGCAGCGAGTATTCGCGTTCGATCGGCTTGCCGAGCACGCGTATGGCCTCGTCAACCGGCAGCTTGGCGGGATGCACCCAGGTTGATCTGAGCCGTTCCTGCTCGCGGGCAATCGCCTCGCGCTTCTCACAGAAAGCGACCCAGCGTGCTTCGCCGACCAGCCTGAGACGCCGGCCATGCTCGGTGAGCCGCATGTCGGCATTGTCTTCGCGCAAGGAAAGTCGATATTCGGCCCGACTGGTGAACATGCGGTACGGATCTGATATTCCACGCGTAATCAGGTCGTCAACCATTACGCCGAGATAGGCCTCGTCGCGACGCGGCGTCCACGCCTCCTTGCCCTGCACCTGCAGCGCGGCATTGGCCCCGGCCAGCAAGCCTTGCGCCGCTGCTTCTTCGTAGCCTGTTGTCCCATTGATCTGACCGGCAAAAAACAAGCCGTGGATGGCCTTGGTTTCAAGCGAGGCGTAAAGGCCGCAAGGGTCGAAGTAATCGTATTCGATGGCGTAACCGGGACGCAGGATGTGGCAGTTCTCCAGTCCGCGCATCGAGCGCACGAGGGCCAACTGTACATCGAAGGGCAGGCTCGTCGAGATCCCGTTCGGATAGATTTCGTGTGTCGTCAGGCCTTCCGGTTCAAGAAAGATGTTGTGGCTGTTCCTGGCGGCAAAGCGGTGGATCTTGTCTTCAATCGACGGGCAGTAGCGTGGCCCGACGCCCTCAATCAACCCGGTATACATCGGCGAGCGGTCGAGATTGGCGCGAATGATGTCGTGCGTCCGCTCGTTGGTACTGGTGACCCAGCAGGGCAACTGCTGCGGATGCTGGCTGGCGTGGCCAAGCAGCGAAAATACCGGCAGCGGATCGTCCGAATGCTGTTCCTCCATCACCGAGAAGTCGATAGTCTTGCCATCAAGGCGCGGCGGGGTGCCCGTTTTCAGGCGCCCGGCAGGCAGGTGCAACTCGCGCAGACGTGCCGCGAGCGAAAGCGAAGGCAACTCGCCCATGCGGCCGCCGACGGTATTCGACAGCCCGACGTGAATCAGGCCATTGAGAAAAGTGCCGGCGGTCAGTACCACGCTGCGCGTGGCAAAGCGCACGCCGAGTTCTGTCACCGCTCCCGTCACGCGATCATCCTCGACCAGCAGATCGTCGCACGCCTGGGCAAACAGGGTCAGATTCGGCTGGTTCTCCAACCGGCGGCGGATGGCCTGGCGGTAGAGCACGCGGTCGGCCTGCGCGCGCGTGGCGCGTACCGCCGGTCCCTTGCTCGAGTTGAGAATGCGAAACTGGATACCGGCCTCGTCGGTGGCCGCAGCCATCGCACCGTCCAGGGCATCGACTTCCTTGACCAGATGTCCTTTGCCGATACCGCCAATCGACGGATTGCAACTCATCGCACCCAGCGTATCGAGGCTGTGCGTGAGCAGCAGCGTCCTGGCGCCCATGCGCGCGCTGGCCAGCGCCGCCTCGGTACCGGCGTGGCCACCACCGACCACGATTACATCGAAACGGTCAGGAAACTGCATCGGGAATTCGCTTGATCCGGGAACGCTGAAGGGATGCGGATTCTACGCCAATTCGCTGAAAAATAACAGGTTTCGGCTGCTGCGTCCGATCAGCGGCGAGGCAGCTAACGGTCGCACCTTCGATTTTTGCATTGCCCGACTGCTCCGGTTTCGTTCTTGCTGTCGCTTGATCGCTGACCGACAGTCGCGTAAGGTGCTTCACATGAGCGCCCCGGACCAGAAAAACACCGCCGACCTGCTGCAAAAGCTGGACAAGGATCTGGCGCACATGCGCGTACTGCTAGTCGACCGGCACACCAGCGCGCGCAACTCGCTACGCATCATTCTTTCAACGCTCGGAATCAGCGCCGTACATAATGCCGGCAGCTCCGCCGAGGTTCTTCGCCAGGTGAAAGCCTACGCGTTCGACATCATTCTGGCCGATTACCATCTCGATGATGGTCGCGACGGCCAGCAACTGCTTGAGGAACTACGGCATCAGCACCTCATTTCATTATCCACGGTGTACATGGTCATCACCGCCGAGCGCGCTTATCACAATGTAATATCCGTAGCCGAACTGGCACCGGACGACTACCTGATCAAGCCGTTCACGGCGGATCAGCTCCAGGCCCGCCTGGCCAGAGCGATTTACAAGAAACAGTTTTTCGAAAAGGTTTTCGAGCATCTGGATAAAGGTGCTTTTGCTGATGCGCTGACGACCTGTGAACAACTGCTCGACAAGGAGGATATCTTTCTTAACGATACACTGCGCTTCAAGGGCGAAATCCTGAACATTCTTGGCCGTTACCAGGAGGCTCAGGCGGTTTATCAGCAGGTCATGGACCATGCCATGGTTCCGTGGGCACGCATGGGTCTGGCCATCGCGCTACGCGGCATGAATGAATTGCCGGAAGCCGAAGTGATGGGTGTTTCGCTGATCGAGGACTTTCCCGAATATCTTGCAGCCTACGATTTTGTTGCCAGCGTGCGCGAGGAAATGGGAAAGCTTGCCGAAGCCCAGGATGTTCTGCAAAAAGCCGCTGTCATGTCACCAAATAATTCGCTGCGGCAACGCATGGTCGGCGATGTCGCCGTGCGCAACGACGATCTCGATACCGCAGAGCGCGCTTACGGCAAGGTGCTCGAACGCCATCACGGATCGTCACTCAGGGTTATCGACGATTACACCAATCTGACTCGGGTCATGCTCGACAACGGGCATACCGATGGCGCCAAGAAAATTACGCGCGAACTCCGCCGGGACTGGCGCGGCAGCAATCAGGGCGAACTGGCGGCACTGATCATGGACAGTCTCTGCGCCGACCAGGAAGGCGAGCCGGTCAAAGCCAAACAGGCCCTGGAAAAAGCGCTTGTCTTGCATCACAGTCTGCAGGGCGAAGAAGAGCAGAGCGATTTTTCGCAGAAAATCACCATTGACCTGGCCCATGCCTGTCTGGCCACCGGCGACGAAGACATGGCGCAGGAGATTCTGAGCAAAGTCGCCGCCGAGAACCACGAAGACCGCAGCATGATTGCGCACATTCAAGGCGTCTTCCTGAAGACCGGCAGGGAAGAAGCCGGGCAATCCCTGCTGGCCAAGATCGGCAGGGAAATCGTCGAGCTCAATAACCGCGGCGTGCTGGCGGCCCGCGGTGGCGATATTGAAACCTCGGTGCAGATGCTGATCGAAGCGGCCGAGCGGGTTCCCAATTTGCAGTTTTTGGTCAACGCCGCCAAAGCAATCTTCACCATGCTCGATCGCCAGGGCTGGAACGAAGAGCTGGGACAACGCGCCGTCCGCTACCTGGAAATGGCGCAAGCCAAGGAAATTCGCAACGCCAAGGTCATCTCGGCGCGCGAACTCTACCATCAGGTCGCGCGCAAATACGGCATTGAAGTTCTGCCTGTCGGCGGAGCACGCAGCGCGGGCGAAAAAAACTGAGGCCAGGGCAGCATTGACACTCCCGATTGCATCAAACCCGCGTTGCGGGAATGGCTGCCTATTCGGATTCCACGATCTCGGTACGCTTGCGCAATACGACTGGCTTTGCCGAAACAGCAATAAATACGCGCCAGAAAATCCATACTAATTTTCGCATTGGGCGTCTCTTTAACCCAGTAGCCTGATATGAACGAACGCTGCCTTCCTGAGCGCATCATCACTCCAGTATTTTACGGAGCTAGACGGCGCCGTGAGCTTCGACGTAAAGCGCATAAAGCGAATGGCAACTGGCCATGAACAGACGGTTGTTCCTGGGGCCGCCGAAGCACAGGTTGGCGCAGCGCTCGGGCAGCTTGATGAAGCCGATTGGCTTGCCCTGCGGGTTGAACACCATGACGCCGTCCAGAACCTCCGGCTTGCCCTTGAGCGCGAAAACCTGGCGCCCGTTTACGTCGCTCGGCTCTGACTGCAAAACGCCATTACTGCCCCATCCGCACCACAGGTTGCCGTCGCGATCGACCCTGAAACCGTCAGGAGCACCCTGGTCGACCGCATCGATCAGCTTACTCCTGTTGCCCACACTGCCGTCGGCATTGACGTCGTAACTCCAGATGCTGCTGTTGGGCGTACCCCTGCATTCGACCACATAGAGCTTTTTCTCGTCAGGCGAAAAAGCCAAGCCATTGGGATTGCCGAGATCGGTGATCACCGCGCTCAACTGGCCATCGACGCCGATGCGAAACACATTGGTGCTGGCCTGCTCAGGCCTGGCTTTGAAGCCTTCCCAGTCACCGTTGATGCCGAACAACGGGTCGGTAAACCAGATCGAATCGTCTGACTTGACGATGACGTCATTGGGGGCGTTGAGTTTCCGGCCTTCGAAGCTGTCGGCCAGAACCGTGAGCTGGCCGTTCTTTTCGGTGCGCACCACGCGGCGCGTCACCGAATGCTCGCAGGTGACGAGGCGGCCCTGGCGATCACGCGTGTTGCCGTTGGCCCAGTTCGATGGCTGACGGAAGACGCTGAAGCTGTCGTCCTTCTCGCTGTACTTCATGATGCGGTTGTTCGGGATATCGCTGACCAGAAGGTAGCCGCCGTCCTCGGGAAAATAAACCGGCCCTTCGGCCCAGCGCATGCCGCTGGCCAGTTGCTCGAGCGTGCTGTTGTAGAGGCGGTAGCTGGCAAAGCACGGGTCGAGAACCAGCACCGCCGGGTCGGGGTAGCGCTGGTTGGGCTTGAACTCGAATAATCCTTGCTCGTGTTGCATCAGGATCGCCTCCGGTGATTGAAAAGTCGAATTCAGGTCACTGGTGCCGGGTTGAACACGGCGAGCGAATTGAACAGTCCCCACTGGTCGGCCCAGGTCTTCTTGCGACCGCTGGCCACATCGAGGACGAGCAGGAAAATCTCCATGCCCACCTCCTCGATCGTCGCTTCACCGGTGGCGATGGTGCCGGCGTTCACTTCCATCAGGTCGTGCCAGCGCGCTGCCAGATCGGAGCGGGTGGCGACCTTGATCACCGGAGCGGCTTCGAGACCGTACGGCGTGCCGCGGCCGGTGGTAAACACCTGGATAGTCATGCCTGAGGCCAGTTGCTGCGTGCCGCAGACAAAATCGCTTGCCGGGGTGGCGGCGAAGACCAGGCCCTTCTGCTGCACTTTCTCGCCGGGCGAGAGTACGCCGGCGATTGCGCTCTTGCCGGATTTGGCAATCGAACCCATGGCCTTTTCGACGATGTTGGCGAGGCCGCCCTTCTTGTTGCCTGGCGTCGTGTTGGCGGCACGATCAGTCCCGCCCGCCGCGAGATACTGGTCGTACCAGGCCATCTCGCGCAGCAGCGCGCGGCCGACCTCTTCGGTCGCGGCGCGCGGGGTGAGCAAATGAATCGCATCACGCACTTCGGTGACTTCCGAGAACATCACGGTGGCACCGGCCCGCACCAGCAGATCCGAGGCGTAGCCGACTGCCGGGTTGGCGGTGACGCCGGAGAAGGCGTCGCTGCCGCCGCACTGGACGCCGACGACCAGATCGGCGGCCGGGCAGGTTTCGCGCCGGCGCTGGTTGAGCCGGGCCAGATGCACTTCGGCCTGCTTCATGATGGCGTCGACCATAGCCATGAAACCGGTGAATTTCTCGTCCTGCAGGCAGATCACCTGGTCACTGACAATCTTGATCGGAATGCCGCCTTCGCCGAGCAGTCGCTCCGGCGTAAACTTTTCGCAGCCGAGGCTGATGACCATCACCTCGTTGCCGAAGTTGGGGTTGAGCGCCAGATTGTGAAGGGTGCGGATCGGCACGACCGCGGCCGGGGCATTGATCGCCACGCCACAGCCATATAGGTGATTGAGGCCGATGACACCATCGACATTGGGGTATTTCGGCAGCAGTTCGGCCTTGATGCGCTTGACGACATAGTCGACGACGCCGGCGACACACTGCACGGTCTGGGTGATCGCCAGCATGTTCTTGGTGCCGACGGAGCCATCCGGATTGCGGTAGCCCTCGAAGGTATAGCCGTAAAGCGGTGGCAATGCCGGTGGCACATTGGTCGCCAGCGGCAGCGTTTCCAGCAGCGGGGCCTCGGGCAGGCGAACCAGAGACTCCTCGATCCACGAGCCTTTGGCGATCGGCTTGATGGCGTAGCCGATGATCTCGCCGTAGCGCACGATGGGCTCATCCTGCGCCAGGCTAACGAGCGCCACCTTGTGTCCCTGCGGAACGTGTTCGCGCAGCGTGAGCCCGTCAGCGAACACCGTTCCCGCCGCCAGCCCTCCGCTATTGACGACGATGGCCACGTTGTCGGTTTCGTGGACCCTGATGGTCAGAGGCTGGCCAGTTAACGGGATGGTCTGCTGGGTCATGAATCGTCTTTCCTTGAGGGCCGTTTACAGCATTTCGAGCGGTGAGGCTCGCCGGGGCGGCGGAAACATCCGGTCAAGTTCGGCGAGCGTCGCGGCATCAAGTTCGCACTGCAACGCAGTGAAGTTGTCTTCGAGATGCACGCGCGTCGACGTCCTGGGGATGACAATCAACTGATCGAACCGGAGCAGCCAGGCGAGCGCCAGTTGCGATGGCGTCATGCCAAGTCGGCGCGCCAGATCGCACAGGCCGGGATGGCGCAGCAGGCGGGCCTGCTCGATCGGCGAATAGGCCATGAGCGGAATCCGGCGTTGCGCGCACCAGGGCTGCAAATCCCATTCGATACCCCGGCGCGACAGGTTGTAGAGCACCTGGTTTACCGCCACCTGATGTCCACCGGGCTGGTCGCATAGTTCCTGCATGTCCGCCGTGTCGAGGTTGCTGACGCCCCAATGGCGGATTTTCCCCTGGGCCTGCAAGTGCTTCACCGCGGCGACGGTTTCTTGCAGCGGCACGCTACCGCGCCAGTGCAGCAGGTAGAGATCGAGGCAGTCCACGCCGAGGCGTTTCAGGCTGGCCTCGCAGGCCCGTTGTGTCCCGCGCAGCGTGGCATTTTGCGGATAGAACTTGCTGACCAGGAAAACACGGTCGCGGCGTCCGCGGATCGCCTCGCCAACCAGTTGTTCCGACTTGCCTTCACCGTACATCTCGGCGGTGTCGATAAGCGTCATGCCCAGATCGATGCCGCGCTGCAGCGTGGCGATTTCTTCGGCGCGGGTGGAACGATCCTCACCGATCATCCAGGTACCCATGCCCAGCGCCGGTACCAACTCGCCTGAAGGCAATGTAACGCATTTCATCGGACTCATCCTTCAAATAATATGATGCCGGGCAACCTGCGACCGCCTACTCCTTGAAAGTCTCCTCGCGCTTCTTGCTGATCGACGGCAACAGTACGACGACCAGCGCAACAACCGCAACGGCCAGCAACGTTGCACTCAGTGGCCTGGTGAAAAACACCGAGAAATCCCCGGAAGACATCAACAGGGCGCGCCGCAGATATTCTTCCATCATCGGACCGAGGATGAAGCCGAGCAACATCGGCGCCGGCTCGCATTCCAGTTTGCTGAACAGATAACCGGCAAAGCCGAAGAAAGCCATCATGAAAACGTCCCACTCGGTATTGTTGATGCTGATGACACCGATCGAGCAGAATACGATGATTACCGGGAACATCAAGTGGTAGGGAGCGGTGATCAGTTTTACCCAGATACTGATCATCGGCAGATTCAGCACAATGAGGAAAAAGTTGCCTATCCACATTGAAGCGATCAACCCCCAGAATAAGGCCGGCTGCTCGGTCAGCACGGACGGTCCAGGCTGGATGCTGTGGATCATCATCGCGCCGATCATGATCGCCATCGTCGGGTTTGACGGGATGCCCAGCGTCAGCATCGGAATGAACGACGTTTGCGAACCCGCGTTGTTCGCCGATTCGGGACCGGCTACCCCTTCGATGGCACCTTCACCGAATGGAATCGGATTCTTCGATAGCTTTTTCTCGACCGCATAGGCAGCAAACGAAGAAAGCACGGCGCCGCCGCCAGGGAGGATCCCGAGGAAAGAACCGACCGCTGTCCCACGCAGTATCGATGGCAGTATGTGCTTGAACTCTGTCCAGGATAACCGGATTCCCGACACCGACTTGAGCATCAGGTCGCGCGTTCCCTTTTTTTCGAGATTGTTGATGATCTCGCCGAGGCCGTACATGCCCATCGCCAGCACGACGAAATTGACGCCGTCGGCGAGCCACGGCTGGCCGAAGGTAAAGCGCTCCGCTCCGGAGTTGACGTCAGTGCCGATGATGCCCAGCAGCAGACCGAGGAATATCATGCCCAAGGCATGCAGCAGCGAGCCGTGCGCCAGTACGATCGATACGGCAAGGCCGAGCACCAGCAGAGAGAAATACTCGGCGGGACCGAACTTGAGCGCCATTTCGGCGAGCGGCGGCGCGAACAGGGCAATCAGGAAGGTGGCGATGGTGCCGGCGATGAACGAGCCGATCGCCGCCGTGGCCAGCGCCTTGCCGGCCTCGCCGCGCTTGGCCATGGCGTGTCCGTCCAGCGCAGTAATCACGGAAGAGGCCTCGCCCGGCAGATTGACCAGGATGGCTGTCGTCGAGCCGCCATACTGGGCACCGTAAAAGATGCCGGCCAGCATGATCAGTGCAGTAACCGGCTGAAAATGGAAGGTTACCGGCAGGAGCATGGCGATCGTGGCCACGGGCCCGAGTCCAGGAAGCACTCCGATCAGCGTGCCAAGCACGACCCCGACAAAACAGTAAAAAAGATTGGCCAGCGAAAGCGCAGTGCTAAAACCGAGCGAGAGATTTGCCAGAATTTCCATAGTGTCCTCTTACACTCCGAACCAAGGGCCGATGATGGAAAACGGCAGGCCCAGTCCTTTGACAAAGACCAGGGTACTGAAGGCACTGGTCAGGATGGCCAGCAACAGTGCCGTTTTAAGCTTGAACTTATCGCTCGCCCAAGCGCTTATCAGCACCAGGAGTATCAACGAGGGTACTAGGCCGGCGCCGCGCACCAGCACGCCGAAGAGCGCGACGCTGCCAAGCACAAGCACGATTTCCTTCCAGGAGATCGACTTGATCCGCTCACCTTCGCGAGTGAAAGCCCGGATCATCGAAATGACGCCGACCAGAACGAGCAGTCCGCCCAGTATGGTCGGAAAGTAGCCCGGCCCCATGCGCACGCTCGTCCCAAAGTTGTAATTTCGGGCAACCAGGATCGCGCCGATACCGATCGCGGCGTACATCAAACCTGCGAAAAAATCCTTGGGATGTCTGATCAACGAACTCATAAGCAATCCTCTGTTCGCCCCCGAGGAACCAGCCAGTTCGGGGCCTGCTGCAAAAACAGCAGGCCCCGAATCGAAGAGAGCCTTGTTTCTTTGCCGGAAACCTATGGAATGGCGGAATGAATCAGTCCAGCGTGACCTTGCCGACCTCGACGACCGTCTTCCACTTGGCCAGTTCGGCCTGCAGGAACTTGGCGAATTCCTCCGGCGTCGACGCCGTGACTTCGAATCCCGGGTCGGTCAGCTTCTTCGACGTTTCCGGGTCCTTGAGGGCAGCCATCATCGCTTCATGGATAGCCTTCTTCACGTCGGTCGGCAGTCCCTTCGGCGCGCCAAATGCCTGCCAGGAAGTCACCACGACGTCCTTGTAGCCAAGTTCGACCATCGTCGGAACGTCAGGCAGCAGTGCCGCGCGCTTCTCGGCGGTCACCGCCAGCGCCCTCAGCTTGCCGGCCTTGATATGGCCGATGACGTTGTTCAGGTTCTGGAACGAAGCTTCGGCGTGGCCGGCGACCAGGTCGGCGATGGCCGGGCCGCCGCCCTTGTACGGGACGTGGATGCCGGTGGTGCCGGTGGACATCCAGAACAGCGCGGCCGTCAGGTGGTCGGAGGAACCCGCACCCGAGGACGGGAAGGTGACCTTGTTGGGTTTCAGCTTGAGGTACTCGACCAGTTCCTTGACGTCCTTGGCCGGAACGCTCGGGTGGATCACCAGGACGTTCGGCGACTTGACGGCAACCGTCAGCAGGTCGAAGTCCTTGGCCGGATCGTAAGCCAGGTTCTTCTGCAGGAAAGGGTTGACCGCCCACACACCGATCGAAGCGCACAGGATCGTGTAGCCGTCAGGCGCCGATCGCTTGACTTGGGCAGCGCCGATGGCGCCGGTGGCTCCCGGCTTGTTCTCGACGATGACGGGCTGCCCGAGCTTCTCCGACATCTTCTGCGTCATGATCCGTGCCACCATGTCGGTCGATCCGCCGGGCGGGAACGGTACGATGATGGTCACCGGCTTGTCCGGATACGCCGCGTGTGCTCCTGCCGTCATGACTAGCCCTGCCAGCAGGGCCATGATTGTCTTTTTCATGGTGTTGCTCCTCTCTAGTAAAAATCCCGCTCGTCTCAAGCGCATCCTCGGGATACAAGATGCACCCTTTTCCGTGTCACCGAAATATTCCAAGTGCCGATCCGCTGTTCCAAAGCCGACCGTTGGACGCTCCAGTCTCGCACTTTCTTATCCGCTTTCATTGCCCAGCTTGCTCGGCACTCTTGTCGGCGCTTTAAATCAGGATGGCCCTGAAGACATTAACCCGGATTGCTCATTTGAAACTTCTTGCATGTTCAGTGCTTTGCACGGCATGATGAACTGTTACACGAATTTGTCGCGCAGCGCTTGCGTAGCGCTACGAAAAACGCCCAGATCGCTGCCAACAGCGACGAAGCTCGCTCCCATTTCGATGTAACGACGGGCATCGGCTTCAGCCGGAGCGAGAATGCCGACCGGCTTGCCTTGCGCCCGGGCCCGGTCGAATACCGTCTGCATCGCGTCCTGCGCCTCCGGATGCGAAGGATTACCCAGATGGCCATAGGCGGCGGCCAGATCGGAGGGGCCGATGAAAATGCCATCAACACCGGGTACCGCACAGATGCTGTCGATCGCTTCCACGCCCGCACGATTCTCGATCTGGACCATTACCGTAATGTTGTCGTTGATGATCTTCAGATAATCCTTCACGGTGTTGTAGCGGTTGCTGCGCTGCGCGATCGACACGCCTCGTACGCCTTCGGGCGGATAGCGGGTGGCGGCGACGGCACGTTGCGCTTCTTCAGCCGACTGGACAAAGGGAATCAGGAAGTTGTAGAAGCCGGCATCGAGCAGACGTTTGATTTCAACGGTGTCATTCCATTGCGGCCGGACGACCGGCGCGCTGACGCTGTCTTTCAGCGCCATCAGTTGCGGGATGAAGGACAGCACATCATTGGGCGAGTGCTCGCCATCGAGCAGCAGCCAGTCAAACCCGGCCAGGCCGATGATTTCCGCAGTGATCGGACTGGCCAGCGAACACCAGCAGCCGATCAGCTGCTTGCCGGCAATCAGGTCGCTGCGGAACTGATTGGGGAAAGCGGTATAGGCTTGTATATTGGTCATGATGATTTCCTGTCAGCGCACCAGACACGGGCGCTTGTTGTCAAATTTCCAGTTCGGAATCAGGTACTGCATGGCCGCCGCATCATCGCGTGCGCCCAGGCCCATGGCCTTGTAGGCCCGGTGCGCTTTCTCCACTTCCACCATATCGATCTCGAGACCGAGCCCCGGTCTGGCCGGGACGCGGATCAAGCCGCCTTCGATCTTCAGCGGCTCCCTGGTCAGCCGCTGCCCGTCCTGCCAGATCCAATGGGTATCGATGGCCGTCACCTTGCCCGGCGCCGCAGCACCAACGTGGGTGAACATGGCCAGCGAGATGTCGAAATGGTTGTTCGAATGCGAGCCCCAGGTCAGGCCGAACATGTTGCACATCTGCGCCACGCGTACCGAGCCCTGCATGGTCCAGAAGTGCGGATCGGCGAGCGGGATATCGACCGACTGCAATTGGACCGAGTGCGCCATCTGACGCCAGTCGGTGGCAATCATGTTGGTCGCCGTCGGCAGCCCGGTGGCGCGGCGGAATTCGGCCATCACTTCGCGGCCCGAGAATCCGTTCTCGGCGCCGCACGGATCTTCAGCGTAGGCGAGGATGCCATGCTTGTCGCAGCACAGGCGGATCGCTTCTTCCAGCGACCACGCGCCGTTCGGATCGATCGTGATGCGCGCCTGCGGGAAGCGTTCGTGCAGCGCGATGATGGCTTCCATTTCTTCTTCACCCGAAAGCACGCCGCCCTTGAGCTTGAAATCGTTGAAACCGTAAAGATCGTGCGTCGCTTCGGCCAGGCGCACGATGGATTGCGCGGTCAATGCTTCCTCATTGCGCAGACGGAACCAATCGTTGTCGGCACCCGGTTCGCTGCGATAGTTGAGCGTAGTTTTCTTGCGATCGCCGATATAGAAGAGGTAACCGAGGATCTCGACGGCATCGCGCTGCATGCCTTCGCCCAGGAGAGAAGCCACCGGCACGTTCAGAAACTGGCCCATCAGATCGAGGAAAGCTGATTCAACACCCGTGATCGCGTGAATGGTCGTGCGCTGATCAAAGGTCTGCAGGCCGCGGCCACCGGCATCGCGGTCAGCAAAGGTCTTGCGCATGGCGTTGAGAATGTTGTTGTACTCACCCAACGTCTTGCCGATGATCAGCGGACGGGCGTCTTCGATGGTCTGGCGAATCTTCTCGCCGCCCGGCACTTCACCGAGTCCGGTATTGCCGGCGCTGTCCTTCAGGATGACGATGTTGCGCGTGAAGTAGATGCCGTGAGCTCCGCTCAGGTTAAGTTCCATGCTGTCCTGGCCAGCGACCGGGATCACTTGCATCCCGGTAATGCTCGGAGCCCCGCCGCAATTCGTTTGGTTCTGACTCACAAAAATCTCCAATAACAGATTATTCAGATAATTCCCGGATCAGGCGATCATGCGGCCAAGGCTTAGCCGCATCGGATCGCACTTCCGCCGCAGTCGTGAGCTGATGGACGGTGGATTGATGCGCGGCCTTGCCGCCACCGATCATCATCTGGCTGATGCTGTTCAATATTCCGCTGTAACCAGCATCTCGGCAGGCATTTTTATCCGGAAAATATTATTTTCTCGAACTCACTTCTCATAAGTCGTCGTACGTCTGATTTCGAAGTATAATTATTCCGTATCATTTTGCAAGCGGAAATTTACCTAGCCGGATCGACTGCCATCATGGACGCATCAAAGACTCCCGCCCTGCCTCGAAAACGCTCTCGTAGCCTTGCCCAGGAGGTCATGAATGATTTGAGCGAGAAGATCCGCCGCGGCCTTTACGCACCAGGCGACAAACTTCCTACCGAACCCGAAGTCATGGCCGAACAAGGCGTCAGTCGCACCGTCGTGCGTGAAGCCATGTCCCGATTGCAGGCCGCCGGTTTTGTCGAAACCCGGCATGGCATAGGCACGTTTGCTTTGCCCCTTCCGGCTTCGACCCTGTCTTCGCCGGATCTGACAACTGTCGTCACGATCCGTGACGTGCTGGCCATGCTGGAATTGCGCATCAGCCTGGAAACCGAAGCGGCGGGCCTCGCCGCGTTGCGCCGCTCGGAGGAACACCTCGAACTGATGCAGCGCGCCGTCGAAACCATTGAAGAGAACATCAACAAAGGGGCGAGCTCCGTAGATGCGGACTTCCAGTTTCATTTGCAGATCGCGCTGGCCACAGGCAACAAGTATTTTGAGGATTTCTACCGCCATCTGGGCACCACGACGATACCCCGCACGCGCCTGGATACGACGAGATTATCGCCGGAACCCGCCCAGGATTATCTGTACCGGACCAATCGCGAACACCAGTATATCCTCGATGCGATTGCGCGAAAGGACCCTGAAATGGCGCGCGCGAGCATGCGCATGCATCTCTCCAACAGCAGCGAAAGGCTGCGCCGCGCCAGCGAGGCAGCAGATCAGCAAGTAAAGATGATGCAGGACGCACAGCCCTCTGAGACCTCGAATAGTCGTACGACGTCTTAACCAAAATGAGGCCGCCGGTGTGCGCAGCAGCTTATTCTTGCGCTTCCTGTCCCACCCTCTGCGCCATCGTCCTGAGCAAGAACCTGATCGGTGCCGGCAGCGCCGCCGTTTCGATCGCTTCATATTCAAGCCACTGCCAGCCGGCTTCGGCCACCAGCCGGGTCTTTACCTCGACACGGCAGAGCAGCGGCTGAATGTGCAGGTGAAAATGGCTGAAGGTGTGCCTGAACGGCAACAAGGCCTGCATCGCCAGCAGTCGGCAACCGTAACGCCGAGTTAACTCTCGTGCTTCGGCCACGCCGCCTTCGGGCAGGGTCAGCAGTCCGCCCCAGATGCCTGCCGGTGGCCGACGTTCAAGAAGCACACGATTTCCATCCGTAAGTATCAGCAGGCCTGTTTCGCGTTCAGGCAGCACTTTTCTTGGTTTGGCAACGGGTAATTCGGCCTGCCGTCCTTCGCGCCGGGCAATGCAGATTTCGTGCATCGGGCAGGCATTGCAGAATGGCTTGCGCCGGCTGCACAGCGTCGAGCCCAGATCCATTAAGCCTTGCGTGTAAGCCCCAATGTTTCTGGCCGGCAGCAGCGCGTCGGCCAGCCGCCACATTTCCTTTTGCGTAGTCGCCGAGCCGGGAAAACCCTCAATGCCAAAACAACGCGCCAGAACACGCTTGACGTTGCCGTCGAGAATTGCTGCACGCTGCCCGAAGGCAAACACACTGATGGCCGCCGCTGTGGAGCGGCCGATGCCCGGCAATTCGGCGATGGCTTGTGCTTCTTTCGGGAACTGGCCAGCGCAATCGGTAACAATGACCTGTGCGCAGCGATGCAGGTTGCGCGCCCGAGCGTAATAGCCCAGACCGGCCCAGAGCTCGAGCACCGGTTCAAGCGCTGACCGGGCCAGTGCTTCGATCGTCGGGAAACGCTCGAGGAACCGGGAGTAATACGGAATAACCGTACTGACCTGTGTTTGCTGCAGCATGATCTCGGCAAGCCAGATGCGATAGGCGTCGCGTGTCTGCTGCCAGGGCAGGTCATGGCGCCCGTGTTTCTGTTGCCAGCGAATCAGGCAGGCTGAAAACGCATCATCGCTCATGCACGCACCGGCGAAAAACAGCAGGATTGTTCAAGTGTCTCGACAGCCAAGGGCTGCAAGGCGATAATTCGGTTGATGCAACGCCGCTTGCCACAGTGTTCTGAACGTAGCCAATGGATACCGACAGCATCACGAAACTCCTGAACTTCTGTGAACAGAACCGATCTTAGCATGCCTCCTTATTTCACCCGGATCGCCCGATGACCCACACCAGCGCTTCTGCGCACACCCCCGAGATGGCGACGGCTGTTGTCGACCCGTCCAACCCGACTGGCGCTAGCGGGCGCGGCCCTGCCTCGTCCAAAAACGACTGCTGCCGCGATTTTCGCAGCACGCTTGGCCGCTTTGCGACCGGCGTAACCGTTGTCAGCGCACGCTCAGCGGATGGAGAGCCGATCGGCGTAACGATCAGTTCGTTCAACTCGGTTTCGCTCGAGCCACCACTCATTCTCTGGAGCCTGTCACTGAGTTCGCCGAATCTGGAAGCCTTCCGTAATGCAAGCCACTACGCGGTCAATGTGCTTTCCGTCGACCAGCAGGCAATCTCCGACCGCTTCGCTTCGCGCAGCAACAAAAGCTTCGAGGGCATTCCCTGGTTCGCTGGACTTGGCGGCGTGCCATTGATCGAAGGCTGCTGCGCCGGTTTCGAATGCACGAACGAGGCGCATTATCCGGGTGGCGATCACCTTATCTTTGTCGGACGTGTTGAGCGTTTTGCCGAGGGCCAGGCCATGTTGCCACTGCTCTTCCATAACGGCCGCTACTGCCAGCTTGACGCCGGCAAGGCTGGCGGCTGAATCCGCTCAGGAAAACTGCAGGATTGCGGCGCATCAATTAGAATTGAACTTGCTCGCAGATCAACCGGGAAACCACAATGGATAACAAGCAGCCATACTCTTCGCAGAAAATCATGCTCATCACCATTGTCGTGGCCATCGTCCTGATTGTTGTCATCTGGCCACTTTCCATGCTCGGCAAGGGCGGCGCCAAAACAGACAACAGTGATGACGCCGAACTGCGCATCCAGCCCGTCGCCCGGGTGGAAATGCAAAAGGCCGTCGCCATCTCCGATGGCAAACCGCGTGACGGAGCGACGATTTACAACTCGATCTGCAAGGCCTGCCATGAAGCTGGTCTGGCTGGCGCACCGAAGACGGGCGACAAACCGGCTTGGGCAGCTCGGATTGCCACCGGCAATGCCGCACTGCTCAAGGCTGCGATCAACGGCAAGAATGCCATGCCGCCGAGGGGTGGTGCGGCTGATCTGAGTGATGCCGAACTCAAGGCAGCGGTGAGTTTCCTGGTCGACAAGGCAAAGTAAGACCAGCGCAGAATCCTGATCGGCAAAAAGGGGAGGCCGCATATCCGGCCTCCCCTTTTCGTTGCCCCGCCCGGCGAGCCGGACCGCGCAGCTACTATTGCTCGCGATTACTTCTTTGCCGCCGGAACGGCAGCGGAGGCTGCGGCCGGTGTGGGTGCGGCAGTTGCGGCAGGCGTGGCGACCGGTGACGCTTCAGTCTTCTTCGCTGCCTTTTGTTTTACCTTGGCTTTCTTCTCACCCTTTACGGCGTCCTTCTTTTCTTCGGCCTTGACGGCCGGTTTGGCGGCCGGAGTTACCACCGGGGCAAGGGCAGCAGGGGCCGGAGACGCAACAGCCGGCTTGACGGCTTCAACCGGTTTGGCCGGAGCAGCGGCAGGAGCCTGGGCGAAAACAAGGGAACCGAATGTAGCAGCGACGGCAAAAGCGATGATGTTCTTGAGCATTTTTATCTCCTGGTTAGTATGAGTTCGATACTCGGTCGGTTCGTTGCAGTGAGAATTTTGTTCCGGCCTTACCAACATTAACGCGGCGCGTTTCACCCGACTTTGACACGGGTTTCCGGGCATTGAGCCGCCAAAACCCTAGATACATGGATTGTTGATTTTCGGAGCCCGTAGGCTCTACGATAGGGCCCATGTACCTACGCGAGAGCAAACAACGGCGGGCGGATGGCAGCGTCGTGACCTACCTGCAACTGGCGGAGAATGTCTGGGATGCCGCCAAGGGAAGGTCGCAAGCGAGCATTGTCCACAACTGCGGGCGAGGCGACGATCCCGAAGTGGTTGAACGTCTGCGACGACTGGCCAAGAGCATCCTGCGCCGATGCTCGCCGGAAGAGATCGTCGATGCCGGCGGCGACTGGCGGCTGATCTGCGCCTGGCCCTACGGCGACCTCTACGTCCTCGAAGCCATCTGGAAGCAGCTAGGTATCGACGCCATCGTGCGGCAGCAGGCTGGCACGCGGCATCTCGGCTTCGATGTCGAGCGGGCTCTGTTTGCCTTGGTCGCTAACCGTGCCTGCGCCCCGGCCTCGAAACTCTACTGCCATGAACAGTGGCTCAAAGAAGACGCCCATATCGACGGGACGCAGGATCTGAAACTGCACCAGCTTTACCGCGCCATGGACTTCCTGGAAGCGAACAAGGACGCCATCGAGCAAGCCATCTTCCACCGCGTGGCCGACCTGCTCAATCTCGACGTGGAGGTGATCTTCTACGACACCACCTCGCTGCACTTCGAAATCGATGCGGAAGACGAAGGCGACAAGGATGGCCAGGTTCACGGCAGTGCGACGGCAGGCAAGAAGCTCTACGCCGCTCCCCGCAAGCGTGGTCACAGCAAGAACGGCCGCGGCGACGTACCGCAGATCGTGGTCGGCATGGCCGTCACCCGGGACGGATTCCCGGTGCGCCACTGGGTGTTTCCCGGCAACACGGTCGACGTCACCACAGTTGCCCGGGTCAAGGACGACCTGCGCGGTTGGCAACTCACCCGCTGCCTCTTCGTCGGCGATGCCGGAATGGTCTCGCAGGCCAACTTGCAAGCACTATCCAAGGGCGGCGGAAAGTACCTGCTGGCGATGCCGATGCGCTGTGGTGACGAAGTCACCGAGGACGTGCTCTCGCGTCCGGGGCGCTATCGCACCGTCGCCGAGAATCTGGAGGTCAAGGAGGTCATCGTCGGTGAGGGTGAGCGACGGCGACGCTATGCGGTCTGTTTCAATCCGCTGGAAGCCACGCGTCAGAAGTCGCATCGGGAAGAACTCTTGAACGAGTTGGAGGCGGAACTGGCCAGCCTGTCCGATCTGGCCAAAGAGGGCCACACGAAACGGGTTTGCGCCTTGCGCACCAGCGCACGCTACGGGCGCTTGCTGAAGGAGACAAAGCAGGGGCTGGCGATCGACCGACAGGCCATCGCCGAACTGGAACGATTCGACGGCAAGTTCGTCGTGCATAGTAACGACGACACGCTCACGGCGGAAGACATGGCGCTCGGTTACAAACAGCAGCAGCGGGTGGAAGAAGCCTGGCGGACCATGAAGAGCGGATTGAAGATGCGTCCGGTGTTCCACTGGGCGCCGCATCGCATTCATGCCCACATCGCTATCACGGTGTTGTCCCTGTTGCTTGAACGCACCATCGAGCACGCGTGTCAGGATACGTGGCGCACTATCCGGGATGATCTGAAACGGGTCCAACTGGCGCTATTGTTTAGCCCCCATGGTCGTGTCTGGCAGGTGACCGAGCCTTCGCCGGATGCCGCTAACCGATTGAAAGCACTGAAAATAAAGCCGCCAAAACCAATCTTGAATCTGGATTGAGCACTATTCTCGCCTAGATACACACCCATTTCGGCATCTTCGCCGAATGCCTTGCGCCATGCGGCTTTCCGAGGAGCGTGTTACTTGGCGGTGTCAAAGTCGGGTTTCA
>JFJP01001161.1_pt1 | contig 39999 bp, 33 predicted proteins | sample 431651 | NCBI WGS metagenome assembly JFJP01 (sample SAMN02602958, study PRJNA72255) | Microbial mat metagenome, whole genome shotgun sequencing project. | biome: fresh water; feature: sink hole; material: water; isolation source: purple microbial (photo- and chemosynthetic) mats found in... | reverse complement strand
CAGGGAAGAAACATTTTCAGGGAGCTCAAAAACACTTTTGACGGCCACAACTTCCTTTCCGTCAAATGCGAGATGACCTAAATAGTTACCTGCTATCAATATATGAGCGGTTGGTTATTAGCGCAATGATCCCATTTTTGTCCAGTCTGTCGCTCGACCAACGCAGAAACCTTGCGTACATATCGTACACCTTGGTTTTCTGTGCGGTGCTGTGGTGAATGTAGGTGTCTTTAATGCGTTTGTCTATTTGAGGATATTCGCGGTTTTTGTTGTTGTCGTTTTCGTTCATCTGGTTGGCATTGTAGGGCGGATTGCCAATGATGACCGAAATCTTTTTGCTGTTTTGATTTTTTATGCGTGCGAGGTTTTCGCTGGTCATGGCAAACATAGTTTGTTGCTTACCAATGAAATCGAAGCCCAAATTGTCCAAAGTATCCACAAATACGATGTTCTCGAAAGCTTCGTATTCGCCCATTTTTTGTTGGTAAGTAAACTCTATGTTCAGGTTGGCAATGTAATAAGGCAAAATTGCCAATTCGTTGCAATGTATTTCGTTTTGGTATTTGTGCTTGAGGTATTTTGGCGGTATTTGTTCAATGATTTCGGTAATAAATGTGCCGGTGCCTGTCGCAGGGTCGAGTATTTGCACGTTTCTGTCAGCAAGATTTTTACCGAAATGTTTTTCGAGCAAATAATCAGTGCTTTCCACCATGAATTTCACAATTTCGTTGGGCGTGTAAACCACTCCTAAACGGTCTGCTCCTTTGGGGTTGTAGGCCTTGTAAAAAGTTTCGTAAATGACTTTCAGGAATTTTTGCTTTTCGTGATGGTTGTCTATCCGTGCTGCTTCGGCTTTTATTGCCTTGTAGTAATTGTCAACGGCTGACAAGGTGTCGCGGCGCACTTTGCCGACAAAAAACGTGTTGATTACGGTTTCTAATTCTCGCGCAATGTTGTTTTCGCGGTGAAAATGGCTGCTGCCGAAAATGGTGTCAAATATCTCGGCTGTAAGAATATGCTGTATCAGCATCTCCCGAATATCGAAAGCCGAAATTTCAGGGTTGATGCTTTCGCGGCACACATTCCAAAATTTTTCTCGTTGAACTCTGAAATCCGGATTTTTCTCGTCTTGGGCTTCAATCATCGCACGAAGTGCTTCCACAATGTCGGGAATATCTTCTTTGAATTTCTCGACTGCTGTATGAAATTCTTTGATTTCGGGTCGCTGGTATTCAACAAAAGCGGTCAATACACGATGCAAAAAATCGGCATTGGCCATTTCGCCGCGCATCACTTCTTCGCCTTGTTGCAAGAGTACAATTTGTTCCGAATTTTCAAACAGAATATTGAAAATCGGGTATCCGATTGCGATTTTTTTACTGATTTCTTCGTCGAGATCATCTTTTTGGTCTTTGCTTTCCCAAAAACCCCAATCCAATTGCAAGGCATCTTTTACGGTTCCGTCCGGTCGTTTGGCGGAATTTTTTAATTGAACTTCGTCAACCAAAATCAAGTTTTTTGGCAAACAGTAGTCTTCCAATAAATTAGCAAAAGCGCGTCGAACACTTGTTTCGTTTCGAGTTCCGCCAAACCGTCTGTATTGGCTGATTTTATTGTAGTAATTGTTGATGCTCTGTTTCGACATTGCTCGTATTTTAATCGCTGCTAAATTATAAGTTTTTGGTTGAGCTGTATTTATTTCGCCATTTTGATTGCCCACAAGGTCATCCCTTCCTCCCTCTTCAATTCCTACCCAAAAGTAACTTGTATCGGGTGTTCGAAATTGACGATAGCCAAAGCTACAAACTATGCCTCGGAAAAGCAAGCGCGTTGGCACTTTTCTTCTGACCGTTGGACAAGCTGGGGTCGAATGCGACTCTGGCAAGTCCAAGCCCTTGATGGTCAATGGCAAAGCCTGCTTTGGGGGGCGCTGGGCGGAATCGCGCAGGCAAGGAAAGCTCGCCAATCTGGCTTTGAACGACGCGGGGCAAATCGTACATCCGCGGGGCTTCCTTCCTCCCAACGGAGGTAAACCCTGGCTCGCGGATCCACCTTATGCAAGCCACTTTGCTGTTCAACCCTCGCGGAGTACCTCTTTTATCCCTTGTCTTCTATTGTTTTGTCTGACACTTGTGGTGCATTTTCTAATTTTGACTTATCGTCGTTTTTTGCCAATAGTTCTAATTTCCAGTTCAACAAGCATTCATATTCACTAATTTTTACGAAGTTGTTCTTTTGCAGAACTTTAAACGATGCTACATTTGTTTTTTCGGTTGAGGCTAGTATTGACTTAACCATCAATTGAGTTTTTGCCCATTCAACAATACCTCCAACAATTTCGGTCATGTAACCCATTCCCTGAAATTCGTCATATGTCCCATAACCAATTTCAATTTCACCCTTTGCATTGGGTTCGCCTACAATACACAAGTCCCCAACCATTTTGTTGTCGGCCTTTGTTATGGCTGTCCAGAGGGTAGAGTACAAGTAATTCTTTGACGTATCAGCCACATTCGGAAGTATTGTGTTTTCCAAGGCCTCTTTTAACTCATCAGAAATTATTCTAGATGTTTTGTTCAAATTCAATTCTTCTTCCAACGAGTTATCGCATTTGGTATATTTTACCAACTGCTCGTAGGTCAAAGGCTTTAATACAAGTCTTTTCGTTTCTACCATTTTCGCTACAAAGGTTTAAAATTTATCGTTTTTTCAACTTGTGTTTCAAAAGCAATTTGCAGACTGGCCTGTTTTTCAAATATTACCCACCTATGAAGCAAGATAGCCAAAGCTACAAACTATGTCTCGGAAAAGCAAGCGCATTGGCACTTTTTTCTGACCGTTGGACAGGCTGTGGCCGGGTACGGCTTTGGCCAGCCCCAAGCCCTTGATGGCCAAGGGGAAAACCTGCGCTAGGCCTGCGTCGGGCGAACCGCCGGGCAAAAAAAAGACTGCCCGAAATGGGCAGCCTTGGGGGATTGAGAACCTTGGTTTTCAGCCTGTTGCTCTACCAACTGGGCTAGGGGCTGTTTGGCCTGCTTGGGCTCAATACTGCTCCTGCTCGTTGGGGAACTCGCGTGCCCGCACGTCGGCCACGTAGCGCGCCACGGCGCCCTTGATCTCGTCGGCCAGGTTGTGGTAGCGGCGCAGGAAGCGGGGCGAGAACTCCTGGGTGAGGCCGAGCATGTCGTGGATGACCAGCACCTGCCCATCGACGCCCGGGCCGGCGCCGATGCCGATGAAGGGCACCTTGACTTCCTCGGCCACCTTCTGGGCCAGTTGGGCGGGGATCTTTTCGAGCACGATGGAAAAGCAGCCGGCCTCGGCCAGCAGGTGGGCGTCCTCGAGCAGCTTCTGGGCCTCGGCGTCCTTCTTGGCGCGCACGGCGTAGGTGCCGAACTTGTTGATAGACTGGGGGGTAAGCCCGAGGTGGCCCATGACGGGGATGCCCGCCGAGAGGATGCGCCCGACGGACTCGAGGATTTCGGAGCCGCCTTCGAGCTTCACGGCCCCGGCGCCAGTCTCCTTCATGATGCGGATGGCCGAGGCCAGGGCTTCCTTCGAGTTGCCCTGGTAGGTCCCGAAGGGCATGTCCACGACCACCAGGGCCCGCTCGACGGCCCGGACGACCGAGGCGCCGTGGTAGATCATCTGGTCGAGGGTGATGGGCAGCGTGGTCTGGTGGCCGGCCATGACGTTGGAGGCCGAGTCGCCCACCAGGATGACGTCGATGCCGGCGCTATCGACCAGCTTGGCCATCGAGTAGTCGTAGGCCGTCAGCATCGAGATCTTCTCGCCCTTGAGCTTCATGGCCTGCAAGACGTGGGTGGTCACGCGCTTGACGTTGGTGGAGTTGGCAACTGACATAGGCTTGTTTTTTTGGGAAAGATGAGGAATCTGGCACCAAAGCGAAAAGCCACCCTTTGCGGCGGCTTCGAGCAAAATTAGCAAAAAACGCGAGCCGCCACCCCGTCGCGCGAGGTGGCGGCCCTTGGACGATGTTTGGCCCAGGACTATCGCCGGCGCATTCCGCCGCCGGGCCCTCCGCCTTGGCCCTCCGCCTCCTGGGGCGGGCCTTTGAGCTTGTCGTCGGGGCCGATGCCGCCGAGCACTTCGATGTTGATGCCGTCCGAAAGGCCGACCTGCACCAGGCGTTTCTCGAAGACCTGCGGCTCGGTCTCGACCTCCACATAGACAGAATCTTGCTCGCCGAAGCGCAGCAGGCCCTCGCTGATGGCCAGGACGCTGTCGCGGCTGTCGAGCACGATGTCGGCGTTGGCGCTGTATCCGGCGCGGATGAAGACGGTGTCGGGCACCACGACGCTGGCCTTGATCTGGAACTGGATGGCCCCGCTGACGTCGGTTCCCTTGGGCGAGATGTACTCGAGCTTGGCGTCGAAGTCGAAGTTCTCGAGCGCGCCGATGGAAAGGCGCAGGTTCATGCCGGGGCTGAGCTTGCCGACCTCGGTCTCATCGACGTTGCCCTCGAAGACCATGTCGCCCATGTCGGCCACCACGGCCACGGTGGTGCCGTCGTTGAAGGTGTTGCGCTCGATGACGGAGTTGCCGATCTCGATGGGCACGTCGAGGACGGTTCCGCTGATGGTCGAGCGGATGATGGTGTTCGCGGCCTGTCCGCTGCGGGCCGTGGCGCCTTCCTTGACCAGGGCCAGGTTGTCCTGGGCGGAGGCCAGCTCCTCGCGGGCGTTCTTGAGGGCCACCTCGAAGGGCAGGAAGTCGGCCACGGGAATGACCTTCTGGTCGAAGAGGCCCTTCTGGCGGTCGAAGGCCTGCTGCGCGTCCTCAAGCGAGATCTGGGCCCGGCGCACCCTCGACTCGGCGTTGTTGAGCGATACCATGTCGGGGATGATGCGGATCTTGGCGATCAGGTCGCCCACCTGCACGCGGTCGCCGGGCTCGACGTACAGCTCCTGCACGATGCCCGAGACGGTGGGCTTGAGCTCGATTTCCTTGCGGGGCACCACCGAACCGGTGGCCACGGTCTTGTTGACGATGTTCATCTTTTCCGGCGAGATGGTCTGGAACACCACGGGAGGCGCCTGGTCCTTTTTCCAGAGGAAGACGATGACCGAGACGAACAAGGCCAGCAGCGCGAGGCCCAACAGCGAGAACATTATCTTTTTCATGGTCTTTATGCTTTCAAGATGTTTTTTTGGGGTGATGATTTTCGATGGCTAGGCGGCCCGGGGCGCTCACTCGTCGCGCAGGGCGTCGATGGGCTTGATGCTGACGGCCCGGCGGGCGGGAATCAGCCCGGCCAATGCCCCCGAGCCGACCAGGATGGCCAGGGCCTGGAGGGCGACCTTGAGGCGGATGCTGGGATCGCGGAACATCTGCGTGCCTCCGCTGGCCCCGAGTACGAAAACGTCGATGGCGTGCAGCAGGGCCACGCCGAAGCTCAGGCCGAGCAGTCCGGCCACCGTGGTCAGGAAGACCGACTCGGTGACGATCTGCTTGATCACGTCGGCGGGCGTGCCGCCCAGGGCGCGCTTGATGCCGATTTCCTTGGTGCGCTCCTTGATGATGATCAGCATGATGTTGCTCACGCCGATGACGCCCGCCAGCAGCGTGCCCGAGCCGACGAACCAGACCAGGAGGCTGATGCCCAGGAAAAGCCCCTGCATCTGCTCGAAACGCTCCTGGAGGTTGAACGAGCCGAAGGCCCGCTCGTCGTCGGGGTGGACGCCGTGGCGCTGCTTGAGCAGGTCCTTGATCTGGACCTCCAGGTCGGAAATCGAGGCGTCGGCGCCAGCCGTGAAGGAGAAGTAGTGGACCTGGTCGCCATAGTTGAAGGCCTTTTGGAGGCTGGTGAAGGGCAGGAAGATGGTCTCCTCCTTGTTGGAGCCGAAATTGACCTCGGTGGCGGCCTTGAAGACCCCGATGACTTGGAAATAGACGCCATGCACGCGGACGTACTGCCCGAGGGCCTCCTCGGTGGGCTCGAACAGCAGCTCGCGGACGCGGGTGCCGATCATGCAGACCTTGCGCTTGTCGCGGATGTCGATGTCGTTGATGACGCGGCCCTCGAGCAGGTCGATGGGGTCGATCTCGAAGTAGTCGGGGTAATCGCCCGTGATGTTGAAGTTGGCGCTCTTGAGGCCGCGGGAGGTGTTGAGGCCTTCGGTTCCCCAGGGGCCGTTGACGCGGGGCGCCAGCAGCTCGACGCCCTCGACGCCGCGGATGGCCTCCATGTCGCCGTTCTTGAGGGTGATGGGGCGGCCCTCGTCGAATCCCTTGTAGGGCATGGAGGTGGAACGGCTCCAGAAGAAGGCGCTGTTGGTGGCGAAGCGGGCGAATCCGGCCATGACGCCGTTTTGCAGCCCGTTGCCGGCGCCCATCATCACCACCAGCATGAAGATGCCCCAGGAGACGCCGAAGGCCGTCATGAACGTGCGGAACAGGTTGCTGCCCAGCGCGCTGAAGATTTCCTGCCATTTGTCGATGTCGAACATGATTGGGAAGGGCTAGGGGTGATGGAATGTCATTCTTCGCGAAGGGCCACGATGGGGCGGATGGCGGCGGCCTTGAGCGCGGGCACCAGCCCCGCGAGCGAGCCGCTGGCCACCAGCAGCAGGGTCGCCCCCAGGGCCAGGCGGAAGTCGGCCCCCGGGTTGAGGAAGAAGTCCGAGGGCGGCATGTTGGCTGCCACCAGCTCCAGCAGGCCGACGCCCGCCACCAGGCCGAGGTAGCCGGCCACGCTGGTGATCAGCACGGCTTCGAGCACCACCAGGCCGACCACCGAGGCGGGCGTGGCGCCCAGGGCCTTGCGGATGCCGATTTCCTTGGTGCGCTCCTTGACCACGATCATCATGATGTTGCTCACGCCGACGACCCCGGCCACGATGGTGCCGATGCCGATGACCCAGACGAACACGCGGATGCCCATGAACAAGGCCATGACGTTCTCGAAGTTCTCGACCATGTTGCGCACGAACATGGCCTCCGTGTCCGCGGGGTCGAAGTTGTGCTGCGTGGCCATGACCTGGCGGACCTGCTCCTCCACGGCCTTGCTCTCCTGGGTGTTGGCCGCGTCGATGGTGAAGATGATCTGGTTGACCACGTTGTCGCCGCCATAGATGCGCTGGGCCGTGGTGATGGGCAGATAGACGGTCTCCTGCTCCTGGCTGCTGCCCGAGTCGGTGAACACGCCGATGACCTTGTAAACGATCTTGTCCATGGTAACGAGCTGGCCGACAGCCTCGAGGGAGTCGCCGAAGAGGTCGCGGCGCACCTGGTCGCCGATGACGATGACCTTGCGGAACTCCTCGAGGTCCATGGGGTTGAGGAATCGGCCTTCGACGATCTGGCTGTTCTCGACGATGGCGTGGGCCGGATGCACGCAGCGGACGCTGAAGGTGCCGCTCTTGCCGCCGTAGCTGATGACCCCGGCCGTGGGGATGTAGTAGCGGGCGGTGATGTCGAGCACCTCATCGACCTGCTCCTCGAGGGCCTCGACGTCGCCGAGCTCGAACTGGACCAGGCGGCCCTTCTTGAGGCCCTGGTAGGCGACGCTGGTCTGGCCCGAGTAGAGCCACATGCTGTTGGAGGCGTCGTCGTTGAACTGCTGGCGCACTCCGTTCTCGAGGCCTGTGCCGGCGCCCAGGAGGATGACCAGCATGAAGATGCCCCAGGCCACGCTGAAGCCGGTCAAGGCCGTGCGCAGCTTGTTGGTGCGCATGGTGCTGAGGATTTCCTGCCATTTGTCGAGGTCGAACATGGTGGGGCGGGGCTTTGGTTGGGCTTATGAGTGGGGCGAATTGTGCTCGATGCGCTCGATCAGGCCGTCGCGCAGGCGGATGACCTTTCGGGTCTGGGCGGCGATGTCGTTCTCGTGCGTTACGATGACCACGGTGATGCCCTCGGAGTTGATCTGGTGGAAGAGCCCCATGACCTCCTCGGAGGTCTTGGAATCGAGGGCGCCCGTGGGCTCGTCGGCCAGGATGACCTTGGGCTGGGCGATCAAGGCCCGGGCAATGGCCACGCGCTGCTTCTGCCCGCCCGACATCTCGCTGGGCAAGTGGTCGGCCCAGGGCAGAAGGCCCACGCGGTCGAGGTACTCCAGGGCCATCTTGTTGCGCTTGCGGCGGCTGACCTTCTGGTAGTAGAGCGGCAGGGCCACGTTCTCCATGGCGTTCTTGAACGAGATGAGGTTGAACGACTGGAAGACGAAGCCGAGGAAGCGGTTTCGGTACTGGGCGGCCTTCTTCTCGCTCATGTCCTTGATGAGGTTGCCGTCGAGGCGGTACTCGCCCTTCTCGTAGTTGTCGAGGATGCCCAGGATGTTGAGCAGGGTGGACTTTCCGGAGCCGGAGGAACCCATGATGGAGACCAGGTCCCCGGCCTCGATGGTCAGGTCGATTCCTTTGAGCACGTGCAGGCTGTTCTTGCCCGTGACGTAGGTCTTGTTGATGTCGATCAGCTCGATCATGGTCGGCGGTTTGCGGCGGGTTGGGTGGGTGTTTGGGCTTCAGAAACTGATGGGCTTGCCCTGGTAGAAGTCGAGCACGGCCCTCGAGAAGAGGAACTGGAACTTGGCGCGGACCTGGTTGGCCTGCGCCTGCTCCAGCCGGTTTTTGGCGGTGTTGAACTCCAGGGCGTCGATCAGGCCGGCCTCGTAGCGCTGGCGGGCGTAGTCGAAGGCCTGCTGGTTGGCCTCGACGGCGGCGGTCAGGCCGTTGTAGTTGGCCAGGGCGTTGGCCGCGTCGGCATGGGCCTGCTGGATGTCCTGGTAGAGCGTCTGCTGGGCGATCTGCAGGTCGTACTGGCTGCTCTCGACCCGCATCCGCGAGACGCTGATGTTGGTGCGGTTGTCGAACCGGCTGAAGATGGGCACGCGCAGGCTGAGCGAAATGGCCGTGCTGGCGTTGTCGTTGAGCTGGTCGAAGAAGGGGTAGGCCCGCTCGACGGTCGAAAAGTTGGGCGAATAGACCAGGCTCTCGGTGCCCCCGACGTAGCCGATGACGCGGTCGGGCTCCTGCACGAGGTCGTAAAGGTTGCGGGCGTCGGAGTAGCCGGTGCCGATGTTGGCGTCGAGGCTCAAGGTGGGCTGCAAGGCGCCTTCGGAAACGCGGAGCTGGGCCTCCTGGCGCTGGATCTCGTGCTCGCGGGCCTTGATCTGGGGCAGCGACTGGGCCTGGGCATAGACCTCATCGACCGAGTAGGCCACATCCTGGGCCGAAAGCTCGCCCATGGGCGGGGCCTCGACCTGGAAAGGCTCGCTGGGCGGCAGGTTGATGAGCTGGCGAAGTTGCAGCTCGGCCATGCGCAGCTCGTTCTCGCGGCTGACGCGGTTGACCTGGTCGGTCGCGGCCTGGGCCTTGAGCTCCAGCAGGTTGCCCTCGGCCATGGTTCCGGCCTCCACCAGGCGCTCCATGCGCTGCACCTGCTGGGCAGAAATGGCCTCCTGGCTCTGGGCGATCTTCAGGTTCTCCTGGGCCAGGAGCACCTGGAGGAAGCCCGTCGAGACGCGCAGGCTGACGTCGTTCTTGGCGCGCTCGAGGTTCTCCAGGCTGGCCATCATGTCGTAGCGGCTCTGCTCGATGCTGTTCTGCTGGCGCATCCCGCTGTAAAGGGTCATCGAGCCCGCCAGGAAGAAGTTGTCGCTCTGGACCGTCTGCTCGACGAACTGGTTGGTGAAGGGGTCGATGGTGCGGCCCAGGCGCCAGGTGTGGCTGGCCCCCGCCGTGACGCTCGGCAGGCGGTCGTTGCCGCTTTGCGCGAAGCTCTCCTCCGAGATGCGCACGCTCACCTGCTGCTGCTGGAGGGTCAGGTTGCTTTCCAAGGCCTGCGCGACGCACCGGTCGAGGGTCCACGACTGCTGGGCGGCCAGGCTGTTGGGCAAAAGCGCCACCGACAAGAGGGCCAGGGTGGACGCGAGGGGTCTTGGCATACGATGATGGTTCATACCTTGTTGATCGGTTCTCGGTTCGGACATGGACGGCTGGCGACCGCGAAGAAGCGCGTTATTTTGCCATTTTCAAATCATGCTGGACGCTTGGGCGCCGGCGGTTTCAAGACAGGCAAGCGAAGCCACTTTCGTGCCAATCGTTACAAATATCTGATTTTCAAAATTTTATGACAAGAAAAGTTCATGCGTTCCGAAAACGAAAAGCGTCCGTTCTGGCCTGCCCAGCGTCCGAAAACGTACAGTCCGCGGCACAGGCCGCGAACGCCCGAGGGGCCCGCCCCTACCTGCGCGAACGTTTTCGCCGCCAGGCTGCCGCGATTGCGCGCTTTCTGCTAAATTCGCGACTGGTATAAATCCAAACCCATTAAACTTCAACCGATGAGCTACAAAGCTGTCTTCGAGGCCCTCTGGAACGACTACGTGAGCCTCACCCCCGACGCCCAGAAGGTCCATGACCTCTTCACCCAAGCCGGCGAGACCGTCCTGAACGACCACATCGCCTTCCGCACCTTCGACCTGCCCGGCATCGACGTCGAGGCCCTGGCCCGCCCCTTCCTGGCCAACGGCTACGTCGAGAAAGGACAGTACCACTTCGAGTCCAAGAAGCTGTTCGCCAAGCACTACGAGCACCAGACCGACCCCAGCGCGCCCCGCGTATTCATCAGCCAACTGCTCACCGGCCAGCTCAGCCCCTTCGTCCAGCAGACCGCCAAGGCCTGCGCCGCCGCCATCCCCGCCCACATGCTCCAGTCCGACGAGCTCATCGTGGCCGGCAACATCTGGGGCAAGCCCTCCTACACCACCTACCTCAAGCTCCGCGACGAAAGCGAGTACGCCGCATGGCTCTACGTCTATGGATTCCGGGCCAACCACTTCACCGTCAACATCAACGCCCTCAAGGTCTTCGACACCATCGAGAAGGTCAACCAGCACCTCAAGGACAACGGATTCCTGCTGAACACCTCCGGCGGCGAGATCAAAGGCACCCGCGAGGAGCTGCTCCAGCAGTCGAGCACCCTGGCCCAGATCACCCCCATCGCCTTCGCCGAAGGCACCCACGAGATCCCCTCGTGCTACTACGAGTTCGCCATCCGCTACCCCGACACCGACGGCAAGCTCTACAGCGGCTTCATCGCCAAATCCGCCGACAAGATCTTCGAAAGCACCGACTTCTACAAGAAATGAGCTAGCGGGTCTCCCCGAGAAAATCCCTCGACGCTTGGCCAGAAATCACTATCTTGGCCAAGCGTCTTCTTTTGAACACCCACCTAATGACCAACACCATGGAATCGCTCTACCAAGAAACCCCCTTCAAGAAGCTGACCTACTACCCCGAGCTCGAGATGGTCGAGTTCTCCTGGAAAGCCAACTCGACCGACATGGAAGACAAGGACTATATCGACGAGATGAGCGCCTACCTGCCCTTCGCGCTAAGCCGCCCGCTGCGCCGCCTGCTGATCGACCTGACCCAGTTCGCCTTCGTCATCAGCCCCGAGCTGCAAGAGTGGAACGACAAGACCGTTTTCCCGCCCGCCCTGGAGCACGGCCTGCGCAAGGTGGCCATCATCGTCAGCCAGGACTTCATCTCCCAGCTCTCGATCGAGCAGGCCATGGAGACCGGCAACGCCCTGGCCTTCGAAAGCCTCTTCTTCGGCAGCCGCGAGCAGGCATGGGACTGGCTTACCAATGCCTGACACCCCGCCCGACATGCCCCGGATTACACAACAGCCTACCATCGGACTGGGCCTGGCCGCCTTGGGACGGCCGGGCTACATCAACCTCGGGCACGCCGACGACCTCGAAGGCGCCCGCACCCCCGAGGCCCTCGAACAGCACTGCCACCGGATGCTCGACCTGGCCTTCGACCTCGGCGTCCGCTACATCGACGCCGCCCGCTCATACGGCAGGGCCGAGGCCTTCCTCTCTTCGTGGTGCCACGCCCATCCCGAGAAGGCCCGCGCGCTGACCATCGCCTCCAAATGGGGCTACGTCTATACGGCCGACTGGCAAGTCCGCGCCGAGCTGCACGAGCGAAAGGAGCACAGCCTCGAAAACCTCGAGCGCCAACTCGCCGAGAGCCTGGCCCTGCTCGGCCCCTGGCTCCGCACCTACCAGATACACTCGGCCACCCTGGAGAGCGGCGTGCTCGACAACGCCCCCGTGCTCGACCGCCTGGCCAGCCTGCGCGCGCGAGGCATCCGCGTGGGCCTGAGCGTCAGCGGCCCCCGGCAGGCCCAGACCCTCGAAAAGGCCTTCGCCATCGAGCGCGACGGCCAGCCGCTCTTCACCCTGGCCCAGGTTACCTGGAACGTGCTGGAACAGAGCACCACCCCCACCCTGCTCCGGGCCCATGACAGCGGGCGGCTCATCGTCGTCAAGGAGGCCATGGCCAACGGGCGGCTGCTCCAACTGCCCGCCCTTGTCGAAATGGCCAGCCGGCTCGGCACCACGCCCGACGCCCTCGCGCTGGCCTTCGCCCTGGCGCAGCCCTTCTGCCACGTGGTCCTCAGCGGCGCGGCCCAAGCCGGGCACCTGGCCTCCAACCTGGAGGCCGCTTCGCTGCGCATCGCCCCAGACGACTGGCGGCTGCTCGAGCAAATGGCCGTCGAGCCAGAAAGCTACTGGGCCGAGCGATCGCGACTGCCCTGGAACTGAGCGGCTTGCATCCCGCTTCCGCCCGCCGCCCGCCAAGGCTTGCGCCCCAGGCGTGGGGCCAAGACGAAAAAAAGCGTACTTTCGCGCCCCTGTTCACAACCAATCCGCGCCCAATGGCACACAAATCCGGCTTCGTCAACATCATCGGCAACCCCAACGTGGGCAAATCGACCATCATGAACTCCCTGGTCGGCGAGAAAATCTCCATCATCACCTCCAAGTCGCAGACCACCCGGCACCGCATCATGGGCATCGTCTCCGGCGAGGATTTCCAGATCGTCTATTCGGACACCCCCGGGGTGCTCGAGCCCAAGTACAAGCTGCAGGAGTCGATGCTCAAGTTCGCCGAGTCGGCCCTCGAGGACGCCGATGTGATCCTCTACGTCACGGACGTGTACGAGAAATACCACAAAAACCAGCGCTTCCTCTCGAAGGTGCAGCAGTTGGAAAGCCCGGTGCTGCTGTTGCTCAACAAGATAGACCTTTCCAACCAAGAAGAAGTCGAGGCGCTCTACGAAGAATGGACCAAGGTCCTGCCCAAGGCCACCATCATCCCCCTGGCGGCCCTGCATGGCTTCAACATGCCCGCCGTGCTCGAGCACATCATGGCCCGCCTGCCCGAGGGGCCGGCCTTCTTCCCCAAGGACCAGCTCACCGACAAGACCGAGCGCTTCTTCGTCTCGGAAATCATCCGCGAGAAGATACTGCTCAACTACCAGAAGGAAATCCCCTACTCGGTGGAAGTTGTCATCGAGACCTTCAAGCACGAGCCCGGACTGCTGCGCATCCAGAGCCTCATCGTGGCCGACCGCGATTCGCAGAAAGGCATCCTGATCGGGCACAAGGGAGAGGCGCTCAAGCGCGTCGGCTCACAGGCCCGCATGGACATCGAATCCTTCTTCGGAACGAAAGTGTTCTTGGAAATCTTCGTCAAAGTGGACAAAGACTGGCGCAACCGCGAACGGTCCTTGCGCAACTTCGGCTACTAGGGCTGGACGCCCAAGGCCTTCCGCTCAGGCGAAAAAGGAATCCCAGACGAACAAGGCGGCGCCTAGGGCGAAAAGCGACCAGCGCAACTGGTTCAGCAACTTGCGGTCGTGCTCAAACCGCTCCGGCTCGACGCCACTGGCCTTGGCTTCCATCCGGAAGACCGGGTGGAAGGAAATGACCAAGGGCGTAGCCAGCACAATGACCGAAGGATAGCCCAGCCGCCCGCTCTCCACGAACACGTAAATAGCCGCACCGAGCAGCACAATCGTCGAAAGGATGGTCGCGTTGATTTTCATCGCCGTGCTCATTGGGTTAGTCCGAGCATGATGGAAACGCCCACTTTGGGCCCATGCAAGCACTAAATTAGAAAAAGATCCGGCAATCTGTGCTCGCTGTTGCAAAATTTGCATGGCAAGCCCCAACCCCCAACCCAACACGGAAAAGCCATCCTGCCGGCTGGCTTTTCCAGCAAGCCTGTTTCGTCAGATTTTGACTTGAAGGCGCCCCATCGGCATGGGCCGGATGGATACGAAGAAAGAAAGTCCGTCTGGGCCAATGGCGAAGAAAAGACAACCCACTGCCTCGGAAGTGGCAACTCGGGCGTTTCCCTACGCAAGCAAAGCGCATTGGCGGACCAGCTCCGACTGACAAGATCGAGAGCCGACATAAGTATTGCACACATTTTGCTGAAAGACTTTTTGGACGCCCGTCCGAAACGGGGGCAATTCCACAAACCAAAACTTTCCACATGAAAAACAAAGTCCTCGCACTGCTGATCGCTTTCTTGGCTTCTGGGGAGACGCCGGGCTTTTCGCAGCAGCAAAAAATCACGGCATCCGACGCCACCAATGGCGACAACTTCAGCTACTCGATCGGCATGTCGGACAGCTTCGCCGCCATCGGCGCCCCCTACGACGACCAGTACGGCAGCAACTCCGGCTCGATTTACGTTTTCGGGCGCGACGCCAACGGCTGGACCCAGAAGGCCAAGCTCTACGCCTCCGACCCCGAGTCGCAGGCCAACTTCGGCGCCTCGGTGGCCCTGGTGGGCAACTACATGATCGTGGGCGCGCCCGGCAAGACCGTCAACTCGCAGCCCCAGGCCGGCGCCGCCTACATCTATTTCTACAACGGCACGCAGTGGGTCTTCCAGGCCAAGCTGGTCTCCGACGCGCCCGTGGCCGTGGGCAACTTCGGCATCTCGGTTTCCCTGGCGGGCACGAGGGCCTTCATCGGCAGCCACTTCGACCTGGTGAGCGGAGTCGCGCGCGGCCGAGCCTACGTCTTCAACCGCTCGGGCACGAACTGGAGCCTGGCCACCAAGCTCGCGGCCAGCGACGGCACCAACGGCGACGAGTTCGGCAAGGCCCTCGCGGCCACCGACAGCGTGCTGGTGGTGGCCGCCTCCAGCGACTCCGACCAACTGGCCAACGCCGGCTCGGCCTACGTCTTCCGCCTGGGCCCCTCGGGCTGGACCCAGACCCAGAAGCTCGTGGCCAGCGACGCCGTGGCCGAAGACTTCTTCGGCTTCGCCATCGGCCTGGCCGACAGCAGCCTGGCCATCAGCGCCATCTACGCCGACCCGCAGGGGCAGAGCCGCGCCGGAGCGGTTTACCTCTACGGCGAGCAGGGCTCGACTTGGACCTTCCGCCAGAAAGTCGCCGCCCCTGACGCCCGCCCGCAGGCCTTCTTCGGCAAATCCATCGCCTTGAGCGACAGCGTGATGCTCGTCGGGGCCTTTGGCGATTCCGAGAAGGGAACCAACGCCGGGGCCGCCTACCTCTTCTACCGCGAAGGCGCGGCTTGGACCTTCCAGAAAAAGCTCTTGGCCAACGACACCAGCACCGACGACCAGTTGGGCTGGGCCTGCGCCGCGCGGGGCACCAGCCTGCTGGTCGGCGCCGTCTCGGAGGCCCAGTTCGGAACCGGAGCCGGGGCCGCCTACTTCTTCCAGGAGACCTTCAGCCGCGAGCCGTCCTTCGAGTCCGCGAGCCTCAGCCCTGGCAACGACACCCTGCGCGTGGCCTTCAGCGAACCTGTCTTCGGCGACGCCCTGGCCAGCCAAGCCATCGCCCTCGACGACCTCGAGCTGGTCCTGCACACCAACGGCGGAACCTTGGCCTCATTGAGCGCATCGGCCCTGCTCGGCGCATCGGCAACCGTGCTGCCCGGCGAGCGGGTCTTCCGCCTGGCCCTGGCCAGCGGCGACACCGCCAGCGGAGGCGAGTTCATCTTGCTGCGCCCGGCCGCGGCCGGACGCATCTTCGACCGCGCCGGGCAGGCCATGCCCGCCGCGGCCAGCACCGACACCCTCTGGCTGCGCGACCGGATGCCGCCTAGGTACAGCTTGTCCGTGGCCGAGGTCTCGCCCCATGACCCCACGATGGTGCGCCTGCGCTTCAGCGAGCCCATCACGGGCCTGCAAACCAGCGACTTCTTCCTGACCAATGGCTCCGTGCAATACCTCGCGGTGGTAGAGGAAGGCCTCGCCTGGGACGTGGCCGTCAAGCCCGCCAGCCACAGCCAAGTCAGCCTGACCCTCATGGCCAACAGCGTCACCGACGCGGCTGGGAACCACAACGACCAGCAGATCACGGTCTTCTTCGACTTCGACCCCACCGTGCCGCAGGTCCTGCTCAACACCGAGGAGCCCAACCCCACCACCAACGCCTCCTTCAGCGTGACCATCAGCTTCAGCGAGGCCGTCAGCGGCTTCGAGCTGTCCGACCTCCAGCTCACCAACGCCACGGCCAGCAGCCTGGTTGCCCTAGAAGCCAACCAGTGGACCTTCACCCTGACGGCGCAGAACTACGGCCTGGTGGAGGCCTCGCTGCCCGCCAACTCGGCCACCGACGGCACCGGGCTGGGCAACGCGGCCTCCAACGTGCTGCGCATCACCTACGACCAGGTCACCCACCTGCCCATCGCGACGCTCGAGGCACGCCTGGAGCTGCGGGGAGGCTGGCTGCTGCTCGACCTGCCCACGGCGGCCCGGCTGACGGTGATGGACCTCTCGGGCCGCGTCGTGGCCATGGAAAACCGCCCTGCGGGCGAAGGCACGCTGGCGCTGGACCAACTGCCCTCGGGCGGCTACCTGCTCCTGCTCGAAGGCGCGGGCTGGCGCCAGGCGCGCAAGCTGGCCCTGGCCTGGTGAGCCGGAGAGTTTCCCGCCAATGAAAAAGGGATGCCCCGCCGAGCAGCTTTCCGCCAGGGAAAGGCTCGACGGGGCATCGTCTTTCGCGCCAGCCCGGCCGCTAGTAGCTGTGCTCGTCCAGCTTGACTTTGCCGCTGAAGGTCTTGTAAACGAAGGCCGTGTAGCCCAGCACCAGCGGCGTGCCAATGGCGGCGATGGTCAGCATGATGCCCAAGGCCTTCTGCGACGAGGCCGCTTCGTAGATGTCGATGTCGTGCTGGGGATCGATGCTCGAAAGCAGCAGGTTGGGATAGAGCTCGAAGGCCACGAGCATGAGCAACATGCTGATGGTCAGCGAAGAGAACAAGAACGCCCGGAGGTACAGCCGCTTGGAGGCCAGCCGGGGCACGTTGGCGATGCTCAGGAAGACGGCCAAGGGCAGCAGGAAGGCCACGGGATGCTCGCGGAAAAAGTCGGAAAGATGGGGCATGTAGAGCAGCGTGTAAAGTGTCGTGAGCCCGAAAGTAACCATGAAGGCTATCATGCCCGCGCGGGCCAACTGGGTCAGCCGCTCGAACATCTGCCCCTCGGTCTTGAGCAGCAGGAAAATGGCCCCATGCGAGAGGAAGAGGGACAAAGTGGTCAGTCCGACCATGAGGGCGTAGGGGTTGAGGAAGTCGAAAAGCCCATCGCCCAGGTAGCTCAGGTCGGGGCCAATGGCGATGCCCGTGAGCAGGTTGCCCAGCACGACGCCCAGGAGGAAGGCGAGCATGATGCTCGAAACACTGTACGCGATGTCCCAGGTCTTGCGCCACCAGGCCATTTCCTCCTTGCTGCGGAACTCGATGGAAATGGCCCTGAAGATGATGAAGAGCAGGAAAAGGATGAAGGGGATGTACATGGCCGAGAAAAGCGTCGCGTACACCACCGGGAAGCCGGCAAACAAGGCTCCGCCGCCAATGACCAGCCAGACCTCGTTGCCGTCCCAGATCGGCCCCACGGCGTTGAGGGCCACCCGGCGCTCCTCTTCCTTGCGGAAGAACAGGTGCCAGGCCCCGGCGCCAAAATCAAAGCCATCCAAAATGGCGTAACCCGAAAACAAGCCTCCGACGACCAAGAACCAGAGCGTCGGGTAGTCAATGCCTAGAAATGTCTCCATGTGCGTATCAGTTGATGAGGTTTTGGGCAATGGCCTGCGTGCGCGGATGCGACTGGTCGTGGTCCAGGTGCTCCAGGCCTCCTTGTATCTTCTTGTTGAGAAGGTAGATGAACAGCGCGAAAAGCAGGGAGTAAACCAGGAAGAAGAGGATGAGCGAGAAGACGAGCTGGTTGGCCGTAACGGCGGCCGAGAAGGCGTCGGAGGTGCGGAGCAGCCCATAGACGACCCAGGGCTGGCGGCCCATCTCGGCGGCGAACCAGCCCATCTGGTTGGCCAACTGCGGCAGGAGCACGGACCAGACGAAGACCCACATGAGCCACTTCTTCTCGAAGAGCGTGCCGCGCCACCAGAAGAACAAGCCCATGAGGCTCAGGCCGATGAGGGTCATGCCAATGGCCACCATGCCGTGGTAGAACTGGAAGACGGCGTTGACCTGCGAGGGGCGGTCTTCGGGAGCGAAGGCCTCGAGGCCCGTTACGGGCGTGTCGAAGTCGTAGTAGAGCAGGAAGCTCAGGCCGCCCGGCACCTTGATGCCCGAGACGGTCTTCTCCTCCTGGTTGACCCAGCCGAGCAGGTACATGTCGGCGGGCGCGCTGGCGGGGTAGTGCCCCTCGAGGGCGGCCAGCTTCGCGGGCTGGTTGACGGCCACCCCGTCGGCGGAGTTGTGCCCGGTGAACAACTGCCCCAGCGAGAAGACCGAGGCCACGACCAGGGCGATCTTGAAGGCCTTCTTCGAGAGCTCGACCTGCCGGCCCCGCACGATGTAGTAGGCGTGGACGCTCAGCACCAGGAAAGCCCCGGCCAGGAAGGCCCCGAGCCAAACGTGCGTGAGCCTGTCAACGCTTGACGGGTTGAAGACCATGGCCCAGAAATCGGTGATCTCGGCGCGGGCATACATTCCCTCGCCCACCACATGGAAGCCGGCCGGCGTCTGCTGCCAACTGTTGGCCACGACGATCCAGACGGCCGAGAACATCGAGCCGAAGAAGACGCCGATGGTCGAGACCATGTGGACCCAGGGCTTGACACGGTTCCAGCCGAAGAGCAGGATGCCCAGGAAGCCGCTCTCGAGGGCGAAGGCGAAGATGCCCTCCGCGGCCAGGGCGCTTCCAAACACGTCGCCCACGTAGCGCGAGTAGGTGGCCCAGTTGGTGCCGAACTCGAACTCCATGACGATGCCGGTGGCCACGCCCACGCCGAAGGTCAAGGCGAAGATCTTGGTCCAGAACTTGGCCAGCTTCTCAAACTCCGGATTGCCGGTGCGGATGAAGGTGGCCTCGAAGACGACCATCAGCAGGCCAAGGCCGATGCTCAAAGGCGGGTAGATGTAATGGAACCCCACCGTGAAGGCGAATTGTACGCGTGCTAGAATCTCTACATCCATTTTTTTCGCGAATTGGTTTTGTGGAATCAAAATCAGACGGGCATCGCATAAGGCCACGTTCTTTCGCGAAGGTACGGATTATTGCAATGCTGGGAATGCCCTGAAACATGTTAAACAACAGACCCTAATATCCACAACTCTCGGATGCGGCAGGGGTCCACAAAAAAGCCGCGCGGCCATAGGCCCGCGGCGATGCGGCCCGAAGGCAATGCAAGACGCGCTCAGTCGGGGTCGCGCACCACGCGGAATCCGGCGTTCTCGTTGGAGCTGGCGGGCACATTGCGGTCTCGGTTGGTGATTCGGGTGTGCTTGGCCTCGCTGTTCCAGCCTCCGCCCCGCAGCACCCGGTAGTTTTCGCCCGATGGGCCCATGGTGTAGGTCTCCTGGCCCTGCGGGTAGTACTGGAGCGTGTATTCGTCTTTGCACCATTCCCAGACGTTTCCGCTCATGTCGTAGATTCCCACGGCGTTCGGGGCTTTTCTGCCCACCGGTTGGGGACCAGAACCGTAGGTGGTTTCGTAATACCAGGCGACCTTGTCGGGGTCGTCGCTCCCGGCGTAGGTTGTCGCGCTGTCTTGCTGGCCACCGCGGGCGGCGTACTCCCACTCGGCCTCGGTGGGCAGACGGTAGCTCTTTCCGGTCTTGCGCGAAAGCCAGAGGGCGTAGGCCCCGGCATCCTTCCAGGAAACCAGGCACATGGGGTTCTGCGCATCCCACCCCCACGGGGGCGCCGTGGGCATGACCCAGTTGGTGCTGTTGCAAAACTCCTGGTACTGTGCCACGGTTATCTCATACTTGCTGATGTAGAAGTTCCGCACGACGACCTCGTGGATGGGGCGCTCGTCCGTGTCGCCCGTGGAGCTGCCCATCATGAAGGTTCCACCTTTGACCAACACCATCTCGGGCTCGACGATCTGGGCCCAGGCGCCAGCGCTCAGCAGGCAGGCGAAAGCAAACATCAAAAGGCGGGAGTTGAGTTTCATCATCATTTGATTTTTATGTGGCGTTTTGTTGCAAATGGCTGAAATGGAAATGCTTCGGCACTGAAAAGGGCGCGCTGGTAAAATTAAACCGAAATTCGCACTTTACAAAATCAAAGCCGTGGCCAAAGATCCTCCAGCCGAGGCCTGGAGGCAGCGGTCCCTGGGCTGCAAACATACTGCTGGCGGCCAATCTGCCCACCAGGCACGCCGGCGCGAAAGAGGACAGCCCGGCCACTGCTCTTCCCAATGGCGCCAGCGCTAGGCCGCGCACGCACATCGGGCCAAAGCGATGGAAAGCGTGGCCGAAAGGCGAAAAGCAAAGCGCTCGCTTATTTTAGAACGATTCTAAATTGACGGAAAATGATGCCGCGAAGCACTTCCGGGCTCGAAAATGATTATATTAACAAATGCAAAAAAATAGATATGTGCACGCAAGCTAAAACCCTCCAGCCTTGAACAAAGTCAACACCGTGGTCCCTTACAAGGGATCGGATGAATCGAAAAAAGAGCAAGTGGCCAAGATGTTCAACAACATCGCCAGCCATTATGACTTCCTGAACCGCCTGCTCTCGATGCGGGTGGACAGGCAGTGGCGGAAGAAGGCGGTCGCCCTGTTGGCCCGCAACCATCCCAAGCGAATCCTGGACATCGCCACGGGCACGGGCGAGTTCGCCTTGGCGCTCACGAAGCTCAAGCCGGAGCGCATCGTGGGCATCGACATTTCCATCGGGATGCTCAGCCACGGCATGGAGAAGGTCCAGCGCCTGGGCCTCTCGTCGCTGGTGGAGATGCAGGTGGGCGACTCGGAGAACATGCGTTTCGCGGACGGTACCTTCGACGCGGCCACCGTGGCCTTCGGCGTGCGCAACTTCGAGAACCTGGGCCAGGGCCTGCGCGAGATGCACCGGGTCATCAAACCCAACGGCACGGCGCTGGTGCTCGAGTTCTCCAAGCCCGAATCGGGCTCGGTCAACACCTTCTACAACTTCTACTTCAACCGCGTCCTGCCGTTCTGGGGAAGCCTGGTCTCGAAGGACGACTCGGCCTACCAGTACCTGCCCGAATCGGTGCAGGCCTTCCCCTCGGGCAAGGCCTTCGTGGCCGAGCTCGAGAAGGCGGGCTTCCACTCCTGCCAAGCCCTGCCCCTGAGCTTCGGCATCGCCACCATCTACATGGGCCGGAAATAGCCCTGCCCTACCCCATGCCCGCCCCGCGGGCAACATGGACACGACAACGGCGGATTCCCCAGAAACCTGGGTAATCCGCCGTTTTTTGCTCCGCGATCCGCTCAGGGATTCGGAAAGCGCATCCGGTACTCCACCTGGACCTTGCCCTTGGAAATGGCGTCGAGCCGGCCGCGCAGCAGCTTGCGCTTGAGCAGCGGGATCAGGTCCGTGAACAGCACGCCCTCGATGTGGTCGTACTCGTGCGCGATGACCCGGGCCACGACGCCCTCGTACCACTCGTGCTGCTCGTTGAAGTCCTTGTCGAGGTAGCGGATCCGCAGGCGCGGCTTGCGCAGGACGGTCTCGCGGATGCCCGGGATGCTCAGGCAGCCTTCCACGAAAGGCTCCTGCTCGCCCTCCCACTCGGTTATCTGGGCGTTGATGAAGACCTTTTCCATGCCCTGGATGGAAGCGTCCTGGTCGTCCATGGGCCCCGGGGCGATGACGAAGAGACGGATGGGCAGGTTGACTTGCGGCGCGGCCAGGCCTACTCCTTCGGCCTTGTACATGGTCTCGAACATGTTGGCGATGATCTGGGCCAGCTCCGGATGGTCGGGCGCGATGTCCTGGGCTTTCTTGCGCAGCACGGGCGTGCCGTAGGCGACGATGGGAAGAATCATGGGTTGAGGAAGTTACGTTATGTCTTTGGGCCTCGGAAGCCGCGGTTTTCGGGAAATGGCAGATGATTTTCGAGCTACATCAACAAGGCAAAAGAGCCGATGGGAGGCCGCCGCTCATGCGAAGCCGTTGGCGCGGCGCTCCATGTACGATTGCAGGATGATCGTTGCGCTTATCCTATCGACGGTGGCCTTGTCGCGCCGGGCCATCTTGCCCAGCCCGCCGTCAATCATGGCCTGGAAAGCCAGCTTCGAGGTGAAGCGCTCGTCGGCCAGCACCACGGGCATCTCGGGGAAGCGCTTGCGGAAATGCTTGAGGAAGCCCTTGACGTGCTGGGCGTTGCTCGAGTCCGTGCCGTCGTTCTGCAACGGGTAGCCCACCACGACGGTCTGCACCGGCTCGCGCCCGAAATAGTCGGCCAGGAAGTCGAGCAGGTCCTTGGCGTGGACAGTGACCAGGGCGTTGGCCACGATCTGCAGGGGATCGGTAACGGCGATGCCGACGCGCTTGGTGCCGTAGTCGATGGCGAGGATTCGGGACATGGTCAGAATTTGCCGGCCAAGATAAGAAAAGGCCGCGGTTGTTGGAAAAGCAGGCCTTAGCGAAGGGCCTTGGCCATGAAGCTGACCGAGGAGAGCAGCTCCAGATCCGGATTGTCGCGAAGGCCCTGGCCCACCTCATGCCACTGCTGCACAAGGTCTTCGCACTTGCGCTTGAAATCAGCGTAAGAATGCACCGCGACGCCTTGCTGCCGAAACTCGTCGTACCAGCCCTTCTCGCGCCAATGCACCTGGAGGCGCTCCTCCTCGCGCGCGAATACCTCCCGCCAGGCCTCGGCCTGCCGCATCGAGTCGTCGAGCCACCTGCCGAAAAGCCCCGCGTGGTGCGACCGCTGGTAGCGCACCGCGCGCTGGAAGCGGTCTCGGGCCTGCTCGAGCTCCGCCTTGGCCTGCTCCAAGGCCTGGGGATCGGGCCGCCGCCCGGATACCTGGTTGAGCTCGAGCAGCTCTTCGCGCTGGAACTCTTTCAGCAGTTCGCTAAAGAGCAACTCCAGGCGGCGGTTCTGTTTGAGGGGCTGTGCTTCCATGGCGTAGTGGTTCAGGTAAGTTTCAGAAAATGCCGCTCGCCGCCCCAGTGCTCCAAGAAGCGGTGGAAGTCCGACTGCGCGACGATCAGGCTCAGGGTGTTCACGTTCGGGTGGAAGCAAAGCCGCTCGGCCTCTCGCAACTCGCTGTCGATGAACAAGGCGACATGCCGCCCGCCATCGTTGAGCAGGCCGAAGGGCGAGACCGAGCCCGGCATGAGGCCCAGGTGCCGCTCCAGCCGCTCGGGCGAGGCGAAGCTGATCTTGCCCTGGCGCAGCAGCGCCTCCAGCTCGCGGATGGCCAACTGCCTGTGCCCGGCCAGCACGACCAGGAAGTGCTTGTTTCCCTTGTGGTTGCGGAAGAAAAGATTCTTGCACGGCGCAGCTTCCACGTCCTTCCAGTAAGGCATGGCCTCCTCGATGGTGTTCAAAGGCGGATGCTCGAGGAGCTCGTAGCGTATGGCCAGGCCGTCGAGGGCGTCGAGTACTTTTTGTGCTTTTGGCGGAATCATCGTTCGGCAAAAATAGTGAAATCTGCCGAAAGCGCGCTTATTTGGCGGCCATGAAAATCCGCGTGGACAAGGTAGGCGCCCTGCAACTGTACCAGTTGGCCCGCTTCGGCACCCTGCTGGCGCTGAACGTGGTGCTGGCGCAGATGGGGCTCGAAACCCGCGTCATCGGCCAGTACGAGAGCTTCCTTCTGGCCAGCTCGGCCCTGAGCTTCTGGGTCTCGGGCCTGATGCAGAGCTACTTGCCCCGGGCTTCGCAGCCAGGGGCCGAGCTGGGCGCGGCGCTCTTGCTGCTGGCGCATTCGCTGGTGGCGGCCGGCGTGCTCTACCTTTTCGCGGGCAGTCTCGTGCCCCTGCTCACGGGCGAGGACGACTACCCGCACGCCGATGCCCTGCTGGCGCAGGTGCTGCTCTCGGGCCTGTCGTTCCTGGCCGAGCACGTGCTGGTGGGCCGCGACAAGCCGGTGCCGCTGCTGGCCTACGGCGCCCTGGCGCTGCTGGGCCAGACGGCGGCGGTGCTGCTGCCGCTGGCCCTGGGCTGGGGCATGGGCGGGGCCTTGTGGGGCCTGGTCGCGGTCTCGGCCGCGCGGGTGCTCTGGCTCTTCCCGCTGCTGGGCAGGCGGGGCTGGCAGTGGCAGCCGGGCGCCCTGTCCGAGCACTGGCGCGCCGCATGGCCCCTGCTCGGCACCACCCTCCTGGGCAGTTCGGCGCAGTACGTGGACGGCCTGCTGGTGGCCGCCCGCTTCGACGGCGCGGGCCTGGCCTTGTTCCGCTACGGCGCCAAGGAGCTGCCGCTTTCGTACCTGATGGCCAACGCCCTGAGCAACTCGATGCTGGCCGACTTCGGGCGCCGCGAAGACTGGCCCGCGGCCATGCGCCGCCTGCGCGACAAGACCCGGCGGCTGGCGCACCTGGTCTTCCCGACCAGCGCGCTGCTCATCCTGGGCAGCCACTGGTTCTACCCGCTGGTATTCAACCCCGACTTCGCGGCCAGCGTTCCGGTGTTCAACCTATACATGCTGCTGGCCATCAGCCGCTTGCTGTTTCCGCAACCCCTGATCCTCGGCGCCGGGCGCACCCGCTTCGCGCTCTGGGTTTCCGTGGGCGAGCTGGCGCTCAACGTGGGCCTCAGCCTCGCGCTTCTGCCGTTTTGGGGCATGGCGGGCGTGGCCGCGGCCACCGTCGTGGCCCACCTGGCGCAAAAAATCGCCTTCGCCCTGCACAACCGCGTCCATTGGGGAATCCGCCTCGCGGAATACTGCCCGCTGGAGCTCTACCTCCCCTACTCGGCCCTGCTGCTGGCCTGCTACGCCTGGGCAAGCTATTGATTGCCAGATGCTTTCAAATGTCCTGCAACGCGATTGCCTCCTGATGGCAATACAGGTTCTGCCCCTCCGACCGATTCGGATTCGGGAAATGTCTTTGGGCTTTGCATGATTCGCACCCTGTTGCTTCGGACGCAACGCATTCGCATGATGAACGCTTTTGCCCGCATCGAATCCCTAGGCGAGCCTGGTTTGCCGCAACTCGGGTTTCATCAGGCTTACCCAAGTTCAAAGCTCCAAAGGGTGCTTCCTCAAAATTGTTTTAAAAAAGCCAGGATCAGGAAGGGGTCCTTTTAGCTTCTGAATCCACTTGGCAAGAAACCCGCGACAAATTTCAGCTATCCGACCTCATCCATTCTCCTCGACTTCGGCGCCGTCGTTGAGGAACTTGCCTATGAGGCTGAGAAGCTTGCGTGGGCGGATGGGCTTGGAAATGTAGGCGTCGAAACCCGCGGCCATGATCTTCTCCTTCTCGCCGGCCATGGCATAGGCCGTCTGGGCGATGATGGGAATGTCGAAGCGCAGGGCCTTCATCGCCTCTGCCACTTCGATGCCGTTCATCTTCGGCATTTTGATGTCGAGCAAGACCAGATCGAACTCCTCGGCCTTGAAATGATTGAGCGCCGCCTCGCCATTCTTGGCCCAAGTTATCTTGGCGTTGGTTCGGAACAAAGCCTCTTCGAGAAAAATGTAGTTGATTTCCTCGTCCTCCGCGATCAATATCTTTTTGTTGCCCCAGTCGTACATGGTCAGTCTTAATTGTTCATGTAAAGGTAACAAAAAAAGTGCGAACGGAGTCTGCGCAAACGATTCCGAAAATAAAAAAAGCGCATCTGAAATACAGGAAACCTGTCAATCCTGAAAGGCCAGGATGCCAATCTGGATCAATCCGATGACAAAGCCGAGCACCCCTCCGATGATCTCGATGCTGCGGAACTCCTTCTGCATGATGGAATAGAGGATTTCCTCGAGCTTGTCGCTGGAAAAGTTGGCCACGCGCTGGTAAACGATGGCCTTGACATCCACGGCATTGTCGATCTTGTCGGTGAACTTCTCGAAAATGGAAGGCAAGGCCGACTGGAACTCGCCCATCAGGATGTTCTTGATGCGCATCTTGATGTCGTTGTTCAGGAACATGGCCAGCGCGGGCATGGCCTGCACCAGGCGGTTCTGCAGGAAGTCGTCCACCTTCTCCTCCAAAAGCCGAGAAACTTCGCCCGAGACCTTGTCGTTGAGCAGGGCGCTCTTGACATCTTTCATCGAGAAAAGCTCCCGCGCGACAACATCTCCAAGGCGCTCGGCCAGCTTGTCCTGCCGCTTGGGAAATATGCCCTGTATCTCAAAGAAAAGGATCTTGACCTTCTGCCGGGGATGGAAAAGCATCTTGACGGCGATGTAGTTCGTGATCCAGCCCGTCAGTGCCGCGATGATGGGAAGGGTATAAATGAGCATGGTTTTCCAATTTTGAGAAATTCAGCGCTTGCCGGTCCACCTTGACGAAGAACATGCCAAAGACGGAGCAGCCTGCCAAACTGTCAGGCTTCGATGATCGCTCCGAAGACGACAACGTCGTCGATCTGGTCGAGCTCGCCTTTCCAATCCAGGAAATGCCGCTCCAGGCGCTCCCGCTGCTGCTCGATGGGCAAGGGAGAAAGCTCGGCCATGAGATTGTGAAGGTTCCTGCTCATGAATTTGCGTCCATCCTCCCAACCAAACTGGTCCTGGTAGCCGTCAGAAAAAAGGTAAATGCAAGTCCGCCCCTCGAGCTGGAGGGTGTGTTTGGGATAATCGCGCTCATGGCCGCGATGCTTTCCAGCTTGCTTGCCACCTATGCCCATTTTCCCACCTTTGATGACTTCCGTCTTTCCGCTTCGGGTGATGACCATCGAGTTCTTGGCGCCAGAGAACTCCAGAATCTTTGTCGCAGGGTCATACACGCACAAGGCTATGTCCATTCCATCCTGATTTCCCGTAACTTCCTGCTGGAGGGCCGAGTTGACGCCCAGGTGCAACTGGCGCAAGATTTCCTCGGGCGACTGGACGGCGTTCTCAATGACGATTTTGAACAGCAACTCATTGCCAATCATGGACATGAAGGCACCGGGCACGCCGTGGCCGGTGCAATCGGCGGCCGTGAAGAAAATCTTCCCGTTGTTTTCGGCATACCAGTAAAAATCACCACTGACGGTCTCACGGGGCAAGTAGAGCAGGAAATGCTGGGGCAGCCCCTTGGCGATGGTCTCCGAGCTGGGGAGCATCGCGCGCTGTATGCTGCTGGCATAGTTGATGCTGCTCTGGATGTTCTCGTTCTTTTTTTCAATGGCATTTTTTTGCTGTTGCACGACTTCATTCTGCGCTAGGACTTCTTGGTTGGCCTCTTCAAGCCGGTGCGACTTTTCTTCGATTTCGTCACGTTGTTTTCTAATTTTTTCGTTCTGTTCCAAAAGTATCGCATTGACAAGTTGCTTCTGCTTCATGCTACGAAAAAGGTATATCGCAAAGAAGAAGACCAGCAGCAGGAAGGCCGCCAAAGCAATCTTCACAAGGCGGTCGATCTGGGCCTCGCGCTGCATGATCGCGATCTGGGCCTGCCCTCGCTCGACTTCCATGACCGCCTGCAACAGCTCGACCTGCCGCATGGAGTTGGCCTTGTTGAGGCTGTCGGCCATCAAGAGGTGGACCTTCTGCGTGGCGTAGGCCTCCTCGAACAGCCCCAGCGAGGCCTGGGCCATGGCCCGGGTATGGTAGGCCTCGATGATGCGCACTGAAGAAGAGACCTGGTGGGCCAAGGCCATGCTCCTGTCCGACCAGGCCATCGCGCTGTCGGGTAGCATCCTTCGCAAGTACAAGTGGGACATCAGGTTGTAGTTCTCAGCCAGGCCGTCAATGTCGTTGATGCTGCGCGATATGGCCGACGACTCCAGGTAGTAGCGCTCTGCCTCGTCCCAGTTTTCGAGCTTGAAATGAAGGTCGCCCAACTCGCGGATGACGCTGGTGAGGCCCCGCGGATTGTTGCGCCGAACCTCGGTCGCAAAGACCAGCTCGCGCATGGCGCTGTCCAGCTCGCCCAGGCCGATGTACGACCGGGCGAGGTTGACGTGGCAATACCCCAGCATGGCCGTGTCGGAAAGACCCTTGGCGATGGGCAGCGCCTGCTGGAGGTACTCGACCGACTGGGGCCAGAGATCCTGGAGCATGAAAAGGTTGCCAAAGTTGATAAGCGTATATCCGAGGTTGGTGCTGTCGTGGGTCTCCAGGCACGACTTGCGGGCACGCGAATAGGTCTCCAGCGCGGCCTTGTAGTTGCCCATGTTGCGCTGCCCTACCCCCTGGTAGCTGATCGCTTGGTTCATCTTGGAGGTCTGCCTGGCCTCACGGGCCAATATTTCAGCCTGGGCCGCCCACTCCACCGTCAAGTAAGGCTTGGAATCCCTTGATTCCCAAGACCACTCCAGCAGACGATCCACGCGCTGCTCAGAACTTAGGCCCTCCAAGACCTTGGCCAGCGAATCCGCGCTTTGAGCCCGCCCCACCAGGGGCAAACAGATGGCTACCATGAACCCAATGCGGTAAATTTTCATGCAGATTCCTTTTTTTTTAACCTTTCAGGAGACAAGATACAATTATTCCCGATATTTGTTCAGCGAACTTGACTATATTGTGCAAGAATAAGGCACCAAAAGACGCCAGCCCAATCACCATCATGGAAGAAAAATACCAACAAGCGGCCAAAGTCCTCGCTCAAAGCCAAGGGCTGCTCATCTGCGCGGGCGCCGGAATGGGAGTCGATTCTGGGCTCCCAGACTTTCGAGGCGACGAGGGTTTCTGGAAAGCCTACCCGCCATTGGCAAAGCTGGGGCTTTCCTTCTCGGAAATGGCCAACCCGCGCTGGTTTGAGCACGACCCCGAATTGGCCTGGGGCTTCTACGGACATCGGCTGATGCTCTACCGGGAAACCCAACCCCATGCCGGCTTCGGTCGGCTGCTCGATTTTTGCAAAGGCCTCCCACACGGCTGTTTTGTGTTCACTTCCAATGTCGATGGCCAATTCCAGAAAGCAGGTTTCGAGCCCGAAAGCGTTTACGAATGCCATGGATCCATCCACCACCTGCAAACCCTCGACGGCAGTGGCCAAATCTGGCTGGCCAAGGGCGAACAAATCGACCTTGACCCAGAGCGGTTCAGAGCCCGCCCACCGCTCCCCAAAGCCCCGGGCGGCAGCCTGGCCCGCCCCAACATCCTCATGTTCGGCGACTGGTATTGGAATAGCGAACGCGCTGACATACAGCAACTCGCGATGCAGAACTGGTTTCACGAGCTGCGAGAAGCCAAGGCCAAAATCGCGGTATTGGAAATGGGTGCCGGAAAAAGCGTTCCTACCGTCCGGCTACACGCCGAAAAAACCGCCCGGCACTTCGAGGCCACGCTCATCCGCGTCAACCCCCGGCAGCACCAAGTCAGGGAGGATATCAAACACATCTCAATCGAAAAAGGCGCGCTTGAAGCCATCGAAGGAATATTCAAACATTTTAAATAATTCATTGATGACAAGAAAATACATCGACGTCGGCCTTCTGGTCATAAGGCTAGGCTTGGGCCCCATGTTCGTTTTCCACGGACTTCCAAAGCTCATGGCAGGTGGGCAGACCTGGGACATGTTGGGAAGCAACATGTCCTATTTCGGGCTGACGACCCACCACTATTACTGGGGACTGGCCGCCGCCATTACAGAAATGCTTGGCGGCTTGCTACTTATCCTCGGTATCGCCTTTCGTCCCGCCGCCGCGGGCCTCTTCGCCGTCATGGCCGTTGCTGTTACCATGCACCTCCGGCAAGACGGCGCAGCGTGGTTCCAAACCGCTTCCCATGCCATCGAGGCGGCCATCGTTTTCGCCGGACTGGCCATCACCGGACCTGGCGAGCTCCGAATTCGCGTCAGACCCAAGGCCGCCCAAAAGCCCAAGCTCCCCCACCAGGACGAAATCGACAATCTGCAAGCATAAATCCAACGCAATTCAAACAAGATGGAAAATCTACTCGACAAGTATCATGCAACTGCCAAATTTCTAATCGAAAAGTTTGGCGACGGATCTCGCATTGGCATCATCCTAGGTAGCGGACTAGGACCGCTGGCCAACCAAATCGAAGAGGCCAAAATGCTAAAATACAGTCAGATACCCGGATTTCCCGTTTCGACAGTGCAGGGCCATGACGGAATGCTGATCAGCGGTTTCCTGGGAGGGAAAAAGGTGCTCGTGATGAAGGGACGCTTCCACTACTACGAAGGCTACCCCATGGAAACCGTGACTTTCCCAGTACGGGTTATGAAGCTCATGGGCATCAACACCTTGATAGTCTCCAACGCCGCCGGAGGGCTGAACCTTGATTTCAAGCCTGGCGACATCATGTTTATCACCGACCACATCAACTTCTTCTCGCAGAACCCGCTGATCGGCCCAAACATCGACGCCATCGGGACTCGATTTCCTGACATGGGCAAAACCTATAACCCCGAACTGGTAGCCAAGGCCAAATCCGTGGCCAAGGAACTCGGAATAGGCTACAAAACAGGCATTTACATCGGAAGCAGCGGACCTACACTCGAAACGCCGGCCGAGTACCGGCTCTTCCGCAGCTTCGGCGCCGACGCCACCGGAATGTCAACCGTCCCCGAGGTAATCGTGGCGCATCACGCTGGCATCAAGTGCTTTGGAGTCTCGGTCATCACCAACGCAAGCGTACCGGAAGACCCCGACAAAGAAACCACGCACGACGAAGTCCAAGACGTGGCCGGAAAAGCAGCACCCAAACTTGCCCAGCTTGTTGAAGCGCTGATCCGCGAAATCTAAACCGCGCCCAAGGCGGACAACAAAAGCCGCCAGTGGTCCTCAACCTTTGCATTATGTGGCTAAAAATCAACGGGTTTGATAAAATCCCAATACGCAAGAGCACAAGCATCAAGCGTATCAACCTGGTCATCAAAGGAGATGGGCAAATTCGAATTTCCGCGCCAATGCACACCTCACTAGAAACGATTGAAAGCTTCGTGATCTCAAAAAGGGAATGGATAGAAAAACATATCGAAAAAATTGGAACCCTGGAGATCGGAAAACAGTTGTTTGCAGACGGACAGCGCATCGAGGAAATTGACGCCAGCTTGAAAATCATCAACCGCGACATCCAACAAGCGAAAGCCCAGATTCTGGACGAAACAATCCTGATTCTCCTACCTCTTGCCGATTCCAGCACAAACCCAGAGGTCCAGCGCTTCATCGAAAAAGTCATCCTGCTGAAATTCAAGCAAAAAGCCGAGCCCATCATCCTCAGTCGGCTAAAAGAGCTGGCTTCTTCGCATGGGCTTTCCTATCGAGAAGCCAGCGTCAGCACCGCCAAGACAAGATGGGGAGTCTGCAACACAGACAACGACATCCGACTTAGCGTTTACTTGCTCAAACTTCCCAAAAACTTGATGGACTACGTCATTTTGCACGAATTGGCACATACCGTTCACAAAAACCATCAAAAATCATACTGGGACTTTCTCGAAAAACTTTGCGGCGGAAACGCCAAAACATGGGACAAACAGCTCAACCAATACCGAACCGGTTTGCTTTGAATATGACCCAATACACAATCGTCCAACGTCTTACCCTAGAGATTTCAGCCAAAGAACTCACACCAGAAGACCAGGAAAAATTGGTGGAAGAACTGGTCCGAGCCTTGGAAATCGCTTTTGAAAAACTAGAAAAACAAATCACAAGCAAAACAGGCCCTATCTTTCGAATCGAACAAATTGAACTGGATATTGGAAAAATAAGTCTTGGCGACTGGAGGGAGCGCATTCTATCAAAAGTTGAGGACGCCATACGAAAAGTCGAAGCCAGCAACGAAGGCCAAGTTCTCACAAGACTGGCCAAGGACGAAACCAACCGGGAACTCCTGCTGCATTATCTTGAAACTGCAAGTTTGCCCTGGTGGGATCCTTCGGACAACAAGTCAATCAAGCAGCATGAAATCAAGTCATTAGCAGAAAAACTAAAAGAAGAAACTTGGCTTGGCACCTGGATGGACAAAGCGAACCACGACCAAAAAAGAAGACTCTTTCGCCTCCTGAGGCCTGAAAGCGCACTCAGACTTGTACAAAAAAAGCATCAGCTTTCACCAGGACAATTCAAAAGCATTCTGGAAATTGTCAAATCGGGAACGACAGAAGAGGAAAGAGTCAACCAAACGATATGGCTCTATGAAAACAAGAAGGAAACATGGAAGGAAAAAGAAACCGCTCCAATTTCTGACCATGGCAAAATCAATCTTGGAAACGCTTCACCTGTCGAAAGGCAAGAACATATTTTCCAAAAGACAAATTACAACATAGGTTTTCTGGATGAAAAAACATCAACTGAAATCAATCAATGGAAGCTGTTGGGATGGAAAGAAGTCTTATCCCAGGCGCCTGTCAATGCACTGGAGCAAGCATTCTTTCTGGTGCTGACACAAGACAAGTTGCCATATGGCTTTTCGTCGCTTGAACGCGAAGCGCAAACAATGTTAATCCTCGAACTATTGGTATCACTACACAAACACGACAAAGCAAGAACTCTGCAAATGCTAGGGCTGGTCTTTGCTGAAAAGCGATACCGCAAAAAGTGGTTGTTGGGGGAGCGATCGGCCCTCAAGGTCCTGCTTCTGAAAACTTTGTTCGAACCAATGGCCCAGGAACTCGAGAACTGGCTTCAGCGTGCCCGGGCCCTGTCGGGCTGGGTTCGGGAAGAACGCCTCGCTGACCGCTGGTTGACAATCGCTCTCGAACAAATACCTGACAATCAATACCTTCCCACCGACAAGTTCATCGCCGCGTTTGCTCAACTCGCAGGGCTTTCCTTGGCGGCATCCTCGTTTCTGCTCGCCGAAAGCCCCGACAGGCTGGAAACCGCGGTGGACCTTGATGTGCAAGAAAAATGCCGAGACTTCTTGTGTACGGGCCGATGGCATTCCGACATTCCGCCGTGGGATGCTCAACAATGGAACAGCTTCTTCTCAATTGGCCAGGAACATGTCCAAAAAGAATTGCGGGAAGCATTCATGCACAGAAACTGGACAAGGTTCATTTTGCAAACAGTTCCAGAGCTCAATCTACACCATCTCTTTCGAGCTGCTTATCCATTGCATAGCGAAATCCATCTCATCGCGCTTGAGATTATACAACATTCCTCAAAAAACTATAAACATACTGCCCTAGAGATATTCTTTGGAGCGAATCGACTAAGAGAGCACACGCCCAAAAACATTCTAGAATCTTGGCAATTGAGCTGGGGAAAACATATACCCGAACTGGCAGCCCAAAAGCTGGACGAACACATCCGGAAAGCCAGGCAAGGCGAAGCATCCTGGCTGCGTTCGCTCATCGAAGCCGGAGACTGGGACAGTCCGCTTATGCCGGCCGTTGTCTGGTTCGACTTGCTCGACCGGTTGCTTGGCTGCGAAACGAATCCGAATGGCCCCGGAAGTAGCTTTCCAAAACCAATGTCGCGACGAGAACAGGTCGCCAATTGCCTGGAAAAGTTGCGCCCGCTGGACCCTGAAACCATAGCCGCTCTGATGGAACGGCTGCATCCTGAATCCTGGGATTCCCAACTTCTCGACATGGAATCCATTCAAAATACCAAGGAACTTTTGAGACTGGCACAAGGAGTGGGACAATATCGCCTGATGGAAACGCTCCTTGCCTCGGCAGAGCAAATGGCAGGTCAAAATCTATCTCCGGCCAGCGAACGGAAGTGGTGGAAGATTGCCTTGAAGCACCCAGGTCGATTTGATCGCGTATATTTTAACAATTCAATCCAAAATGCCTATCTTTTTTTTGAGCGAGAAGGACTGACACCAACACAAGCAAAAGATTCGGTAATTGCGTTTAAAAAACTGGTAATCAATGAGATGATAAGTGATGATATAGGTGTTGAATCTCCATCTTCGAGGCCAGTTTCAGAAAAATTAAAACGGTTGGTGTCTATCCTTTTTCCGGAAAAACTTAACTTTTTCGAGCGTCATATGCTATATCCAGTTTTATATTACTTCGAGTGGGGCAGCTTGGATGCGGACAATGAAATAATGTCATACAGTGAATTAGAAACAATTGTCAATCAAGCAATTGAACATGATGAGCCTTTGATGCGGTGGCTTTTGGAACAAGCCATGGAAACCCAGGGCTTCGCTGATATGTTCGCAGGACGTAGCAGCGAAGCCCTGAAGCATAAAGTTTGGCAACTCTTGAACAGGAATGATAATACGCTCCCCTTCCGTTTTTTGCACGAAATCGAAAGATTGAATACCCTCGACAGAAAATGGGCAAATTTGTTTAGTTTTCCTAGATTACTTTTTTTCTCAAGTCTATTCCATCATTCAGCTACTCAGAATTTAAATCGCAACAACCTTTCAAAATCTTGGCATGATGCTTTAAGTGAACTTGTCTATTCAATTGGAATTGAGCAGAATGAACTGCACCACTATTTTTCATCACTTTTGATGGTATCTCATTGGGACAAGCAAAAACGTCAAAAAAGAAAGCAAGAGTATGGCCCGATTGGTGATTGGGCAGTCGAGTTTGAGTTATTCGCGAAGGAACAGGCAAAATCGTTTCCTGAAATTTGGAGTTTCATCCAAACAGAGGACGCAGAATTGAATGATTGCAAAAAAAATTTCCTGGCATTATTTTTTGATGCTGCTGAACAAGCGATGCCCACCAAAATCGTGCGATGCGAGTGGCCCCTCCCCCACTCTAGCATAAGCGAACACGCAATGTGGGATTCGTTTCGCTACCGCATTTCAAACGGAAAGTTACCTTCTTGGTCCGCGTCGAAAAGTCTATCAGGGCTGATGGTGTCGCTGGCTACAATAACAAAGGCTTCAGTCAAAATGGCAATGTCCCCGTTTTTTAAAAGCTGGACAAACTGTGTTGTTGCTGGACAATTGCTGAATGCCTCGCAGATTCAACAAATATGTATCGTCTTTGAGAAAAACCATCCCCGTAAAAAACCAAATCCGGACGACAAGTCAATTTGGACAAACCACTTGTTCGAACTTGCGTCGAAGTTCGAACCCGTTGCTAGTTTTGGGTCTGCCTGTGGGCATTCCAAATTTGAATCCCATGAAGATATGAATATCCCCGAGAATAGAGATGAAAACATCCAGACTTTTGACTTTGAGGAAAACAATGATTGGGGAATGCTCGAAAATTCAATCAATGCGAGTAGTGAAGCCAATAGAGGGTTGATTATTCCCGGTGATTGGGCAGGTAGTACAGGAAACGAGCTGGACCAAAACCTCAGCCAAAATGCGAACTGGACTGCTTTTGACAAGCCCGATAGACGTTTCTATTTGCGGGATGCGGGTGTGGTCTTGTTGTGGCCGCATTTGGCGACCTTTTTCAAACGGATGGGCTGGATGGATGAAAAGCACCGCTTCCAGAGCAAAAGCTCGGAGAGCAAGGCTGTCCATGCCGTTGGCTTTTTGGCAACGGGACAGGACGACCTGGACGAAGGGCAGCTCTTGCTCGCGAAACTGCTTTGTGGATTGACACCGGGGCAAGGGATTGAGCTGGGCCTCTCGTTCACGAGCGACGAACTGTCAGAAATGGACAATCTGCTACGCTCGGTGGTCGCGAGCTGGAAGGCCTTGAAGGGGACAAGCCCGGAAGGACTTAGGGCTGGCTTCTTCGCTCGTCAAGGAATTTTGAAGCCAGTCGGACGGAATTGGGGGCTCAAGGTGGACGACCAGACAATCGACCTGCTATTGAGGAAACTGCCCTGGGGCGTGGGAACCATCAAACTTTCGTGGTGCGACTATCTAATTTTGACGGAGTGGAACTACTGAATTGACGAAGCCTTGCGGAAGCCCGCCTGGCCAGCGGGTTTCCACAAGGCTTCGCGAACGTGCAAATTGCTCAGTGAGCTCCGCCGCCAGAGACAGGCAACGCGCCGGCCGACTTTCCTTCGCGCACCATGAACCAAAGTAGTGCGGAAATGGCCAAAGAGGAACCGCTGATCAAAAACATGATGTCCTTGTCAGCCGCCTCTCCGACTATCTGGTTCATCTTGAAGCTGGCCACCAACTGCGGCAAAACCACCGAGAGGTTGAAAATGCCCATGTAAAGGCCCATTTTCGCCTGATCAACCCGTTCCGACATGATGGCGAAGGGCAGGGAGATGACGCTGGCCCAGCCCACGCCTACAAAAGCCATCAGCACATAGAGCATGATTTCGGTTTGTGGCAACAGCATGACGCCAAAGTAGGCCACAGCCATGACGCTCAAGCTGAGGGCGTGCGTGCGCACACGCCCGAAAGCCCGGGCCATCGGGTTGAGCACGAAAGCCGGGAAAAGCGCTCCCACCAGGTTGAGGATGAGGAAAGCGATGGAAGAAACCCTGCCTACCATCTTGTCTTGGGCGTCGCGCAAGTCTCGCGGCATGTCGTCAAGGTACTCGAGCATCAGGACATTTTCCTTGGCAAAAGCGAACATGTATATGAACATCGTTTGGACCCCAATCCAGGTGAAGGCGTGCGCGAGGAGGATTTTCATGAACTCCAAATCGTTCTTCTCTTTAGCCGCCGACATGACCAAAACCACCAGACCCGCAACCACGACCAGGCCGACAGTCATCCATTCGACCATGCTGTTGCTGGAGTCAAGATTGAAAAGCTTTGCTACGATTACATAAACACCATAAATCAAGAAACCCAAAAGAGGAAAGAGCGTGAACATGGCATTGGAACCACGCTCGGTTTCGTGTGAAACATACTTTGCAACGGGGGCGCTTTTTCCAACAGTCGCCGTATCATCCGACTCGTAAGTCCCCAAAACATTCGGCTCAACAATGAATTTCTTGGGAAAGAAGGGAAACAAAGAAAGCAGGACGACCAAAAAAGCCCCGAAATAGACGAGAAATTCATTTCCAAGCACGGCACCGATTGCATATGCCAACACTCCAAATGTTCCTGAAATGGTCTGCATCCAAGTATAGCCCCGGGTCCGCTTATCCCCCTCGGGCGTTACGTCGGCAATGATAGACCTCGTGGGATTGAAGCTGACGTTGATGGACAAGTCGAGGGTCAGGGCGATGGCGATGGCGATGCCCATGGTGGCGCCAGTACTGCCGACGGCTTTTCCGATAATGTCCATGTTGGGAAGCGCGAAAAGCATCAAGGCAGCCAAAATGCCACCGATGATGATAAAGGGTCGCCGCCTTCCGCCCCAAAACCAGACTTTATCGGAAATGGCGCCAACGATGGGCTGGGCAATGATTCCGGCCAGAGGACCGGCAGCCCACACAATTCCAACATCGTGTATATCAAAGCCGTACTTAGTGCTTAGGATCCAGCTCAAGGCCGAAATCTGAACCGACAAGGCAAAGCCCATCGCCGTGGCGGGCAGGCTAAGAATGGCGTAAAAACCGTTCGTCAGTTTTTTTTGAATTTCTAACATCGCAGGTCTTGTTTGTGGGTGTGTACGAAAAACTCGGTCTTTGGTTTGGCATCCATGAGTTGAAGTATTGCTCGTCATTCTCATCTGTTGCAAAAAGCTTACAACCAAAAATAGACATTATTGCATTTAAACAAAAAAAAGGAATAAATTTATGTCGAAAATCCATCAAGCAAAAGAACCATCAGTGGGCAGCCTGTGCAAAAACTTCTTCTTCATTGCGATTATCATCCTGTTTTTGAGCAACATAGCACAAAGCCAGGACTTGGACGACTTTGCAAAAGTCCGGTATCCGACAAACTACGAGGAGTTCACCGGGCAACAGAAAATCGACTGGCTGAAGGAAAACGCCTGGCACAACCGAAACAACTCGCCCGAACTTGCTTTCAAATATGCCCTTGAAGCGCTTCAATTGGCTAAAACCATCAATGACCATAACAATATAGCCACGCTCTACAATTACTTGGGCGTCATCCACCGAAACATAGGCGATCTGGAAAGGGCCTTGGACTACTACGGAAAGGCGAGGGAAGAAGCCGCGGCCCACCATGTTTTAATCGAACTGGGATACGCCCTGAACAACCTGGGAGAAATCAACCAACTACAAGCCAAGTACCCATTGGCTATCGACTACATCAACGAAGCGCTAAAGCACTTCAAGGTCATAGGGAACCCAATGGGTATCGGTTATTCGTACAACCAATTGAGCCAGACTTACTTGAGCATGCAGAACATGGATTCGGCCATGCACTACCAGAAGCTTTCTCTCGACATTCGGTTAGCCATACAAGACAGCGCCGGAATATCGAACTCGCTGGGGACGATTGGCAAAATTTACCTGCTGATGGGCAGCCCGCAGTTTGCTATGGACAAAATCCAACAAAGCCTCGACTTGCAGATCAAACTTGGGGATGAGTTGGGGGTGGCGCAGAGCTACATCAGCCTTGGCGACTATTACCTGGAAAACGGCGATGTCCAGCGTGCCCGTCAATATTTGCATGATGCCATTGAAATTGGCCAGAAAGTGCGCTCGCCCATCCGGGTGCGTGATGCCAGCCGATCGCTAAGCGACCTTTACGGCCAGCTCGGCAAGTACGAAGAGGCCTACAACTTCTACCGCCTATTCAAGCAGATGGACGACACACTCAACCTGCGCGACCAATTGGTGAAAGCCACCGAAATGAACCTGCGCTACCAATTCGACAAGGAAATCCAGGAGCGCGAGCATCTTGAGGAACTTGCGCGCAACCATCGGATGGAAGAGCAAAGAAGCGATCGCATGATCCAAGTTGTCCTCCTCTTCGTGCTGGTCTTCGTCTTGGTGGTCGGATTCAGCCAATACAAGAACAAAACGCGGCTATCGCTCATCAACGAAGCCTTGAAGGAACGCAAAAAAGAATTGGAAATCAAGAGCTTAGAACTTGAAAAGGCCAATGCCGACAAGGATCGCTTCTTTTCTATCATCGCCCACGACCTGCGCAACCCGTTCCACACGATCATGGGATTCTCGAAGCTGCTGCTCGACAACAAGGAGTACATACGCGGCCCAAAGCTCGAGGAGTTTCTGGAGCGGATTTATTCGTCCAGCCAAAACACCTACGTCCTCCTGGAAAACCTGCTCGAGTGGTCGAGGGCGCAAACCGGCAGCCTAAAGGTCATCAAAACCAAATTTGACTTGATCGACGCTGTCCGAAATAGCATTGACTTGCTCAAAGAAGTGGCCAAGGAAAAAGGCATTGAGCTCCGCCAGGAGGTGGAACCCGAGGCTATGGTATTCGCCGACTTCAACATGATTGACACGATCATTCGGAATCTTGTTTCAAACGCCTTAAAATTTACTGCAAAATCAGGCATGGTCAGGGTTTTTTGCACGGAGGAGCTTCTGTTCTTTCGCTTGACCGTGAAAGACAATGGTGTGGGCATCGAAGCCCGATACTTAGAGAGCATTTTCCTTTACAATGGCCATAGCTCCGCTGGCACCAACAAGGAAAAAGGATCGGGACTCGGGCTCGTTCTGTGCAGCGATTTCATCAAACTCAACGGTGGAGAGATTGGCGTTTCAAGCCAAGTGGGATTGGGAAGTGAGTTTTATATCCTGATTCCAAAGATGCCAAAGCATCAAGCCTGATTCGCTAAAATGTTTCCACAGTTGCTAGGCTGGGATTATCTGGTTCAGGGTCCGAGCTATTCGTACTGCCGGACATCCATCTTTTTGAACGACCGCCACGAACATATTCCTAGCGACTACTTTTCTATCTGTTTTAGGGATTATCCAATTGTTTCTGGTCTCGGTTTGGGTACAGGACCCAAGCCCTCGCCTGCTTGTAGGTAATGCCATTATCTTCCCATGCTGACTGGTGGGCCGAACTTGCAGGTCAAAAATGACCCGATCGCCCGAGACTTGAAGAACTTCGCCCAACACTCGATAGCTCTACCGGCGAAATAAGTAAAAGGCTAGATTCAGTTTGCATTATCAATACGAAAAGATTTTTCCACGAAATGCACGAAAAACACGAAAAATATTCTTGTCCTC